>Ga0209515_10000209_pt1 | contig 111767 bp, 103 predicted proteins | sample Subgroupgradi54m_FD_187454 | JGI IMG/M metagenome (GOLD analysis project Ga0209515, IMG submission 187454) | Subsurface groundwater microbial communities from S. Glens Falls, New York, USA - GMW60B uncontaminated upgradient, 5.4 m (SPAdes)... ... | reverse complement strand
CGCCTTTTGCCGGCCAGGAAGGCGCATTCACCACCTCGCGCCAACTCAAGGAACGCTTAGACCGCGAAGTGCAGAACGATGTGGCTTTACACGTGATCCCGGGAACAGGCGATGGGACATTCGTCGTGTCAGGACGCGGTGAATTGCATTTGTCTATTCTCATTGAAAAGATGCGCCGCGAAGGGTTCGAGCTTCAAGTATCACGCCCGCAGGTTATTTTCGTGGAGGAAAACAATGTCGTCACCGAGCCATACGAATACGTATACATCGAAGCGCCGGAAGCCCATGCGGGCATCATCATCGAAAAAATGGGCAAGCGCCGCGGCGAAATGAAGGACATGAAAGTCGAGAACGGCGCTGCTTTTCTCGAATTCGAAATCCCGACGCGCGGCCTCATTGGCTATCGCAGTGAATTCCTCACCGACACCAAGGGCATGGGCCTGCTGAATACCTTGTTGCTCGGCTATCGTCCGAAAGCCGGCGACATTTATGCAAACAACCATGGCGCCATGATTTCCATGGAGCAGGGCACGGTCATGGGCTATGCCATCACCAATTTGCAGGAACGCGGTTCGCTTTTCCTTGCCCCGGGCGCGGAAGTGTATATCGGCCAAGTCATTGGCGAACATGCGCGCGCGGAGGACATCGAAGTGAACCCGTGCAAGGAAAAGAAGCTTTCGAACATGCGCAGTAAGGGCGACGGCGCTTCTGTGGCTCTCGAAACTCCGCGCGATATGTCGCTCGAAAACGCGCTCGAATGGATCGCTGATGACGAGCTCGTCGAAGTCACGCCAAAGAGCACGCGCATTCGCAAGTCCATTCTCGACAGCGGTTTGCGCAAACGCGCGGAGGCAAAAGCCGGCTAAGTTCAAAACCGCGTTCCGTGAGGAACGCGGTTTTGTGCTAATATATAAGTCAAATTGATTTTTTCATGCCATCCTCTTCGCTTGTCCAATCCAAACGCCATTGGCAACAGCCGCACGCCGCGCGTGATCGTGGAAACTGGCGCATGGAAACCGTTCGTATCGGTCTGGTCTTGTTTGCCCTTGTCATTGTCATTCGCCTGGCCACACTTCAAATTCTGGATCACGATGCCTATCAAGCTTTGGCAACGGGTCAGCATTCCCTGTTTCGCCAGCTCTATCCGGAACGCGGGCGCATTTTCGTGCATGATATGAAAGATTCTGCGCTTGTGCCTATTGCGCTCAATCAATCCCTCTCTTTGCTCTATGCGGATCCGCGTTCGATAAAAGATCCCAAAACAATAGCGGAAAGCGTGGGAAAGATCCTTGCCTATGATCAGGTGCATCTTGATGAATTGATCCAACGATTGAGCGATGCGTCCCGTGTGTATGTTCCCATCGAACGCCGTCTCAAGCCGGATAAAGCGGAAGCATTAGGCGCCTTGAAATTGCCGGGCCTTGCGCAAACGGCGGAACCGTCTCGCTTGTATCCGGAAACAAGTTTAGGCGGCCATGTGATCGGATTTTTGGGGTATGCGGCCGACGGCTCCTTGGCGGGAAAATACGGCATTGAAGGGTATTTTGAAAAACAACTTGCCGGGACACCCGGCTCGATTCGTTCGGAGAAAGACATCTCCGGCCGACTCATCGCCATTGGCGAACGGGCGATCAATCCGGCGACGAATGGATCCGACATCATTCTTACCATCGACCGCTCCATTCAATACACAGCATGCGCATCTTTGCGCAAAGCGATTCAAGAACATGAAGCGGAAGGGGGGAGTGTCATTATTTTGGATCCATCCACCGGGCGTATTTTGGCGATGTGCGGGTCGCCGGATTTTGATCCGAATGAATATCGGTCCGTGAACGCCGTTTCGATTTTCAACAATCCCGCCATCTTCGGTTCCTATGAACCCGGTTCCGTGTTCAAAGCCATGACCATCGCGGCCGGCATAGATGCGGGGGCCATCGCGCCGACCACCACGTACAATGACGTCGGAGAAGTGAACATAGGCAAATTCACGATTAAAAATTCCGACGGCAAGGCAAACGGCGTGCAGACCATGACAGGAGCGCTCGAGCGTTCGCTTAATACGGGCATGATTTTTGCGATGCGAAAAATGGGGGCAACCACGTTTGCGGATTATGTGAAAAAATTTGGTTTTGGGGAAAGAACGGGCATTGAACTCGAGAGCGAATCTGCGGGAGACGTGTCCTCGCTTGACTCTTCTTCCGAAATTTACGCGGCGACAGCGTCATTTGGCCAGGGGATCAGCGTGACGCCCTTACAGCTTGCGGCGGCGTATGCGGCTTTGGCGAATGGGGGTTTGTTGAAGCGACCGTATATTGTTGATGAGATCAGGCATGCGGATGGAAGCGTGGACATGCGGCGTCCCACTGATGTGCGGCGCGTCATTGATGCAAAAACGTCCCGTCTGCTTGGCGCCATGCTGGTGTCCGTTGTCGAGCACGGACATGGAAAACAGGCGGCGGTGCCTGGCTATTACATTGCGGGTAAAACAGGGACGGCCCAGGTGGCGCGCAAAGACGGCCATCTTGGCTATGAAGTTGATCGCACGATCGGTTCATTTGCCGGTTTCGGACCCGTGGAAAACCCCCGTTTTGCCATGGTCGTGCGTTTGGACAATCCGAAAGGCGTTCATTGGGCCGAATCAACCGCTGCCCCGCTCTTCGGCGAAATCGCTTCTTTCCTCGTAAAATATTTCAATATTCCGCCCACGCGGTGAAAAGCGTTTATTATACGAAATACTATGAAAGGTACGAAAGGATATTGTCCCCGTCTCTTTTCGTATGCAGCGCTTCGTATTTCGTATAATATGCAGACCATATGAAACGCTTGATCCAAAAACTGATCCAATCCAGGGCAAAAGCCATTCTCGCCAAGTATCGGCCCATCGTCGTTGCCGTAACAGGATCGGTGGGAAAAACTTCTACGCGCAATGCCTTGGCCCTTGTGCTTGACGAGCGGTTTCGCGTGCGCGCGCCGGAAGCAAATTACAACAATGAATTCGGCGTCCCGCTTACCATCATCGGCGCCAAGTCTCCGGGCCATTCGATTTTTGGCTGGTTAAAGGTCTTGTGGAAAGCGCAAAGATTATTAGGGAAACGCGATGCGCATTATCCCACCCTCTTGGCGCTTGAATACGGCGCGGATCATCCGGGAGATATCAAGGCTCTTTGCGAAACGGCCGCGCCGCATGTTTCCGTGTTGACGGCGATTTCTCCCGTACACGTCGAACATTTTGGAACGATCGAATGTTTGACGGAAGAAAAGTCCGCCATTGTCCGTTGCGCGAATCCCGATGGTTTGGTGGTGATGAATGCGGATGACCCCCTGGTTCTCGCATTGAAAAATCGGGCATCGGCTCCCGTATGCACGTATGGATTTTCTTCGCACGCGGATATACGCGCTGAACATTATGAACTTCTTGTGCGGGAACAAGGGTCATTTGAACCAAGGGGACGATTCGCCGAAATCCATTTCGACATGGTGCATGCCGGCGATCGAGCCTCCGTGGTGATTCCCGAAACCATTGGCCGCGCGCAAGCAAGCGCTGCCCTCGCCGCCGCCGCGGTCGGTTTGCATTTCGGCATTTCCTTGCAGGAAGCGGCCAAACGCCTTGGAGCATTGCGGCCGCAGGCGGGGCGTTTGCGCGCCATTCCCGGCATCAAGGGCAGCCTTATTTTGGATGATTCATACAATGCGGCTCCCGCTTCCATGGCGGCCGCTCTTGACGTGCTTGCGAAATGGCCGGTGGCGGAACAAAGCCGACGTGTGGCCGTCCTGGGGACCATGGCTGAATTAGGGACATATAGCGAACGGGAGCATCGCATGATAGGCATGCTGGCCGCTACGTCCGCAGATCTATTGGTGGCTGTCGGAGAACCCGCGCGCGATATCGTGCGAGGAGCTTGCGAAGCAGGAATGGACGAGTCAAAAACACATTGGTTTGCACATGCGGTTGAAGCCGGCCGCTGGCTTGATGCATGTGTGAAGACGGGAGACATTGTTCTTGTCAAAGGTTCGCAAAGCGCGCGCATGGAAAAGGCGGTGAAGGATATTATGGCTGAACCCGCCCGCGCCGCGGAATTGCTTGTGCGGCAATTTGGAAAATGGCTGGAGGAAGCAAGCAGTTAGGAACAGGAAAAAAGTGAACACGGATTAAGTATCCGGCAGCGGAACGGAACCTTGACATTTGTTACTTTTTCTGCCATATTCTCCCCTTAGTTCCTTTTATCCAAGTTCCATTGAAAGCAGCATTTTCCAGCCAAATAAAGCCTTTTGGTTCTAGGCTGCTGCTTTCAAGACTATTCTCGACAAACCGGGATTCCCCGGAGCGAGACCGTCGGCGGCAAATAAGAGGCTACACCATCATGGCACGCCTTATCGAGATCGGTCAGCACGAACTGAACCCCACCCTCCGCGCGCTCTCTGACGCGGGAGCCACCACTCAGGATGCGGACTGGATCCGCCAGGGCAATGCCGGTCGCGTCGTCGCTTTCATCCACGAGCAGATGGATATCGCCAACCGCAATCCGTTCCAGCTCTCCGTCCCGGAGATCCTGAAGCGGCTGCGCGAGGCCTCGGAGAAGATGAAGTGCAAGATCGGCGAAGATGTGTACGAGCATCTCGAGAAGACCGCTCCCGCGTGGCCGAAGGGACGCCTGAACTTCCTCTCGCTCCGCATCCGCTTCGGCGAAGGCGACGAGGGCGTTGCGAAGACATTCGAGGCCCACGCGGATATCATCCGCCAAACCTTCGAGCCGAAGTTCTGCCGCTGGGAACTGCTCCTCTCCGGCAAGGCCCCGCACAAAGGCAAGGACGTGGAGCGCCTGCGCCTCCTCGGCGACAGGAACGCGAGCCACAAGCCCGTGATTGAGTGGTGCACGTTTGACCTTGACGCGAACCGCAAGCGGAAGAGCATCACGGCGGTCCACGGTTCGAAGCCGCTCGCCGATGAAGGCCTCGTGTTCACGTGGCTGTTCCGGGAATATGCCCCCGCGATCGACTACGACAAGAACCCCGGCATCTTCTTCGCCGGATATGAGTCCAATGTCCCCGAGTTCGGCGGCGAGTCGTGGCAGCGCGTGCCTTGCGTGGACCGTAGCACCGATACGGTCGAGGTGGACCTCAGCGCCGACTGGCGCCGCAACGACAGCTCCGGATGCTCGGTCCCCACCCTCGAGGAGTGACGGGGCTTGGAACTTGGAAGGCTTTGCGCTTGGGAGTCTTGGTTCCTCGGACCTTGGCTCTCGGCGCGAAGACGGAGCCGACCCTTTTCCAGGTGCGGCTCTTTCTTTTTCAAAACATTTTTGCTCTTGCCACCCGAGGAATGGATTCGAAAGGGTCGTCAAACAATCGTCCAATCGGAAACCCGCATCGGATGAGGAATGCGGGTTTTCTTGGTCACCCCCTGTTCCGGTCTGTAGGAACAGGTCGTGATGGTTCCGGGACGTGGATTCGAACCACGATTAAGAGATTCAGAGTCTCTCGTCCTGCCTTTAGACGATCCCGGAGTCTTGCATTTTCTTTTTGTGCAATTGCCGCGAAAATATATCAATTCTTTGCATGAGCGTCAATGGTTCTCGAAAGAAAAAACCCGCCTTCGCCCCAGGTGGGATATGGCGGGCAGGCGGCGCAGGCGGGTGTCAGAGAATGCCTTGCGCGCGCAAAGATCAGGCTGCCTGGCGACGGCTTCCCGAGGGATGCATCGCACGCTTTGCAGAAACCGCTTGGTCATTTTCCTCGTTTGCGCACGTGGGATCAATCTGGTTTCTGATGATCTGAAGCGATCGCACTATTTGCTCGAACAAGCTGAACGTGCGGCCAGCCCTTTCATCGATCACGACATCATCGGGGAACATCTTTTCCACCTCCCTGATGGCGACGATGTTATTCGTGATAGCGCCCGCGATTCTGCGCTGGCGCTCGCGCATCTGTTCCTCTGTCCTTTTCTGCCTGTGCCGCTCGTAGAGAGCGAGAAAAAGGAAGGTGAAGCCGAAGAGACATTCGACACTGGCGCGTGCCACGGGTCCTCCTTAGCATCGTTGCGATGCGTCATTGATCCGGGACGAAACTGGATCATACGCGAAAAAAACGAGAATGTCAATGCGCGAGAATGGACTAGGATAAGACGCTTGACTTCGTTCATGTTTCCATGTTAGGTTTCCCAGTCCCTTGTTTACATTTCCGTGAGCAAGGAAGCACGTTCCCAATTGAATGAGGAAGAAAGGAAAACGAGGTTTGCATGAAGCCCAAGACATTTGCGGAAGCGCTGACCCAGCGCTTGCGAGAAGATCCGACGGCACGCGCCAAGCTTGTGAGTGCAGGCATGAGGCCCGGTGTCATCGAGTATCTCTGCTCACCGGCCGAAGAGAGCATCGTGGCCACGCATGCGAAAACGGTGAAGGCCACACTCGGTATCGACGCGAGCGCCTTCACCTTCATGCAGGCCAAACGGGAACTGTGGTCGGAAGGGGATCGATTGCCTGACATACCCAGTCGGCAGGAACTCGGCAAGGCCGTCTTGGCCCTTCTGGATGTTTACCCCGCGCACAGGTTGTGCATGAGTGTCGGATTGACGGAAGCGAGGCCATTGCGTATCGCGTGCGGCGCCCATGCAAGCCCGAGACTCAAGACCGTGAAAGCGATGTTGATTGCGTTGTGGACGCATCGTGAAACCGGAACTTTGCCCGAACCCATCCAGGCCAAAAGCGTCGAACCCAAGCCCAAGTTGGCGTGGAATCCATGGTTCCGTTTGCGTATGCTTGCGCAAGACGATCCGGCGCATTACAGCTCCACCGCCGTTGGCAATCGCATTGGCGTAAAGGATCGTTCCGTCCGCGCGCGCTGGAAAGGGAAACAGAAAGTCTCTCTGAACGACGTTTACACGCGGCGTCTGCTCGAAGCTTACCCCGAGCTGATCGCGGACATGCCCGCGGTTCCGGAACCAGTGCCGCTTCCGCCGCTCCCCGACGCGACACTTCCCGCCGTGCGGGAAATCCCGATGTCCCCGTCCTTGGTGAGCGCCGCGCTTGCTTCGTTGCACGCCTCCGTCGAGATGCTGCGAGCTATCGGCGAAACCAATGTGCTCGTGGACGGAGATCGCCTGAACGTGCTCAAAGAACTGCGACGGCTTCTCGAAGGAGTCAGGTTCGACAGGGGTATGCTCACTCGTCTGCAGTCGGAGGTTCCTGTCACTGAACAGGACAATATCCTGTTCAATATCGTGCGCGGGCTTGCCTCGCGCAGAAAGGCACGATAGCCATGTCAGAAACGCATACTCAACGCTGGGCACTCCGCATTACGGCGGGGCTCCTGATGGACAATCTCGGTACCAATCTTTACGCGAATCCGGGAGCCTGCTTGTGGGAACTTGTCCGCAACGGCGTTTGCGCCAGCATGCCGGGCGGGAACTGGGTTCCAAAAACGGGAAAGGTGGAAGTCTATCTCGTGAAAAACCATCCCATGAATCCGATGCCGAAGGGGAATACCCTCGTGATCCTTGATCACGGCTCCGGCTTCACGGAGCCGGCCATCCGGCGTTTCTGCGACATTGGAGCTAGTCTGGCCGATGTTCGACGCGGAACCGGCTCCCACGGTGGTGCCGCCCAAAAGCGTGTGGGTCGCTTCGCCGGTTTGGCTCTCAACAAGGATTGTGTCGAAGATCAGGACCCAAACGCCGGGTTCTATATCTTCACGCGGACGACGTCGCAAGGACCCGTGCGCTTCGTGCGCATGATCCCCGCTGAAATCGAACGCGACCAGGGCATGTCCTATCAGGATATCGAACCCACGGCGACCGAACTTGGTCCCCAGCGCGGGATCAAGGGATCTTTCACGGCGGTTGTGATTCCGAACCCCGTGTTCGAAGATCACGACGAGATCGCCGAGGCCCTGTGTTGGTTCGTCCCGCGCAAACCCGAGCTGATGTTCTCACTCACGGTGGGTGACAAAAAGCTCGCTCCGCCTCCGTTGCCAACCAAACTGACGGTTGTACAGGAAGGTGGGCCGATCGAGGTCTACATTGACAAGCGGTTGAACAATGATGGTCGCGGAGGGATCTGGCTCGCCGATGCCGCGACCGGCCTGCGCGTGGCGCGTGCTCCGCGGCTGTCGGCTTCTCTGCCCTATCCTCTGTGGCGGGCGGATCTGGATGGAGATATTTTCCTTCCGGATCTGCTGATGAATCAGGATACGGCGCGGGGGTCGCTCACGGCACGTTTTCTGAAAACCGCTGCGTGGAAACGCTCGATACTGTATCTGATCGGGCAAGTCGTGCCCAAGGTCAACAATTTGGTTGGCGGATCAGACACATTCGGTCGCAACTCGATCGATCAGATCGCCAGACATTTTGCGGAAGGGGCGAACAGGAGGTATGGGGATCCGGATCCGGTCAATGCAAAGCCGTGGGAGTTCGGCATCGACGTTTTCCCGAAGCCTCCGGGTCCGCCGCGACCGCCCAAGCCCCCTGGTCCGCCCAAGCCTCCGGGTCCGCCGCGGAACCCGCGTCCTCGCTACCTGTTGTTTCGTGTGGACGACGAGTCTTACGCTCTCAGCCCGCTCGCGCTCAATCAGTACGAGCTGGCTCAGGTCGATGCCGACAAGCCGTGGCTCGTGTGGCTCAATCGGGACACGTATGTGGCAATGCCGAAGGGTTCCGGTGCGCAGGCCGAGCACTTCATTCTCGCCGTGCTCGGGGCCATCGGCCGGGCGAAGCACCCGAACGATCCACTAATGGTTCAGCACTTCGTGGCCAAGCATCGGGCCGAGTTGCTGAAGTACGAATAGATGCTACGACGGCGTCCTCCTCTCGCGGAGAACGCCGTTTTTTCTTTTTCCGCCGGCAAAAAAAGAAAAAACGCCGGTATGCATAACCGGCGCCGTGTTATTTCATGGATTCTTTGATGACGATATGCGCCTTAAAACGGGCGCATTCTTCCTCTGTCAGAATTTCCTTCACGTTCCAGGGCAGAGGAATTGTGTTGCGGCGAAACGTCATACTGTCCACGCCGGGATTGGGACTTCCCGCGTAGGTAAGGTATGTCGCCATCTTTAGGCGATTGTCTTCATTCGTCCGCCATGTATTGACAGCACCGCGGAACGTTTCGCCGGACCAGCCGAATGCCTGGAAAATGCCCGCCTGTTCGGCCGCGCTCGCGACACGTGATATACCGATATGCGGAACCAGGAGGGCTTCTGGGTTCCTGTGATGGGGACGTTTGGGTGCCATTTCGTACAAGGTGATCAGGAGAACGAGTTCCGGGATGAGCCCGCTACGCGCCGCCGCTCCTTCCAGGAGGCGGAATCGCGCGCCGTCCGGTTCTTCTCCAATCAACCCTTCCGTTTCCTCCAAGGCCTGCAATGCTTCGAGGTCGACGTCCGGCAGCGTCGCGCCGATCATGCCGTTTGGCACGCCGGCCGAGATCACCGCGTGAGCGTCGACGATTTGGCGCAAGGTCTTGATCGCCTTCATCTGATCTTCCCGACGCTGGACATGGTCCGTCAGAAGTTCCTTGAGGCGCTTCTGCCGAGTTTCGGCATGCCGGAGCGACGCGCGGCATGTCCGTTGTTCGGCGCCCTCCTCGGCCAATTCATAGGCCGCGCGGGCTTGATCGACGACCTGTTGGGCCATTTCATGGGCTTGGTTGACGATGTCGACGGCGGCCGTCAATCGCTTCAGGTATTCCGTCCGCCGCGTGATTTCGGCGTTCAAAGGAACGAGATCTTGCGGGGGTGTCGCCACCGATCCAGCCGCGGACGGGACAAGCTGCCTGGCCAGGATTTCCACGCGTCCGAGCTCATTGGCGAGGTGGGCGCGGGTTTGCGCCAAGGCCTGAAGTACATGAGTCCGCGCGTTTTCTCCTGCCGCCTTCCGTTCGGCCTCGTACGCGTTTTCCTTGGCCTTGAGCCGGTGAATTTCTATGTCCTGATCCGCGGCCTTTTCCTCCGCCTTCTGACGGGCCTGTTCGGAGACGTCCGCATCGCGTTTCAGGCTGTCGAATTCCCGCGCCACGTCGCTCCGGGCGCGTACCACTTCCTCTTGCAGGCGATCGCGCAGTTCCTCGAGTTCGCGGACGCGCGCATAGGCGGCATCGTCTTTCACGGCCGCCTGGGGAGGTTCCGCGAGACCGGCCAGGGCGTCGAGAAATGCCTGGGCCTCCGGGAACAAGGCCTCCGGATTTTCCGCCGTCAGGAGTTTTTGTATCAGCGAAAGCAGCAGGCGGTATACCGGCTCCAATCGCGCTTCGCCTTGAAACAGTTCGGCATTCTCCAGCAGAATCCGATGGACCCTCTGCACCGCTTCGACGATCCGGCGGAATTCGCGGGGCGGAAGCGAAATAACCACGGCTCCTTCGCTCATGTCCGAGTCTCCCTTTATGGTTGATGAACCGCGGACTGCGTATCAAAACAAAAAAGAGCGAGATTGTCAATGGCGATTGAGAGTTGAGAAGATCGGAATGGATTGATGACAAAACACTTGACGCGGGGGGAGAATTCGTGATGACATGCCGAGTTCCCGACCCCCTGTCGGGATGTTCCTTTCCACGGAGAAAGCCCATGACCGTTCCAGCGGAATTCGGCCTCAAAGGCCGCGCGCTCGAAGGATTCCTTGCGTTCACGGCACGGTACAGAGATGTGAAGGACATGCGCATCGCCACCATGGGCGGCGCCGGATACGAAGCCGAATTGTGGCAGCGGGCCGGCATTGCCAGCAAGAATGGCTGGCTCATCGAACGGAACAGGAGGGCCGCACACGCGCTGCTCGCATCGTCACTTCCGTATCGGGTGTCTGCCAACTTAAGCACTCTTCCGCGCGTCTTCGCCGCCGCGTACGGCGCGAACATCGGCCTGGACGCATTGCATTTGGACTTGTGCGGCACGCTCGAGGCCCAGCTGGACGCCGTCCGTTCCGTGTTACCGCTCCTGTTCGCGAAAGACGGCGCGCGCTGTCTGGCCGTGACCGTCGCGGACGCCCGCCGTCATGCGGCGCTCGAGGACTTTCGCGCGGTGTGGTATCGCGCGTTCCGCCTCATTGGCGCGCACCGGGCGCAGGCGTTCTTGCACCTGCTTGAGAACGAGCAACGGGCCATTCCGCCCGCAGTGCCGAGCGCGTCGCAGATCACGTCGTCGGACCCGCGCAAGGCGGCGCGACGGGAATTCTCCCTGTTCGTCCATTTGGGTGAGCTGCTGCGAAAATTCCCGTTCATTCCCGACGCTGTCGAGCGATTCGTGTATGTGTCGCGTAGCAACGGATTCCCGTTCCGCATGCGCACGTATTTCTTCCACTTCGTTCCAAGTGTGGAGGAAGCGTCGGCATGCGCGCGCATCGCCTTGGAACGGTGGTCTTTGTCGCCGTTTCATCAGCTGACCGAGACGGGCATGGCGCCCGTACGGATCAACCCTTGTCCATCGAGACAGGGAGAAAAGGAGAGCAAGCCGATGTCGAATGATCCTTACGCCAACCTTCGCCGAGTCGTCGGGGACATGAGCCCGTCGGTGCAGGCCGAATTCGTCAAGCTCGAGCAGGAGGCCGCGGCTGCGGCCGTTTCCCGCGTCGAGGCCGCCAAGCGGATGCAGATCGTCGAGAGGTTTCATCAGCACATCCAGGATGCGTTCATGGAGATGGGCATGGAACTGAATCCCTTGCCCGCGCCGAGCAAGGACGAAAAGCAGGCGTCCGTTCTTCCACTGCCCCATTCGGAGGATTTGTGGAAAGACACGCAGATTGGTACGCAGCTCATCCTGTTGCGTGGCAAGGCGGGGGGCGCAAGTGCGCTCGAAAAGGCCTATTTGGCCGCGCAGATTGACCTGGGAATGATGAACAAGAAGAAGTGGCGGCCGACCGTCGGCTCATTGCTCGCCCGTACCCAGGGCAAGCACCGCGGAAACTTCATCAAGCGCGCGCTCGCAGGCATGACTGCGGGACAGCGTCAGCACTGCGCCCTGGAGTTGGCCGGGCTTTACAGCCAGATCAGCGGCCAGCCGGTGACCGTCGAGATGCTCGAGCGCGAGGCCCACTCCGCCTAGCCGCTCATCCCTTTTCTCTCCCCGCATGCGCCACGCGCGCCTGCGGGTTTTTTCTTTTTTGCACGTCTCATGCAGAATTTGTTTGAGGAATATCCGTCGCTTTTTCAGATGTCTCCAAGATGTCTTCGAGAATCGCGCGGAGATCCCTGAGCGTTGAGACGCGCACCAGGCGCTCGCGGAAAAGTTTTGCTCCGCGCCCCCCTTTGAAATACCAGGAAAGATGTTTGCGGAAGGTGACGAGACCGCGTTCGCCGTATTGCTCCACATGCAGATCGGCGTGACGCAGAACAATGCGGATACGTTGGTCGAGTGTCACGGGTGTTGGAATTTTTCCCGCGAGCGCTTCTTGAGCCTGTTTGAAAAACCAAGGATTGCCCAAAGCGCCGCGCGCGATGAGCACGCCGTCACAACCGGAAATGCGCAAGGCTTCCGGCACAAGGGCCGGATCATGGATATCGCCATTGGCCAAGACGGGAATCGATACGCGTTTCTTCGCTTCCGCGATCACGTTCCAATCCGATTTTCCGGCATAGCCTTGGACTTTCGTGCGACCGTGAATGGTAATGAGCGCGGCGCCGGCTTCTTCCACGACCTTGATGAATTCCAAGCATTCGCGCGGATCGCTCCAGCCGGTGCGGATTTTCACCGACAGCGGCACGGTGATGGCGGCTTTCATCGAACGGATAATTTCCGATGCCAATTTCGGATCTTTCATGAGCGCGGCACCGTTGAAATTGTGCACGATTTTGTACACGGGACAGCCCATGTTTATGTCAAAGCCTTCCGGATGATGCTCGGCTTCGATGATGCGCGCGGCTTCGGCCATGGTTTTCGGATCGCCGCCGAAAATCTGCTGTACGAGCGGACGCTCTTCCGGATGAATGTCGGTCATGTCGAGCGTTTTTTCATTGCCGCGCACAACGGCTTCGGAGGAAACCATTTCGCGGAACATGACGAGCGGCACCGAACGTGCCGCCTCCGATCGGAGACGGGATTCGACCTCCTGAACGTCGGCCGATCCCTCAGGTCTCGACATCCTCCCGGCGTCGGGGACGTGCGAGGATGTCTCCGACATGCTCCGATCTGAGGCGGCACGTTCGGTGCCGTCATTGGTAATCTCGCGCACGACACGGCAAAAAGCCGAATCCGTCATGTCGGCCATGGGAGACAGCGCCACGATGGGGCGGGGGAGGGAGGACCAGGAGAGAGGAGGGGGCATAGGAAGAAGGCTTTGAGGGGATGAGACAGCACAGCCTGTGCTTCAAACCCTTTCTTATAGATACGGCAGGATAGCGTGATTGGGCGGCGGGATCAAGGGCTTTGCCATTCATCTCGTCATTGCGAGGAGCCGGCTCCAAACATTGGCGACGAAGCAATCCTGTTCCCGTGGGCGGCAGGATTGCTTCGCTCCGCTCGCAATGACGGGAACGAGAAAAAGGAGCTCATTGACATTTCGAGTTGGTTTCTGTCCCTCGGACTGGGGTGTATGCCGAACTCGAATTCAGAGAACAAAGGCTTGACGGCCTGCCTGTTTTATTGTAGCTTGAGCGGGCTTCCCCAAATCGGGGTTGCCGTCCAGAGGACGTTCTCATGGGAGAGACAGAATGCTCCGTCGTCCGCCGAGAATTCACATCAGTCACCGAGGCGCCACGCGTGTCAGTTCGCAGGAGAGGGATCGTTTTCGCCATGACGACAAAGGCAAAGCCCAGCGGCCCGATCCGCCGCGCTCGAAGTTCGTGCCGGTCACCATGATCGGTCCCGCGCCGGGGCTGGAGGAGATTCGGACGGCTCTGCTCACGACCCCCGCAACGTTCGACACGGTCGGGCGGGCCGCCCTGGGCATCAAGGTGATCGCCCATCGGTGTGCCGCCGACATCCCGACCGAGATGTACAAGGCCTTTGTCTGGGTCGCCGTGCCCAGGCTGAGGCAGCCGCCGTACAGGCACTCGGAGCGCGACCTGATCAAGGTGGTGGTGAACATGGCCGTGCACCATCTGGCTCATACGCTCCCGGCCTCCGCTCGGAGCGAGCTGGAAAATTTCCTGCGCGCCAACAACTTCAGCGGCACGGTGGACGCTCACTTCGGCCGAAACGTCCCCTCGGCCGCCGCCAATTCCTAGATCGTCTTCCTCGTTCGCCCGCCACGTCTCCGCTTTCTGGAGGCGTGGCGGTTTTTTCATCTTGTCGATTCGTCTAATATAGGTGATTCATATACCATGCGCTCCATGTCCCGCCCCATCGTTACTCCCTCCATGTTCTACAAGCATGCGGCCTGTCCGCACTGGCTTTGGTATGACTTGTATGGCGATCCGTCCCGCAAAGGCGATATGCCCGAGCTGGCGCAAAAACTGCTGGAACAAGGCGTCGTTCACGAGCAGGAATACATCAAAGGCTTGTCCGTGCAAGCCGTGCTTACGGTCGATCCGACGCGGGCCGCGCAGGAAACTCTAACTCTCATGCGCGCCGGAATGCCGCTTATTTATCAAGGTGTCATCGAGGTTGAAATAAACGGCGTGCTCTGGCGCGGGCGGCCGGACTTGTTGGAAAAACGGCCCGGACTTTCGGCGTTCGGCGATTGGAAATACGTGCCGTGCGACATAAAATCTTCGCATTCCATCCATGACATGCAGGAATTGCAGTTAGCGTTTTACGCCATCGTCTTGAAAGCGATGCAGAACGCGGCGCCTGAAACGGCGTCCATCATCAATGTTGACCATGTGCGCGTGCCGCTTGTATTGAACGCGCATTTGTTCGCGAAAACGCACAAAAAAGTGAAAGAAATCGTGGCGATTATCGGGGGGGAAAAACCCCCATTGCGTTTGGGAAGCAAATGCAAGCACTCGCCGTGGTTCAAGGAATGCGTACGCGCGGCGGAGGAAGCAAATGACATCGCGCTCATTTACGGCGTCGATGCGCGGGCTTTGGAGGCCTTACGTGTGGAGGGCATTCGCACCGTGCAGGATGCCGCGCGCATGAAAGTATTCATGCTTCCCGACATTCCCTTTGCGCCAATACCCAAACTCGAACGCATCAAACTGCAAGCGCAGTCCCTCATCGATCGAGAACTCAAATGGATAGGGCATCCCCGCATTCCCGACGCGCCGCTCAAAATCTATTTCGACATCGAAGGCGACCCACTGCTGGATGTCGAATACCTGTTCGGTTTTTGGATAGTCGGCGATCCAATGCGTCAGTACGCCAAAATCGGGCAATGGCGCGATGCCGGCAAGGAAGGATACTTTCTCTATTTTCTTGCCGAGAAACCCGAGGATCAGGAATCTCTGTGGCGGGATTTTCTCGCTTGGATTGAATTACTGCCGCACGATGAGTATGCGGTGTATCATTTCGCCGATTATGAACGCTCGCGCACCCTGCGGCTCGCTTCTACCTATGGGGACACGCCCGCCTTTCATCGTTTCGCCTCACACTATGTCGATCTCTTTACCATCGTGAAAGCATCCGTCATTTTCCCCCTGCATTTCTATTCGATCAAAGACATCGCCAGGTCGAAATTTCTGAATTATGCCTGGCGACATGATAAGGCGGGAGGAGCGCAAAGCATCTTTTGGTATGAAAAATGGCTGGAGACCAAGGATCGCGCCGTATTGAAAAACATTCTGGATTACAATGAAGATGATGTCATCGCGACGGAATCTTTATGTCGCTGGTTGACGGAAGCACATCGTGGAACCTGAGAACGTGGAACGTGGTATTATATCTGCCTATGGCATTGTCCAAGTCCGACCGAAAAAAGGGGGCTCCGAAACCGCGCGTCCCGCTTCCGAGCGGGGAAGCGCCGCCGCATTATTCCGCCGATATCCCCAAAAAGCTTTCCGATATCACCTGGCGCATTTTCCGCATCATGGCGGAATTCGTTGAAGGGTTTGAATTCCTTTCCACGTCTCAGCACGAAATAAGCATTTTTGGTTCCACGCAATTTCACGCGGGGAATGTCTGGTATGAGCAAGCGCGCGCGCTTGGGTACATGCTTGGGAAAAAGGGCCATACCATTGTTACGGGCGGAGGGCCCGGCATCATGGAAGCCGCCAATCGCGGCGCCTATGAAGCGGGCGCCGAATCCTTGGGGATCAATATTCAGTTGCCGCGCGAACAGCGCGTCAATCCATACGTCACGCGCGGCCGCGGCTTTCATTATTTTTTTACCCGCAAAGTCATGCTGGCGGCCGCCGCGCGAGCTTATGTCTTTTTTCCCGGCGGCTTCGGCACTTTGGACGAAGTGACGGAACTCGTACAGCTCATTCAAACCAATAAAATGCAGCGCATCCCCATTATTCTTGTCGGTAAAGAATTTTGGACGCCCTTATTGGAATGGATGGAAAAAACCATGGTGAAAAAATACAAAACCGTGCCGGCGGCAGACATGCATATTTATCAATTGGTGGATACGGCGCAGGAAGCGATGGAAATCATTCGCGCTTCCCCGGACCGGTCTTTCTTTTAGCTATGTCGGAACATCTCCACAGGTCGGAGCACGGCGCCAAGCAGGCTTGGGTTATTGATGTTGATATGGGATATGGCCATAGTCGCGCGGCCTATGCCCTGCGCGATTTGAGCAGCGGGGAGATTATCACGGCAAATGCATACAAAGGCATTCCCGCGGCGGATCGAAAGGTATGGCGCAATACGCGTCATGTGTATGAGTTTATATCGCGGTTGAAACCCATTCCTTTCATCGGCTCTTCGCTTTTCCGTTTCATGGATCATGTTCAGCGCATTCCGGATTTTTATCCGCGACGGGATTTGTCCGCTTCCAATCTTCAACTGCGCAGTATCTATCATTCCATCACGCGGGGATTGGGCCGGCATCTTGTCAGCGCATTGGCGAAAAATCCTTTGCCGTTCGTGACAACGTTTTTCGTGCCGGCATTTGCGGCCGAAGTTCACGATTATCCGGGGGACATTTATTGCATCACCACCGACGCCGATATCAGCCGCACCTGGGCGCCGCTTGACCCCAAACGCAGCCGCATCAAGTACATTGCGAGCAATGGCCGCGTGCAGGAGCGGTTGAAATTATATGGTGTGCCCGAGAGCCACATCACGCTCACGGGGTTTCCGATGCCCAAGGAACTTATCGGGGGAGCAGAGGCCGTGCGCGCCAAGGCATTGCTCATGGCCCGCATTTGCAATTTGGACCCGCAAGGGATTTTTCTCACGCGCTATGCAAAAACATTATTGACAGATTTGGGCGAAGAGCATTGCCGTCCTCCCAATGATCGCCACCCGCTCACCGTCTTGTACAGCGTGGGAGGAGCGGGGGCACAGCGCCGGCTGGGAGTTGAAATCATGCAGGGGCTCAAGCACAAAATCGCCCGCCGCGAAATGCGTTTCATTCTTTCGCCGGGTACGCGCAAAGACGTCGCCCATTATTTTCACGAAGCGGCCATTTCCTTAGGTCTCGCTTCCGCTCTCGGCGAGAGTTTGCATATCCCCGTCTTCCATACGCGCGAGGAGTATTTTGCCGGGTTCACTCATCTGCTTGAAACAACCGATATTCTTTGGACCAAACCCAGCGAATTATCCTTCTATACAGGTCTTGGTTTGCCCATTATCATTGCACCACCCATTGGCTCACAGGAAGAATTCAATCAAATTTGGCTGCAATATGTGGGCGGCGGCGTTTGTCAAGGAGATCCGCGCTATGCAAGCGAGTGGCTCTTTGACTGGATTCATTCCGGCGGCTTGGCTCGCATGGCTTGGAGCGGATATGCGGAAGCTCCCACTCACGGGACCTATCGCATTGAAGACCTCGTGCTCGGCAGGACGAGCATGGTGCCGACATTGCCATTGATCGTTTAGGGCTTTGAAACACGGACGCCCCCATTCCAGCCCTCAAGGCCTTCAAGTACCTTAAAGCCTTTTTATGCCCACTCCTTTCGATGCTCTTCTTGCCACGATCCATACGGTGCGACATCCTTCTTCCGTTCCGGAAGGAGAATCCATTGTCGTCAGCGAAACGATAGCCGTGGCGGCGTCGGCTTATGAAGCGATACGCAATACGCTTGAATACGATGAGGAGCATCTCATGCGGCGAAATGCCTTGCGCCGCATTATCAAGCGTCGCGTGCAGGAGGAAGCGTCCCAGCCGCTTGCGATGGATGTATTGCGCGAGCTCGTGTGGGCGCGCTATTTGCCGAACAAGAAAGTGCCGGAAGCGATGATTGGAACTCTTGCGGCCGTTTTTGAAAAATATCGGCCCCTCTTTGTTCGCGCCCAAGCGGAACAAGGTCGAAGCGACATGCTTTTTGAGTGGTTGCTCGATCTTGTCTCGACGGAAGTTGAATGTGTATTACAGCCGATGCCGGTGGACGAACTATTGGCCAGCACCGCCTATCGGGAGCTCAAGCAACGTATGGTATGGGCGAACCCGGCCATGGCTGACGCGGATCGCGATTTACAGCTGTACATTGCCGTGCATCGGGCCGTTCTCAAGTCCAATGTGCCTACCCTGCGATTCCGTGTGTTTACTTTGTACTATCCCGGGTGGCTCCATGCTTTTGCGGCCGATCCCCTTGTCGCGGAAGTCGCCACTCAACTTCCAACCGTTGTCGATGCCATTGAACGCCAATTGCGCCATCCGGCAGCGGATTCCGTTTTTCGACTGGCCCGCCAGCACGCCATCGTTTTTCATCTGATACGGGATATTGCGGAAGCTGATCCCGACGCCTTTGCGGCGGCGATGTCGGCGGGAAATATGGCGGCGATCGATGAGGCGATTTCCAAAGCCGCCGAGCGTCGATATGATCGATTTCGCTCTCGTCTCAAAACCAGGGTTGTGCGCGCCGCGCTCTTCTTATTTCTCACAAAAATGGTGCTCGCGCTTATTTTGGAACTCCCTTATGAGCAATTCGTTTTACAAAGCCCGGATTTCCGTCCGCTCTTGGTAAACATCATCTTCCATCCGCTCCTCTTGTGCGTGATCGGGCTTTCCGTACACATTCCCCAAGCAAAAAACAATAAGAAAATTTTGGATGAAGTCCACGCTCTGCTTGGCATGGGCAAAGATTTTACCATTACCTTGAAACCGGGTCATTCCAATGGCGGTTTGGGTCTTGCGTTTCGCTTATGCTATGGCCTGATGTCCCTTCTCACGATTGGCGCCATCGCTTCTCTCCTCCGCGTACTCCATTTCAATGTGTTTTCCATTGCGCTTTTCCTGTTCTTCTTATCCTTGGTCATGTTCTTCGGGTTAAAAATTCGCAATAGTAAGAAAGAATTGGTCATGGTGGAAAGCGGCAGCCATGTTTTCGGATTTCTTGCCGATCTCCTCTTTCTTCCCATGATCCGCGCCGGTCGATGGATTGCCTTGCGAGCCCCCCGCCTCAATATTTTCTTGTTCTTTCTCGATTTCATCATTGAAGCGCCGTTCAAAGCAACCATTCGCGTTATCGAAAGCTGGCTGGCATTCTTGCGCGAGAAAAAAGAGGAGATTTAGATGGCCACCGCCGGAGGCGGGGTCCCGCCGTGGATCATGGGCGGGATAGTTTGTAGGGTTATGAACAAAAGATTGAAATGGATTTTATCGTGCGTAGCCCTGTTTTTTGGCGTCGTCGCGCTTTTGTTTTGGCTGGCCTCACTGCTGCCAAAACCGCATCCTGCATGGGGCGTGACGTTTTCGCCGCGATACGCGCGGTTTCTCGGACTGGATGCCGGCGAGGCCTATCACTGGATCATCGGCGATTTGGGTGTGAAACGTTTGCGTCTTCCTTTGTATTGGGATGATATCGAACGTAAACCAGGCGTAGATGATTTTAGCGAAGCGGATTGGTATCTGTGGGATGCGCAGGCGCATGGCGTAGACGTGACCTTGGTCATCGGCGAGCGTTCGCCTCGCTGGCCGGAATGCCATATCCCGCTTTGGCTCGCCCATGACGCGACAACGCGCGACAAGGCCTTGCTTGCTTATGTCAAACGCGCGACGGAGCATTTCAAAGATGCGCCCGCCGTGAAGCGTTGGCAGGTGGAGAATGAACCTTTCTTTTCGGCTTTCGGGTTATGTCCGGACATGAGCCGCGCTTTGCTCGATGAAGAATTGGCCGTCGTGCGCCAAGCGGATCCGACGCGTCCGATACAGCTGACCGCAAGTGGGGAATTGGAATTCTGGCTGCCCTTGGCGCGGCGCGCCGACATACTCGGCATTTCCGTCTATCGTGAGTCTTGGAACAAACGCTTCGGCTATATCCATTACCCGGTCCCCGCCGCCTTTTATCGTTTGCGGGCTTTGTTCGTGAAACCGTTCATCAGCCGCGTCATCATCTCCGAGTTGCAAGCCGAACCGTGGTTCCCGGATATTTTCGACATCGGTAATGTACGGGATCATTATGATTTGTTCACCGCGGATGATTTCAAGGCGAATGCCGCGTATGCGAGCAAAATGGGCTTGTCCGAAGCGGACTTCTGGGGCGTCGAATGGTGGTATGCGATGAAGAAAGCGGGAGATGCCCGTCTCTGGGATGCGGCGAAGGAGATGTTCAAGGCGCAGAAAACCACTCCTTGACCGGAGGGGTTTTGACTTGACCAAAAGTCGTTTTTCTTTTTCACCTATCTGCTAAGATACCCCCCATCGCCAGTCGTCCTTGATTGTCACCGCCATGAGCCTCCAGACTTTTAGGTTTATGTCGTCTGCCATCTTTTTTCTTCCGTGCTTTCCTGAGGGAGCCATCGACCGAAGGACGGCATCGCGATGCGATCCTTCGCCGATGCGGCTCGGGAAAGCACGGGTAGCCTGCCCCTTATGTCATCCAAGGAAATCGTTCTCGACATCGAAACCCAGAATACGTTTCAAGATATCGGCGGCTATGATCATACCAAGCTCGTCATCTCGGTTGTTGGCGTTTATTTCTACGAGACGAACGAATGCCGCTGTTACGAGGAACATGAGCTGAAGGATTTATGGCCGCGTCTCGAGCATTGCGATCGCATCATCGGCTATAATACCATCAGTTTCGACATGCCGATTTTGAATAATTATTATGCCGGTGATTTGCTCAAGTTGCCCCAGCTCGACCTATTGGCGGAGATCAATAAAGCATTGGGTTTTCGGTTAAAACTTGATGACGTGGCGGCGGCTTCCATTGGGCATCGCAAGTCAGGTCATGGATTGCAGGCAGTGGAATGGTGGCGACAAGGGGAAAAGGAGAAGGTGAAAAAATATTGTCTGGATGACGTAAAAATTACGAAGGAGCTGTATGAGTATGGATTGAAATACGGAGCCTTGGCCTATGAAGACCGTTTGGGCATGCGCAAGGGTATTCCCGTGGATTTCAACTTGAAGCAAGGAAAACAGAAAATTAATTTAACGATGCCATTTTAGAAGAAGGAAAGAACAAACTTATCCACACCCATATTGATCAACGAAAATAGCTCTTTTATTTCGCTTGCTGTCACCTTGTCTCGGTTCTATAATTTCTTCATGCCGCTTATGCGGTCATGGCTCCGTCGATGGTGAGGATAGAATGCGCCTGCGTTTTGTTCTCTCGGGATAATCTCTCTTTGTTGGGGATTGTTTTTTGACTGTTCAAAATGGCGCCACACTCCTGTTTCACTTTCTTCTTGCCTATGAATACAAAGGGTTTCACTCCGGCTTCAGCTGAAAGCCACGCGGGTCGCCTCTATTTCACGTCGGTGAAAGAAATTCGTGCGCGCGATGGCCACACCGAACCATTTGATCCGTCTCGCCTTGAACGATCCATCCGCACGGCATTTGCCGCCGCCGGCATGATGGATGAGCGCGCCGAGCCCATGGTATTACATGTTGTGGATGAAGCCATTGCCAGACTGTCTTTGCTTGCAAACGGCGTACCGGATTCCATTGAACTGCGTCAAATTTCCCATGCCGCCATGCTGGACAGCAATCTTCCGCTTGTGGCCGCCGCCTATGTCCGTCAAACGGAAGAAGAACCGAATCCGGGTCGATCCTTTGGGATTGCGCTTACCCAGGAACAATTAAGCGGCAAGCGCATCGGTCCGCCGCTTGCTTCCCGTCGCCGCTTGCCTGATGAGCGCCAATCCATCACTCACAAATTTCAAATCGGTTCGCACAAGGGGTATATCACTGTCGGGCTTTATGGGGATGGTTCACCCGGCGAGATTTTTATTTCCATGAGCAAGGAAGGGAGCACCATGGCGGGGTTATTGGCTTCGCTCGCGCTTTCAGTATCCATCGGCTTACAGCACGGCATTCCCCTGCGCATGCTCGTGGAAAAGTTTTCCCATGTTCATTTCGACCCATCCGGCTTTACGGAGAATCCCAATATCCGATATGCAAAATCCGTCGTGGACTATCTTTTCCGCTGGCTCGGCACCAAGTTTCCGGAAGCCATGAACCATCAGGAAGTATTGGATGCCGATGTGGTTGAACTTGTGCCACGCCGCCAGGCGGAAGAAATGGCCCTTGCCAGTCCGCTTTCCGGCGCTTGTCCCATGCTCACGCCGCGCAAGGTGTACAAACCATTCGAATATCCGCAATTTTTTGACGCCTTCCAAAAGCAAAACCAGGCGCATTGGCTGCCGATGGAAGTGAATATGGAAAGCGATATCACGGATTACAAACACAAGCTTTCCCCGGCGGAAACGGCGCTTATTACCAATATCCTGCGTTTTTTCACCCAGGGCGATCTGGAGGTGAATAATAATTACAATGCGCAACTCATTCCGCATTTTCCGAAACCGGAAATCAAAATGATGCTGTCGGCTTTTGCGGCCATGGAAGGCGTGCATGTCTGGGCCTATTCTTACTTGAACGATTCCCTTGGTCTGCCGGACACGGAATACTCGGCCTTTCTTAATATCAAGGCCATGAAGGAAAAATACGATTATATTCAGAATTTCGACGTGCGTACGGTGGAAGATTTAGCGGTGAATCTCGCGGTATTCGGCGGGTTCATGGAAGGCGTGTCGCTCTTTTCCTCCTTTGCCATTCTCATGCATTTTCCGCGCATGGGTCGTCTCAAGGGCGTGGGGCAAATCGTCACCTGGAGCATTCGTGACGAATCCTTGCACAGCGACGGCATTTGCCGCCTTTTCCGCGACCTCATCTCGGAAAATCGCCATCTCTGGACGCCGGAATTGCAAAAAACTTTGTACAGCGCCTGCCAGGATATGGTGAATCTCGAAGACGCTTTCATCGATGCATGCTTTTCTCTCGGCGATATCCCCGGCCTCAAGGCCGAGGATGTCAAGCAGTACATTCGTTATATCGCGGACCGTCGCTTGAATAATCTTGGTCTGGATGCGCTGTACAGCGCCACCAAGAATCCTTTGCCTTGGCTGGACGCGATGATCAATGCCAAGGAACACACCAATTTCTTTGAAAACCGCGCCACGGAATATGCCAAGGGCGGAGTGATTAATGATTGGAACTAGTATGTCCACGTATTCCACCGTCATCGATGCCCTGTCTGCCGGCGATCTCCATGCCGCCAAAAATTTATTGCTCGCCGACATTTTGCGTGAAACCGAACATCTGCACAGTTGGGATGCCCCGTGGTATACCGCGGACCGCAAGATACAGGAGTCCATCAAACTTGAGCCGGAGCGCAATAAGCTTTTTTCCTATTTTGGTTTGGAAAATTTGCGCGACCGTTATATGTTGCGCGACGCGGAAGGCAAGCTCCTGGAGAATCCGCAGACATTTTATGCGCGCGTGGCAACGGGTATGGCTCGCGGGGATGCCGCATTCGCGCAAAAACTTTATGACATCATGAGCAAGCATTGGTTCTTGCCGGCCACGCCCGTCTTGATGAATATCGGCACGAATAAAGGCCTGCCGATTTCCTGTTTCCTCAACACCGTTCCAGACACCTTGGGAGGCATTTTCGATCTCTATCGCGAAAACGCCTTTCTTGCCAAATATGGCGGCGGCATTGGCACCAACTGGTCAGATTTGCGCGGGCAAAACGCGCCCTTGCAATCAAGCGGGCTTGTTTCTTCCGGTCTTATCCCTTTTCTCAAAATAATGGATTCGGAAACACTCGCCATTTCCCGCAACAGCATACGTCGTGGGGCCGCCGCCGCGTATTTACGCATCGATCATCCTGACATCGAGGAATTTTTGGAAATACGCAAGGTGACGGGCGGAGATGTGGACCGCAAGTGTTTAAACTTACACCAAGCCGTTGTGGTAACGGATGCCTTCATGGAAGCGGTGGAGAAAGGCGCCACCTATAAGCTTGTTGATCCGCATTATAAAACAGTCACCAAAGAATTGGATGCGATGACGATGTGGCGCAAAATTCTCACCATTCGCGCGGAGACGGGGGAGCCCTACATCATGTTTGTGGACACGGTGAATCGCGCGATTCCCCCGCATCATCGTGAAAATGGCCTGTTCGTAAATCAGAGCAATTTGTGCTGTGAAATCGTTTTGCCGACGAATGAAAAACGCACGGCCGTGTGCTGTCTGTCTTCGGTGAATATCGAGCATTACGATGAATGGAAAGACCAATTTGAAGAAGTCATGGCGCTTGTCTTGCGCGGCGTGGACAATAATTTGGAGACTTTTATTGAAATGGCGGATCCGGTGGAATTCAAAAAGGCAATCAATTCCGCCAAACATGAGCGTTCGGTTGGTATCGGCGTGATGGGCTATCACGGCTACTTGATGAGCAAGAACATCCCGTTTGAATCCGTGGCCGCCCGCGCATTCAACAAAGATTTCTTCTCCAAGATGCAGAAGCACGCGAACGCCGCCTCCGAAGCGCTCGCCAAGGAGCGCGGTCTTCCGCTCGACGGCGGTACGCGTCGCAATAGCTATATGCTGTCCATTCAGCCCACGGCTTCCACATCCTTTTTGTGCGGCGATGCGACTCCGTGCATAGAGCCGATCACGGGTAATTCATATCTGCACAAGACGCTTTCCGGCAGTTTCCTCGTCAAGAACAAATATCTCGACGCGCTTTTGCGCAACAAGGGTGTGAACGTGGAAGAAGTTTGGAAATCTGTGACGGCCGCCAAAGGGAGTGTCCAGCATTTGGATTGCCTTACGGAGACGGAAAAGAATGTCTTTCGCACCGCGACGGAAATGAATATGCGCGAAATCGTCCAGCAAGCCGCGGATCGTCAGGTATTCATTTGCCAGGCCCAATCCTTGAACTTGTATTTTTCGACGCCCATCAGCGGCAAGTATTTGCATGATGCGCATTTTCTGGCATGGAAGCTCGGCGTCAAAACCTTGTATTATCTTCGCTCTGCATCACCAATCATTGCAGACAATATCAACATTAAAGTAACCAAACGCGATTTGGCGACGGAAGAATGCGCCGTGTGCCAATGACGAGATGATGATGGGACCCCAAATCCATGGACACAAAAATCGTCCCGTTTCAATGCGTGTTTTTCTGGTTGCAATTACTGAACGCTGCTTCATGTTCTTGCTTCGCAGTTTCCGTTTTTCAAGAAAATGGAACTTCGAAGAAAAGAGCACATCATAAACAACAGTTGAGAGGAGGCACCGTGCGCTTCTCTCTTTTCTTAAGCGGCAAAAGTCGCTACAATCAAGAAAAGAGAACAGCACTATGAGCAACAAAATCACTGAAAAATACTTTACTCAAGACGATTTTTCTCAACGAGAAGCTGATGTTCTGACGCAAGTCACAGCCAAAACGGGATTTGTCGTGGAAAAAGAAATTTTCCGCGGCATGATTTACGGCAAAAACAAAGTCGGCAGTTTAATCTACAAAGGAACACGGAAAGGCGAACCGGCAGTACTGAAACTTCAGGGGTTAAAGCCGGAAGTGGACGAGGGAGAAATCGTCAAGCACTTTACTGCTCAAAGCCAAAGCAACCTTGTTCGTGTTCCGGTCCTCTATGTTCATAAACCATGGACAAAGGAGCTCGGATACGGTTATCTCATCACTGAATATCTTAACGCTCCTAAGATTTTTGAGATGCCGTTTGCAAGCGCAGAGCACATGCAAGACTTCGCTCGTTTCTATCAGGAGTATCGCACTTCCGCGCTTACTCGCTCATGGACTGAACCGGAGACAAAAGACAGCTTGGCATTTACTGTCCACCGTGTTGACCACTGGCGCAAAATATCTGAACACAAGAAACGGTTAACCTTGGAAGATTACGCGCCGTATCTTGTCAGATACTATCCTGTGGCGGTAAAACATCTTCCAACAATCCCGATGGTTTTCTGCCACGGTCATCTCACCGCAAACGACATTTACCATTTGCCCGATGATTCTTTCGTTGTGCTCTCCAATCTGTTCTGGTCATATCGCCCCCAATGGTACGACCTTGCGTTCAACGTCTGGAGCTGCTTGATGCACATTCGTGATACGAGTTACACCTTTGAGCAACTTTTGCGATATGTTGAGGAGTGGTTTGCGGTATACCGTACCATTCCCACTGTGCAACAAGACAAGGATTTTGAGCGCAAGATCACCGTTCTTCTTCTTGAACGAACGATGGGAGCGATACTGGTTGACCTTGGAGCAAATGATTTTTACGAGAAAGAGCAGAACAAGCCATACCTCCGGCATCTTCTCGATCTGCACCAGAGGTTATTCAGCCACTTGGCCCAAAAACTCGAAACCGTCCTTCAAAGACCGATTGATGAGTTTTATTGATTCAGTCTCACCCAAAAATGTATAGTGCTCTTTCATGTTATTTTGTATAACCGATTAAATCATCAACGCTAACCTCAAGGGCTTTTGCTATTTTCTTGAGGGTATCAAGCGTTGGATTTTTATTTTCCCCTGTTTCCATTTTAATCAGGATATTATTGGGCGACATCGGCAATCTCGCCAATTTTTCTTGCGAAAGCATTTTGGCTTCTCGCAACCTCCTTGTCCCCAACTAAAAATTTGACTTGTCTTGTTTGGTCGGGCTGGTGGGACTTGAACCCACGGCCTCTACGTCCCGAACGTAGCGCTCTAGCCATCTGAGCTACAGCCCGTTGATTATTTTTCGCTTGATTGCCCGGGCATGATAGGCCGCGAATGCATAAATGACAAGGGATCAAAAGGTAATGGAAGCTTGCATGGCCGCTTTTGCATCATCTACGGATTTTTTATAAGCATCATTGGCCGCTTTGATGGCAGTATCGCGAATGGCCTGTGCCGCTTTCACGGCAGCAGTATACGCAGGCATGGCCGCTTTTGTTGCCGCCTCTTTGGCCGCCCGATCCGCGTCCTGTGCATTTTTCAATAAGGCTCGGGCATCATTCACAATGTTCTTATACGAGTCATTTGCCGTTTTTATCGCAATCATTTTTATCTCCTGCGCCGCTTTTACCTTAGCTTCATAGGCAGAAGTGGCGTTTTTTGCGTCCAACTCATAGGCCGCATGCGCGACATCGAGGGTTTGTTGAAATGCTTTTTGCGCGGCTGTCTGGGTGGCCGTATCACCTTGGCAATTTGTTTTCCAAGTTTGCAGAGCGGCATCGACGGCCGCGTTGCGCTTTGCGATCGCCGCCGTCATTGCCTCGCGATGATCCGCAAGGGGTTTATTTTGGGCATCGCGAAACGCTTGATGGGCCGCTTTGATGTCCGTGGCGCGCGCGTCGGCCGCCCGTTTGATTTTTTCTTGGCCTTCCGATACGGCGTTTTTCACGCGATTGCTTTCTTCTCGTTTTCCCAAAGCCGCAAGGGTAGCGTCTGCCATTTTTTTATCCTGATCGAGGGTCTGATTAGCGCCTTTGACATCTGATTCGAATCGATGATCCATTTGCTTTTGGATCTGCGCGGTTTTTTCATCCGTCGTTTTTGATTGAATTTTTTCCCGATCCGCCGCTTTTGTAGCGACGCGCTCATCGCAAAGAGAGGCGGGCGGTTTTGCGGCCACGAAATCCGTGGCAAAAGCGGAAAAAGGAACAAGGGCGAGACTAGCGAGGGCAAGCGCGGCTGGAAATTTGAATGACATAAAATGATGAGAGTATAAGGAAAACTCCTTTCCAAATTATCATCTCTTCCTACAACGTACAAACTTCATAACCTATGCTAAACTTCCGCCATGTTTTGGTTTACCTTCATCTTATTTCTGCTTCTCGCCTCTTTTGCCTATGCCGCCATCCAGGGGGCGCCGTGGGTGCCGACGCGCAAACCGGACATCGATCGTCTTTTGCGTCTTTTGGATTTGAAGCCCGATCAAAAATTTGTTGAGCTCGGTTGCGGTGATGGGCGCGTATCGCTTGCCATTGCAAAAAGGACGCATGCTCAAGTGACAGGCATTGAACTTTCCTTGGCGCAATGGCTGATCGCAACCATGCGCGGTTTTCTTTCCCCCTCGTTTCGGAAAAGCGGCCTTTTCATTTTTGGCAATGTCTTTTCGCAAGATCTCTCAAAATACGACGCGGTCTATTTGTTTTTGATGCCGGACACCTATGCCAAGCTCCGACCAAAGTTTGAAAGGGAATTGCGTACAGGATCGCGCGTTATTTCCTATGTGTGGCCCATACAAGGTTGGGAGCCGGACAAAGTGGATGAACAAGAAGGGAGACAGAAGCTGTTTTTATACATACGCACATAAAAAAACACCCCCATTCGTCCAGAGCGGACTGCCTGGGGGTGCATAGAGTCTGTCGTCGGGCCTTAGCCTTCGACGACCGCGGCGGGCGTCTGAGCGAATCCACGCCGGACCGCGTCGATCACTTGCTCGAGCGTGAGCACGGTTGCTTCACGCTCGTGGGAGGACGACCCATTCAACAGGGTCACTCCCCCGTGCTCGGATCCCGTGTGGATATACCACGGGACTTTGCCAGGAAAGTCATTCGACTTTTTGCACTTGCCGTCGAATGATTTCATGGCCCCGACGATGTCACGCTCGCTCATGTTGCGGGTGAGCATTTCTGCCGCCAGAATAAGCTTGGCGACGGTAAACATCTCCCTTTTCACACCCGGCGTCGAGTACAGCCGGATGTGACCGGTCTGGTAGCGCTGGACCACCACAGTTGCTTGCGTCTGACTACGCGCCCAGGCATTCATGCCATAGGCGTCCGAGGTGACAGATGCCAAGCGGCTGTTGCCCGCCAGCTCTTCCACTTTCCCGTTATTCTCGAAATCGCGGGGGCAGCGGACATGGAACTCGTAACCGCGCTGGCGAAAAGCGACCACGACGCGCGTGACGATGTTCTCCATCGCCTCGTCGTCCATATTGCCGAATTGCTGGACGACTCGGACGATGAGCGCGAGGTCGAGCGGTCCCTCGAACTTCTGTCCGCTCCGCTGAAATGCCGATACGACCCGGCGCACGAGATCGAGCCAGATATTCAGGCTCTCGCCGTCGTATGCGCCATACTCCTGGACGACCTTGAGCACATTGCCCAAGGTCATGGTCGTCTGACCCGCCTCCGTGTCCCCCTCCACGACTTTCTGGATCAGCCACTTGAGGCTGGTGGTGTGGAGGCCGAGTTCCTGCGCCATGAGCTTGGTGGCGCAGGTACGAACCAGGCGGCCGCGGGCGCGGTGCTCGTCGATCACCTCGGCTTCGAGGTCTTTTTCCGAGCCGGCGATGCCGACGAAGAGCACGTCGGGCCGTCCGCCATACTGCTGGATCGCCTCGTCCTCGTCATTCGCAAAGACGATGGACGGCTCTTCGGTCCATGACCACTTGCGGCCACGGCCATAGAGCAATGCGATGGCGATTGCCACGAACTCGTCGGCATGCGCCAATCGGTGAGTGACGATCTTCGTCAACACCGGCTTGTCGCCGTTCTCCGGCAGGGAAAGATCCTCTCCTGACGGCTCGTCGAGCTCCATGGCATCGACGAGCTTTTGGCTTTCGCGAACCGCTTTGAGCAGACCGCGAAGCTCAGGCCGCTTGTTGATCCCCAGAAACTTGGCCACCAAGTCGGCGGCCGTTTTGGCATCAACGGGCTTTTCCTTGCGAGCGGGGTCGAACTCTCCGCCACCGAAGCCGATGGTCGCGATGTCACTTCGCGACAGATCATATCCCGGTGCCCTCGGGTCCACGAAGTACGTCTTTTTCTCGACGTGCTTCATAAACCACCTTTCTCGACCAAACTGCCGCGCGATTATCGCCGCGACCATGGTCGCGAGAGATGCTTTCATTGGCGCCGCGATTCCCCGCAATTCGGGGAGCTTCGCGGGCCGCAATCTTGTCTGCATTTGTGCTTCTTTCTCGCCGCCACGCGGCGCCGTTGAGACCCTCCCTAGGGTCTCTTTTGTGTATGCGACAAGCGAACACTTTTGTGTCGCCTGCTTAGCAATTCTGGATGAATGCTAAGAAAACAAGATATCACAAAAATTCCATTTTGTCAACCAATTGCAGACAAAACAAGAGGATTTATGCCCATTTGGCATAGGTGTATGTTTGGTAGGGACGATAGGCAACAAGAATGGATAAGACAGACAAGGATGGATAAAGAGAAGCAAGAACCGTTTGCATGTTCTTCGTCATGATGCTTATAATCCTTCCGACTTCCCTTTACCGTCTTCAAACCCTCAAAGCCTTCCCCCTATGACCATCGCCGAATTGCTCCGTCTCAAACCCGCCACCTCCATTACCGTCCTCAACAAGCCGTTTAGCTATGTTGGTACGCGCGCATTGGCGCTTGACGGCGACGGGGAATTGTCCTGGCTCTTTGAAGAGGACGGCAATGTACTCGCCGTTTTGGCCAAGGATGAGGAAATTATTTTCTTCGAAGGCATCGATGAAGACCTGGACCCGCAAAGTGGCATGATCCTGTATCGCGGCAAAGAATTCGAATTCAGCTATGAAGATGCGGCCACGGTGACCAAGATTACGGGCGACGCAGAAGGAGAAGAAGGCGACCGATACAGTTTCAGCGATTATGAGGCCGATGACGGCAATGTGGTGCGATTGGTCACGAATGAGAATACCGGCGAAGTGCGTTCGTATTATGGCGTGACCATTGTGGAGGAAGATATTTTGCCGATTGCCTAATTATGAAATCTTCGGCCACATTCGCCAAAGTGAAAACGGCATTCGAGGCGCGCGGTCTTGCCCGCCGCGAGTTGAGCGGGACGTCGACGGAAGCATTGAACGCGTCCAAGCGCGCTATTTTCGCTTTGCATCGTGAAGATGCCGCAGGAGCCGATGCCCGTCTGGCGGAAGCGTCCACGGCGCTGGCCCATTGTGCCAAACTGTTGCGGGGATTTCCGGATTTGGACGGCGAAGGCGTCTTTCGCGCGGCGCTGGAGGAATACGCCGAAGCGCGTCTGTTCGCGCAGTACGTGGAAAAAGGACTTTTGGGATCGCTCGAAAAGCGTCTGATGGCGCCCGGCGTCTATTTGGCCGGCCTCTCCGACACCACGGGAGAAATCGTCCGCTATGCCTTGCGGCGCGCGACGGAAGGCGATCGGCGCGCCGTCGAGCACGCGTTCCGCACCGTGGAAGCCGTCATCGCTTTTCTCTACGAACTGGATTTGACGGGCTATCTGCGCACGAAGTTCGACCAAGCGAAGAAGAATCTTCGCGCATTAGAGCAGATGCGTTATGATTTAAAAATGAGGAGGTAAGTATATGGAACCTCCTCTCTGGCTTTTCCAACGCGATGAAATAGACGTGCTTGAAACCGAGATTGACCATCTCTGGGATCTTTATGTAGGTCGCCACAAGGCGGACGGCGAGGAGGGACGCGTGCTGAAAGAATATGCCGACAGCGAAGCGTGGGCAGAAACGGATGTCTTGCTTCGCATCGGCCCTCCCCAGGACACTCCTTGTTCGCACGCGGAAGAGCATCAGCGACACATGGAAGAATTGCCCCTTGGCCACGTATTGCGCCAAGGCTTGCAACGCGATGTTCTCTATGCGCAGACCTATGCATGGTCTCGCAAGATGGCAGATTGGGTTGAGACGCGCGCCGCATCGTATGGAGGCGCATACGATCTTTTTCGCGTCTATGTCAATGTGCTTCTTGTGCCCGTGAAACTCGCCTTCGCCTTGTCGGGAGAAGCGCATGAGGGCCGGTACGCCCAAGAAATGGCCCTCTCCGATTTTGGATTGGCGCTTCTCTATTTGTCTCGCGCCGCCGAATCGCTTCGAAGATTGGGCGCAACCGATCAGGCACGGGAAGCCGATCAATTATCTCAAGCCATTCTCGCGCGCCGTACTCGCTTAAACGGGTCTTCGTATGCCTGACGCCGACGTGATTATCCCCGCTTTCAACGAAGAACGCACGGTTGGTGGCGTTGTGCGTACCGCATTGCGTTCGCCGCTCATTGGTTCCGTCATCGTCGTTGACGATGGATCGCGGGACCGAACTTCGACTCGGGCGGCGGAAGCGGGCGCACGCGTCATCCGCCATGCCCGCCGCCGCGGGAAAGGAGCCGCATTGCGCACCGGCGTGCGCGCGTCTTCCGCTCCGTTTTTTCTTTTTCTGGATGCGGATTTATTCCGGCTTACGCCCACGCACATTGCACGCATCCTCGCTCCTGTTCTCGCAGGCAAACTCTCCATGCATGTGGGTTTGCGCGATCATGGCCCTTTCGATTGGCTTGTCACGCATTTGCCCATTGTCAGCGGTCAGCGGGCCTTGCGGCGGGAAGTCTTCGAAGCCGTCCCCGCTTCCTTTATCCGAGGCTATGATGCCGAAATTGTCCTCAATGCCGCTTGTCGCTATCGGAAATTTTCCCATGGATTTGTAGGTTTGTCCGGGCTGTCCGTTCGCCGAAAATTCGATAAAATCGGCATTGGGCGAGCCGTATTTCAATATGCCCGCATGTGGTTTCAAGTCCTGTCGGCGATGCGCCAAGTTCGCGTGGCACACAAGCGAGGAGAATTCTGATATACTGCGAAAAAGGCTGTGAAGCACCGGCCGCGCTTCGTTACAGCCCTCACCCCGCTATGCCCATCGATCTCACCGATATCAAGGACATCCAGGACAAAATCGTCACCGTCATGGGTCTTGGCAGATTTAAACAAGGCAGTGGTGTTGGGGCGGCCAAATGGTTATTGCGACACGGGGCGCAAATCGTCGTTACGGATCTCAAGAGCGAAACAGAATTGAAAGCGTCCGTGGATTTGGTCATGGAATGGTATTCAACATATCGCGCACAATACAAAACTCGCGAGATTTACGCGCCGGTATTTATTTTGGGCCAGCACAGGGATGATGATTTCACCAATGTGCAAATGGTGGTGAAAAATCCGGACGTGCCGAAGGAATCAAAATATGTCGAGCTTGCCCGCGCCCATCAGGTGCGCGTGGAAAGCGACGTGTCTTTGTTCTTGCATTTTTATCGCCACCCGTATGTCGCTGTTACCGGCACGCGTGGGAAGTCCACGACGACGGCTCTCATCGGGGAGATGTTGAAGCATGTGCATCCGAAAACGGTCGTGGCTGGCAATATCATGCATTCGCCGCTGGAAGATTTAGATTGGATGTTGGAAGAAAAAGGCCCGGTGCCGGTGGCACTGGAGCTTTCTTCCTGGCTCTTGGAAAGTCTCGAGCATCTCAAAGGCAAAAGCCAGGGTCCTCACGTGGGCGTGCTGACCAATGTTTCGGAAGACCACCTCGATCGCTACAAGTCTTTCGACGAATATCTCCACGCGAAGGAAATCATTTTCGAGTTACAAGACGAGCATCAAAACGCCGTCTTGAATTTCGACCATCCCGTCGTCCTGCGCGTGGGCGAGCGGGTGAAGTCCAAGCGATTCTGGTTTTCGTCCAAGCCCCTGCCGGCCGAATTGAACGGCGCTTTTATCGACGGAAACGGCGATATGCATTTGCGCCTGAACGGAAGCGAACGCACACTGTGCCACGTAAGCGAATGGCCGACGCTCCAAGGCCAACACAATATTGAGAATGCGCTTGCCGCAACCCTTGCCGCGTCTTTATCGGGCGTTTCGGACGCCGACATCTGCGAAACCTTGCGTGCGTTTGAAGGTTTGCCCGGCCGTCAACAAACGGTGCGTGAATTAAACGACGTCACCTATATCAACGACACGAATGCGACGTCGCCAGACGCGGTGGTCGCGGCATTACAGCGATTTGATCCGGAAGGGAAAAAGAATGTCGTGCTCATCATCGGTGGCAAAGGGAAGGGTGCGAAATTCGACGCGATGGCGGCGGAAGTCGTCAAACACGCCAAGCATGTCGTCTATTTGGAAGGCACGGCCACGGATGAGATCGAGACGCTCATTGGCCCGATTGTCCCCGCGAGTTACGCCGGTTCCATGGACGAAGCCGTCAAAGCGGCGGGCGCGGCGGCGAAGTCTGGCGACGTTGTCCTCCTGTCTCCCGGCACCGCCAGCTTCGGTATGTTCAAGAACGCCTATGACCGCGGCGGCCAGTTCGTGGAAGCGGTGAAGAATTTGGAATAGAGATTCCCATGCCAGTCAACCGTAGGTCACGACGAAGGCGAATTACGTTCCATGCGTTCAGCATACGGGTTCTTTCATTTTTTTATCGCTCGCACGGCGAGAAACATCGGAATTTCCTGGCGTGCGGCATTCTCGGCGCGCGAGTGGCCGCCGGGTTTGCTCTCGCGGTTAGATATCCATTCTTCCATCGACTCGACGACGAAGCCGTGTTTGGCGAGCGCGGAAAGATAGGCGGAGAGCGGGCGATGATACGTGTATGTCTTCGCGCGGCGGTCGGCGCCCGGATGCGCCAGGATTTCCACGCCATAGCTCGACAAATATTTGTCCACGCGCCGGTATTGCAATTTGCGGCCTTGGTCCCAGCCCCAGCCGCTTTGGCGGGGAATGCGGAAACACGGATGATTCAGGACGAAGACGAATGGCGCGCCTGATTTCAGCACGATGGACGCGTCGCGCATCGTCTGTTCGAACGGTTCGATATTTTGCAAGGCAAGCGTGCAACTGGCGCTGTCAAAACTGGCGGGAGCCAGGGTCTTCGCAAAATTCGTCGCGGCGCCAACAAAGTACCGCGCCTCGCGCGGCGCTTTTTTCTCCGCAATCTTGATGAGGGACGGTGCGGCATCGAATCCCGTGACGTCGACGCCATGCGCGCTAAGCAAACGGGACAAGGCTCCTTCGCCGCAAGCGATGTCGAGATGTTTGGCGCCGGATTTCAACTCGAGCATGCGCGCCGTACCCGGGTAAATCACATCGCCGACAAGAGTGCCTGTTTCCGATAGGTGTTCGCCATACCATTCGGCCACGGGTTCCCAACTGGTGCCGATGGCTCCGGCTGGAGTCGGCGCCATCCTGAGTCCAGCAGGACGAAGGATCCTTGAAGGCTTTGAGGGCTGGGGATTATGGAGGGGTTGGCGTTTGGAAGCGAATCGACGAAATGGCTTATGCATATGCGCCCTAGTATAACCCAGGGAAGAGGCCATTGCATCATGCTCGCATCATTCTCTTTTTTCGATCGGCACGGTACAATCGTCCCGCTATGATCAAGTATTTCTTGCGGAAATGGATGCCTCAACCGATATTGAAGGCATATCATTTGTTGCTCGCCTTGGGCGCAGCTTTTTGGTACGGTCGCCCATCGGAACATCTTACCGTCATCGGCGTCACGGGGACGAAAGGGAAGAGCACGACGGTGCAATACGTCGGTCGCCTCTTGGAGCACGCGGGATACAAAGTCGGCTGGACTTCCACGGCCGGGTTCAAAGTCGGCGATCGCGAATGGGCAAATGCCAAAAAGATGACCATGCTCGGCCGCTTTCAGACCCAGAAATTATTACGCGAAATGGTGGACGCGGGTTGCACGCACGCCGTCGTGGAAACGTCTTCGCAAGGCGTGGACCAGTTCCGGCATGCGGGCATCAATTACGACATGGCCGTGTTCACGAATTTGACGCCGGAACACATCGAAGCGCACGGAGGATTTGAGAATTACAAAAAGGCGAAGGGGAAATTTTTCGCGCATGTCGCCGGCATGGGGAAAACCTGCGTCGTGAATATCGACGACGAACACGCGCCGTATTTTTTGTCATTTCCGTTCGAGAAAAAATTCGGTTATGGTTTCGCGGGAAAAACACCGGCGATGGACGCGGTTCGTCAGAATTTCGTTCCCGTTCTGGCAACGGATCTCATTTTGTCCGGCCAAGGTTCGACATTCTCCGTCGATGGTCATGCCATGCAGGTGCGGCCGATTGGACTGTTCAATGTGTACAATGTGCTGGCCGCGATCTCGGTTTGTCGCGCGATCGGGTTCTCCTGGGAAAAAATCGAAAAAGGCATTGCCGCGCTTTTGCCGGTGCCCGGCCGTTTGGAATTCATCGACGAGGGTCAGGATTTTTCCGTGGTCGTCGATTATGCGTATGAGCCGGCGGGTTTGCAGGCCTGTTTCGACGCTTTGCGTCTCCTAAAGCGTCATCGCATGATTCACGTGCTTGGGTCTGCGGGCGGCGGACGGGACGTCGCGCGTCGCACGGTGCTTGGGGCCATGACGGCAAAAGAAAGTGACATCGTGATCGTGACGAATGAAGACCCGTACGACGATGACCCGCGCATCATCATGGATCAAGTCGCCGAGGGGGCAATGCGGATGGGAAAAGAGGAGGGGATACATGTATTCCGCGTCTTGGATCGGCAAACGGCGATCGATCAGGCTGTCGCTTTGGCGAAGCCGGGCGATCTCGTTCTTCTCACCGGCAAGGGTTCGGAACCCGTCATGGCAGTGGCGCGGGGGAAATACATTCCGTGGGATGAGAGAGCCGCGGCACGTCGTGCGCTTCAAAAACGCATGCATGCGGTATAATGAAGATCTCTTGTTTCCAAAAACCACCGTCATGGCCCGAACTTCTTTTCTGCGTCGCGCTTTGCATTCCCGGCTCTTGCTCGGGCTGATTGTGATGATCCTTGCCCTGCTTGGCATGGCATTTGGCCGGCAGATTCTTCGCAATCACGAGATTGAAGGAGAAATCGCCAAACTGCAATCTCAAGAAAAAGAATTGCGCGCGCGGAATTTGCACCTGGGCGATCTTCAACAGGCATTGCAAACGGAATCTTTCCTTGAGCGGGAGGCGCGGTTGAAACTTGATTTGAAAAAACCGGGAGAACAGCTTGTGATTATTCAGGACAAAACATCCGCATCCGAGCCATTCAAAACTTTGGAAGAATTGATGGGAACGGATGCCGCATCTGACGCGCAGGGATCGACGGCATCTCACGGGATGAACCCGAGGCATTGGTGGTGTTATTTCTTTGATCGGTCCTGCTTTGCCAATCTTGTTTCCTATGCCACCCATTCCTGAACGGCGCACGGGCATACAAAAGATCATCCTTTCGATTTTCCTGTGTGTTTGCATCGGCAGTGTCATTGCTGTGTATGCGCTTCCGCCGAATCATCCGGCCGCGCTTGCCCTTGCGCGCGTCTTGCCTTTGCCGGCCGCCTTTGTCGGGCGCGATATGATTTCCATGCGTGAGTATCTGGAGGAGCGTCGCGCCTTTGCGACGTCCGTGCGTTCAGCAAGCAATCCTTCCCTCACGCCAGACGCCCATGAAATCAATCGAGCGATTCTTGAAAGTATGACGAATCGTGTGCTGGTTCGACGCATGGCGGCAGAATTGAATGTCTCCGTTCCTGCCTCTGCTATTGAAAAAGATTGGCAAACAGCCGCGGCGCAAGCGGGCGGGGAAATCAAATTCATTGCGCGATTGCATGATACCCTTGGCTGGACGCCGGAACAATTCCGTCATCGCGTGATCGAACCGGTGGCATTGGCGGATCGGTTGAATGAACGCATGCGTATTGACCAAGATCTCCAAGCGCAGGTAAAGGGGAAAGCGGAAGAGGCCTTGCGTCGTGTGCAGGCGGGAGAATCGTTTGAAACCGTTGCCGAGGCGGTGAATGATCCGCGCGGCGCCTTGGGGTCCGGGAGCGATATCGGCGAACGCGGGTTGGCGGAATTGCCGCTTGAGTGGGCCGAGGCCGTGCGCACGCTTTCACCAGGGGATACGACGATGATCGTGGAAGATGCCGCGGGCTATGTCATTCTCCGTGTGGTTGATCGTCGTCAAGAAAGCGGAAATGCGCGTCTGCGGCTTCAAGTGATTTTGGTGCCGAAACTCAACTTGTCCGATGTCTTGAAAGATCGACAATCAAAAACGACCATTCGTCGCTTTGTCCGCGTTTCTTAACTATGCCCATCTCTCTCGTCCGCAATCCGCTTCCCATGGTCTTCTTCACCATCTTCATCGATCTTCTGGGTTTCGGCATTCTTATTCCGGTGATTCCCCAACTCTTGGCCAATCCGACATCGTCATTCTATTTGCTTTCCTCATCTACGCCATTGTCGCACGGATATCTTCTGCTCGGATTATTGCTTGCAAGTTTCCCCCTTGCCCAATTTATTGCGACACCCATTTTGGGCCAATTGTCAGACAAGCACGGCCGTCGAAAAATTTTGGCCCTGTCTCTTTTTGGCACATGCGTGTCCTATATGTTGTTTGCCGTGGGTATTGTCTGGAAAACCATCCCCCTTCTTTTTGCCGCGCGGATTTTAGACGGTATCACGGGCGGAAATGTTTCCGTCGCGCAAGCGGCCATTGCAGATGTAACCACGCCGCAGAATCGGGCGAAAAATTTTGGGCTGGTCGGCGCGGCATTCGGTTTGGGCTTCATCATCGGGCCGTTTTTGGGGGGCAAGCTTTCGGATCCGGCTCTTGTGTCCTGGTTTGATGCGACCACGCCGTTTTGGTTTGCAGCCTTCTTAAGTTTTTTGAATGTGCTTTTCGTCTTCTTTTATTTCCCAGAAACATTGAAGAACGCCAAAGCCGGCTTGGATTTGCGTTGGCATGAATCCCTGGTCAATGTGAAAAAATCTTGGCAGTTGAAATCCCTACGGGCGCTTTTCGGCACCCTATTTCTTTACAATATGGGTTTTTCGTTTTTCGTCACCTTCTTCGGCGTGTTCTTGCTTGACAAATTCGGGTTCAGTCAAGGAGGCATTGGCGATTACTTTGCCTTTGTTGGATTGTGGATCGTGTTCAGCCAGGCGATCGTGACCCGTTTGGCGTCCAAGCGTTTCACCGAAAGACGTACTTTGCGTGTGGCCATGCTTGCAACCGGTGTCGGCATCCTTCTTCATTTTCTCGCGCCAGCTTGGTGGATGCTCCTCGTCATCACGCCGCCTTTTGCCGCATTCGTCGGATTGACGCAGGCGAATGCGACCAGCCTCATCAGCCGCTCTGCCGACGCCAATGTCCAAGGCGAAATCCTCGGCATCAATGCCAGTTTGCAAGCGCTTTCCCAGGCCATTCCTCCCGTCTTTGCGGGTTTGGCCGCTTCCGTGTTTTCCGCAGAATCGCCCGTGCTGATCGCTTCCGTCATGATCATGGTTTCTGGCATTGCGTTCATTTTTTTATCACAAAAAATGCCGGATCGCCCTCGCTTCAAGCTTGGCGTAGATTGGAATACGAGCTGAAATAAAAAAACCGAACAAAGCTAAAGACAAGTGGCTAATTTCAATACGCTCAATGTTGCGATCGATCACTTTTGAACAACCTTCACCCACCTCACTACGGTGATGGTTCCGGTTTTCTTGTCGAAAACGCCAAACACTTTCACCTTGTCTCCTGATTTTATTTGTTTCAATAAAATGGCTTTCCCATTTTTGGTGACGGTTGTCTTATGGTCTACACTGATGGTCTTGTCCTTATTGTCGAATCGTTTGGCATTCTTGCTGGTGTTCGTGATGTGGAGGGTGAGGGTATCGACAGTAATAGACGTAACGGTTCCTTTCAAAACAAACTTTGCCATCCCTATTACTTTTAATGGTTGAGTTGCCCTTGTGGCGGCAAAAGAAACATGAGAGGGAAGGATAGCAACACCTACGGCAAATACACCGAGAATCGTAAGTATGATTAAGCTTTTTTTAAAATACGTCATTTTATTTAAAAACATAATTTAAACTCTGGGATCGTCTCCCATTGATGTATAAGTTCATGGTATAGGCTCCTTTGGGATAATCTCCGATTCCTTTTTCAAAAGCGAAGTAGAAAGTAGTGATACCGTCTTTGCTCGCCAAAGCAACTTTTGAATCAATATACTTGCCGTCTAAGTTTCGCACATAGGATAACTTGGTGTCCTTTGTCACATTTTTGAGAGCCATGACCGCATAAACTATTTTGTCGGTCTTTGTGTTGAATGTTGTTGCCACGCCCGTAGCATTTCCTTTGGCATCAATACTGCGGGACATTACCGCTTTTAGAATGATCGGCGCGCTCGTAGGGACTTGTGCAACTGATGCGTTTGTTGGTACTTGGGCCGATGGAGAAAGTTTTGACGGTTGAATTGCCGTTGGCTTACTATAATTTCCGCCAAAAAGAAAAACCCCTGCCACAATGATGATCACGACCGTACTGATAATGTAAATCGTTTTTTTATCCATAAGCTTACGGATTACCGCTCGAACCCTCTCGTTGATCCTGTTCCTGGCTGGAATTTCCATCTTGGTTTGTTGAAGATTCGTTTTCAGATGTAACTTTTTCATTTTGTTGTTCATTTTGCATTTCTCCTTCTTCCTGCGCCTGGTGTTCATTGATAACTTCCTGTGATTGTTCGTCGAGATTATTTGCATCACCAATCTCATCAATACCAGAGTTGTTTATATCCTTATTATCCTCATTGACTCCCTGATTATTTTCGGCATTTTGTATATCGCCATATTCATCAACTCCTTGCTGGTTGTTTTGTCCATCTCCTTCACCGGCTTCCCCGTCCTCGCCATCGATGACTTCATTTTGGTGTCGTTGAGCTTCGGGATCACGATTGAGCTCATTCTTGCCTTTCTGTACATCGTTATCAAAATCTTTATTGCTTCCATTTTCTTCATTCACGCCCTGCTCGTGAGAAGTGCCGGGAGATGGAGTTGTTTGTGCAAAAAGAGGATGGGCAATAAACACGAAAGCCGCTGTTAATGAAACGAGGGTCGAAGAAAGAAGTTTTTTATTGTAATCAGGGAATTTGAACATATTCATAGGATAACATAAATCTCTGACAAGAGACAATAGACCTGAAAGAAGAAAAAAGAACCCTCGCGCGAGGGTTCTTTTTTGGAGCCGGTGGTCGGGATTGAACCGACGACCTCTGCTTTACGAAAGCATTGCTCTACCACTGAGCTACACCGGCACATACACCTCTCTTACATCGCGAGCTTTCGGTTTGCTTCTGCGCTCCTTCCGTCAATGTACCATCGAGATACGCTTCCTTGAGTGCTGACGCGCGCCGGAATCTCATCGAATTTAGAGGCTCCCTGGAGCGGGTAGCGGGAATCGGACCCGCGACTACTGCTTGGGAAGCAGTCATTTTACCATTGAACTATACCCGCCTGTTTGCGTGCGCTATAATAGCCGACGACTTCCTCTAGAGCAAGAGCTCTCCTGTCTATGATCCGGTTTAAAAATGTTTCCAAAACCTATCCGCCGAACATCATCGGCCTTCGGGATGTAAGCGTACACATTCAGGCTGGCGAATTTGTGTCCGTGGTGGGTCAAAGCGGCACCGGCAAGACGACTTTGGCCAAACTGATGTTTGCCGAGGAGCGGCCCACGTCGGGTCATATCGTCATTGGGGGTTGGGACATCACCCATATCCGCGAACGCGACATCCCTTTGCTTCGTCGTCAAATCGGCGTCGTCTTTCAGGACTTCAAACTTCTTTCTCGGAAAACCGTGGCGGAAAATGTCGCGTTTGCGCTCGAAGTTTCCGGCGCTTCCTCTTCTCGTATTCAGGAAGTCGTTCCGCAAGTCTTGCGCATCGTGAGTCTCCACGACAAAGCCGATCGATTTCCGCGACAGCTTTCCGGCGGGGAACAACAGCGTATCGCCATGGCCCGCGCCCTCGTGCATCGGCCAAAAATCCTTTTGGCCGATGAGCCTACGGGCAATTTGGATACCATCAACACACATGAAATTATGGAACTGCTGAAAAAAATAAATGAATTTGGCACAACGATTATCCTCGTAACGCATAATCGCGAATCGGTGAATGGGCTGAAGAAACGCGTCATCACATTGGATGGCGGGCGCATTGTGTCAGACGTTGAGGAAGGCCGGTATAAACTATAAACATCCTATGTTCACCTCCGCGTCCCGTGCTCTCACCTTTGCCCTGCGGAATTTTTGGCGGAATTTTTGGCTCTCGCTCATTACGGTGAGCATGCTTACCTTGACCTTGCTGTCGGTCAATGTATTGCTGGTGCTCAATCATGTCACGCAAAAAGCGGTGGAGGCGGTGGAGGATCGCATAGAAGTCTCGGTATATTTTAAGCCGGAGATGTCGCAGGACCGTCTTGTTTCGGCCGCCGCTTCCTTGCGTCTTTTGTCCCAGGTGCGGGACGTGGAAGTGGTGACGGCCGCGCAGGCGCTTGACCGTTTCACACGTCGGCATGCGGGAGAAGACGCCATTTTGAAATCGCTGGAAGAAGTGGATCGCAATCCGTTCGGCCCCTCGCTTGTGGTGAAGGCGCGTTCAGCGGCTGATTTCCCGTTCATTTTGGATGCGCTCAAAAACCCCCAGTTTCAAAATGATATTCGCGAAAAGGATTTTGGCAATTATTCGCAGATCATCGAACGCATCCGTTCCATCACGGATCGGGCCCGCCTGTTTGGCATGGGCATTGCCGTTCTTTTTCTGCTCATCGCCGTGATGATCGTGTTCAATACGGTTCGCATCGGCATGGTTATTCATCGCGAGGAAATCGGTATCATGAAACTCGTCGGCGCGACGGATCGTTTCGTCAAATCGCCGTTTCTCATTGAAGCCGTTCTTTACAGTTTGTTGGCAACGATGATGGTCGCGGCGCTTGTTCTCCCGTCGATCGCCATCCTCGAACCAAAATTCGATCTCTTCATGGGCGCGGATCACCGTACGGGTTTAGTACAGGTCTTCCGACAAAACGGCCTAAGTATTTTCGGCGGTCAATTCTTGTCCATGGCCTTGTTGAACGTGATTGCCACGTCATTGGCGATGCGGAAGCATTTACGGGTTTGACGCGGGTGATTGCGTAATCACCCAGACGCAAAATTTCGTGTCTGTGCATTACAAGGCATCAATATCCGCTTGGTATCGATCCGCCAATTTCAGCACGTCGTCGCCGTAAAAACGAAACCGTCTATTTGTCGAGCCGCTAAAATAACGCATCGCGGCATTCCATTCACCTTGTCGCGTGCCTTCCGCGGCGCCGTCATGGGCGACTTTGAGCGCCGTCGCGGCAAAAGCGTCGCCGATATCCCATGGGTCCGCGGAAGTTTTTCCGGTCAGCGCCATCACGTTGTTGCGATAGCCAACCCATGTGGACGGAATAAATTGTGCCGGTCCCATGGCTCCGCCCCAGCCGATGCGCCGTCCGCGCGCATCATGCATCGGACACGAAACGGGCGTGATGTCCGGATCCCGTTTTAACTCCTGCATCAGGGACACAAAAATTTCTTGGTCGCGATCGGGCTTCATGACGATTCTCCAGCTTTTTGTTGCGGGGTCGCCGGGACGATTGCAGGTGCCGACATTGCTCCCAAGATTGGATTCTTGCGTGAGAATGGCAAGCAGAAAAGCCGGCCGCACGCCCGTGGCAGGCGCGACACGTTGAGCGGTTTGTACGGCTTGGCCAAAGGTTACCTGGGTTCCGATGCCGAGCAATTGATACATGCGATTGCGCACCTCCGCGGCCCGCGCGCGACGGTCTTTCAACACCGCCTGGTATTCCTGTTCCTGCCCGCGGGTTTTGGCAAGCAGGGTTTTTTGCTCGGCGTCGGCGCGTTTCAATTCCTGTTGTTGCAACAGACGAATATTCAACAAGTTCTGCGCTTCATCTTCCTGCGCCGCCAGCGTTTGTTCTTCTTTGTCAAGACGCATGCCAAGTTGCACGGCTTGGTCCACCGTCTCATTTAATGTGTGGGATACTTGCATGGTTTCCTGCAAATCGTTCAGGGTGTCAAATATATTTCCCGTGGTGATCAGGGCATAGAAAGGCGGGCGGGAATCCAGACGAGCCATGACATGGAGCAGATCCGCAATGCGAGAGCGCAAACGCTCCCGATCTTTTTCATTTAGGCGAATATTGGCTCGTGTCTTTGCAAGATCCCGTTCAATGGCCGTGATACGCAGATCAGAAGCCTTGATTTGCAAATTCAGCGCATGCTGTTGCTTCGCCAGTTGAGAAATTTTATTCGTCAGTGTATTTTTTTGTCCCGTAATTTTTTCAAGTTCCGCTTCCCCTTGCGCAATTTGTCTTTCGATTTCCTGTAATTGCTGTTGAAGCACATCGGTTTCTTGGGCGCGGAGGGGAAGGTGGGGCGCGCCAAACGCAAAAATAAGAACAGCCGCCAATAACATGAACCGCTTGTATGAGCGATTTCCGTGCATGTGGCGACAGTATACCATTCATTGATTTCCTCCAAAGAATCGTCTACACTCCTTTCGTTCACGCCTTTCGTTCGGGGGTCGTCTAACGGCAGGACAGCAGCCTTTGAAGCTGTGAATCGTGGTTCGATTCCACGCCCCCGAACCAAATGCGGGAACAAAAAATACCGGCCGGACGAAGCAGGGCGCTTCATTCTGGCCGGCGTAGTGTATGGACGCGGGCGCCTTGCGCATATATCGCGTCAGAAATGGTCAATCGTCGCAAGGTCGTCTATCCTATGAGTGTTCCTTCCTCTCCTACCGCCTCCCACTTAATCCCGCCCATGATCCACGGCGATGGCAATTTTCCCTTATGCCTTCCCTCACCTGTCTCTTCGTCGGACGCTTCCAACCCTTTCACAATGGCCATTTGCTTGTCGTCAAAGGAATGACCAAGGTTTGTGGCCGCATCATCATCGCCATCGGCAGTACGGATAAGCAGGGGACGGCCGACAATCCATTTTCAGCCGATGAGCGGCGCGACATGATACAAGCCGCTTTGCAGGATGCCGACATCATTCCGTCTTTTGACATACATTTTATCGAAGTGCCGGATATGCCGAATGATACGGCATGGACAAAAAAGATTTTGGAACTGGCGGGGACGGTACATACGGTGTGGACGGGAAATCCCCAAACGAAAAAATGTTTTGAAGACGCCGAGATCGAAGTGAAAACAATCAAGGAAGTTCCCGGCGTCAGCGCGACGGAAATTCGCAAGCGCATGAAAGAAGGCGGGGATTGGCGTTCATTGGTGCCAGAAGCCGTCAAAGAATTGATCAACGTGATCAAAGGCGTCGAACGGGTGAAAGAGGTTTAGTCGTCCATTCAATATGTACGAGATTCCATTCATCGCCGCGTATAAAAAAGTTTTCGCTCGGTCGCGGGCTTTCATCGAGACAATTTTGGTCACCCTGGCCATATTCGCACTCTTCGTCCTGGTGCCTGTTTGGACGACGCCGGGAAATGACGTGTCGTTTCAACTTCACCTCATTTCTTGGCCGACATACGTGCTCATGGGTGCGCTTTCCGTTCTCAATGGTGTTCTCATTCAAATGCAACTCTATTTGCGTCGCCATCGCCTAGTGGAAGCGGGCGTCAAACAAGCCACGACCTTCATCGGCATTTTGGGGACATCTTTTCTTTCCACCCTTGCTTGCGCCTCCTGTTATTCATCCCTTCTTGCCTTTTTCGGTCTCAGCGGCACGGTTTTTATTGTGACGAATCGCTGGTGGTTCGCCGCCGCCGCTTTGGCATTGACGGCTTTTGCGCTTGCCCACACATCTCGTCGCGTGATGGGGCTTTGTGCCGCATGCGAAGTGAAAGCAAGGCCGGTATTCAAGCTTTGGTAAAAGAAAAACCGGATCGATTCCACGAGGGAATGATCCGGAGACAAGCGACGGGTTTCAGAACAGGTTCCCGATGCGTTCGAAGATGACAGCGGCAAGGGGCAGCAGCACGCCCGCGACCACCGCGTCGCCCGCCACGAGACCGGCGCCGATCGGCGGGCAGTAGAGCTCGTGCGAACCCCCGGTCGTCGGCGCGAGTTTTTTCCATCCGGCCGACGCGACACTGCCGATGGCAAGCGCGATGGTGAGCGGCGGAGGCAGGATGAGAGCGAAACCGAGGGCGGAAGGCACCGGCACCCAACCGAAGCGCTGGCGAGACTTCCCGTCCGGCCCGACGATGCGCGAAGCCATGAGCAGCTCGAGCGCGATGCCGATGACGGCCGCGATGATCGCGGCAAGCAAAGCGCCATGCGGCAGGGCCTCTTTGCCTTTTTCCATCACGATGGCCAGAGAAGCGATCTTCAGCGCCGTCGGCGCGGAGAGCTGGCCGGCTTGCGTGCCAATGCCGTAGGTCTTCTGCAGGAGATTGAACACCGGCATGAGCAGGAGGGCGGACACGGGCAACACGATGAGCTGGGCGATGATGAGCGACGTGAACCGTCCTCCCAGCCTTTGCGCGACCCAGAAGGAACTGACCGTGCTTTCCGCCGACGCCTGCGGATCGGCGGCAATGTGAGCGGCGTTCAGATTCTGCATCAGACGCGCCGGCCACATGAGCCCGAAAACGAATTGGGTGGCATTTGCCATCAGCGACACCGGACCTTGGCCGGTAAGGCCGAGGACGCGCAATCCGCCGACAATGAGCGGAGGCTGCAATGCCACGGCGAAGAGTACTTGTTGCCACGGCATGGCGAACCAGTCGTCTTGCAGTCGGATCAAGGCAGCCACGCAGACGATGGCGCCCATCACGAGCCAAAAACGCGGTAGCGATTCATCCGCTTTGGACACGAAGGTGTCTTTGTCCGCGGTCTTGTCTTTCGCTTTTTCTCGCCACTGGCGATAGAAGGCGATGAGAATGCTGGCGAGAGCGGCGGCGATCATCATGGACGTCGCCGGCCACATCGTCCAGCGCACCATGTAGTTGAATTGGTATTTGTCCGGGTCTTGAACTGGGGTGGACCCCGTACACTAGACACACATTCTCATTTTCACCCATCATGAAGCCATATGGGTAAATACGTGAGTGAGACGGTCAAAGCAGAAGTGCTTGCCGATATTAAGAACGGCATGAAGGTGTCCGAGTCGTCGGTGAAGTACGGCGTTACGGACAAGTCGATCTATCGCTGGATGCGCATACAGGCCGACAACACCGGAACGAGCAGCTTGGAGGTGGCGAAGCTCAGGCGGGAAAACCAGGAGCTGAAAGAGATCGTCGGCCTCTTCGCGCTTCAAAAGAGGCGTGCGGAAAAAAATACGAGAGGTTCGTGAGCATATGGCATCGCTCAAGATGACCAAGGTCGCGCTTGCGGAGAAGCTCGGCGTCAGTCGTTCCTCCTTCTACTACAAACCGAAAAAGCCTCCGGCGGACGCGGAGGACAAGGCGAAGATCATCGCTGTCATGGTCGAACATCCAGCCTATGGAGCGCGGCGAGTCGGTTGGGCGCTCGGCATGAATCGGAAGAAAACCAAACGGCTCATGCAAGCGCACGGCCTGAAACCAAAGATCCACCGCGGCTTCCGTCCGATAAAGCCGGACGATCAAGGAAGGCCGGAAACACGGGTGGAAAACGTCTTGAAGGTCAGCTGTCCCATCCGGTCAAACGTCGTGTGGGCCGGAGACTTCACCTACTTCTGGTTCGTCGATCGTTTCTGGTATCTCGCCACCGTCATCGACGTGTTTACCCGCGAGATCGTCGGCTGGCACGTGGCCAATCACCATACGACGGCACTCATAATGAAGGCATTCCAGGATGCGGTGAGACGAACGGGAACCTCGCCGAAATACTTCCACTCAGATCAAGGAAGCGAGTACGTTTCCGGCGTTTACGAATCCCTCCTTACGAGCTACGGCACGATCCCGTCCCACAGCCGCAAAGGAAGCCCATGGCAAAACGGCTTTCAAGAATCCTTCTACTCGAACTTCAAACTTGAACTGGGCGATCAAAAGCGTTTCAACCACGTCGGCGAACTCATCGAGGCCATCCACCGCCAAATCCATTATTACAACACCTCGCGGATCCACTCCGCTCTCAAGATGCCGCCAACTGCGTTCAGAGAACGGCTTGCAAACAAAACAACGGCCCTGACGGCCGCTTAATCCGACAAAATTATTAACGGGATGAAATGAGAAAGTGTGTCTGAAAAACGGGGTCCTTGCCAAATCATCCATGTGCCGGCGAGGCCGGACAAGCTGACGGCGAGCGGCAGGAACATGCCGATGCCGATGGCGGCCGTTTCGAGACTGGTAAGCATCTTGAGCGACGGGTTGCCGATCATGGGCGTGATGACGCCCAAGCCGTCGCGCAGGAAGGCGATGAATGCGGAAAGGCAGGTGCTCACCGTCAGCACGGCGCGACGCCGAAGCGTCGTTTCCGTACCCTGCTCGTCGGTCAAGGTATTGGCGACCGCGAGCACGGGTTCAGCTCCCGGCCAGGGGAGGGTCTTGTCCTTGAGAATCTGTCCACGCGTCAAGGCGCCCATGAAAACGCCGAGATTGGCGGAGACGAGAAGCCACACGGCCACTTGCCACCAGGCGGGGTTGAAGCCGATATCTCGATGGGTCAGCGAACCGGCGAGGTAGAAGGCGGCGAGGATGACGCACATGAAACCGACGCCGCCCGCCGCGCTGATCATGGTTTGGATGATGTTCAGCTGAATGGCGAGCTTATTGCCCGTGGCCGCGCGGCCGAGCACTGCCGCGGCGAGGAACATGCCGGCATAGGTGAGATCCACGCTCATGCCGAGCTTGAGCGTAACGTACGGTGTTGCGGCCACGCTGACCGCCGCGAGAATTGTCCCGAGGACAATGACCCGCCAATTCAATTCCTGCCGCATCCCGTGCTCCGATCTTTTTCTGCGAGTTGTGAGAGAGCGAAATCCCTAGTGGACGCCGAAACCTTACGCGTGGCTTTTGGCTATGTCAAGGTAGGCATCTATTTCCTCGACAAGAAAAAATACTCTTGTTATTCTTGCTTGTGGAAACCCTGCATACCCCCTAGAGAACGGTCTCTTGGGGAGCTTGGGTATGTCTATGAACTTCATCCTAAAATCCGATTACAAACCCGCAGGCGATCAGCCCAAGGCCATCGACCAACTCGAGGCCGGACTTCAGGCAGGTGAAAAACATCAAACATTGCTCGGCGTCACGGGCTCGGGAAAAACGTTCACGATGGCAAATGTGATTCAGCGCATCCAGCGCCCGACCTTGGTCATCGCGCACAACAAAACGCTCGCGGCCCAGTTATGCAATGAGTTCCGCGAGTTTTTTCCGGACGCGGCGGTGGAATATTTCGTTTCCTACTACGACTATTACCAGCCGGAGGCCTATATGCCCCGCACGGACACGTACATCGAAAAGGAAAGCCAGATCAATGAGGAAATCGATCGTCTTCGCCATGCGGCTACCCAAGCATTGCTCTCGCGCCGCGACGTCATCATCGTGGCGTCGGTTTCGTGCATTTACGGCTTGGGCTCGCCGGTGGAATATGAACGCACCGTACTACATATTAAGACAAGTTCACATGCCGACTCATCATTGCGAGGAGGCAGGATTGCTTCGCCTTCGGCTCGTAATGACGAGGTTTCTCTGTCCCGCACGGAATTGCTCCGTCGGCTTATCGACATGCAATTCCAGCGCACGAACACGGATTTAACGCGCGGGCATTTCCGCGGTCGCGGCGATGTGCTGGAACTCATGCCGATGAATGAGGAAAAAATCTACCGCCTCATTTTCGACGGCGACAGTATCGGGGAAATATTCATCTTGGATCCCGTCACACGCAAGGAACTCGGTCGCATCCAGGACGCCTGGATTTTCCCGGCCAAGCATTATGTGGTATCGCCAGTGCGCAAGGAAACGGCGATGAAGAATATCAAGGACGAATTAGACGAGCAGTTGAAGAAATTCGATGCGGAAGGGAAGGTGCTGGAAGCCGAACGGCTTTCTCGGCGCACGCGATACGATCTCGAGATGATCAAGAATATCGGCTTTTGCAGCGGCATTGAAAACTATTCGCGTCATTTTGACGGCCGGAGCGCCGGGGAGCCGCCGTACACGCTCATGGATTATTTCCCCCGCCGTCCAGATGACAGGACGGGCGGGCAAGTCGCGGATTTCCTTACCATCATCGATGAATCGCATGTCACCGTGTCTCAAATCGGCGGCATGTACGAAGGCGACCGCGCGCGCAAAACCACGCTCGTGGACCACGGCTTCCGCCTGCCGAGCGCCAAGGACAATCGCCCGCTCACGTTTGAAGAATTCGAAGGCGTGGTCGGTCAGACCGTGTATGTCAGCGCCACGCCGGGGAAATATGAAATGGCACACAGCGCCCGCATCGTGGAGCAAATCATCCGTCCAACGGGCCTTGTCGATCCGGAAGTGAATATGCGTCCGGTGATCTCCGGTCTCGTCCCCATTCCGTCATTGCAAGGGGGCGATAAGCCGACGAAACGAGCTTCTTCGGAAAAGATTGTTTCGCCTGCGGCTCGCAATGACGCGGGGGAATGGGCCTTCTTCCAGCGCTTCAACGATCCGAAATATGCAGGCCAGGTCGCGGATCTCGTCGCGGAAATCAAGGACCGCGCCAAGAAAGGCCAGCGCTCGCTTGCGACCACGCTCACAAAAAAAATGGCCGAAGATTTGACCGAGTATCTTCTCGAGCAAGGCGTCAAAGTCCAATATCTGCACTCGGATGTTGAGACGCTTGATCGCATCACGATTTTGTCCGATTTGCGCAAGGGCACATACGACGCCATTGTCGGCGTGAACCTCTTGCGCGAAGGTCTCGATTTGCCGGAAGTGACCCTCGTGGCCATTCTCGATGCGGACAAAGAAGGCTTCCTGCGTTCGGAAACGTCCATCATCCAGACCATCGGTCGCGCCGCGCGCCATGTGGAAGGCCGCGTCATTCTCTATGCAGACAATGTGACAGGCTCGCTCGCGCGCGCGCTCAAGGAAACAAATCGCCGCCGCAAAATCCAGGTCGCTTACAATGAGGAGCATGGCATTACCCCAAAGACGATTATCAAGTCCATCAAGGACATTCGCGAAATGCTGGGTGGGAAAGAGGGAGTGGCGCGCGAGATTATGAACATCGAAATGACGGCCGAGCCGCATGAAATAGCCGAAGTCATCGTCGAGAAGACATATGATATGAAGGAAGCCGCGCGCAAGCTCGACTTCGAAACGGCGGCTATTTTGCGCGATGAACTCGTCTTGTTGAAAAAGGAGCTGGGGGCGAAAGAGAAGCGACGGCGTGTATCCAAACCGGAGACGCCGGAGTCCCGAGGCCAGCAGGCCGAGGGAACTAAGAAGAGTCCGGTGCCTAAGAATGCGCTTCCTTGACGGAAACGCGCTTTCCTGACCATGAGGCATCCGAAGGGGAAGGACCTCAAGAGACGAGAGGTCCTTCGGTCGATGACTCCCTCAGGAAGGCGCGCGAGTAAGGAGGTCCTTCGGTCGATGACTCCCTCAGGAAGGCGCGGAAGAATGCGCTTCCTTGACGGAAACGCGCTTTCCTGACCATGAGGCATCCGAAGGGGAAGGACCTCAAGAGACGAGAGGTCCTTCGGTCGATGACTCCCTTAGGAAGGCGCGCGAGTAAGGAGGTCCTTCGGTCGGTGACTCCCTCAGGAAGGCGCGCGAGTAAGGAGGTCCTTCGGTCGGTGACTCCCTCAGGAAGGCGCGGAAGAATGCGCTTCCTTGGCGGAAACGCGCTTTCCTGACCCTGAGGCATCCGAAGGGGAAGGACCTCACGTTAGTCCGATCAGCTTCTTGAAAAGATCCTCTCGTCCTGGATTCGTGGTCGTAACCAAAGCCTCCTTCTTTGCCCGCGTCCAGCCCTTGATCTGCTTCTCCCGCAGTTTCGCCCCATCTAGGTAATCCGTATGCTCAAAATGAACCAACTTACGAACATTGTACGTGCTGGTAAAACCAGAGGTCAGATGTTCGCGATGTTCTCGGACACGGCGCAGTAAGTCATTCGTGACGCCGACGTACATGACGTTTCCACGCTCGTTCGTGAGAATGTATACGTAGAAGTTTCGTTCCATATAAATGAGAGGTCCTTCGGTCGGTGACTCCCTCAGGAAGGCGCGGAAGAATGCGCTTCCTTGGCGGAAACGCGCTTTCCTGACCCTGAGGCATCCGAAGGGGAAGGATCTCATCCATTCTATGCACCATAAAATCATCATCAAAGGCGCGCGGGAGCATAATCTCAAGAACATTTCGCTTGAGTTGCCGCGCAACAAACTTATTTGCTTCACGGGCGTGTCCGGTTCTGGCAAGTCGAGCTTGGCATTCGACACGATTTTTGCGGAAGGACAAAGACGCTATGTGGAATCCTTGTCGGCCTATGCCCGCCAGTTTCTTGGCCAGATGGAAAAGCCGGACGTGGACGAAATCGAAGGCTTGTCGCCGGCCATTTCCATCGATCAAAAGGCGCACTCCGCCAATCCTCGCTCAACCGTGGCAACCATCACGGAAATTTACGATTATTTGCGCGTGCTGTACGCGCGCGTCGGCAAGCCGCATTGCATGAAGTGCAAGCGTGAAATTACCAAGCTGACGAATGAGGAAATGGTGGACGTGGTATTGCGTGGGGTGAGGGAACATGGGACAGCCTCCGCTTCCACCCCCTCCAACTCCCCCTTGGAAAGGGGGAGAGGCTCGAAGGGCTCCGTTGACATTCTCGCTCCCGTCGTGCGCGGGCGCAAAGGTGAATATTACCAATTGCTGTACGACCTTTATAATTCCGGCTTCGCGCGCGTCCGCATCGACGGAAAGATGCATGCGCTGAATGAACAGATCAAGCTCTCGCGCTATCAACAGCACACCATCGAGGTGGTCGTGGACAGCATTCCCGCGTCCTTGATGCCGCCGGTGACCAAAGGAGAAGGAACCGATACGATCTTGAAAGACGTGCGTCAGCGTCTCGCCGAAGCTTTGGAAACCGCCGTTGATCGGGGGGAATCCGTGGTGACCATTGTCTATCCCGACAAAACGGAACACATGCTTTCATCCAAATTCAGCTGTCCGGATGACGGGTTTTCATTTCCGGAAATCGAGCCGCGTCTGTTCTCATTCAACTCGCCGTACGGCGCCTGTCCGACCTGCCACGGTTTGGGAACGGCCGATTTGTTCAGCGAAGAAATTTGCGCGGCGTGCGAAGGGAAGCGTTTGCGTCCGGAAGCGCTGCATGTGTGGTTGCCGGGAGTTGTGGAACGCGGAATGCATCATGCGGTACATCAAAAAGAGAAGAATCCGGATCCTTCATCCGATCCACGCTCTACGATACACCCTCCACAAGGCCTCTCCATCGTCGAATTGTCGTCCTTGTCCATCGAAAAAGCGGCGGAATATTTCCTGACCATTCCGTTTACGGAACGCGAACAGGAAATCGCGGGGCCGGCCATGAAAGAAATTTTGAACCGTCTTCAATTCATGTTGGACGTCGGCTTGCATTATCTGACCTTGAACCGCATTGCGGGGACATTGTCTGGCGGGGAAGCCCAGCGCATTCGTCTCGCGTCTCAAGTTGGTTCTCGCCTTGTCGGCGCCATGTATGTTCTCGATGAACCGACCATTGGCTTGCACCAGCGCGACAATGACCGCCTCATCAAAACCTTGCTCGATTTGCGCGACGCGGGAAACACGGTGATCGTCGTCGAGCATGACGAAGACACGATTCGCGCGTCGGACTACATGGTGGAATTCGGTCCGGCCGCCGGCGTGCATGGAGGTCATATTGTGGCCGCGGGTCTCGTCCCGGAGGTATTCGATGATCCCAAATCGCTGACGGGCGCTTATCTGACGGGCCGCGCTTCCATTCCGGTGCCGGAACAAAGACGGTCAGCGGGAAAAGACATGATCAAAATCCGCGGCGCCTGCGAAAATAATTTAAAGAACGTGAACGTGGACATTCCGTTGCGTCGTTTTGTCTGCATCACCGGCGTATCCGGCTCGGGCAAATCCACCCTCGCCTATGACACCATGTACAAAGAATTGGCGCGGCGCCTCTACGGCAGTTCCGCCACGCCGGGCCGGCATCGGGCGCTTCTGGGCACCGAGTACATCGACAAGGCGATTCTCATCGATCAGTCGCCCATCGGACGCACCTCGCGTTCAAACCCGGCCACGTATACGGGGGCATGGGGGCCGATACGCGAGCTCTTCGCCGCCACGGCGGAAGCGCGTTTTCGCGGATATAAGCCGGGCCGCTTCAGCTTCAATACGCCGGGCGGCCGCTGCGAGAATTGCGAAGGCCACGGCGTCATTGCCATCGAAATGCATTTCCTGCCGACGGTATACGTTTCCTGCGACGTTTGCAAAGGCCGCCGCTTCGACCGCGAGACATTGGAAATCGAATTCAAGGATACGAACATTTTCCATGTGCTGGAAATGACGGTGGAAGAAGCCGCCGCATTTTTCAAAGACATACCCGCCGTTCACGACAAGCTGTTTACCTTGAACGAAGTGGGCCTCGGCTATCTGAAACTCGGTCAGGCCGCGCCGACGCTTTCAGGCGGCGAAGCCCAGCGCGTGAAGCTCGCCTCGGAACTTTCCAAGCGCCAAACGGGCCGCACCTTGTATCTCTTGGACGAGCCGACCACGGGCTTGCATTTTGAGGACGTGAAGCGCTTGCTCGAAGTTTTGCAGACCTTGGTGGGCAAAGGAAATAGCGTGATGGTCATTGAACATAATTTGGACGTCATCAAGACGGCCGATTGGCTGATCGACATGGGTCCCGAAGGCGGCGACAAAGGCGGCATGGTTCTCGTCGCGGGCACGCCGGAAGAAGTCGCACGTCACAAGGGCAGCGCCACGGGGGAGTATTTGCGGCGCATGCTGAAATAATATCCTTGACCAGCCCCAAAGGATAAAAAAAGACCGTCGTCAACCCAGGGGGTTGAAAACGGCCAGTCAAGCGTGTCGCACAGGCCCAGAAAGGGCGATCATCGGAAAGCGCCTCCAATGAAACGCGCCTCTCGGGGCTGTGAAGGAGAAGGGGTGTTAGGCTGCGAAGAGCCCCATTCGAACGATCCACATTCGAATGGCCAACAGGTATCCGTGGCATCGCTTTTGGGTTTCCCCATGGTCAATGCGCCTGAAGGAACTTCGTTAAGAAGCTTGAGCTTGAACCGATGTCACCATCGGTCTTGCTGCGATGTTCAGGAGTCTGAACATCTGGGCTTCTCAAACATGTCTTTGTCGAATTTGGCGAGGGTGAGCTCGTCAAACGCTTCATTGACATTTGCCAGCATAGCGATTTATCCCCGGTTAAGGACTATATCGTTATGCATGAGTGCATGCATTGCCGCTCTGAAGCCCGGGAGTCACACCTTATCCCGGTTCTCTTCATCGTTCGTGGTTTCCCAGCCGTCACAGCTCCCAGGGGAAGCTGATTTTGAAGGGTTTTTTGCGAACGAGGGCCTTTCACCTTACTTTTGAACGGCCTTTTCCAAAGGCTGTCCCAAACTCTTGCGCGTCTCCCTCGTGAAAGGGTTAACGTTTAGGAGCTCGGTTGTCCGGTGAAAACATCCTTTCGATGCAGGACGAGGAATGTGAGCCGCAAAGCCCACTTAGACGTTTCCGTCTTATGTCCATGATCCCTCGGGCGAGAGATCATCGGAGGGACATTCCTTATTCCGTATCTTTGGATGCTTCTGCTTGCGACGGTTTAACCTGGTATTGTTCGTCGCTTGCCTATGACTGAATTGATGTATATAAGATGGGTCGGAGTCATAGCCGATTCCACCCACCCCGCAAGGCGAACCCTACGGGCAACTTTGTCGCGTGCAAGCCGCGACGAGTCCATTACTGGCTTTGAAAGCTTGCGCTTTCAAAGTTTTGTGGGCTTTGGGGTCACTCTTGCGAGTGACCAGTGCAGGCCTTGCCTTTTGCAAAGAGGATTTGCACCCAAATCCCCATATGCATAACCGGCTATTGTTTGCCGGAGGGCTTTTCCACATGGAAGGGCGCATTACTGAACCCTTCTTTAACCTTGCGGTAATTTGCTAGGACACGTAGTTACGAAGACCTTTCGGTTTCATGACTCGTTTATCCGTGATCCGTACAATTTCGGATCTTTGCAAATGGTGGAAATCATCCTCATGAGGCGCTTACTCCGCTTCGCGGATTGCCAGTCCGTAGAACGGACTCAGCACCTTGTTGGACGATGTCTTCACTGGTTTCGACCAGTCTCTCGACCGGATGTTCCATGCGAAGGTAATGAGCACTTTACGCGAGACATTTTATCGCGTCAAGCCCGACCTGTGGATAACTTTTAATCAAAGAACTCGTCACGTGTTCCTGCGCGCACATGGGTTGAATCTATAAGAACGAACGGTTAAACTTCCGGCATGATTCCCGCGCATGTCAAGATCAAGAACGGCGAAATTCCGGACGCGCCGGGAGTATATTTATATTATGACGCGCATGGACATCTCCTCTATGTGGGGAAAGCAACTTCGTTGAAGCGGCGCGTGAGCTCGTATTTCATGAAAGCGCATGATCCCTCGACTTCATTCAGGGCGGGCAATCGCATCGCGGAAATGGTTACCCACATCGGCCGCATCGACTATAGCGAAACGCCCACGGTTATCGAGGCGCTGGTACTCGAGGCGAATCAAATCAAGGCCCTGAAGCCGAAATACAATATTTTGCAGCGCGACGACAAAACATATTTGTATCTCGTCATCACGCGCGAAGCATTTCCAAAACCCTTGCTCATGCGCGGATTGGATTTGGAGCATCTCGGCGTATATCCGTTTGCTTTGCGCTTGGAAGGCATCGCGAAGAAGAAATTCCTCGCACTTTTCGGCCCGTATACGAGTGGCCCGTCTTTGCGCAAAGCATTGGACCTCGTCCGTCGCGCGATTCCTTGGAGCACATGCAAGGTTCCGTCGAATACGGGGCGCATCAAGCCGTGTTTCAATGTCGGTCTAAAAAAATGTCCCGGCGTTTGCATCGGGGCGATTTCGCAAAAAGATTATCGACAGGTCATTCAACAGCTTATCCTCTTTTTTCAAGGGAAGAAAACGCAGCTGTTGCGGCAATGGAAAAAGGAAATGAAACGGGCGGCTCACGCATTAGACTTTGAACGTGCGGGACGCCTGCGCAACAGCGTCAAGGCGCTGGAACATATTCAAGACGTCGCCCTTATCACGCACGATGAGCCGCTTCCGTACGTCACGTATCCGGGGAAATTCATCGATTTGAACGGGCGCATCGAGGCTTATGACATCAGCAATATTTCCGGCACATCGTCCGTCGGATCGATGGTCGTGTTTGAGAACGACAAGCCGGCGAAGCATCTCTATCGCAAATTCAAAATTAAAACCGTGGAAGGCGCGAACGATTTCGCTTCCACGGAAGAAGTCCTGCGCCGCCGCCTTTTGCGCGCCAAACATTCACCGAACACCTGGCCCCTGCCGCACATCATGATCATCGACGGAGGAGAAGGGCAGGTGATGCGCGCGCAATCCGTCATGGATGAACTCGAGGTGCATGTGCCGTGTATCGGCATCGCAAAAGGATTCGACCGCAAACAGGATCGTCTCGTCTATGACGTCAATGACAAGGAATTGTCACGCGTCGCCATTGCGGGGAAGGAACTGTTCCAACGCGCCCGCGATGAGGCGCATCGCTTCGCCATCGCGTATCACCGCGTGCTGCGGAAGAAGCGGTCGATGGGGAAATTCGCACGCAAATCTATCGAGATGAAAGATTTTGAGAACGCATGAGTCAAGAAAAGACAGCGTGAAGGTCTATAACACAGCGGGTTGTCTCAGACGATTCTTGCGAAACGCATGGGCACGAAACAATCCGCCATTTCCAGGTTCGAGTCTGGAAGCTACAATACGACCATCGGTTTCCTCTACAAAGTTGCTGATGCCTTGGATACCAAGCTGACCATAAGCGTTTCATAACTCATACCTTACTCCGCTCCTTAGCTCAATCTTATGTCACACTTCTTCAAAGACCCGTTCATTCGCATGACCCTGCACGCCGTTCTCGGATCCCTTCTTGGAATTTTTATCGGTCTTCTGCCCGCATTCTTAATCGGTTGGCTTTCTCGCATCTTTTTGGTTGGGGCTCCCGAAAACATCATTCCATTTCTCGGTATGGGCGCGGGCGCGGTTTTGGGCGGCATTTTGGGCGGCATTGTCGGCATACGTCGAAAGGAATAGCATGTGCATCATAATCTAATCATTTAAAAATATGTTCAACCATTTCTTCCGTCTTCCGTTTGTTCGTACCGTTTTGTTTGTCGCGCTCGGCGCTTGGGCCGGCACGGTGATCGGCTTATTGCTTGCCTTATTCGCCGCGGGCGTGAGCTGGCTTTTATTCCGCGCGTCATTTGGCCAAGTGGACTTTACCGCCATGTTTGCCGGTTATGCCGGCGTCGGCATGGTGCTTGGCGGTTTTGTGACCGGCGTGCTTAGCGGTGTCGCTGCGGTCCGCACCACGTCAACGTTAGAGGAAGAATTTTGGATGGAAGATGGCTGTGGCGAAGATTGCGAAGGATGCGAGGAATGCGAACCGGAGGAAATCATCGTCGATGCTCCGCAGGTCTAATCACATGCAAAGAAAGCCGGTTTTTGTCAAAGACAAGGCCGGTTTTTTGATCGAATATCTTCTTCGGTGATTTTTGCCTGCCGCAGAATAGAACGAAGCGTGCCATGTGGAATGTCTTTGCCATGCAAAGGCACGATCACCGTCGAGGAACCTTTTCGATATTTGGCATGACTTCCTCTTTGGGAAATAAAAAAGAACCCATGGTTCTGTAAGGCCTTTAGAAGCAGCCTCAGAGCCAGAGGTTTAGGCATATTGTAACTTCATTGAAACAATATTCGGGCTCTTCACTTTTCCCGGCCGGTGAGTTTTATGATCTTCAAAATATAATTCCAAGGCCTCACTGAGATTCTTCAGTGCGGCTTTTTTTGTGGTTCCGAAGCTCGCAATATCCACATTTAGACATTGGGAGATGAATCGCCGATCTTCTTTCCAGACGACAGCTTGCAATTCAAACTTGTGCATACTTTTTAAAGTATTACATGAAGAAGTATGGAGGTCAACGCTTTGTTTTTATCATATTACTTATCCACATGCATCACGCCTCCACGTTTTTCTTCAATAGAATCAAGGAAAAAATGAAGTGGTATACGGTGTTGACCTGTGCCACAAGGTGGAATAAAATGGGTGCAGGTGGAAGTAAGTGGGGATCAAGCCTGTCGCTTGGTGCTCACATTTTATTTCCACACTGGACCCTGATGAGGGGCATCTCATCCATCACGCCCTATGTTCATTGGTGAGTACAAACATACCATCGACGACAAGGGACGATTGGCGATCCCTATGAAGTTTCGTGGGGACCTCGCGAGTGGGGCGGTGGTGACGCGAGGTCTCGACGTTTCTCTTTTCTTGTTCCCCAAGGAGGAGTGGGACAAGTTGGCCGCAAAATTGGCCGCCTTGCCCCTGGGGCAATCCAATAGCCGTGCATTCGCCCGCCTCATGCTTGCGGGGGCAATGGACGTCGACGTGGACAAGCAGGGAAGAGTAGTTCTTCCGGATTATCTCCGGAAATATGCCGGGATGACCAAGTCGGCCGTCGTGGTCGGCGTCTACAATCGTCTCGAATTGTGGGATAACGCAAGATGGAACGCGTACAAGGAACAGACGGAAAGCGATGTGGGGAATATCGCAGAACAGTTGGGAGGATTGGGCATTTGATCATGGCTCGTGGCGTGCGGCCTGGGGAACGACGGCGGGTTTAACTTGAACCTTTCCCGCCGTTGCTCGCCTGGGGCCGAGCGCCGCGAACAATCACGGATATGGCAGATGAGATCATGCACATTCCTGTTCTCTTGGCGGAAACGCTTCTGTTTTTGGAACCAGAAGCGGGAAAGACCTTTCTCGACGGCACCGTTGGTCATGGTGGGCATGCCGAAGCGCTGTTGGAGCGCATAGCGCCGACAGGTCGTCTGCTCGGCATTGATCGTGATCCGCGCAATCTTGCTGTGGCGAAAAAACGTTTGGCGGCGGCAGGGAAAAGGGCCGTGCTTGTGGGGGGCAGATATGCGAATCTTCGATCATTGGCGGCCGCAAACGGCTTCCATGCATTCGACGGCATCCTGCTCGATATTGGCTTCTCTTCGGCGCATGTGGATGATCCCACACGCGGCTTTTCTTTCCTCGCCGATGGTCCGCTTGATATGCGGTACGACCCATCAGAGGAAACAAAGGCCGCCGCGATCGTGAATGGGTGGACAAAGGATGAATTGGCAAGGCTTTTCCGCCTGTATGGAGAAGAGCCCCGAGCCGAGCCCATCGCCAAGCTCATCGTCGATGCGCGCAAGCGACAGCGGTTTACTCGCACGACACACCTTGCAGAAACGATCGCCACCGCTTTTCCCCGTCGGGGGAACAGACATCCGGCCACCCTCGTTTTTCAAGCCCTGCGCATCGCAGTCAATGATGAATTGGAAGAATTGAAACAGGCCTTGCCGGAAGCCATTCGTCTCTTGAAACCCGGCGGCCGCCTTGCCGTCATCTCCTTCCACTCGCTTGAAGATCGCATCATCAAACAATTTTTCGCCAAACGGGACGGGTGGGAGATTCTGACAAAACGTCCGATGACGGCGTCTGATCAAGAACGCAGAAAAAATCCGCGCGCACGAAGCGCAAAACTGAGAGTCATAGAAAAAAAGCCTTATGTCCCACACGCGAACAATGTACGGGCATGTCTCGAAAGCGAAGACGATCCTCGTCTCTCTTAGACAGCACATGCTTGCCGTGAATGTGTTGAGTCTCGCGGCGATGATTCTTCTTGCCGCGCTTTATATTGGCCAAGTAAATACCGCCGTTTCAAAAAGTTATACGGTACGGGATTTGGAACAGCGCTTGCATGTCATGAAAGAGGACGGTCAAAAATTAGAACTTGTCGTGAGCCGCATGCAGACATTGGATCATGTGGAGCAATCCATGAAAATCCTGGGATTCATTCCTTCGGGCCATGCTCTGTATCTTACGGCAGTTGCGCCCGTTTTTGCCTGGGCACATTGAGGGTATGAAATTCAGCTTTCCCGCTTGTCTGCTTCTGTGTGCCTCCCTTGTCTTTTCTTTTGCTCCGCGGGTGACGGTGCAGGCGGCGCAAAACAATAAACAGACGGGAGCACATCTTTCAAACGCCCGCTCGATGCAGAAAATACATAAGACGACCTCCAAGGCCGTAAAATCTCCGGCAATGTATCTCGGTACGATTGTCGGGATTGTAGAGGCGGACCGAGTCGTGAATGTCAAGCTTTCAACGGGGGCAACATGGACGGTGATATATACACCGCGCACCAAGCTCACGCGCGGGACCAAGACCATTATGCCAAGCGATCTTGCCGTCGGGGATATTGTCCTCGTGCACGGAGGAAAAAATATTCAACGCTATACCATCGCGGCGACGACCATCGCCGTGCAATCTCCGCGTTCATCGCCCGTTGAAACGCCTGTGAAGGAATAGTGAAGGCGGCCCATTGCGGCTGTTTTCGTTTTGCATTTCGCATGTTACCGTACCGATACCGCACGGATCGTATGATACAGCTCTACAATACCCTCTCCCGATCGAAAGAACCCTTGCGGCCCGTACATCCGGGTGAAGTACGCATATATGCTTGCGGACCGACCGTGTATTGGTTCGCCCATATCGGCAATATGCGCGCTTTTCTATTGCCGGATTTGCTCCGTCGTCTCTTCGTCGAACGCGGATTCAAGACGACCCTGGTCATGAATATCACAGATGTTGGCCATATGACTGGTGATGCGGATGAAGGAGAAGATAAGATAATTGTCGCCATGCGCCGAGAAAAGAAAAGCGCTCGGGACATTGCGGCGTTTTACACGGATGCGTTTTTCCGCGACCTTCAGCGTCTGCATATTGAACCGGCGTCTGCGTATCCGCGAGCAACGGAACATATTTCGGAACAAATCGAGATGATCAAAACATTGGAGAAAAACGGTTTTACGTATCGCATTGCCGACGGGATCTATTTTGATACGTCTCTGTTGAAGACGTATGGCCGTCTCTCTGGCCAAAAATCGGAGGACAAGAAAGCCGGCGCCCGCGTGGACAGAGGAGAAAAGAAACATCCGACGGATTTCGCTTTGTGGAGATTCTCGCAAGGCTCAGGGCCTTTTTCGTCGACGCGACGGGAAATGGAATGGTCATCGCCTTGGGGCGTCGGTTTTCCCGGTTGGCACATTGAGTGCTCGGCCATGTCGAAAAAATATCTCGGCGTGCCGTTTGACATACATACGGGCGGCATCGATCACATTGCCGTGCACCATGAAAATGAAATTGCGCAAACCCAAGGAGCAGAAGGGAAGCCCGAAGCGCATCTGTGGATGCATAATGAATTCATCACGATCGACGGCGGAAAAATGAGCAAGTCCTTGGGCAATGTCTACACCCTGCAAGATCTCATCGACCGCGGGCACGATCCGCTCGCATTCCGCTATCTCATGCTCGGCGCGCATTATCGCGCCAAGCTGAATTTCACGTTTGCGGCGCTTGAGGCGGCGCAGAATGCCTTGAAACGCTTGCGCGCTTTTGTGCGAGGAGCCGGGAAACCGGGGGAAGTGGAACCGGCTTATGCGCGCGCTTTTGATGCGGCGTTCGACGATGATTTGAATACGCCTGAGGCTTTGTCTGTCCTTTGGCAAATGGTCGAAGACAAGGACATGTCTTCGGCTGACCGTTTGGCCACCCTCCTTCGATTTGATCGTTTCTTTGGATGGGGACTTCAGAAAGAAGTCGGGAAGAAAACCGTCATTCCCGCGGAGGTGGCCGCCCTGATCAAACGGCGCGCCGCCGCCCGCGTCGCCAAGGATTGGAAAGAATCAGATGCCCTGCGCGCAGAAATTGCCGGGCATGGGTTTACGGTCGAGGATCATGCGAACGGACAGACGATCAAGGAAAAATAAGATCCAGATATGCTATACTGCGTTTATGCTTCCTCTCGATGAACGCAAGGCGAAACAGGCGCCGGAAGAACCGTCTCCTTCAGCCAGACCCGAAGATCTTTTCGCATCCGTTGAAATCCCCAAGCCCGCAGAATCCATGCCCGAATCCGCGATGTCACCGGAACAACCCTCGACCATCGCTTCGCAAGAAAAACACACGGTTGCATCCAAACCTTTTCCTCTTCCGACAAGCGACAACCTGCACACGACAACCGTTGTTCCCAAAGATCGTCTGCTTCAAGACATTGAATCGGCCATGGAAGAAGATTTGAAAGACGTCTATGCGCATCTTCCCACGCATCGTCAAAAAACATTTCGGAGCCAAGGCGAGCGCGCGGCCCAGACCATACGGGTTCTCGTTTCTTCCACCAAGGTTCATACGAGAAAAATCTTTCAAATCATTCTTGATTGGTTGAAATTGATTCCGGGGGTTAGTCGCTTCTTCCTGGAACAGGAGGCCAAAATTAAAACAGACAAAATTCTTCTCGCCGCGGAGGAAGAACGCCGTCGCGGCACGATTACATGACTTCTCCTTACTATGGCTTGGAAGGGAATGCGCTTTCCGGCATTCCTTCGCCTCTCTCTCTGGATTTTGTCGCGCTCGGCCTTTGGGTTGTGGGCGCGCTTGCGGTTTTCACGGGTGGCTTCATGGTTTTGCGTCTCCTGCGCGGGTTCTTTCATCGCCGCCGCTCACGGTTTCATACCGTGACCCTGCTTGTGACTGTGCCGAAATTTCATTCATCGGAAGAATCGAAGGCTGATGCTACGAAAGAGCGCGTGCAACAAGCCATTGCGGCGGCCGAGACCTTGTTTTCAACCATTGGCGGAGTGAAAGGACAGCATGGCGTGGGCCCCTGGCTGTTCGGGCGCACGGATGAAATGGCATTTGAAATCGTCTGCCTGCATAAAGTCATTCGCTTTTACGTCACCGTGCCGCGCGCCCTCCAAGCCTTCGCGGAGCAGACCTTTTCTTCTTCCTGGTCGGATGTAAATATCGAAGCGGTGGAAGATTACAATATCTTCAGCCCCACAGGCGTGGTGCTCGGGAGCTATTTGAAACTCAAGCGTCTCAATGCTTTTCCCATCAAAACCTATCGTGCATTGGACAAAGATCCTTTGGATGCGCTGACCAATGCCTTGGCAAAAATTCCGGAAAATGAAGGGGCGGCTTTTCAATTCATCGTGCGGCCCGTGCTTTCTGGCTGGCGCAAAAGCGGAATGAAAATTGCCCGCAACATGAAACACGGCATGACAATGGAAGAAGCAATAAGCGGTCATAAAAAAAGCAAGGCGGGATTGGCGGAACTTTCCGGATGGAAGCAAACGCAAGAACAACAAGAACACCGTTTGTCGCCGCTGGATGAGCGGGCCATGCAAGGATTGGAGGAAAAAGCAAGCAAGGCCGGCATGGAAGTGTGCATACGTCTGGTTGCCTGCGGCGCTTCTGCCCAGAGTGCGGAACCCATGCTCAACAATATGCTGAATGCGTTTGGACAATACAGCATGTATGAGTATGGCAATTCTTTTCTCAAGGCCTTGCCGGGCTCCAAGAACACATTGGTGAGCGCCTTTGTCCATCGGGAATTTGAGGAACGCGCTTCCTGCGTGTTAAATGCCGAGGAATTGGCCTCCGTTTGGCATGTGCCAACGCCGTGGTCGGAGACGCCGAATATCCAGTGGCTTCTTGCGCGGCGCGGGCCGGCGCCTGCCCACACGCCCGGGCCGGAAGACGGCGATATCGAACTTGGATACAATATTTTTCGTGGCGTCAAGACGCCGGTATGGATCAAAAAAGCGGATCGCCAGCGCCACATGTACATCATGGGCAAATCCGGCGCGGGCAAATCCGAACTGATTGCCAAATTGGCGGTGCAGGATATTCGCAAAGGTCGCGGGGTTGCGGTGATAGACCCGCATGGCGATCTGGTCGATCAAATTCTTGCGCATGTTCCGCCGGAGCGCGTGGACGATGTCATCTATTTTTGTCCAGCAGATACGGAGCGCCCGCTTGGATTGAACATGCTGGAGGCGCGCGATGAAAGCCAGAAAGATATGGCCGCGCAAGAAATGGTCGCCATGTTCTACAAAATGTTCGGCGCCGAAATGATCGGCCCCATGTTTGAGCACACCATGCGCAATGTCATGCTCACGCTCATGGCCGACGCAGAACACCCCGGCACCATCGCGGAAATTCCGCGCATGTTGACCGACGACGCATTTGCCAATGAATGGGTGGCCAAGCTGAAGGATCCGGTGGTGCGGGCTTTTTGGGAAAAGGAAATGGCAAAGACCAGCGACAATCAAAAATCCGAAATGTTGGGCTACCTTATTTCCAAAGTTGGACGTTTCGTGGAAAACGAAATGATGCGCAACATCATCGGCCAATCGCATTCGAGCTTTGATTTCCGCCGCGTGATGGATGAGCAGAAAATTTTGCTCGTGAATCTTTCGAAAGGCCGCACAGGGGACGTGAACGCTGAATTGCTTGGGCTCATCATGGTTTCGAAATTGCAAATGGCGGCGCTTGGGCGCGCGGACATGCCGGAACAGGATCGCAAGGATTTCTATCTGTATATCGACGAATTTCAGAACTTCATCACGGATTCCATCGCGACCATTTTGTCCGAGGCGCGCAAATACCGCTTGTGTCTCATTATCGCCCACCAGTATATCGGTCAGCTCGTGAAAAACAATGACACCAAAATCAAAGACGCCGTATTCGGCAATGTGGGAACCGTCATGGTGGGGCGCATCGGCCCGGAAGACGTCGACGTGTTTGAAAAAATTTATGCGCCGACCTTCGGCGGGTATGATCTGATGAATTCCGATCGAGCGACGTGGTACACCAAGATGATCATTGACAATGCCCAGCAGAAACCGTTTACCCTGACATTCGATATGATCGGGAAAGGCGATGCGGCCTTCGCGGAGAATCTCAAACAGCTTTCCCGTTTGCGGTACGGCCGCGATCGCGAGCTTGTCGAGGCAGAAATCCTAGAACGCAGCCAATTGGACGGAGGAGAACGTGGAACCGCCACGTTGAGCGAAGCGCATCCATAGACGGCGAAAAAAATAAAACAAAATTATGCATGCAAAACCAGAAGACGAACCGATCGTCTTCGAACCAGAGCCGCCAGTGACTTTCGAGGGGTCCTTTGTGCCATCCAGGGAAGAGCAGATGCGTCTGGCGGGAAAAATTTTACGTCAGGCTCGCGAAAGCATTGGGCTTGCCTTGCGTTTGGTGGAAGGCGGCGATGCGATGGATGTCACGCGGGCATTCACGGATTTGGTTGAAATGAAGCGCGCGGCGCAAACCGCGGAGGGGGGAGAAAGCGTGCGCGTGATGGAAGGCGTGTTTGACGGCGCCGAGTGTATCGCTTCCGACGGTCGGGCCTATGCCGTGCCCCCGAATTACGCGTCCAAGTCCCGTTTGGTGGAAGGGGATGTGCTGAAACTCACCATTCGTTCGGACGGAAGTTTCCTGTTCAAACAAATTCATCCGGTGGAGCGGTCTCGTTTGTTGGGGACGCTTGCTTTTGACCCGTCTTCGCATGGATTCGTCGTTCGCTCGGAGGCTGGTGTGCACAAAGTTCTTTCCGCAAGCGTAACGTTTTTCCGCGGAGCTCCCGGTGACCGCGCGGCTATTTTGCTTCCCAAGTCGGGAAGGAGCGCCTGGGCGGCCGTGGAATGGATCGAAAATGAAGGCGCTGGTCTCGTCGCGTGAGTGTGTTACAGTAAAATGAGACCTCTGCAAAACTGCGTCTTTTCGTCTCACGGGCACCCGTTCACTGCATTCAACGTACATCTTTGTACGTCTCATGCAGTTGAACAGCCCGCTCAACGAAAATCCATCACTTTTTCAGAGGTCTCTTAAAATGACTATGGAAGCCATTTATCGCCGCTATCGCCCGTCGACTTTTGCCGATGTGAGCGACCAAGAGCATGTGAAAACGACCTTGCGCAATCAATTAGCGACGGGGAATTTGGCGCATGCGTATTTGTTCACCGGGCCGCGCGGCGTGGGAAAAACCACGGTGGCCCGCCTGCTCGCCAAAGCCGTGAATTGCCTACAACCTATCTCGTCCGCGAACCATGGCGAAACCCCGCCACCGCCTTTGGTGGGATCCCGCCATGGGTCACAGGCGGGACCAATGGCGGCGGCAAGCGACAATCTACAACCTGAACCCTGCAATGTCTGCGAAGCCTGCAAGGATATTATGTCCGGCACAGCCCTGGACATTCACGAAATCGATGCCGCGTCGCAAACCGATGTGGATAATGTTCGCGAGCATATCATCAAAAGCGTTCGTTTTGCGCCGAATCGATTGAAGTACAAGGTTTATATCATCGACGAAGTGCACATGCTTTCCCCCGCGTCGTTCAATGCCTTGTTGAAAACACTGGAAGAGCCTCCTGCCCATGCGCTGTTCGTGCTGGCAACGACGGAAATTCACAAAGTGCCGGCAACGATCATTTCCCGCTGCCAGCGTTTTGACTTTCATCGCATTCCCGTGGACGCGATGATGAAACGCCTGGGCGCCATCGCCACACAAGAAGGAGTGGAAGTCGACGAGGATGTCTTGCGAGACATTGCGCGTCACGCCGAAGGAAGCGAGCGCGACGCCGAAAGTTTGCTTGGCCAAGTATTTGCCCTTGGGGAAAAACGCGTGACGCGCGCGATTGCTTCGCTTGTATTGCCGACGACGGGGAAGGTGCTCATTGGGGATTTTTTAGAAACGCTTTTGCGTCGCGACACAGCCTCCGCGGTTCGTCTGGTCAACGCCTATCTGGAACAGGGCGTGGATCTGGCCCATTTTAACGAAGCGGTTATTGAGGCATTGCGCGGTTTTTTGTTTACGCGATTGGGTGGGGAGGCGGCGGCGCCGGATTTCGACCCGGCGCTTGGACGGCGCCTCGCCGCGTCTTGCGCATCGAATACGGATCTCACCCAAGCCATTCGCGCCTTGCTTGAGGCGCGGCGCGGCATGAAAACGGACAAAATTCCCCAGTTAGGACTGGAATTGGCGATTGTGGAATTTTGTCTTCCCGCGCAAAGCGCAGAACCTCGGAATTCTTCCCCTGCGCGCGCGACACCCACGCTTCTTTCAACATCTCCTTCTCCGCCTCTTATTGCCATTCCTGCCGCGGATCTGGTGTTTGACACGATTCCTGTGGTGAATCTCGACGAGATCAAACGCAAATGGCCCGAGGTGTTCAATCAGTTGAAAGACATGAATGCATCTTTGCCCTTGGTGGTGCAGGCGGGCGAGATTACCGGAGCCGACGGCGATGCGTTGGAATTCACCTTTCAATATGCATTGCATGCCGAGGTGGTGAATCAAGAGAAGAATCGCCGCATCATTGAAGCGGCGCTGGAAAAAGTCCTGGGCAAGCGTTTGCGCGTGCGCGCACATTATAAAAAAGCGGAAGCGGAAGCCGATGTGGTTGTATCGGATTTGCTTCAGGCTTTTGGAGGGAATGCGACTTAATTTTTTGGTGACCCCACCGGGAATTGGACCCGGATCTGCACCGTGAGAGGGTGCCGTCCTACCATTAGACGATGAGGCCAAATGTGAATGTGAGACGAACCATTATCCGTCATAGGCGAACCAGCCTTTGGCTGGGACGATGAGGCCGTAATGCATTGCGCGGAGGAGCTTAGCACGCATCATGAGGGTACATCAAGCATGGAAGATGGGAATTTGTTATACTATTTCCATGCCTTTGGAGGAACTCTTTTTGCAAATAGCCTTGGTCATCGCCGTCGCGGCCGTGCTGTCATTCGTGATGCACCGCCTGCGCCAGCCGCTCATCATCGCATATATCCTCACCGGCGTGATCGCTGGCCCGGGTGCCTTGGCGCTCGCGCGTTCCGGCAGCGTGTTCGAGACCATGTCGCAAATTGGTGTGGCCTTTTTGCTATTTACGGTGGGGCTCGGCCTGAACTGGCGCAGTGTCAAGGATGTCGGGGGGACCGCGCTCTTTACGGGCGCGGGCCAAGTTCTCCTCACAGGGCTCGGCGCATTCGCGCTGGCGCATGCCGTCGGCTTCGATCCGCGTACGGCGCTTTATGTGTCGCTCGCGCTGACGTTTTCCAGCACCATCGTCATTGTCAAGCTTCTGACAGACAAGGAGGAAATGGACACACTTTACGGCCGGCTGGCGGTGGGCATTCTGCTCGTGCAGGATTTCATCGCCATGTTCGTACTGCTCGGCCTCGCGGCATTCGGCGCCGGCGCATCCTTGCAGGATACCGTCACGCTTTCGCTGTTGAAGGTCGCCTTGCTCGCGCCGATCCTGTGGTTCGTGTCCCTCCAGGTCGCGCCGCGCCTCGTCGGCTATGCGGCGCGTTCGCAGGAATTGCTGTTCATTTTCGCCGTCGCCTGGTGCTTTCTCGTTGCCGCGGCGCTCGCGTGGCTCGGGTTCGGCATTGAACTGGGCGCCTTGGTCGCCGGTATCACGCTTGCCGGCACGGCCTTCGTCCAAGAGGTCCAGGCGCGCGTCCGTCCATTGCGGGATTTTTTCTTGATTATTTTTTTCATCGTGCTCGGCACGCAATTGCAATTCGGCTCCTTGCTCGGCTATGGTGCCCTCCTTGCCGCGTTCTCATTGTTCGTCCTATGCGTCAAGCCGCTCTTGGTCTTACCAGTCATGCGCGCGCTCGGCTATCACCCGCGCACGGCTTTCCTCACGGGGACGACCATGGCGCAAGTGTCCGAATTTTCCTTCATCGTGCTGGCGGCGGGCATGGCTCTTGGGCATATACCCGCCGAGCTCATGTCCGTCATGACGGCCGTCGCCTTGGTCACCATCGCGGTCAGTTCCTATTTCATCGAGCACAACGAAGTTCTGTATGCGTTTTTCCAGCCATTATTCCGGTGGAAGCCGCGGCGCTTGCATCATCATAAGGAGGAAGGCAGTCGCACGCATCCGAAGCTCGTCATGTTCGGCCTGCACCGCGTCGGCAGCGCGTCTCTTAAGACCCTGCATGATTTGGGCCGCCCATATCTCATCGTGGACTTCGATCCGAACGTGGTGCGCGCGCTTACCGAGCTGAACGAACCCGTGGCGTACGGCGATGCGGCGGACGAATCTTTTCTCGCCGAAATAGAGGCGGACCGTGTTCCATTCATCGTCTCGACAATACCAAACGTGGCCGTTTCCCTCGCGCTTCTCGCCTTTTTACGCTCGAAAAAATCCCGTGGCACGGCCATCGTCGGCGCGCGCACGGCGCAAGAGGCGGCTTTGTGTTATGGCGCCGGCGCGGCATATGTCATCGTGCCGAATATCTTGGGCGGGGAGAAATTCCGCGAGTTGTTGGAGCGCAAGGGAATGCGCGCCCGCGCGTGGCGTTTGTTGGGGCGGCAAGAGCGCGATATACTGACGGCTTATGAACGCTCCGCCAATACCTGAGAGCGCCCGGCTCTTCGGCACCGGCGTTGTCCATCACGACCAGATGGACGTTTTTGACCTTGGATAAGGATGCACGAAAGACGAATGCGCCCGCGCCTTCCCGGAGCGCTTTTTACCTTTGATGCGCCGGGTCCCTTAGCCATAGCCTGATCCCGCCTAGCCTCGGGCATGGTCCTACGGGTGAGACTTGACCAAGCACGGCTGGCACTCTACACTTGCGAGTGCTAGTTTTCCACCCCCTATGAACCCTCGTCAAGAACTCATTCTCAAAGCCGTGGTGGAGGAATATGTCCGCACCGCGGAACCGGTCGGGTCCAAGGCCGTGGCCGATCTGGCCGCTATGGACGTCTCGCCGGCTACCGTGCGCAATGACATGACGGCGCTCGAGGAAGCGGGCTATCTTGTCCAACCGCATACCTCCGCCGGCCGCATGCCGACGGAAAAGGCGTATCTCCATTACTTGCAAAAATTCGTGAAGCCCCAGGCCGCCTCGGCTCCGAATGAACGACGGCTTAAAAATGCCGTGGCGGACGCGTCGAGCCCGGAACTTGCCTTGCGCGATATGGCCCGCACGCTCGGCGAACTCTCCGGCGAAATGGCTATCGTGGCCTACGATCCCGTGCGCAGCTATTACGCTGGCGTGTCCAATCTCTTCGACAAGCCGGATTTCCACGACATGGCTTTAATGAAATCCATGTCCCAGCTCATCGATCGCTTCGACGAAGTCGTTGCGGAAGCCTTCGACCTGATCCCGTCGAATGAACCGAAAGTTTTCATCGGCGGAGATAATCCTTTCGGCAAAGGCATGTCCTCCATCTTGGTGAAAGTCCGTTTCCCCAGCGGCCATGTCGGCATGATCGGTCTGGTCGGCCCGCAACGCATGGACTATGCCCGTAATCTCGGTCTCGTTGAGCAGACGATTGAAATTTTAGATGATTCGAATGAATAATTCTTTCCCTCGTCATTGCGAGGAGCTGTTTCCAACCGAGGCGACGAAGCAATCCTGCTTCCATGCGCGCCGGGCTGCAGGATTGCTTGGTCGGATGCCTCCTCGCAATGACGAGAATAGAAAATACTTATGAACGACCAATCACAAAACCCACCTCCTCCCAGCCCTCAAGTTCCTCAAAGCCCTCAAAGCCATCCCAACCCTTGCCCCCAATGTGAGGAAGCCATGCTCGGCTGGAAGCGCGCCTTGGCCGACTATGACAATTTGAAAAAAGACTTGTCGAAAGAACGTGTCGAAATGCGCCGCGACGCCACCATTCGCGCCGCGCAGTCCTTCCTCGCGGTCCTCGACAACTTCGATGCCGCGGTGAAATTTCAGCCGGATATTTCCGCGCTTTCCCGAGCGGAGCGAGGGACTTCAGAAGATCCTTCGCCTTTGGCTCAGGAAAACACGGGAGCGGAGCGAGGGACTTCAGGAGATCCTTGGTCTGATGCAGACTTAGGAAAACGCATGGCTTCCTGGCTCTCCGGCATCCTGTTCATCCGGACACAGCTCGAGACGGCGCTGCGCGACCTCGGCCTTGAGCCGTTCGGAAATGTCGGTGACGCTTTCGATGCGAATTTGCACGAAGCGGTCGACTCTCGTCATTGCGAGGAGCCGCAGGCGATGAAGCAATCTCCGGATTCGTCCGGCACGATCCTCGAAGTCGTCCGCCGCGGCTGGAAGATGGGAGACAAAGTCGTTCGCAGTGCATCTGTAATTGTGAGTAAATAACTTGTATGGATCCAATCACGACTGCAGGTGCTGCCCTCGCTGCTATCAAAGGTGCAATCAAGTTGGCCAAGGATGTAAAAGAGTCGGTAATCATCGAAAAGATGAACGACGCATATGAAAAAGTCTTGACTGTAGTCGAAGAAAAAGCCGAGTTGCAACAGAAAGTCCGTGATCTCCAGCAAAAAGTTTCAGATCTTGAAAAGCAAACGACTACTGCAGACGATCTGGATTTTAAAGATGAAATGTACTTTAAGAAGTCGGATAAGTTGGGTCCGTACTGCACTGTCTGTTTCGATACAAAGAAGCTGTTAGTACGTCTACATCTCTGGAGCCCACGTGAGCATTGTTTTGAGTGTCCTAGCTGCAAGAAAATTGTCCCTCGTCAAAGCGCTCAGGTTATCTATCCGAGACAAGATAGCTATTGATCTCACACTTCTACCAAACTACTTATGCCCAAGATTCTCGGAGTTAGTTTGATGGCTGCGAGTGGTCTCATCGTTTTGATGGGAGCTGGATGCAATACCTCGGGGGAAGAACAAAAGTCTCCACTTAGGCCATATCAAAGTACGACCACTGGAGAGAAAGTTCGCGACTGTGGATTATTGGCACCCAATAATCCCTATGATGAGGGAACGGGACATTTTGCGGGATATGAATGGGCGCAAGAAAATGGCGCTGACTGTAATGGCAATTCGGAATCCTTCAATGAAGGATGTGCTGAATACGAGCGACAGCAAACGGATTACGACAATTGTGTTTACAAGAAGTAAATTGCCCCACTCTATGCCAAAAATTCTCGGAATTGACCTCGGAACGACCAACTCTTGCATGGCCATCATCGAAGGCGGCCAGCCGAAGGTGTTGGAAAACAAGGAAGGAATGCGCACCACGCCGTCCATTGTCGGCGTCACCAAGAGTGGCGAGCGCGTCGTCGGTGTTCCCGCAAAACGCCAGAGCGTGACCAACCCGGAAAATACGCTGTATTCGATCAAGCGCCTCATCGGCCGCCGCTTTGACGACCCCGAAGTGCAACGCGACATGAAATTGATGCCGTACAAGATCGTCCGCAAGGGCGACGGCATCGCGGTGAAAATGGGCGACAAGGAATACACGCCGGAAGAAATTTCGGCCATGGTGCTTGGGAAATTGAAGGCCGACGCGGAGGAACGCTTGGGCGAAAAGGTGAAGGAAGCCGTGATTACCGTCCCGGCCTATTTCGACGATGCCCAGCGCCAGGCGACAAAAGTTGCGGGTGAAATCGCCGGATTAAAAGTTTTGCGCATCATCAATGAGCCGACGGCGGCGGCGCTTGCCTACGGCTTCGGACAAAAGTCCGCGACGGCCGCAAAGAGCCAAAAAATTCTCGTATACGATTTGGGCGGCGGCACATTCGACGTGTCCGTGCTCGACATTTCGGCGGATACCGTCGAGGTGAAATCCACGAACGGCGACACGCACTTGGGCGGCGATGATTTCGATCGCGTAATTCAGGAATGGATTCTCGCCGAATTCAAAAAGCAAGAAGGCGTGGATTTGGGACGCGACGCTTTGGCCATGCAACGCATTCGCGACGCCGCGGAGCGCGCCAAAATCGAGCTTTCCACGGCCCAGCAAACGGAAATAAATCAGCCGTTTATTTCCTCGGATGCCAATGGCCCGAAGCATTTGGTGCTGACGCTTACGCGCTCCAAGCTCGAGGAGTTGGTGCACGATCTCGTCGCGAAAACGATGGGCCCGGTGCGCCGCGCGCTGGAGGACGCCAAGATGGACAAGAAGGACATCGAGGAAATCGTCATGGTCGGCGGCATGACGCGCATGCCGATGGTGCAGAAGGCCGTCGAGGAATATTTTGGCAAGAAGTGCAATGTGTCCGTGAACCCGGACGAAGTGGTCGCGATCGGCGCGGCCGTGCAAGGCGGCGTGCTGCAGGGCGAAGTGAAGGACGTGCTTCTGCTCGACGTTACGCCTTTGTCTCTCGGCATTGAGACGATGGGAAGCGTCATGACCAAACTCATCGAACGCAACACCACGGTTCCCACATCTAAGTCGCAAACATTTTCCACGGCTGCGGACAATCAAAACACGGTGGAAATCCATGTCCTGCAGGGCGAACGCCCGATGGCCGCGGACAATAAGACCCTCGGCCGCTTCACGCTTTCCGGCATTCCCATGGCGCCGCGCGGCGTGCCGCAAGTCGAAGTGAAATTCGACATTGATGCCAATGGCATTCTCTCGGTTTCCGCCACGGACAAAGGAACGGGCAAGAGCCAGAACATCACCATCACCGCCTCCACGGGTCTCTCGAAAGACGAAGTCGAACGCATGAAGAAGGATGCGGAACTGCACGCGGAAGACGACAAGAAGAAGCAGGAACAAATTGAGCACAAGAATCTCGCGGAAACCATGGTGTATACTGCGGAAAAGATGCTGAAGGAAAACGAAGCCAAGATTTCCGCCGAGGATAAGAAGCTCATGGAAGAAAAGATCGAGGCTTTGAAGAAAGTGAAAGACGGCGATGATCACGCGGCCATCAAGAAGGCCGCCGACGAACTCGGCGACGCCGCGCAAAAAATCGGCGCCAAGCTTTACGAAAAGAAACCGGAAGGCGGCGCGGCGGGGGAAGCCGAAAAGGACGACGGCCCGATTGATGCCGAGTTTAAGGAAAAGAAAAACTAGTTGCTCGATTTACCCACCCGCCTCGTCATTGCGAGGAGGCATCCGACGAAGCAATCTCCGTATGGAGCGAACGTATTGGGTTTACATCACGACGAATCCCAGTCGTTCCGTCTTGTACATGGGCATGACGAACAATATCCAGCGTCCCATGCTTGAGCATAAACAGAAACTCGTCCCGGGTTTTACCTCGACCTACAATGTCTCGATCCTCGTCTACGCCGAATCTTCTCCGACTGCCGAAGGGGCAATCGTACGGGAGAAACAAATAAAGGCCGGGTCGCGGGCCAAGAAAATAAAGCTCATCGAATCGTTCAATCCGGAATGGAAAGACATCGCTTTGACGTTTTAACTCGTCATGGCGAGCGGAGCGAAGCCATCTCCGGACGCGAAGAGATTGCTTCGGCCCTGCTGGGCCTCGCAATGACGAGGTCAGGAAGAGATTGCTTCGGCCCTGCTGGGCCTCGCAATGACGAGAAATTCTATGCCCACTTCCCACAAATGTATCATCGCCAAACACTATGTCCCCCATCACGATTGAAGACGAGATTCTCGACTATTTGGAGCATGCGAACAGTTGCGCGGAAGGATCCGTGAACCCGCCCGCTTCCTCATGTTCGACCCAGGTGCAAATGGCTTATGGCTTTTTGAAATACCATCCGTTAAGCGGGCTATTGGTTTTCTTTTTTCTTGCCATCATTGCACGCATGATCTATTCCATTCTGTTCCCGAGCGAGGCGCATCATTAATGAACGTAAATCGTAAATCGTGGATCGTAGGGCTTTTGCTTTGCCTTGATCCCTTCATACGTTCCACGCTCTCCATGTCCAAAGACTATTACAAAATTCTTGGCGTCGAAAAAAACGCTTCTGCGGACGACCTCAAAAAGGCCTTTCGCGCTTTGGCGCACAAGCATCACCCGGACAAAACGGGCGGCGACGCCGAGAAGTTCAAGGAAATCAACGAGGCGTATCAAGTGCTGGGCGACGCGGACAAACGCGCCAAGTACGATCAGTTCGGTTCGGCCGCGTTCGACGGTTCCGGCGGCGGCAATCCGTTCGGTCATGGTTTTTCCGCCGGAAGCGGACCAGCCTCTGGCTGGGATTTCTCCGGCGGAGCCGGCTTTGAAGACCTGGGTGAAATGTTCGGCGGCATGTTCGGCAGTCGTGGGCGGACATCGCGTGGCAATGACATCCAAGTAGATACGGACTTGTCATTTCGTGATGCGGTATTTGGCGTGGAACGGGAGGTAACGCTCACGAAACCAAGCACATGCGCGCGTTGCGGAGGCGCGGGCGCCGAGCCGGGAAGCAAAATGAAAACCTGCGCCGCATGCAGCGGCAAAGGAGTGAAAATCACCTCTCAGCGCACCATTCTCGGCACATTCCAGACAAAAACAAATTGCAGCGCATGCGACGGGGAGGGGGAAGTTCCGGAAAAGCCGTGTACGGAATGCCAAGGTTCGGGCATTGCGCGACGCCGCACTGCGCTGACGGTGAACATTCCGCCCGGCACGGACGACGGCGTCGTCTATCGCGTCCGCGGCGAAGGGGAAGCGATGCGCGGCGGCCAGCATGGCGACTTGCTCGTGCGCGTGCATGTAAATGCGGATCCGCGATTCACACGCGAGGGACATATCATCCGCAGCAGGGCGCGGATTGGCTTTACGCAAGCGGCCTTGGGCGGCGCCATCGACGTGGAAACCCTGGACGGCGACATTACCCTCACCATTCCATCCGGTACGCAGTCGGGCGCGGAATTCCGTTTGCGCGGCAAAGGGGTTCCGATGCGCAATGGTCGCGGCGATCAGATCGTAACCATTCACGTCGTGACGCCGACAAAATTAAGCAAAGAACAAAAGGAATTGATGAAGAAAATTAATTTGAACGAAACCTAAAACGCCTCGTCGACTGATAGATTTGATAGACAGAGCTTGCATTACATCGAAAAAATGAATGTCTCGCCACCGATCTCAATGATCGCCGATGGTTTCAAGACCTGATACAATGGACCGAAAGTACCTATGCCCAAAATTTCGCGGGGGAAAATTTTGGCGGCGTTTTTGCGGCAGATGGCGCCGTTCAAATGGCGCATCGCGCTTTTGTCATCGGTTGTCGTTAGCGCGTACGGCGCCGAAATGATTACCCCTTGGGCAGCCAAATGGTTGGTGGACCGCCTTGCCGCAGGGCCGGCCGTTTGGCAAACCGTGGCCGCGCCTTTCGCCTTTTTCGCCGCGCTTAATGTGGCAGGTTGGATCTTGTGGCGGCTTGGCGGACTCATCAGCATACAGTTCGAGCCGGACATGATCGAATCCGGTTCTAAGCGCCTGGCCTTCGCCTGCGTATTCACCCGGCCGCTCGCCTATTTCGCGGACACGGCTTCCGGTTCCATCGTGCGTTATGTGGAACGGTTCTCGGAATCGTTCAATGAGCTGTTCAATCTGACCCTGCATAATGTTCTTCCCACGGTCATTGCCGTAGCCGTTTCCCTCGTCGGCTTATCAACGCGTTCCTGGGTGTTGGCGGCCGTCTTCGCCGCCTGGATCGCTACGATCATCGCCTTGCAATGGTATTTGGCCAAGCGCCAATTGGCTTTGCGCAAAATGACGGCGGCGGCCGAAGCAAAGGTCAGCGGCTATGTCGCCGATGCCATCGGCAACGCCGTTACGGTCAAGACCTTTGCCGCCGAACCGCGCGAGCGCGCGGGTCTCGGCCGCGTGCTGCATTCCTTCGTCCGCGTCGAAAAACACGCCTGGTTTGTGGAAGAAGGGTATTGGACCTTACAGGCGCTGTTTTTCGTGGCGCTCGAAGTGGGCCTCGTCGGTTATGTCTTGTACGGCTGGACCAAGGGCCGGTTCACCTTGGGAGATTTCATCCTCGTGCAGGGTTTTCTCGTACAGCTGTTCCGTTTTCTTTCGGATTTCGGCCGCGTTTTCCGCCGCATCCCACGCCTCATGGCGAACGCGAGCGACATTGTCGGCATGATGCACGAGCCGCCGCTTATCCAGAACGCGCTTGGCGCGAAGTCATTGCGGGTAACCGCTGGGGAAATCCATTTCGACCATGTAATTTTCGCCTACAAAGAACGCCATTCCGTGTTGAAAGACTTCAATCTCGTCATCAAGCCGGGAGAAAAGGTCGCTTTCGTCGGGCCGTCCGGAGCGGGAAAAAGCACGGTGGTGAAGCTCTTGTACCGGTTTTACGATCCGACCAAAGGCATCCTGCGCATCGACGGTCAGGATATTTCAACGGTCACCCAGGAAAGCCTGCGCCATGCGCTCGCGCTCGTGCCGCAGGATCCCGCGCTATTCCACCGTTCCATTTTTGACAATATCCGGTATGCTCGTCCGAACGCGACGGAACAGGAGGTGATGCAAGCCGCGAAGCGTGCGCATTGCCACGCATTCGTTTCCCGTTTGTCGAACGGATATAAAACTTTGGTGGGGGAACGGGGCGTCAAACTCTCCGGCGGCGAACGCCAACGCGTCGCCATCGCCCGCGCCATCCTGGCCGACACGCCGATCTTGGTGCTTGATGAGGCGACATCAAGCCTTGATTCAGAATCCGAAGCGCTGATTCAGGACGCGCTGCGCGGCTTGATGCGCGACAAGACAGTGTTGGTGATCGCGCACCGCCTTTCCACCATCATGGAAATGGACCGCATCGTCGTAATTGAAAAAGGCAAGGTGGCGGATGTAGGCACGCACGGCGATTTGCTCGAGCGCGACGGAACATATCGCCGCCTGTGGAATTTGCAAAGCGGGGGGTATATTCAGGAATAAAAATACGGCCGCTTCCGAGCATGGGCGGCCGTTTGTGTAGGCATTACTTGAACACGTACCGGCGCCGTCGTCGCCGGCCCGTCGTCGCCCATTTCGTCGCTTCGCCGTCGAGGAGCTTTTCGGCGGCCTTGCGCAGGCAGCGTTGGACCATGTCGACGTTCAGGTATATCGTCGGCCGGCTATTATCCTCCACGACGTCCACCGGGGACCAGATGCTGTCGTCCTTGATCTTCTTGACCGGCGAGAGGGAAAACACACGCCCCGTCGCCCTGCCGAGGGCGCCGATCTTCGCGCGCTGTTCGCGCTTAGGAATCCGCTGCACACAGGCGTCGCAGATGGGAATCGCTTGCGGATGGACGCGGCGCTTGCCCTGTTTGGGCAGGTGTCCGGGCCGGTAGCCATAGGCGAAGGTCCAATGTTTCCGTTCGCACATTCTCTTGCAGTTCTCGCAGGACATGGCTATCCTCTTCAGGCGATTTTCGCCACAAGTTGCGGCACGAGCCCGATGTCGAACGATGACCGGCATCCTAAGCGGACGCGACGCGGCTGTCAACCCTCGACAGGAAGTGAAATTCGTGGCATCCTCGCCCCGATATGTTCGATGTCCTCAAGACGAAAGGGAAGGCCCGGCGCGGGAAACTCACTCTGCCGCATGGCGTGGTTGAAACGCCGGTTTTTATGCCGATTGCCACGCGCGCCAGCGTGAAGACCTTGTCGTCCGCGGACGTGGTGAAATTGGGCGCGCAGATCATCCTCAACAATACGTATCACTTGCTGTTGCGCCCGGGGTTTCCCGCAATGAAAAAGCTCGGCGGTACGCATAAGCTGATGAATTGGGACCGTCCTATTTTGACGGACTCGGGCGGCTTCCAAGTGTTCAGTCTTGCGAAAATCAGCAAGACGGACGAGGAAGGTGTCACCTTCCAATCCCATCTCGACGGGGCGCGGGTGCAGATAACGCCGGAATCCTCCATGGAAATGCAGGCGGCCATCGGCTCCGACATCATGATGCAACTCGACGATGTGGCGGACGGGCAATCGTCCCGCGAGCGTTTTGAGGACGCAATGGAACGTTCTCTGCATTGGGCTGCCCGTTCTAAGAACGCCTTCACGTCATTGCGAGCAACCGAAGGGAGTTTATTGTTCGGGATTGTTCAGGGAGGAACGCATGAAGACCTGCGCGCGCGTTCCGCGAAAGGCCTCATCGACATTGGCTTTGACGGTTATGCCATCGGCGGCCTTTCCGTCGGCGAATCGCGAGCGGACATGTATCGCATCGTCGAAAATACCGCTGGTATTTTACCCGAAAACAAGCCGCGTTATTTCATGGGCGGCGGCATGCCTGAAGAAATCGTGCACAATGTGTTCGCCGGCGTCGATATGTTTGATTGCGTTTTGCCGACGCGAAACGCGCGACACGGGACTTTGTTTGTGTGGAAACAAAATCCTTCGACAATGGATTGGAAAGCGGTTGCGGAGGGTGAAATGTCGGAATCGAAGAGGATTTTTTATGAAAAAGTGAATGTCACCGCCGAACGCGAAGCATTGAATCTCGGCACGATCGACGCGCACTGCGACTGCGAAACCTGCGCGACGACATCACGCGCCTATCTGCGCCACTTGCTCATGGTGGGCGAACCGCTCGGCCAGCGCTTGGCGACGATTCACAATCTTCGATTCTATTTGAAGCTCATGGAAGAGCTGCGGAAATATCTTGCGTCGTAAAGGAGAAACCACCCAAGGTGTGTTAAAATTGCCTTTGCTATGACTGAACGTTTTCTTTGGTTTTTCATCGCTTTTCTTATTGCTTCGCTTATAACGGGTTTCATACGGCGCCTGGCTTTTCGTGCGGGCGTGGTTGATTATCCTGCAACGCGCAAAATCCACACAAAACCCATGCCGCTTTTGGGGGGCGCTGGAATTTTTTTTGCAGTGGCGGCATGCGTCTTGGCCATCCTTTCCGTTTCCGGCACGCTCACGTCCGGATCCATCACTCCCAGGCAATATCTTGGCTTTCTTGTCGGTGGCCTTGTTCTCGTCGCGGGCGGCGCTTTGGACGACCTTTTTGATTTGCCGCCTCACATGAGCATGATCCCGCCGGTATTGGCGGCGCTTGTCGCCCTTGTCGCCGGCATCGAAGTAAGCAAACTCACCAATCCATTCGGCGGTGTCATTTTTCTTCTTCATTGGCAGTCGAATGCCTTGGTGTTTCTCTGGCTTTTGGTCATGATGTATACGACAAAACTTTTGGACGGTTTGGACGGTTTAGCCACCGGCATTGCTTCCATCGGAACCGTTATGATCCTCGCGCTTTCTCTCACTGTTGCATATTTTCAAACGGATATCGCCCTTCTTTCCTCCATTATTTTAGGATCCCTGTTCGGTTTTCTTTTGTGGAATTTCCATCCGGCGAAAATTTTTCTTGGGGAAGGGGGAAGCACATTTGTTGGATATACCCTCGGTATTTTAGCGGTGATTTCTGGCGGCAAGTTTGCGACGGCGCTTCTCGTTGTGGGCATTCCCTTGCTTGATGTCGCTTGGATTGTGTTTCGGCGTTTGCGCCAAGGCGGCATGCGGCGCATGATACAATCTGATCGAAGGCATCTGCATCATCGCTTGGCCGATCTCGGATGGAGCCAGCGCCGCATCGTGCTTTCGTATTATGCCGCGGCCGCAAGCTTTGGCTTGGCCGCTTTGTTTCTTCAAAGTCAGCAAAAGCTCTTTGCCCTCGGCATTCTTTTTCTTTGCATGCTGGGTTGTATCGTCTGGCTTATCCGCTATGAACAAAATCATTCGTAATTTTTCCGTCACCGCAATTGCGATCCCGATTCTGCTTGCATTGATGTATGCGCTTCCGCATTTCGTCCCTCTTCTTTCCCCCCTGCGTCATGAGGCAACCGTCACCGTGCCAGACGGGACAAAATATATGGTTGAAATTGCCGACGATGAAGCAGAACGCGCGCGCGGGCTCTCCAATCTGTCGGCGCTCAAGGAACATGAGGGGAAACTTTTTGTATTTCCTTCGCCCGGTCGATATACGTTTTGGATGAAGGGTATGCGTTTCCCCATCGATATTCTTTGGCTCAACAAGGGCGTTATTGTCGATCGCGTGGAAAATGCTCCGGCGCCAAAACCGGGCGCAAGTGTGAAAGGATATTTACCGGAAGCCGATGCGGACTTGGTATTGGAAATTGCCGCGGGAGAGGTGAAACAGCACGGATTGACCCTCGGGACGCCTGTTGACATTCATTTTCCGGCGGGCTACAGTGCGCCCACTAATTAAGGTGGATCTGTTGATATTCCGTATGATCGCTGTCATCCAAACCGGCGGCAAACAGTATATTGTCCGCGAAGGGGATTCCCTCGAGGTCGAGTGGCTGAAACATGCCGTTCCGGGCTCCACGCTCGAGCTCGACGCCCTGCTTGTCGGGGAAGAGGACGGGAAGAACGTGAAGGTCGGCAAACCTCTGGTTATCGGCGCCAACGTGAAGGCCGCGGTGGTCGAACACGGCCGCGATGAAAAAGTTTCTGTCATAAAATTCAAATCCAAGTCCCGCTATCGTCGTAATGTCGGCCATCGCCAGCCATTCACGAAATTGAAGATCGAAAAAATCTCCGTCTAATGCGGAGATTTTTCTTGCTTTTTGCCATTGCTCCTATGGACATCTTTAGCAATTCATGATACACACAGACCGGCTTTTCACTCGCCACGCCGTCCAAAGGATGGCAGAAAGTTGAGAAAACCATGTTCTTTCCTAATCGTAAGAAAATCGCCTTTCGCTGGATGCTCATATGGGGTTGTAGTGCTTTTTCCGTCGTTTGCATGGGGATGGTGTTCAGCGAGAGGGGCTTCACGATTGCCAGTACATTTGTAGGCAGTTGCTTACTGGCTTTCAGTATGAGTTATTTATACGAACTTGGCCGCCTGAGTGAACGACGCTTACAGGTTCAACTGCGCATGGAACTTGCCCATAAGCTGGCGGACTGCAGGGAACTTGCCTTAAATGTTCTTACGGCCATTTCTTACAGCCAGAAGGCAGTGAAATCTGACGATGCGGGGCTTGTTCTTATGGAGTGGCTTGAGTCCTTGGAGCAAGTTGTGAATCGTCTTCATGTGGCCGTGGAGACCGCTTATCCAACGGCAGAACGTCCACCGCGAAGAAAATCGCTGGACAAGATCATCGCCGCCATGAAACACGCCGCAGGTCAGCGCCTCATGCCGGATGAGCAGAATCCGAGAATGTACACACTCGGCTCCCCCGCATTGGTGGAAAAAGAGCTGTGGAGCGTCCCTCTTTCTCGTGTGACGTCGGGTGAGCTTCAGCGCATGCGTGACATCCTCATTCGCCTCGATGAGATCAGCACCACGATGGGCCTGCTGGTGCCTCCGTCCATCCTGCCTGCGCTGCCAATCTTGGCCGGATTCCCGTCGGAAGCCAAACGGCCACCGCCGACAAAGGCCGCGGCGCCTCAAGTTTCAGCCAAGCTGACGCTTGAGGCCGTCGATCCGATGAAGATGGAAACCTTTTCTGATGCTCCGCCCGCTGACGCATCGCAAACGCCCGCCCCTTCTGAGGAGCCTGAAATCGATCCTTCCTCTCCCTCCTAAAATGCCAACGCTTTCGGCCCGCATTCCCTCGAATGTCGGCCGATTTTTTATCGGGCATCAGGGGTCAGATCTTGAAACGAGAATTTCATGAACCATTTTTTTGGCATCTGGGGTCAGGTCTTGAAACGAGAATTTCATGAACCATTTTTTTATTCATGAAATTCTCGTTTCAAGATCTGACCCCATTACGCGCTTCGCCTTCCCTTCAGCGCATCCCCCAAGGTTACTTCGTCGGCGTATTCGATGCTGGCGCCCATCGGCAGCCCGCGCGCCAGACGCGTGACGGTTCGCGCGAACGGAGCCAACCGTTTCGACAAATACAAGATGGTCGTCTCGCCTTGCATGTTCGGCGAAAAGGCCAAGATGACTTCCTTGATGCGTTCGTCGCCCTTCACGCGTTCCAGGAGTTCGCGCACGCGCAAGATGTCCGGCGTGATGCCTTCGATTGGATTAAGCGTGCCGCCAAGAACGTGATACCGGCCGCGATAGGCGTCGGTGGATTCCATCGTCGCGATGTCGCGTGCTTCGTCCACGACGCAAAGAAGAGACGCGTCGCGCTTGGAGTCCGCGCAAATGTCGCACGCATCCGTTCCGGCCGTATAGGTGAAACAGATCGTGCAAATCTGGATGCGTTCCCCAAGAACGATAAGCGCCCGGGCGACGGATTCAATATCCGCCTTCGGTTGCTTCAACAAATAAAAAACGTATCGAAGGGCGGTTTTCGGTCCGACGCCGGGCAATCGCGCAAGCGCGGCGGCCGCGTTTTGGATTGGTTCAGGGAAGCGCCGCATGGGGAGATGAGACGGCTTAGCCGCCCAAATTTTTCAACAGATCCAATCCGCCCATGTCCTTGAGCTTGCCGGCCATTTGTCCATGGAGTTTTTTTATCGCATCGTTCATGGCTTCTTTGATCGCTTCTTGGCATTTCTCTTTATTTTGAAAAAGTTCCACATCAATCTGCACGTCGAGAATTTGCTGATTGCCGTTCATCTTGATTTTTATTTTCCCCCAAGCGGCCGAACCTTCCGCAATGACGGTTTCCATCGTTGACTGCATGTGCTTGGCCTGGTCGCGGAGTTTTTTGACGGCTTTAATTTTGGAAAACATAGGGGAGGGGAATTGTCGTATTCATGAGGCAACAGGTCTATTGTCTAAGGAATAGGGATCTTTGGCAAGAAGTATTTTCATTGCATGGAATCGATCGGTGGCGGCGACACCGTTCCTCCGGGCAAAGGCGGAGGAGGAGCGGGCGAAACGGCGATGGGAGCAAAGGATGCGTGGGAGGAATTTTCTGCCGCCGATGGCATGTGGATATTTCTGTCCAGATTGCGAAAAGACGTCCGCTTGCTGTCGTAAAATAAACGCATCATGCCCGTGGGGCCATTGCGGTGCTTGGCGATGTGAATTTCCGCGATGGTTTTTTCTTCGGGCGCCAAATCCTCTTCGCGATAATTACGATCGGCGGATTTTCGATAAATAAACATCACGACATCCGCGTCTTGTTCGATGGAACCCGAGTCGCGCAAATGCGAGAGGCGGGGAATCGCGGGTTTGTTCATTTCCACCGCGCGCGAAAGCTGGGCAAGGGCCAAGACGGGGACATTAAGCTCGCGGGCGATTTGTTTCAACCCGCGGGAAATTTCAGAAACTTCCTGGACGCGATTGTCGCTGTTTGCATTTTTATTGCGGCCCTCCATGAGTTGCAAGTAGTCGACGACGATGAGGCCGAGTCCGTGCTCGGTCTGCATCCGGCGCGCTTTGGTGCGCAGTTCCATGATCGTGAGCATGCCGCTGTCATCGATGAAAATAGGCGCCTCCGAAAGCACGCCGAGCGTATGGCCGATGCGCGGGAAATCATCGTCGCGTTCCGACAAATGTCCCGTGCGTAATTTCCACAAATCCACATTGGCCTCGGCGCAAATCATGCGGTCCACGAGCTGTTCCTTGGACATTTCAAGCGAAAAAACGGCTACAGGAAGCTTGTGCTTGACCGCGACATGGCGGGCCACGTCCAGGGCAAATGACGTTTTTCCCACCGACGGGCGGGCGGCGAGAATGATCAAGTCCGACTTTTGCAAACCCGCAAGCAGGGAATCCAGATCCTTGAAACCCGTCGGCACTCCTCGGAGCTTGCCGCGCTCGCGGTGCAATTCGTCGATGCGTTCAAATGCTTCGGCAAGCACGCTGCGAATAGGAACGAAACTATTTTTAAGATATTGTTGCGAAACGGCAAACAGCGCGCGTTCGGCGGCATCCAAGGTGGCGTCGATTTCCTCGGATTCATCAAACCCAAGACGGCTGATGCTGGAAGCGGCTTCGCCCAGCCGGCGCAAGGTCGCCTTTTTTTGAATGATCTCGGCATAATGAACAATGTGCGCCGAGGTCGGCACGGCATTGGATAATTCAACGAGGTATGTCCGTCCGCCAATGCGCGAAAGCACGCCCTTTTCTTCCAGCCGATTCCCCAAGGCCAGCATGTCGAGCGGATCGTGCCGCTCGTAGAGATCAATGATGGATTCGTAAATAATGCGATGCGCGTCGCGGTAAAAATCTTCGGCATGGAGGATATCCGCAATTTTCAACATGGCTTCCTTGTCAATCAAAAGACCGCCGAGCAATCCTTGCTCCGCTTCAAGATTATGCGGCGGAATGCGTTCGGGGGTTGGCATGGGAGAGAAAGTGACTTCATTTCTGAACCTATCTTAGATGTCACAAGGAGCCATCACAAGGGACAACCTGTGCTATACTTGTGTGTAATTTGAGGATACTATGGTTCATCCGAATTTTAAGATGACTCGCGCCATCGGCACCCTGATAGGATCGCTCGTGGGAGCTGGGGTATTTGGCTTGCCCTTTGCATTTTCCCAAAGCGGCGCCGCCATCGGGACGGCCTGGTTATTATTGCTTGCCGCGATGATGCTTGCGCTCTTTCTCATGTATGCGGAAGTGAGCATTCAAACGGCGGGAACGCATCGATTGGGCGGATATGCCGCGCGCTATCTTGGGCCGCGGTGGAATGGCATTGCCACGGTTTTAATGGGTTTGACCTTGGGGGGCGCCATGCTTGCGCATCTCATCGTGGGCGGCCGCTTTCTCTTTACCTTTTTACATCCGTTTTTTGGCGGCGGCGAACTCGTGTACGGATTGGTCCTTGCCTGTTTCGTGGCTATGGTCACCTGGCGCGGCACGCAATTCACCGTGCGCACGGAAGGAGTTGTCATCGGCATTTTATTATTTCTGTTCGCTTTTGCCGTTTTTGCCGCATGGCCCTCCTTCATTCCGGAGAACTTGGCGCGCATACACTGGTCGTCGGCCTTTCTTCCCTATGGTGTTGTGCTGTTTGCGCTTTCCGGTCTTGGCGCCGTGCCAGAAATGAAAGATATTCTCGGCGCGCAAAAACGATCATTGCCATACGCCATCGTCTTTGGACTTTCCTTGGTTGTGGCCTTGTATCTGGTGTTTTCTCTTTCTGTTCTGGGAGTGACCGGCGAACAAACAACCCCCGCCGCCTTTGTCGGATTGGCGGCCGTGCTCGGATCAAGTTTTGGAGTGATAAGCTCCCTGCTCGGTTCCTTGACGGTCTTTTCCATTTTTTCGATGAGCAGTTTACAATTGCAAAATAGTTTGCACGTGGATATGCGCGTGCCTCGCGCGGCCGCATGGGCCCTTGCCTCATTTCTTCCTCCGCTTCTATTTCTCGCGGGCCTGCGCGGATTCATTCATGTCATCGGCTTTGTCGGCGCCGTGTTTGCCGGAGGCATCGGTGTTCTCGTCGTGTGTATCTATGAACGCATGCGCCGCAGTCCGGTTTGTCACGAGCATCATTGCCTCAATGTGCCGTCTCCGCTTTCGTTTTTGATCGCGGCTTTGTTCGCGGCGGGAATCATCGCCGCCTGCGCCGCCTTTTTCTTTTAAGTATGCATTCTCGCATTCCCCTTGGTCGTCTCATCGGTTTTTGGGCGTTGAACTTCGTTTTGCTTTATGTCGCAAGTTTTTTCCTGTTCGCTTTGTCCCGTGCGACCGCAAACCCCCTTGTGGGCGCAGTGACGCAATTAGCGGCTCCGCTTTTTTACTTTTTCTTTGGCTGGCTCTATTTTCGCAAAGCTGGTTTAGCAAATTGGGAATGGCGTTTTGTCGCCATGATTGTTTGGCTCGTCTGTTCTCTTCTCGCGTCGGCTTTCCTCATCAAGCCCGTGTACGGGTATGAGTGGACGCTCGCGATTCACGTGAATGTGTTGAAGGGACAAGGATTGAACATGGCGGCCCTCATTGCCGCGGCGTATGCGGCGCATACAAAAAAAGCGATGTCCGCAAACGTCGCGGATATCGAGACATTGGAAGGGCCGAAGTTTTAAGAGATTTGGATTTGTTTGGCTTTTAAGATATTCAAGAGAAGATAGGCGACCGTAAGCGGGCCGACGCCGCCGGGAACGGGGGAAACCCATCCGGCGACCGTATCGACGGACGCACGGTCCGCGTCGCCGACGATTGTGCCGTTTACCTTGGTCGTGCCAATGTCAATGATGATCGCGCCCGGCTTGACATGGGTTCCCATGAGAAAATGCGGACGGCCCACCGCGACGACGACGATGTCGGCGGAACGAGTCTGTGCGCATACCTCATCCGCGTCGGGCGAAATGATTTCGGCCGTCACGCCGCGCTCCTTCAGAAGGACGACAAGCGGTTCCGCGAAGAGAGAACGGCTCACGATAATCGCGCGCAGACCGTTTACGTTTTGTCCGCTTGCTTCGATGAGCTTCATCACGCTCAGATGCACGGGAGGCGCGAGGCAAGGCTTGCCGACCTTCAATGCGCGGACATTTTCCGGATGGAACCCATCCACGTCCTTGCGCGGATGAATGGCACCCACCACGCAATCCGCGTCCTGGGCGGGAAGGGGAAGCTGGACGAGAATGCCGTCGACATCCTCGCGCGCGTTCAATTCCTTGATTGTATCGATAAGGATGCGTTCGTCCGTTTCGGCGGAAAACAGGAATTTCTCGAAGCGGATACCCGATTCTTCGCAGGCTTTTTGCTTGAGACGGACATAGAGATGGGATGCGGGATCGTCGCCGACCAAAAGCACCGCCAGGCCCGGCGCCTGCGGCATGGCCGCGACGCGGTCTTTTATTTTTGCGCGAATCGCATCAGCCAATTTTTTCCCGTCGAACATGTGAACCATAATGCGTGGGCGAGAATAGCATGTATTCATCGTTTTATCCACTGCTCTCTCATTCTCTCTTTTACGAAAATTGCGCTGTTTGATAAAATAAATTTGGAAAAATGCGCATGAACCAAAACGGTATCACTATCAGCAAACAGGAATGTAAAAGCATGGGCATTGCCATCATCGTTTGCCATGTTGTTTTTTTAACGGTCACACAGGCAATGGCTCAGCGTTCTGATCACACGCCGGACATGACAACTTCAGCGTCTCTCGCCTCATCCGCGTCCGGCAATGCATGCACCAGCACGTATACAGACACGGAGCACATGGACATTTTCGATGCTCACGCCCACATCATGTCCAAAGTGAGCGCTTCCCAGATAATTTCAGAGATGGATAAGGCGGGAGTAAGCATGTTGAACCTGTATCCCATCGATGGCGATAATGATGCGAGTTCGCTTGAAGCCATGTCTCAATACCCTGGGAGATTTATCGCCTTTGTCGATACTCCTGACTCGCCGGAACCCGCTACGTGGTTCAAACAAGGCCAAACCTTCACGGCCTTTGTTGAGGCGCAGTTGAAGACGGGAAAATTCTCCGGCATCGGTGAAACGAATCTACGGTACTACCATGGCGAGAGCTATACCTTGCATCCGGATATCTCTATTCCGCCGGATGATCCGCTTTGGCTTGGACTGGTAGATCTGTCCGCAAAATATCATGTCCCGATTTCGTTTCATTTTGTCCCTGATGATTCTGATGCCAATGCCGCTTTCGAAAGAATGTTGAATCACAATAAAGACGCGACCTTCATCTGGGCTCATCTCGGTTTCAACAATATGCCGCTTAACCACGCTACGCTCAATAACTATCTCTTGCGATATCCTCATCTCTATTTCGACACCGCTGGGGTTCAGGGCATGCACAAAGCTCCGCCGGGCGCCAAGCAATCTAATTGGGACTTGCTCGCCAATCAATCTGACAATGGCCGATTAAACGAAGATTGGAAACAATTCTTTGCAACATGGAATTCCCGCATCTTGGTTGCTTCAGACGCGGGAGGTGGTTCAAATGGTTTGGGAAGGTGGCAGAACTACTCGAGCAATACCGCCGATGATGCGCCGGCAAATGCCATCGGACATTGGCGGGGGCTGTTTGCCAACCTGGAATACAATGCTGCGCGCAATATTTTCAGCTCAAACGCCAGGACAGTCTTGCTCAAAGAACCTGCGCATCCGTATGAGTATTCGGTGAGGTCAGATGGCAGGTGTGATCCCATTTCCATCCGTTCCAATTCCTCCGTTTCAGCCCTGACGTTCAATCCGAGCACAAAAGCAATCACTTTTGCTGTTGCTAGTTCCAATGAAACGACGGGCAAGGCGGCGATCACCGTGCCATCATCGTTTGCCAGCGGAAATTTCACCGCTTCCGTCGATGGTCAGAGCGTGAAATCTACAACGATTTTCAACTCTACCGATACCACCATAAGCTTGGAATATGCCGGCGGCATCAGATCGATCACTCTCAAGGTGGAGGGCAATATCAAAATCAAATCGTCCCCGTCATCCCCAATTTTTGTGCCGACATCAAAATCAGTGCCGGCGGCAATGCCGCTTCCAAAGAAATCGAAAAGAAATCTTCTGTTTACGCCGAAGGCTCATGCTCAAAAGAAACTGCTAAAAACTACCATTAGGAGATAAGCCCTTCGTACAGCGGAAACTTCGCCGTCAGTTTTTTCACTTCTTCCTTGATGGCGCCGAGCTTGGCCGTATCCGCGCGATTCGAAATGGCTTGCTCAATCCACCCCGCAATGATTTTCATTTCCGCTTCCTTCATGCCGCGCGTGGTGAGCGCCGGCGTGCCGAGGCGAATGCCGGAAGGATCCATGGGGCCGCGCGGGTCGTCCGGAATCGCATTCTTGTTCACAGTGATGCCCGCGGCGTCCAGCGCAATCTGGGCTTCCTTGCCCGTTGCGCCCTTTGCCGTGACATCGATGAGCAAAAGATGATTCTCTGTACCGCCAAACAGCAAACGGAAACCGCGGGCGCGCAGTTCTTCTTCCAGCGCTTTGGCATTTTTCTTGATCTGCTTTGCATATTCCTTGAATGCCGGTTCCGACCCTTCTTTCAATGCCACGGCGATGGCCGCGATGACATTTTCATGCGGACCGCCTTGAAGACCGGGGAATACGGCCTTGTCGATTTGTTTCGCGTGCTCGATCTTGCACAGAATCAGACCGCCTCGGGGGCCGCGCAATGTCTTATGCGTGGTCGTCGTCACCACGTCAAACAGCGGCACAGGATTTTTCATTTCCCCGGCGACGATGAGGCCGGCGATATGCGAAATGTCCGCCATGGTAAGGGCGCCGACTTCATCCGCAATGCGTTTTACCTGCGCATAATCGATGTCGCGCGTATAGGCCGAGTAGCCGACGAGAATGAGTTTTGGCTTATGCGCAAGGGCGAGATTGTGAAGGTTCGCGTAATCAATCGCGCCTTCGGGCATCGTCTTATAGCCGATGAAGCGGTAAATGCTTGCGGGAAAGGTTGCGGGATGGCCATGGGTCAGATGTCCGCCATGGGAAAGATCCATGCCAAGTACGACGTCGCCGGGTTTCAACAGGGCGGTGTAGACGGCCAAGTTTGCCGGTGCGCCGGAAAGCGGCTGGACATTGGCGTGTTCGGCGCCGAACAATTGTTTGGCGCGTTCGATCGCGAGGGACTCGATGACGTCGATAAATTGGCAACCGCCATAATAGCGTTTGCCCGGTAGCCCTTCCGCATATTTGTTTGTCGCGACGGAACCAAGCGCTTCGAGGACAGCCTGCGAAACGAAATTTTCTGACGGGATCATTTCAAGCCCTTCGCGCTGGCGATTCAATTCGCCGCGCAAGGCTTCGGCGACGGCGGGATCATAAGAGGAAAGGGAGGGCATAGGGGAAAAGGACTGTGAGGGCATGGAGAGCGTTGAAGGCGGGAATTTGAAGACATGTCGAATTGTACGGAAACAGGCTGGTTGGGGCAAGGGCGCGATTGACGGGATGCGGCAAAACCGTTAGGGTGATGCGTCGCTTCTCTGGCGCAAGCGACGTATGGTCATTGACATTCCCCGCGCCGAAACGGGAGTTTCTGATGAAGCGCACGAAGGAAGTTCGGATCGTCAGTCCATCCGACGCCGCCGCGGAAGAGCTTCACATCGCGGCAAGGCGGTTCGCGCGGGTACACCGGATGGGCAAGAAAGGTCAGAAGCTCGTGGCCTATCTGGACCTGAAGGCCGGGAAATGGGACATGCCCATCGTGGTCAAAGTCGTTCCGCGCTCTGCCAAGGAATTGGCTGGGCTGCCGGTGCGGGTGGCGATGAACTGCCGGCTCAAGAACATCGTCGTGTACATCGCGCGGGACGTGCCGGACGACGACTACCTGGGCCTCGCGGGGCTCATCGCGGCTCGCGTCATTCACAACCTGCTCTCCAACCAGGTTTCGGTGATGGCGATCTTCGAGGGCGAGGGCGGCGGCGCGGAGGTGGTGAGGCGTTTCTCCTACGAAGTCTGGACGGAGGCCATCTTCTACGTCGCGCAGGCGCTCGAGTCGATCCGGATTTTCTCCATTCCCAGCCTGCAGGCTTTCTACCTTGCCTGCTCGGAGAAGAGCGTCCACCCTTCCGCCGAAGCTTTTCTCACCCACATCGTGGGAAGCGGGTATTTCGGAACGCCCGTGGAACATTTTCGGGCGACGGCCATCAGCCTGATCGGGGCTTTCCTCGAGCTCGGTCGTATCCCCGTGGAGGATTTGGAACTCCTTCACAATCGGTACGCCGCCGAAATCAAAGCCGCCTGATCGCTCGCCACGTTCTGCCGCCTTCTCTCCTTCATTTTGGAGAGCGGGCGGTTTTTTGTGCTATTCTTTCTCTCGTATGCTCGACTCCCTTCATCACGTTCATTTCATCGGCGCCGGTGGCATTGGCGTATCCGCCATTGCGAAGCTCTTGCTTGAACGCGGCATTTCCGTGTCCGGTTCGGATGCGCAGGCGTCCGACCTCACGCGCGATTTGGAAAGACGCGGGATGATGATGGCGTATGGCGAGATGGCGGGGAATGTGCCATCGGCAACCGATCTTGTCGTGTTTTCTGCGGCGGTGCCGGATACTCAGGTCGAACGCGTGGAGGCGGCGCGACGCGGCATACGCCAGCTTTCCTATCCCCAATTTTTGGGCGAATGGTCCAAGCTTTATACCACCATCGCGGTTGGCGGAACCAATGGCAAAAGCACGACGACTGCCATGCTCGGTCTCATGCTTGAAGCGGCCGGCTATGACCCGCTTGTTGTTGTCGGCTCCCTCGTGCCCGGGTTTCCGCTTGGAAATGCGCGCGTGGGCAAGGGGCGGTTTTTCGTGGTGGAAGCCTGCGAGTATCGGGCGCATTTGCTCAATCTTCATCCGGAAATGATCGTGCTCACAAATATCGAGGAAGATCATCTCGATTATTTCCGCGACCTTGACCACATTCGTGACACGTTCCAGGAATTTTTGAACAAATTGAAAGGAAAGGGCCTGGCCGTCTTGAATGCGGACGATGTTCAGACGAACAAACTCGTCATGGACCGCGTCATAAAATACGGAACGGGTGCGAAGGCGGATTATCGCTCGTCCGATCGACGCATTGCCCACGGCACGCAAGCGGTCACCGTGTTGCGCGCCCAGCCTCCGGAAACGCTTGGCGATTTGGTTTTGAAAATTCCCGGCGCTTTCAATGTCGCAAATGCGCTTGCCGCGACGACGGCCGCCATGGAACTCGGCGTGCCTTTTGAAACCTGCCGTCGCGTCCTCAAGGATTTTCGCGGCATTTGGCGGCGCTTCGAGCGCGTGGGCACTTGGCGCGGCGCGGAAATCATTTCCGATTATGGCCATCACCCGACCGCCATTCGCGGCACCGTGGAGGCCGCGCGGGAATTTTTTCCCAAGCGTCGCGTCGTCCTGTGTTTCCAGCCGCATCAGCATGCGCGCACCAAGGAGCTTTTGCCCGATTTCATCCAAGCCTTGCGGGAAGCGGATGTCGTGATCATTCCGGAAATTTACAAAGTCGTGGGGCGCACGGAGGCCGAAGAAAAAGAAATTTCCAGCCGCCTGCTCGCCGATCTGGTTCGCGCCGCCGATCCAAGCAAAACGGTCCTTTTTGCTTCCGATCTTCTCGATGCCGAGCGCATCCTCGAAGCATTGATTCGCGAAGGCGATGTGGTGATTATTCAAGGCGCGGGAGATGTCGACGATGTGGCCCGCGCGCTTGTCCGTTAAGGTTTCTTGGCGTGCCCACCTATGACCGACATCACTTCCAGACTCCGCGATCTGTTCGGTGAACGGCTCACCCTCAATGAACCGCTGTCCATGCACACGAATTTTCGCATCGGGGGACCCGCGCGCTGGTTCGTCGAGGCGAAAACCGAATTGGAAATCATGGAAGCCGTGCGTCTTGCGCGCGCGGCGGACATGCCGTATGTCGTGCTGGGCGGCGGGTCAAACGTATTGGTTGCCGATCGCGGATGTGAAGCGCTTGTCGTGAAAGTTGCCCTACGCTCTTTTTCCATCGAAGGCATGCGTGTCATCGCGGACGCGGGAGTGATGTCTGCCGCCCTGGCCCGCGCGACGGCACATGCGGGGCTCGCGGGATTCGAATGGGCCATTTCGCTTCCCGGAACCATTGGCGGCGCCGTGCGCGGCAATGCGGGATGCTTCGGCCGTGAGATGAAAGATGTCGTCACCACCGTGCGTCTCTTGCGGGACGGGCAGGTCGTCGACGCGCCCGCGAGCCGTCTCGCCTTCGGTTACCGCATGTCCGTTTTCAAACGGACGGATGATGTCATTCTGCAGGCAACCCTCCATCTTGAAAGCGGTAATGCCGTCGATCTTCGCAAAAGCATGGCGGAGCAATTGACTCGCCGAAAAGCCGAGCAGCCGATGAATGTCGGTTCCGCGGGTTGCATATTCAAAAATTATCTTATCGTTTCGGACAAGGAAGCGGCACGCCTGGCGCCGGAAATTCCCGAGCCAATGCTCCGTGCCCGCCGTGTCTCCGCCGGCTGGCTCATCGAACAGGCGGATGTGAAAGGCAAAAAGATCGGTCGGGCGCAGGTGAGCCCCGTTCACGGCAATTTCATCGTGAACCTCGGCGGCGCAAAGGCAGACGAAGTCGTCCAACTTATCGCTTTTGTCAAGACCCGCGTGCGTGATCGTCTTGGCATTCAACTGCAAGAAGAGATACACTATCTTGGGTTCTGATCCGTCACTTCATCATCTTGTTCCCCCACTCTTTTCCTCACCCCTATGACCATCGCGATCAAAGGACTCAACATGGAATTAACAGAAGCCATTAAATTTCAGGTAGGAAAAAAGCTCATGGGTGTGGAAAAACTTGTCGCGGATTTTGAACCGGCGACGGCGCGGGTGGAAGTGGGAAAAACGTCGCGTCATCACAACAAGGGCGAGGTGTTTCGCTCGGAAATAAACTTGGATATACGCGGCGGCCTGCTTCGTGCCGAGGCCGCAGGTGAAGATTTGTACGAAGCGATAGACGTGGCCATTGCGGAACTGCGACGCCAGCTCGTTGATGCAAAAGAACGTCGGCAGGATCGCCACCGGCATGGGCGTCCTGGAAAAGAATAAAAAAATCCGCTGTCAAGACAGCGGGTCACGCGCATCAATGGAACATGTCAGACATCGGGGGCATCGGGCGCTCGTCATTGGCATGCCACTCGCGGACGTTTTGATCAGAAGGAGGGGCAAGAAAAAAGCGCATGCATCGGGCTTCATGCAGGGAGCTGACGGTGAAGGAGGAGGGAAAATTGTCGCCCATTTGGGCGATGACGAGGACGGATCCATCGTCAAAGACCAGAGCGTTCATATGCGCATCCGGCTTTTCCACAAGCATGAGCGAACGGCGAATGCAGGAAATCAAACCCATAACTCGATTTGCATCGGCGAGAGCCCGTTTATAGGCGTCTTGCCCTTGAAGCCGTGCGCGTTGAACCTGACGAGGAAGGCCGGCGACCAATTGGTCGCGAAGGACCGACTCAACGGCAACTCCCTCGAAGACTTCTAATACCTTCTTGCCCAAAACGTGACGGACGAGCACGGCGAGTGGACCGGCGGTGCCGGGAATATTCATGATCAACCTCCAAGGGCTTTTATACCCATACACGCCTTCATTGTCAAACGTTTTCTTTCGGTGTTATCCCTTGCCTTTTTGGCTGCGAAGACGCATACTTGAGCGGCTATGGTAAACATCTTTCACGTCCTTTTCGGGGATCCAAATAAAAAAATCATCGATGCTTTGCGGCGCGACGTCGATCGTATCACGGCGCTTGAACCAGAATTTCGCGCGCTGAATGATGATCAGTTGCGCGCAAAAACAAAGGAGTTCAAACAGCGTTTGGTGGAAGGGGAGCGTCTGGAAAAAATTGTTCCTGAGGCTTTTGCGGCCGTGCGTGAGGCGTCGCGACGTGTCCTTGGTCAGCGTCCATTTGACGTACAGCTCATGGGCGGCCTCGTTCTGCAACGCGGCGGCATCGCCGAAATGCGCACGGGGGAAGGAAAGACCCTGACCGCCGTTGCTCCGTTGTATACCCATGCACTGGTCGGCAAAGGATGTCATTTGGTGACGGTGAACGATTATTTGGCGCGACGCGACGGCGTGTGGATGGGCCATGTCTTTCACGCGCTGGGCATGTCGGTTGGCGTTATTACGCATGAGGGCGGTTCGGTGTACGATCCGATCTTCAAGGAAGATGTTCCGCCAAAACCTGATGCCGCCGACACGACCGATGCCTTCAAGGTACATACGGACTTTTTGCGTCCGGCCGGACGTCGCGCCGCCTATGCCGCGGACGTCACCTATGGCACCAACAATGAATACGGCTTCGATTATTTGCGTGACAATATGGCCGGCTCTTCGGAGCAATGCGTCATGCGCCCCACACTGTATTTCACCATCGTTGACGAAGTGGACTCCATTCTTGTCGACGAAGCACGCACGCCGCTCATCATTTCCGCTCCGGCCGAAGAAAGCGACGAGCTGTATCGCCGCATGGCTCACGTCATGCCGTTGCTGAAGGAAAACGAGCATTACAATGTCGACGAAAAAATGCGCGCGGCGACATTCACGGCCGCGGGCATTGCCGCCGTGGAAAAAGCCATCGAGGTGGAAAATTTGTATGCGGCAGGTTCCAATATTCAGTATTATGCCGAAACCGCTTTGCGCGCGCAGACCCTGTTCAAACTCGATGTGCACTATGTCGTGCGTGAAGGACAAGTCATCATTGTCGATGAGTTTACCGGACGTCTCATGCACGGCCGCCGTTATTCGGAAGGCTTGCATCAGGCGATTGAAGCTAAAGAACGGGTGGAGATTCAGCGCGAAAGCCGCACCTTGGCCACCATCACCTTCCAAAATTTCTTCCGCATGTATGCAATGCTGTCGGGCATGACGGGCACCGCCGCCACGGAAGCGGAAGAGTTTTCCAAAATTTACACATTAGAAGTGACGACGATTCCGACGAATGCAAAGCCCAATCGCATCGACGGTTCTGACCGCGTATATAAGAATGAACGGGGCAAATTTCAAGCAGTGATCGCGGACGTGAAGGAACGCCACGCGAAAGGCCAACCGATCTTGATCGGAACAGCTTCCATTGAAAAAAATGAATTGCTCGGATCGCTCTTGAAACGCGAAGGCATTCCGTTCCAGATGCTCAATGCGAAGAATCACGAGAAAGAGGGGGAAATCATCGCGCAAGCCGGACGCAAAGGCGCGGTTACCCTTGCCACCAATATGGCGGGTCGCGGAGTGGACATCATGCTCGGTGGCAACCCCCCGTCGCTCGCCGAAATGGATGCAGTGCGGGCTTTGGGTGGCTTGCACGTCATCGGTACGGAACGCCACGAAAGCCGACGTATCGATAATCAATTGCGCGGTCGTGCGGGGCGCCAAGGCGATCCGGGCTCCACGCAGTTTTCCGTTTCCATGGAAGACGATTTGATGCGTATTTTCGGCGGAGATCGCGCAAAGGGCATTTTGGAAAAGCTTGGCATTCCGGATGATATGCCCATTGAAAGCGGCATGGTGAGCCGGTCCATTGAACAAGCCCAACAGCGCGTGGAAGGTCAGAATTTTGACATGCGTAAACACCTGCTTGAATACGATGATGTTCTCAATAAACACCGCGAAGTGATTTACAAGCGCCGACGCGAAGTGCTGGACGCCTCTGCGTCCGAAAATCCGCATGAACTGAAAGAAGTCATTTTGGATTTGATGGAAGAAGAAATTGAACATGTCGTGTCTTTTCATACGGGGGATTACGCGCTCTCCCCCCTTTTTCCGCGAGAGGCGCCGGGCCGTTTGTCAGACAAGGATGGTGCGGAAATCATCCAGGTGTTTAGCACCATCGTGCCCATGACTCCGGAGAAACGCTCTGTATTGGAAGGTCTTGCGCATGCCGCGGCGATTGCGGGTAAGGAGAAAGGCGTTTTGCTTCATGCGCGCACCAAACTTATCAAAGCGATGATGGAATTGGTGCATGAGGCCTATGAAGCGCTGACCTTGCGTTATCCGGATCGGAGCGTTTTACGCAAGGTGGAACGGGCCGTAATCTTGCGAACCATGGACACGCTTTGGATCGATCATTTAGCCGCCATGGGCGCTTTGCGCGTGGGGATTGGTTTGCGCGGATATGGCCAACGCGATCCGCTCGTTGAATACAAAAAAGAATCTTACGGCATGTATCAGCGATTGCTCGCTTCCATCAATCAAGAAATTGCTTACACATTTTTTGTCACCGCACATCACGCCGCAACCGCGGAAGCCCAGCGTGCATTAGAACAGACCATGTACGAAAACAAGAATGTCACCATGCAGGGTGCTGTGAAAACGTCGGATGAAGCGACGGCACCCGCGGATACTTCTTCAATGCCCTCGCATCCTTCAAAGCCTTTCCTACCCGTTGGCCGCAACGAATTATGTCCCTGCGGGAGCGGGAAGAAGTATAAAAAGTGTCATGGAATCTGAACATATTTCTGAACGGTCCGTCAGATATCCACAGATCGGCGATTGACAAACGCGAAAAAATCTGCTTGAATGGAAGCAGATTTCATCCCCCAATCTAAAACAGATGGGGGATTTTCTTTTGTCGTGACGCGCATATAATTTTTTGGTATCTTTGTGGACAGTATGGACATGCAAGCCTTTGTTGATACCGTCGTGACTCAAGTTGGTCAGCTTCTCGATGAAAAATTCGAGAAGAAGCTCTTTGGTTTCGCTACGAAGGACGACCTGAAAGCCTTACGCATTGAGCATTTCGCCACGAAAGATGATCTGAACGTCTTTGCAACCAAAGATGATCTGAAAGCATTTGCTACGAAAGACGACCTGAAAGCCTTACACATTGAGCGTTTCGCCACGAAAGACGACTTGAAAGCCTTTGCAACCAAAGATGATCTAAAAACTTTTACGGTAAGCGTTGATGGGCGTTTTAAGGACGTGGACGCAAAATTGGACACCATCGCAATACGTGTTCTAGATCTGGATGAAAAGTTAGACCGTTGTGCCACCAAGGATGCTCTCAATGCCGTGCATTCAAACCTGCTTGTATCCATGGATCGTTTCGCTAAGCGATATGAAACGGTTGATCAGGAACTCACAGCTTTGTATGGACGAGACGATCGGTTGGAGAAAAGATTAGACTTCATTGAACGCAGGATTGTAAGAACAAAAAAATAAAAAAACATGGTATTTTGCTCCCGGCCTTCTCATGCTATTGTAGCGCGTACTATGAAGAAAACTACCGCACAACGCCTGTGGTCCGTCATTGCCGCCCTCGTCGTCGTCAGCATGGTTTTGAGTCTTGTCATGTACGGATTGCGATTTTAATCTCCGCCCTATGGCTCCTGTTTGGCGGGTGGCGGACCTCATTCCTGCAGACGTGTCCGCTCAATTTCCGGAATTGCATCCGGTCATTTTGCAATTGCTTTGGAATAAGGGACTGCGCACCACGCAGGAGATGGATGTTTTTTTACATCCCGATTGGAACCGCGACACATTTGCCCCTTCTTTATTCACGCAGATGCCGGCGGCCGTCGCGCGCATATTCGCCGCTTTGGAACGACGGGAAATCATTGCCGTGCACGGCGATTATGATGCCGATGGCGTCTGCGGCTCGGCCGTGCTCATTTCTACCTTGCGTGAGCTCTGTCGCCTGCTCGGATTCAATGAGACCGCCATTATTTTTTATCTGCCTCATCGCGAAAAGGAGGGATACGGTTTTGCCGTACCGACCATGGAATTTTTGGCGCGAGAGCGGAAGGCGAAACTTATCATTACCGTCGATTGCGGCATCAGCAATAAGCCGGCCATTGATCGCGGGAAGGAACTGGGAGTTGATACCATTGTGTGCGATCATCACGCCCTGCCTGTAGTATTGCCCATGGAGGCAATCATTCTTCATCCGCTTATTCCGGGAGAAACGTATCCGAACAAAGGGTTGTGTGGCACGGGAGTGGCGTTTAAGCTGGCATCGGCGCTCATCGAAGAAGCACGCGGAAGAGGAGCGGCGCTTCCCGAAGGGCAGGAAAAGTGGCTCTTAGATTTGGTGGCCATCGCCACCGTGACGGATGTCATGCCGCTTATCGGGGAGAATCGCGCCCTAGAAACATATGGCTTGCTTGTCTTGAACAAAAAGCGGCGTCTGGGCATCAGGAAATTAATGGAAGCGATCGGCACTATGTCCAGTCAATCCATAGATACAACAACGGTCGGTTTCCAAATCGGTCCTCGATTGAATGCCGCCGGACGCATGGATCACGCGAATGCCGCCCTCGCATTGCTCTTGGCGGAAGAGAACGCGCAAGCAATAGCCTGTGCGACCAAGTTGCAACAAACCAATACTGAGCGCCAGCAGGCTTCGGACACCATGTTCCAACAAGCCCTGGCCTTGGTTGGTGATCCGGGAGAACGAAAACTCATCATCGCGTGTGGGGAGGGATGGCCGGCGGGGCTGGTGGGTTTGATTGCATCCAAGCTCGTGGGCGAGTATCGAAGACCCGTGCTTGTGGTCGGGCATATGGATGGACATTATGTGGGTTCCGGGCGCAGTGTTCCTGGTTTTGATGTGACCGAAACCGTGCGCGCCGGCGCGGAACATTTGGATAAATTCGGCGGCCATCCGCAGGCCTGCGGTTTTTCTGTGCGCGGAGCCGATCGCTTTGCCCGCGCCGCCGCCCGCATGAGCGCCTATGCCGAGACGCATTTGGCCGCCGATCAATTCATGTCCGCGCTTGCCATTGAAGCGGAATTGCTTTTGGAAGAGGTTGATTGGGATTTGCAAGCGGCATTGGCGCGATGCGAGCCTTTCGGAGAAGGGAATCGTCGGCCCGTGTTTGCCAGCCGCGGTCTTTTGGTGACGAGCATCGATACCGTGGGAGGCGGCAAGCACTTGCGCCTGACCGTCCGCTCGCCCCGCGGTACATGCGCCAAGACCATCGGGTTTCGTCTCGGCGCGTGGGCGTCCAAGTTGAAATGCGGCGACCGTGTTGACATCGCGTATGAAGTGGGAATGAATGAATGGAAAGGCCGCAAAGAATTGCAATGGAAAATTGTAGATCTGAACCACTCTTCCTTATGACCATACGTATCTACACGGACGGCGGTTCGCGGGGCAATCCGGGCCCCTCGGCTTCCGGCGCCGTTCTCAAAGAGATTGTGGCTGGCAAAGAAGGCAATATCGTCGCGACGGCGGCCAAATGGCTCGGAAAGACCACGAACAATCAGGCCGAATATATCGGAATCATTATCGGGCTGGAGAAGGCAAAAGAGCTTGGCGCGACCGTGGTGCAGATATACATGGATTCTGAATTGGCGGTGAAGCAACTTACGGGAAAATACAAAGTGAAAAATCCGGATATTGCGAAACGCTTTTTTGAAGTGCATCGTCTCATTCTGTTCTTCAAAAAAGTTACCTTCACCCATATTCCCCGGGAAAAGAACGTGGAAGCCGACGCGCTGGTGAATACAATCATCGATGCGCACGTGTAAGCATGCTATACTGAAAGCATCAAAAGACTATGGGCATTTTTGACGCATTCTTCAAACCAAAGTCCGCTGGGTTTTTAGGTGTTGATGTTGGTTCGCGCGGCCTGAAAGTTGTTGAGCTTACCAATGAGAAGGGCCGGGCCAAACTTATGACCTATGGCTACTCGGAAGCGTCTATCGGGGACATTTCGGCGACACCATTTGATGATACAAAAACCGCAGGCGAGCTTCTTGCCAAGATTTGCAAAAAAGCCGGCGTGAAAGCGACAAGTGCCATGGCCGCTTTGCCGGCCGCAAGCGTATTTTCAGCCATTATTGCTGTTCCGCGAAAGGGAAATGAAGGCCCAAAGGAATTGAAACCACTTATTGATTCACAGGTGACCAAACTTGCTCCTTTACCGCTCGCAGACATGGTAACGTACTCGACGTTTATTGATGATTTGAAGGCGCCTCGCCCCTATGTTCGCGTCCTGGTTACTGGCGCTCCGAAAACCCTGGTGCAGAAATACATTGAAATTTTCCGCACGGCAAAATTGGAATTGAAAGCCATTGATTCAGAAGCATTCGCGCTTATCCGCGCCCTTATCGGGAAAGATAAAAGTACCATTGCCCTGCTTGATATTGGCGCCAAGCGGACGAATATCACTATTGTCGAAAAAGGAATTCCTTTTGTCACGCGCACCATTAACTTGGGCGGCGTGATGGTGACGAAACGTATGAGCGAACACATGAAAGTCCCGGAGGATCAGGCCGAACAAATGAAACGGGATATGGCGCTGACGGAGACGGCTCAAAGCGGTCCCCTGCCTGCGGCTTTTGAAGCGATGATTCAACCGATATTAACGGAGATCAAGTTTGCTTTTCAATTGTATGGCAATATGGAATTGACCGAAACAAAGCGCGTGGAAAAACTCATCATTACCGGAGGCTCTTCGCTTTTACCGCGCTTGCCGGAGCATCTCGCGCAGGCATTGAACATAAACGCCTATCGTGGTGATCCATGGGCTCGGGTTGTGTATCCTGCGGACTTGCGTCCGGTTTTGGAAGAAATTGGTCCGCGCTTAAGCGTGGCCATTGGGCTTGCCATGCGTGATATTGAATGAGAAACTGTGGTATATCTTATGCCTTTTGATTCCGACCATATGAGACGCCCGGGACATTCTTTGCTCGAAGTCCTTATTATTCTTGGCATGATCGGTCTCGTGGGTACTTTTGCGGCCCTTGCGGTGAACGCGGCCCGTTCTCGTCAACGTGACGCCACTCGTCTTTCACAGGTGCGGCAAGGGCAAAGTGCATTGGAAGATTATTTTGGCACGATGAATTCTTATCCGCCGGGCGAGCAACTTCCTCTGGGCGATTCCGCTCAATCTTCTTGTCTTGGCACGGGAGGATTCAAGACAGATTGTTCGGGAGACCGCGACGTGTTTCTGCGCATCATTCGTGGCACGACGGGAGCCGGCTTGAAGGGTCTTGTGGCCTGCGGCACGCCCCTGCGCAATGCCTTTTGTTATACGCAACGCAAAGGCGGAGATTCCTATGCCATTCAATTTGAATTGGAAAACGCTTTGCCGGAAGTTGGCATTGTCAAAGGAGTGAATTGCGCCACACCCGATGGGATGGCGGGCGGGGCGTGCAGGTGAAGCAGGACATTGAATGTACGCACAGCTGAAAAACCCTTCGAAACGGGTGGAATATCGGACCTGCTTTGCAACATACGAATATAATAGTTCGGGGGCGTTTTTATCCCAAGCCGTCGTGCTTTTCTGAGGGAGTCACCGACCGAAGGACCTCCTTACTCGCGCGCCTTCCTGAGGGAGTCATCGACCGAAGGACCTCTCGTCTCTTGAGGTCCTTCCCCTTCGGATGCCTCAGGGTCAGGAAAGCGCGTTTCCGCCAAGGAAGCGCATTTTTCTGCGCCTTCCTGAGGGAGTCATCGACCGAAGGACCTTTCGTCGCGAGACGCGGGGTCTCTTTACGTGCGGGGAAGGGGTTCATTATTTTTGGCCCTTTTGTCAACCCTTGGAGCCTGGTACAATTCGCCCATCGCAACCCCTTCTAACCTCCCCTTGACGGGGGAGGAGACTCGTTTATGACTAAGTCCGAAGCCAAAACCCGCATCGTCCAGTTACGCGAGGCCATCGACAAGTACCGGTACGCCTATCACGTGCTCGACACGTCCGAAATTTCAGATGCGGCGCTTGATTCGCTGAAGCATGAGCTCTTCACATTGGAGCAGCAATACACGGATCTCATCACGCCGGATTCGCCGACACAGCGCATCGGAGGCAAGGCGCTTGAATCGTTCAAAAAAGTCGTGCATCGCCAGCGCATGCTTTCGATGGAAGACGTGTTTTCCCCGGAAGAGTTTCAGGCTTGGCATGAGCGTATCGTAAAACTCGTCGCCACACAGCACCAACCCCCTCAGACTCCCCCTTCGAAAGGAGGAGATATCGCGTTATTCTGCATGCCCAAAGTCGACGGTCTTGCCGTGTCGCTGATATATCGTGACGGCATTCTTGAAACGGCCGCGACGCGCGGGGACGGAGTCATCGGCGAAGACATCACGCATAATGTGCGGACGATTGAATCTGTGCCGCTTGCGCTCCGAACTCCTACCCACCCTCATTCCCCCTTTGGCGGGGGAGGGAGCGCTTTGCCAGCCATTGTCGAAGTGCGCGGCGAAATCTACTTGCCCGTGAAGGCATTTGAAAAGATGAACAAGGAACAGGAAAAGCAGGGCAAGCCAATATTCGCGAATCCGCGCAATGCCGCCGCCGGTTCCATGCGGCAACTGGATCCCGCCGTCGCCGCGGCGCGTCCTTTGCATTTCATGGCATGGGATCTCGTGACGGATATCGGGCAGAAAACCTCCTCCGGAGGATCAACAATGTTAAAGGACATGGGCTTCAAATTCGCGACGCATTCCATTTTATGCGAGAGCGTGGAAGCGGTCGAGAAACACTGGCACGCGCTGCAGAAAAAACGCGACGGCTTGGATTTTTGGATCGACGGTTTGGTCGTGCGCGTGAACGACCATGCGACATTTGAAAAATTAGGCATTATCGGCAAGACGCCGCGCGGCTTGGTCGCATGGAAATTTCCCGCCGAAGAAACAACAACCGTCATCAAGAACATTCAATGGTATGTTGGCCGCACGGGGGCTTTGACGCCGGTCGCAGTCGTCAATCCGACCTGGGTCGGCGGCACGACGGTGAAGCATGCGTCCTTGCACAATCTCGACGAAATCGAGCGCCTCGACGTGCGCGTGGGCGACACGGTGATTTTGTATAAGGCCGGCGACATTATCCCCAAAGTGAAAAACGTCTTGGGGGAATTGCGTTTGAACGGAACGCGCAAGATACAAGCGCCAAAGAAATGCCCGGTCTGCGGCTCGCCTGTCAAAAGGCGGGAAGGGGAAGTCGCCATCGTCTGTTCCAATCCACGCTGTTTCGCCAAAGACAGCGAAGCGATTCTCCATGCGGCGCGCGCATTCGGCATCGACGGCATCGGTCCGCAAACCATCGCGGCATTGCTGGAGGCCGGTCTCGTAAAATATCCGTCGGATGTGTTCGCGCTTAAGGTCGAAGACATTTTGTCGCTCGAAGGTTTCGCGGACATCTCTTCCAAAAAGCTCATTGAGGAAATCCAGTGCAAGAAAACCATCTCATTCGACAAATTCATCGCGGGACTCGGCATTCGGAATGTGGGCGGTGAAACGGCTTATGATTTGGCGCGGAGCTTTTCTTCCATCCATGAGCTGATGGAAGCAACGCCCGACCGGCTCATGCAGATTTCAAATATCGGGCACATCGTCGCGGACAGCATCGTCGAACATTTCAAAGATAAACATCATCGGGAAACGGTGGCGAGGTTTTTGAAAAACGGAGTGAAGATTGAAATTCCCAAGCGCGCCGCCCATCAGCCGTTTGAAGGAAAGACTTTCGTGCTGACAGGAAGCATGGAATCCCTTTCGCGCGAGGAGGCAGAAGCGAAGATCAAAAAGTTGGGAGGGAAAACCGCGGGAAGCGTCAGTAAGAAGACCAGCTATGTCATCGCCGGGGAAGAGGCCGGATCGAAATTAGAAAAGGCCCGGGAGCTCGGCGTGACGGTCTTGTCGGAAGGAGAGTTTGTGGATATGCTTTTCCCCTATGCCCCTCACCAATGATGAACTCAAACGCCTGGCCCGCCTCGCGCGCGTGCGCGTGGAAGAATCGGAATTGGACGGTTTCCGCGATAAGATCAGCGCCGTCATCCAATACGTCGCCAAGCTGCAGGAAGTGGATACGGAAGGCGTGCCCGAAATCGCCCATGGCGCGGGAGAGACGAATACGTTCCGCGACGACGTGGTCGAAGGTTGCGCGCCGCAGGAACGCGAGCACTTATTGGCCGCCTTCCCGCATCGTTTTGGCGACTTGCTCGAAGTCCAAGGCGTGTTTGAGACGAGAACGGAATAAACATTCTCGTCATTGCGAGGAGCGGTTCCTGTTTGTGGCGACGAAGCAATCCTGCTTCCCGCGGGGCCGCAGGATTGCTTCGTCGGATGCCTCCTCGCAATGACGAGTCCATATATATGCAAACTGAGTTCTCAAACCTGACCATCGCCGCGGCGGGGAAGCGCCTGGCCGCCGGAGAGGTGACAAGCGAAGCGCTCGTGCAAGCCTCTTTGAAAGCGATCGCGCAAAAAAATCCGGAACTGAACGCTGTCGTAAGCACCTACGAGAGCGCTCTTGAAGATGCCCGCGCCATGGACAAGCGCCGCGCGGAAGGCGCCGATCTCGGCCCCCTCGCCGGCATCCCGATGCTCGTGAAGGACAATATGCTTGTCGCAGGCCAATGCGCATCTGCGGGCTCGCGCATCTTGGAAAACTACAAGGCCGCCTACGATTCGACCGTCGTTTCGCGTCTGAAAAAGGCGGGCGCCATTCTGATCGGCCGCGCCAACATGGACGAATTCGCTATGGGCTCTTCCACGGAAACGTCATTTCACGGTCCGACGCGCAATCCGTGGGATATGAGCCGCGTGCCTGGCGGTTCTTCCGGCGGTTCGGCCGCCGCCGTCGCCGCGGGTTTCGTTTCAGCCGCGCTCGGATCGGACACGGGCGGTTCCGTTCGCCAGCCCGCGTCGCTGTGCGGCGTCGTCGGGTTGAAGCCGACCTATGGCCGCGTTTCGCGCTACGGTTTGATGGCCATGGCTTCCAGCCTCGATCAAATCGGTCCACTGACGCATACGGTGGAAGACGCCGCCTTGGTCATGCAGGCCATCGAGGGCGCGGATGCCAAGGACGCGACCACGGTTCAACTTCCGGACACCTTCATTCCGGCTTTGGAAACCATGGACGTGAAAGGCCTGCGCATCGGTTTGCCCAAGGAATTTTTCGTCAAGGGCATGGACACACATATCAAAACCGCCGTCATGAACGCCGTGGCAGAATGGGAATCCGCGGGCGCCATGGTGCGCGAAATTTCCTTGCCGCACACAAAATTCGCGCTTGCCGCCTATTACGTGAACATGCCTGCCGAAGTGAGCGCGAATCTCGAACGATTCGACGGCATTCGCTACGGGTATTCCGCCGCGGGCGAAACCTTGCTTGATACCTATGAGCGCACGCGCGCCGAAGGCTTTGGTGCGGAAGCGAAGCGTCGCATCATTCTCGGCACCTATGTTTTATCGGCCGGCTATTACGACGCGTATTACCGCAAGGCCATGAAGGTACGCACCCTCATCAAACGCGACTTCGAGGAAGCGTTCAAGGACGTGGACGTCATCGCCGGGCCGACGTCCCCGTCGATCGCGTGGAAACTTGGGGAAAAATTTGACGATCCGCTCACGATGTACTTGTCGGATATTTACACCATCTCCGCCAATCTCGCTTCCGTGCCGGCCATGTCCCTGCCCTGCGGATTCGCGTCCGTCCAAGGCGGATCCCCGCTTGATAGACGGGCAGGCGCCTCTGGTGGAAACGGTCTTCCGATTGGCCTGCAGCTACATGCCCGTCCATTCGGCGAAGCGGATTTATACCGCGCGGGGATGTATTTCCAATCGCGCACGACATGGCATCTCCAAACGCCAACCCCTCCCAATCTCCCCTTGGAAAGGGGATGAGACTCGTCGTCGTGCCGCGTCTCCCGGAATCCCTCCACTGCGTCTGCGTTCGGGGCCAAACTCCGGTCGAGATGACAAAATATGCTCCCCTATTTCCAAATAATCTCATTTCAACTTGGCCCTCTCACGATATACGTGTGGGGAATTATGGTTGCTCTCGGCATTCTTGCGGGAACATGGGTCGCGGCGCGTTTGGCGAAAAAACGCGGCCAGAATCCGCAAATGATTTGGGATCTCGCAGCGACGGCGGCTTTGGCCGGCATCGTGTGCGGGCGGCTCTTTCACGTCGTCTTTTACGATCCGTCTTTTTATCTCGCGCAACCGCTGAAAATCTTCGCGATGTGGGACGGCGGCATCTCGATCACGGGTTCCTTGCTCGGCGCGGCGGGAGCGGCGTTCTGTTTTCTCAAAACGCGCAAACTCCCAATGATGGCGTATATGGACACCATCGCTTACGGTTCGCCGCTCGCGTATGCCATCGGCCGTATCGGATGCTTTCTCATTCACGACCATCCGGGGACCTTGACGCATTTCGTCCTCGGTGTGCGCTATCCGGACGGCGCCGTCCGCCACGATCTCGGCTTATATGAAGCATTGAACGGCCTCGGCTTGTTCCTGCTGTTCCTCGTCCTGCACCGGCGCGGGGCCAAAGCCCCGACATATGCGATAATCGCGCTCATCTGGTACGGTCTGCTTCGTTTCCTTCTCGATTTCCTCCGCGTGAACGACGCTCGTTATTTTTCGCTCACTCCCGCCCAATACCTGGCCGCCGGGATGTTTCTCGGCGGCTGCGCCTGGGCGCTTAAACGAAAACGCCTATGATTCCGGCTCCTCCCGGCGACGAATGGCTCGACTTGGTCGACGACGATGATACTGTCATCGGCCAGATGTTGCGTTCCGAAGTGTATGCCAAAAGCCTGCGCAATTTTCGCGCGGTGAATTTGTTCGTGCGGAATGCGCGCGGGGAATTATGGACGCCGGTGCGCGGTCCGAACAAGCGCCGCTGGCCGAATGCGATGGACATCAGCATGGGCGAGCATGTCCAAGCGGGCGAAACGTATTACGAGGCCTTGTTGCGCGGCGCGCGGGAAGAATTGAATCTCGACGCGGGCGCGGCCGTCCTTCTGGGCGCTTGCTCGCCGAAAGCCGACGGCGTATTCGACTTTATGCAGGTCTACGAGCTGCGGGCGGACGAGACGCCCAATTACAATCCCGAGGATTTTTCCGGCGCCGAATGGCTCATGCCCGAAGAAGTCATGCGGCGATTGGAAGCCGGGGAGCCGTCCAAGGAAGATTTGCCGATTCTTCTGCGGAAATATTACTTAACCAAATAGACTTCCCCAAAATCCGTCTTTTTTCACCGTGCGCCTCGGCGCATTGTCCTCGCGGCCGGCTTGCGATTGGCGTTTCATGGATGCAAGAGTGGCGGCAATATGGGCCATCTCGCTTTCCACGAGCGGCCCTTCATATTCGCCGCTATGCGCATGTCCCCCTTCATAACTTGCCGCTTTTTGGTCGACATGCAAATTCACTTGCATGCCGCCATCGCGATTTTCAACATAGGCGTGGTATTTTGGAAAAGGGCCGCCGGAAAGACGGCGATTAAAACTGATTTGGCCATCGCGCGCCACCTGTTCGCCATAGCCAAGTCGGCGCATGACATTGCGGGCATGATCGGGAAGGGGCCCCGGGAAAAAACGATTCATAATTTCACCTATCGTTCAAAGAGTAAGGCCGCATTGGTGAATCCTGCTATGTCCGAACTTGTTTTTCCCGGAAACGCTTCGACCTTCAATTTTTTGTCTTTGAGAAGCTGAAAAAGAACAATGCCAGCGATGTTCTGGGTATTTCGTGCGGTCAGGCCCTGTGCGAAATGCAGGGCGTCCCATTGCTTTCCATCGAGATCCACATAGTCGAACGTGACCAATTCGTATTTTGTGATGCCCGAGTCTTGTCCCACCGCGCTTGGGTCGGGCGCATTTCCTTTTACGCCAAATGCTTTTGGATACCCGCCGAAATCCCCCAAGGAAATCCGAATTTGGCCTTGGTCAATATGGTCATACACCACGCTCAAATTATTCACCCAATATCCCTCTCTCTTATTGTCTCGGCCCACCTTGAACCAATTTCCAAGAAGGGTTCCTTCTTTGTCATAATTGATTTTTCCCCCCAAGGGCGCGGTCGTTCTGATGTTTTTTTGAAGAAGCGCCGCGCGCAATGGCTCCGAAAGATACGCGAAGGTATCAACGGTATACGAGCTGAAAAAATCGATATGTTCCGGGCGCAAAATGCCTTTGTTTTTTGCCTGCGCATTCATGATTTGAAAATCAAATGAATGGCTCCCCACGGTTCCGATGACATCCCCTTCTTTCACGGGAATTCGCGTGGATGCATACGGATGTTCCTCCTCTGGATGGGGAAAAGCGAATGAGGCGCGCACCTTGTCGGACAAGGTGTCGATGTGAATAAGCCGGGTGTAATAATCGCAGGAGTGCTCGAACAGGACGAGATAATTATCCTGATACGGTTGGTTTCTGTATTGCTGTTCTATCGGTTCTTTGAATAATTCGATGGAAATAATAAAACCGTCAGCCGGTGCCCGCAGGTTGTATTTTTTCGGATCATCCGTAATCAGAGACCCTCCGTTTGTGCCAACGGGGATGATGTATTGATGATCCGTCGGCGTGACATGAGAATCGTACACCCTTCCCATGGGGACGATGAGCTCGATATTTTTCGGATCAAGCGGAAATGTCTTTAATGGCGTCGTTCCTTTTCCCTCGCATTCTTGGCCAAAAAGACCAATGCTTTTCTGCGGAATTTTTTGCGTGAACCGTTGTTTGATTGAAACAGGATACGGACGTTCTTTTTTCACGGAATCAGTTGATCTCTGACGGGAAGCCGTATTATTTCGTTTGGCAAAAACAGAAACATTGCCGTCAATGTGGACGACGACAATGGCGATCAAAATGATGAAGGCGAAGAGAAGACCCTTGTGGCTCGAAAAGATATTCATACGCATACTGTAGCACATTCAACCTGCCAAACGACTTAACGCTTATGGCGTGGTCTTTGCGGAATTTCGCGCCACCTGGGCCCCGGGATGCCGAGCGGCAGGGGGTTTCGTATGAACAAAAAAGAGAAGAGCCAGGTAAGGAGAATGGGGACGGCGCACAGGGCGATGGTCCATGAAGGTCCGACGAAGGCGAACAGAAGGCCGGCTGCGGCGGGGCCGACCGTCCAGCCCAAATCTTCCGCGACGACGATGGCGCCATTCACGAGACCGTCCTCATCGTGCTTCACGTCGAGTTCGTCGAGCCAGGCCCAAAGCGAAACGCTCGAAAGTTCGTCTCCGGCGGTGGCGAGGAAGCCGAAAACGAGGAACCACAAGTCGAAACGAAATCCGATCAAGGTGGCGCCTATGGCGAACAGGAGCAAGCCATAGAAGACGAGGCGCTTGCGGTCATGCGTATCCGCCAAACTACCGAACCACGCGCCGAGAAGCACGACGGCAAGGTCGAACACGCTCAAACTGAGTCCGAGAAAGCCGTTATTCGTCTGGCGAGCGAGAATAAGCGGAACGACGAACCAGACGGCGCCGTAAAAGAGGGCGCCGGACATATTTTGCAGCATGAGCAAGGTGCTGGCCGGATTCAATTTCGTAATGGAGGCCAAGACGTGGCGCAAGAAGTGCCGACGCACGTGGTAGGTATGTCTTTGGCTTTTGCGTTCCGCGTGCACGGACACTCGTTCTTTGGGCGTCAGGAAAGCGGCAAACAGGGCGGTGCCGATAAGCGCGGTCAACAAGATGCCCAAGGCGCGCGGGCTCCAACCCACGACGAACCCGAGCGTCGAGGAGGCGAGAACGATGCCCGCGGAAGTCGTGGTGTGGAAAAAGCCCAAGAATTTTCCGGCCGTTTTCACCGGAGCGCTTGAAAGCACATAGGCGCTCGTTCCGGGACCGAAAAACAGCCACCCCGCTTCAGAAAGTAGCAAGGTGAGAAAAAACGTCACGAGCGTAAGACCCGCAAACAGCGCCCATGTCCCGAGCGCGAACACCAAGGTGAATATGCGCAGGAGGCGGACATAGCCGAAACGGTCCAGAGCATAGCCCGCGGGAACGTCGAATACGAGCTGAAGAAAAGACGCACTGCCCACAGCAAGGCCGACGGCCCACACGGGCAGCACTTGGCTGCCGAGCGTGGAGAGAAGGGAATAATGGAGGCCAGCGCCGAATTTGAAAAACAGCACATAGAGCCAGAATGGGAGAAGCGTAAGGACAAAACCGTACTTTTTCATACGCGTTCCAGTATACCCCATCTCCCTTGTCAACCGTTCGAATTTCCCGTATATTCCGACCGCATGGGTGATTGGAGAGGTCGCATAGAGGCCTAGCCCCGCCCGCAAATTCATGGCGGGG
>Ga0209515_10000208_pt1 | contig 112131 bp, 106 predicted proteins | sample Subgroupgradi54m_FD_187454 | JGI IMG/M metagenome (GOLD analysis project Ga0209515, IMG submission 187454) | Subsurface groundwater microbial communities from S. Glens Falls, New York, USA - GMW60B uncontaminated upgradient, 5.4 m (SPAdes)... ... | reverse complement strand
TCCACCACCACCACCTCCACCACCACCACCACCTCCACCACCACCTCCACCACCACCACCTCCTCCACCACCACCTCCTCCACCACCACCTCCTCCACCACCACCTCCACCGACACCAAGTCATCTTGCATGTTCTGGTTCAACATGTGCCATTGTAACAGGTGTAGGAGGCGATAATTTATGCACCCCTAATCCTATTAATAATTTTGGCAGTTGCGCCAATTCAAGTCATCTTGAATGTGCTCTTTCGCAATGTATACCTGTGCCTGGAGGGGGTTATAATCAATGTACAGTTGGTGGAGGAGGTGGACCTGGAGATTGCACAAATTCAAGTCATCTTGCATGTGTTAATTCTCCTTCTGGCCCAAAGTGTGATTTTGTAAATGGTGGAGGGTTTCCTTTATGTACCACTAATTCTCTTGGTGATAACTGCGTTAAGCCTATAATATATAATCAACCTAATAATGATTTAGCCACCAATACTCCATTGGGATTAGATTTAGCAAATTTCAAAAATAACCCTATTTTATTGGGGACTACCAGAACAGTTGAAACAAAAAATAATATTGAAAATGTTCCTATTAAAATAAAAGCAACTCCAGTAGTGGAGCAAAGCTCACTACGGGGCAAGGAGACTCTTTCTCTTGCATCTCTTATAGGCACTAATGCGCCATTTATAAATGCCAAATTAGCAGCCACTATTATAAATCCCACACCTCCGCCACCTCCGCCACCTCCGCCACCTTCTCCATCTTCTTGTGGTCCGTTTCCCACTTCATCTATATATATTATAAGAGGCAATAATCCGGATTCTGAATTTGTAGGAGATGGAGTTAGTCTTTATGAAGATGGCGGCGTAGATTCAAATGGCATTCCATTAGACAATGGCCCAAGATATGTAGACATATCGCCAGATGACATAGGGCAACATTTTGCGTTGGATGGAAACCCATATGATGGGGGCATGAAAGGAAATATTCCAGGTTATCTATATACAAATCCAGACGACTTATTGATTAATAATGCTCAATTCCAAGACTGCTCAAAAGTAATATGTGGCAGGGATACATGCATAGAACCAAACCATAATTATCCATGCACTAAAGTTATAGAGCCCAGGGGAGACTACTTATCTATTATTTATACCGAAAACGAGCAACATCGTAATAAAACCTGCGACTTCTATCCAAATAAAATAGATGATTTACACGCAGAAAAAAACCTAAGCAGTAATAGAATTATATATAGAATGGATATTTTCCCCCTGCAACCTTAAATAATGTATCTTTAGTAAAAAACGCCCTTTCCGGGCGTTTTTTATTTTTAGTAATTTTTTTTAACGCGAGCTACGCGAGCTAATGGACCTGGCACTTAATATTTAACTTTCGTAACGAATATTATTAAGCGCCGGGCCTTATAACAACACATCTATTAATACCTTCCCCTTGGCTCCCAGTAACAACATCTTGCCTTCCAGATAACTCCATATGTATTATTCTCCTTTCATAAGCTGGCATAGGAGATAAAACCTTTTTCTCTTTAGTTAAAGAAACCTCATCGGCTAAATTTAACGCTAAACTTTTTAAATATTCAATTTTTTTCTTTTTATAGTGATTAATATCTAATTTTAAATAAAAAAAATTTTGTCTGGCTACGTCAGACTTCGCATAGCGAGACATTTTTTTATTTAAAATTATTCTCAAAATGTGCTGAAGCTCAAATAGGGTCTGGCCATTATGCCCAATTAAAACTTGTGGTTCTTCTATTGTTATGTCTAAATCAATAAAATTTTTATTTTCCTTGCCCTCCGAAGCTTTAGCAAAAGAGGGTTCTTTTAATATTTCATCACAAGAAGATGTTTTTAATTCTATATTAAAAACTATTATTGTCATTTTCTGCAATAATTCTTCAACCGTATCTCTAATTTTTTTTATTTCATTTATTTCTGCCATATATAAATTGCTTTAGCAATTTCTATTTTTTAAATCTAAGAACTAGGCGTTAATTTATTATCGCTCTGGTTTCTAAGAATAAAATATTGTTGTATTATGGAAAATATCCCACTAACTATCCAATATAATCCCAATGCTGACGGTAATTTTAAAAGAATTATCACTGTTATAAAAGGGAAAAAATAAACCATCTGTTTTTGCATTATATAAGCCATGTCTTTATTTTTTTCTTTATTTTTATTTATACTAGGCATTAACATTTTTGTTTGAAAAAATTGCAAAATACCTGCTAAAACAGCAAAAATTAAATTTGGTTTAGACAAATCTATCACCTTTAAAAATATTGAATTAATATGAACTGGATTTAAAATAAAACTATATAAATTATTAAGCCCTTCTGGTTTTAATCCATTCCAAAAAACCCTATATAAAGCGATTAATATGGGAAACTGCATGATGGCTAAAAACAAGCCCGAAAAAGGATTAATTTTTTCTTTACGATAAAGTTCTAATGTTTCTTTGGCTTGTTTTTCTTTATCATTTTTATATTTTTTTTGCAGCTCTTGTAACTGGGGTTGAAATTTCTGAAGAGCTTTTTGGGACTTAAGAGCTTTTACTGAAATTGGATAAAGAATAAATCTTATAATTATTGTAAGAATAATAATTGCCAAACCGAAGTCATGGTTTGGCAAATAATTGTAAATCAAAATTAAAAAATTAAAAAGTGGTTTATATAAAAAAATATCAAAAATATTTATTAAAAAACCGAACATTGTTTATTTGTCCGCCTAAACTTTTTTATAAAAAAATTAGGCGGATTATATATTATATTTATTAAAAAAATTGTTAATCACTTCTTGTATTTCTGAAAACTCCTTTTTCTCGATTTTAGGTAGGGTAATAATAATTAAATCTACGGACTTTTTTACCCGGCTAAATAATTTCGCTTTTTGAGAAATTTCAGCTTCGCTGAATTTAATCAGGTGAATCTCTTTTAAATGATTTAAAACTGCTTTTCTTAATCTCCTTTTAATTTTATTTCTTACTGTCGCTTTACCAGAAACTTTTTTACTAACAATAAAACCAAAACGACTTTCTTTTAAATGATTTTTTAATATTTTAAATATTAAAAAATCATTTTTTATGCTTTCTCCTTTTTTAAAAACTAACTCAAAATCTTTCTTTTTGGTTAATCTATTAATTTTTGGCAACATTTTATTATACTGATAATTTTTTTCTCCCTTTTGCTCTTCTTCTTTGGATTACTTGTTTGCCCGTTTTAGTTTGCTTTCGTTTTAAAAAACCATGGGTTCTTTTCCTTTTTTTCTTTTTTGGATTATAAGTAAAACTCATATAAATAAATTGTTTTAATATTAATTTTAGTATAATATTACCAATATAATCTAAAAAACCATTACAGTCAAATATAAATTTAACTCAAAAGTCAAAGTTTAAATCTCAAAACCACAACTCAAAACTCAAAACTTTTTAGATTTATGTTACAGTTTTACGATTTGCGCTTTAAGTTTTTATTTTTTCTATTGTGCGTCTATGGTAAAATGTATAACACAACTTATCCACAGTTTAATAACATATACTCTTATTTTATTATAATTTGACAAATGTTTAATAAATAGAAAAAATAGATTATTGGTAATTTTTATTTTAAAAAATATTTTTATAGAAACATATGAACAATAATGAACTTTGGCAATCAGTTTTAGGTCAAATGCAGTTTAATATCTCTAAGGCCAACTTTGCAACGTGGTTTCAAAACACTGAAATTATTTTAAAAGAAAATGAAAAAATAATAATTTCAGTTCCTAATGCTTTTTCTAAAGAGTGGCTAAATAATAAATATTATAAATTAATACTTAAAACAATACACAACATAGATAACTCTATTAAAGAGCTAGAATTTACTATTAAACCACAATCATTAAAAAACTTTGCGGTAAAAGAAGCAAAAGAAACAATAGAAAATGAAAAAATAGAGGTAGAACAGTTAAAATTTGATGAATTTAAAATTAACAAAGAAACTAATCTTAATCCCCGTTACACTTTTGAAAATTTTGTCGTGGGATCATTTAATGAATTAGCGTATGCGGCAAGTTTAGCAGTCTCAGAAAATATTGGAAATACTTATAACCCGCTGTTTATTTATGGTGGAGTTGGTTTAGGAAAAACACATTTAATACAAGCAATCGGCAATAAAATAAATGATAATCCTAAAAAAAAGAAGGTAAAATACATTTCTTCTGAAAAATTTGTTTCAAGTATTATTTCAGGAATTAGAAATCATAATATTGAAAACTTTAAAACAAATTTATCTTTAATTGATGTTTTAATAATCGATGACATACAATTTTTAGCGGGAAAAGATAAAACACAAGAAGAATTTTTTCATGCCTTCAATTCTTTATATGAAAAAAATAAACAAATAGTTCTTTCATCAGATAAACCGCCTAACGCTATACCAGAGTTAGAGGAAAGATTAAGATCAAGGTTTGAAGGCGGAATGATTACTGATATTAGCCTACCAGATTATGAAACAAGATTAGCTATACTTAAAATAAAGCTCCAAGAAAAAAATTTAAAATTACCGGATGATGTTTTAGAATATGTAGCCTCAAATGTTAAAAAAAATATTAGAGAATTAGAGGGAGCTTTAAATAGTTTATTAATTTATTATAAAATTAATAACAATATACCAAATTTAGAAATTACTAAAAAACTGCTAAAAGATTTTATTTTTTCTCCTTTTAATGTGGCTAATTATAAAAAAATAATTGAAATTGTTGCCAAATTTTATAATTTAGAAGAAAAAAGTCTTTTTAATCCTACAAGGCGCAAAGAAATTGTAAGGCCAAGGCAAATAGCAATGTTTTTATTAAGAGAAGAATTAAAATATTCATTTCCAGCAATCGCTCGCAAATTTGGCGGAAAAGACCATACAACGGTGATATACGCCTATAAAAAAATCCTTCAGGAAAGTGAAGAAAATAATAAATTAACAGAAGAGTTAAGTTTAATAAAACAGAGAGTATATAGTGGATAAACATATAAATAAACTGAATATTTCTTTAATTAAAAAGTGCGCTAATAAATTATATACTTTATATTTATATTCTTTCCACTATTTTATTAACAATTTATTTTTTAAAAATTTATAATTAATTTAATATAAAAATTTATTTAAAACCACTTAAAATATAAATACTAATAACAATAATATTATTAATATATTATTATATTAATGACTATTTATGAAAATAGAAGTTTTAAAAGAAAATCTAAAAACAAGTCTTAATATTGTGGAAAGAATTGTCAGTAAAAATTTATCATTACCGATTTTAAATAATGTTTTAATAAATACAAATGATAGTTTTTTAAGTTTAATTTCAACCGATTTAGAAATAGCTATTAAATTATGGATTTTGGTTAAAATTATTAAAAAGGGTAAAGTAGTTGTTCCAGCAAAATTTCTTTCTAATTTTATTTCTTCTTTGCCAAATGAAAAAATTATAATTGAAGCAAAAGAACAGAATTTATATATTGAATGTGGAAATTTTAAAACACAAATTCAGGGATATAATCCAGAAGAATTTCCTATCGTACCAGAATTTAAAGATTTAGAATATTTAGAAATTGATAGTAAAAAACTTTACCAAAGTCTTTCTCAAACAATTGATATTACTTCTCAATCTCAGACAAGACCTGAAATTTCTGGTATTTATTTTTCTTTTTCAAAAAATCACATTAAAATTGTGGCAACGGATAGCTTTAGGTTAGCAGAAAAAAATATTTATTTAGAAGAACCAATTAAAAAGGAATATTCTTTTATTTTACCTCAAAAATCTGGTAGAGAAATTATGAATATTTTAGAAAATAAAGAAGGCATTATTAAAATATATTTTTCTCCTAGCCAAGTATTATTTGAATTTCCCATGAAAGAAATAAAACATCCTCAAATTCAAATTACTTCCCGTTTAATTGAAGGCGAATATCCTAATTATCAAGATATAATTCCCAATAAATTTAAAACACATGTTACATTAAAAAGGGATGAATTTTTAAATCAAATAAAAACAGCGTCATTATTTTCTGGTAAAGTTAATGAGGTAAAAATTTTAGTAAGCAAAGAAAAACAAGAAGTGGAAATTTTTGCAAAAAGTCCGGATATTGGAGAAAACAAATCAAATCTTCCTGTAAAAATAGAAGGAGATTCGATAGAAATTTCTTTTAATTATAAATATTTAATAGATGGACTCTTAAATATTAAAAGTTCGGAAATAATTTTTAGTATAAGCAAAGAAGAAGGGCCCTGTATTTTAAAACCAGTGGGTGATTCTAGTTATATATATGTGGTAATGCCCATTAAATCAATATAGTAATAAAAAAGAATAAACTAAAAGCCGGTAAAACCGGCTTTTAGTTTATTATATTAACCTTGATTATTTTTTATATTCCATTTTTTTATACCTTCTTCCCAAAAAGGGTATAATATATCGTCGTTGGGATTTTGTGGAGCAGGTCCTAAGGGATTATCTTTATTAATATAATATAAAATACTATGAGGAGGGTCTCCTGCGGGAAATTGTCCCAATAAAATAGGATTTATATTTTGTATAAGATCTGGCTTGGTAAAATTTTCTATTGGGTGCGAGGTTAATAATTTTTCCATAATTTTTCTCCAAATTGGCGCGGCTAAACCAATGCCCGTTTTTTTATTTATCGAAGAATTATCATTATTGCCAACCCAAACGCCAATTGTTATAAAAGGACTATAGCCTATTGTCCACGCATCGTTATAGTATTGAGTAGTGCCAGTTTTAGCGGCGACTTGATAATTATCAAAATGTAAAGCATTATTTATGCCAAATATTGAAGCTCTTGCATTATTATCTGATAAGATGTCGTTAATTTCTCTTGTTATTTGAGTGTTTAAAACTTTAGTGGATTCTTTATTATTCTTTTCAATTATATTTCCTTCACTGTCTTCTATTTTTAAAATACTAATAGGAGGAGCTTTAAGGCCCTCTGTTGCGAAAATTCCATAAGCAGATGTCATTTCTAATAAGGTTACTTCACCTCCACCCAGCACCAAAGATAGTCCATAGCGGTCTGGTTCGTTTAATGTGGTGATACCCATACTTTGAGCAGTTTGCAAGCTATCTTTCAACCCAGCTAAATATAAGAGTTCTACTGATGGCACATTTAAAGACCCAGCCAAAGCAGACCTTATAGATACTTTACCCCTGTAATTATCATCATAATCTTTAGGATGATAACAATCTAACCCATATTGATCTTTTTCTTGGCTGCCGTCAGGATTGCAATGTTGATTAAATTCTGTTTTAACATCCCATAAAATTGTATCTGGAGTATATCCCTTTTTAAATGCCGTCGCATACACAAATGGTTTAAAAGAAGAACCTGGTTGACGTTGGCCCGTAGTTGCCACATCAAATTTTGGATCAAATAAGCAACTACCGCTTGGTTTTTCATCACATCCTTTAGGATAAGATTTTTCAAAATAATTTTTTGACCCAATTAGAGACAAAATTTCTCCAGTTTTTGGATCAATAACAACTAAAGCTGTATTATTAGCATTAAATTGTACATTTGTTTTATCTGCATCTTTAACTACTTGTTCGGCATAATTTTGCAAATCCCAATCTAAAGTTGTATAAACCTTTAACCCCCTCTCTTTTAAAAAGTTTTCTCCATATTTATCTTCTAAATATTTTTCAATATACATTATAAAATGAGGCGCTTTTATTGGTTCTAGGGTCTCAGAGAAGTTTAATTTTTCTTGTTTTGCTTGAGTTAATTGTTTTTCATTAATATAACCAAGTTGTTGCATACGTTCTAAAACATAATCTTTTTTTTGTAAGAGTAGATTTTTATTAGACCCATAAGGTGAATAATAACTTGGGGCTGGTATTAATGCGGTTAAGACGGCGGCTTCTGCTAGAGATAAATCATAGGCAGATTTATTAAAATAAGTTTGACTAGCCGCCTCAACCCCATATGCATTTTTACCAAAAGGTATTTCATTTAAATACCAATTAAAAATTTGGTCTTTAGAATACCTTCTTTCTAATTCTATGCTTAAAACAACCTCTCTAACTTTTCTTGCTAATGTTTTTTGATTTGTTAAATAAACTGAACGAATAAGTTGCTGTGTTATAGTTGAAGCTCCGGTAGTCGCTTTTTGTAGTTTTAAGTCAATTAATATTGATCTTATAATTGCTTCTAGGTCTATGCCGCCGTGTTGATAAAATCTAGCATCTTCAGATGCCAAGATAGAATGTTTTAGATTGTCTGAAATTTTATCAAAAGGAACAATTTCTCTTTTTTCTTCTCCATATATATTATATAAAAGAATCTTACCCGTTCTATCATAAATTTTAGTTGATTGTATAAAGGGACTCTCAGTAAATTTTTCCGGTCTGGGTAAATCATAAGTATAATAAAAAAATAAAAATAATATAAAAACACAAATAGCTAAAAATAAAAATAATATATATTTACCAATTAATAATATAATTATTGCCTTCTTTTTATTTTTAAGCTTTTTAATATTTTTAAAATACTTTTTAAACATAAAATTGAAAACTCAAAATCCAAAAAACTAAATTACAAACAAATCCAAATTACCAAAACCCAAAATCCAAAACATGTTTCTCCGCCGAAAGCGGATCCGCTTTCGGCGGAGAAAATTTGAACATTTGAATTTTGAGTTTGTTTAGAATTTAGTGCTTTGAATTTTGTATTTATTTTCTATTATACTTTAAAGCACTTATTTTACATAATTTATATTAAAAAGCAATATTTACCCAGTTAAATAATTTTGCTTTGCAAAATTAGCGCGAAGCGCTATTTAACCAGGGTGAACCCAGTTAAATACCACTTTACAGTAATCCTGTCATGGGTGGGATTATTTAATGGGTGAAAAATAAAAACCCTGCGTACAAGGTTTTTATTTTAGTAAATTTGTTAGTGTTGAATATTTATATCGTGTTTTAATTATTCTTCGTCGTCTGCTATTGAAACCTCGTCATCAGCTTCTTCACTATTTAACTCTTCTTCGTCTGCTTTTTTATCATCGTCATCTTTATTTTCATCGTCATCATCAATATCATCAATATTGTCATCGTCTAAATCATCAACTTGATTAATAATTCTATTTAAAAAATTATCTTCCATATTTTTCAACTTATTTGTTTTAATAAATTCAGTTGGTCGGCAATTATCCGCTTTCAGGATTGCGAGAATTATCAGCTTTCGGGTCGCGAGAATTATCAGCTTTAGCTGAAATTCCCGACCTAGCTGAAACTCCCGACCTAGCGGGAACTCCCGTCTCTGACAAAAATAATTTATTAACTTGTCATTTTTCTGGATTTATTAAAATAATTAAGTATAGTTAATCGACATTTATTTTTGTCGAATAATTTATTTTATTTATCTATTGTCCCTATTATATTTTTTCATAAGTTATTGTCAAGTCTTCACTATCCACATAGTATTTTTAATGAAAAAATATATAAATTATTGCCTTTAAATTACCACCTTCTCTTTTTTGCAGGTATAGTGAAGACTCAAGACCCAACTTTTTCACACCCTTACTTTATTTTTAATTTTGAGATTCAAGATAATTTAGTAATATAAGTCAAAACCCTTTAAAAAAGCGCAAAGCGCTATTCCTAAAGCGTCTGAAGCGTCATCTTTTTTTCTATCTTTTTCTTTTAGATTAAAACCACTTAAATCAAGAAGCTCTTTTGTCATTTTTTGCACCTGTTTTTTTTCTGCTTTTCCATAACCAACAACAGTCATTTTCACTTGCAATGGAGTAAATTCACAAACAGGAATATTTTTTTTTGCGGCTGACAGTAAAATAACTCCTTTTGCCTGGCTAACCGGCATGGCAGTTTTAAGATTTTTAAAAAAATAAAGATTTTCAATTGATATCAAATCTGGTTTGTATTCTTCAATTAATTTATTAATTTCATCATGGATTGTTTTTAATCTCTCTCCCGCAGTGTTTGATTTATCTGTGACAATGCACCCAAAATCAACCACTTTTGGTTTTTGATTTTTATCTTGTTTTTGGTTTTTGTGTATTTTTGTTGAAATAACGCCATATCCTGTCGTTGCCACCCCTGGATCTACTCCTAATATAATCATAAATAAAAGTTAATTTAAAGTTCAAAAATCAAAGTTCAAAATTAAGGTATCAAAAATTTGTTTTACAAATTTTTGATAAATTTTAAATTTTACACTGTCATTTTGCATTTTGATATTTGCATTTTTAATTTTATTCAAACCTTAAAGATTAAGGTTTGAATAAATATCCTGTATGGCGTCATTTTCGTCCAATGCCTCAAAAAGTTTTTGAGCCTTCTCTTTATCTTTATCGTTTATTGTTATTTTTTCTTTAGCAATCCACTCTAACGACGTAGATTCAATTTTTAGATTTTTTTCTTCCAGTATTTTTTTTATATTTTCTAAATCTTCAGGTTGAGTATAAACCTCCAGCATATTCTCTTGTCTTTTTACATCTTCCGCTCCCAATTCTATTACCAATAACTCTAATTCTTCTGTAGATTTTCCTTCGCAATTTATTGTTATATAACCCTTTCGATTAAACATCCATTTTACAGCACCTTCACCAGCCATTTTCCCTCCATATTGATTTAAAATTGCTTTTACTTCACCAAGAGTTCTATTCTTATTATCAGTAATTCCCTCTATAATAATTGTAATTCCTCCTGGGCCAAATCCTTCAAAAGAGACCTCTTCTAAATTTTCACTAACTAATTCTCCTGTGCCTTTTTTAATAGCCCTTTCAATGTTTTCTTTGGGCATGTTAAATTGTTTTGCCTGTTCTATAGCCGTTTTAAGTTTGGCATTAGTTACAAGGTCTTTCCCTTTTTCTTTTACTGCAAGTGTAATTACTCTTGCTATTTTTGAAAAAACCTTGCCCTTTTTGGCATCATTTGCATCTTTTGTAGCTTTAACTGTTTTAAAATGACTATGTCCTGACATTGGGTTTTTTAAATATTTTTAATTTTAATATTAAAATTATTATTGCAGAAATTATAGTTATCACCAAAGCAGTTAAAAATAAAAACCAAGGGTTTAATTTTTTTGTTTTTTCTTGGCCTAATTTATTAGAAACTAAATTTGTATCAGGATTTATTGATTCACTCACTGCTGCTAAATTTTTATTAATTTTAGTATTGGGTTTTTGTGATTTTGATAATATTTGTTTTTGGGTAGAGTTTGTAGTAATAATGTTTTTTGCTTCTGGGGTTAAAGTTGTGCTCCACTGCCAGCCCGCATCGCTACGCCCGCCGCTAAGACTGCCGTCAAACTGTCGGGCTGGCGAAGCGTTGCTGACAGGCCAATCGGATGCCATTTTATTATATGATTGATTTTTTAGAGCATTACTATAATATACCAAATCAATAATTTTTTCATTTGGCAAAATAAGATTTAAAGCGTCGTCATCGTTATTTAACATAATTTTTGTTTCAGGTCTTTTTAAAATTAAATATCCATTACCTAATATATTTGTATTTTTTGGAAAAATGTAAGTTGTGACGGTTCCTTTTATATCTTGCAATTTCCAATCAGATAAATCAACAGTAAAGTTATTAGTATTATATAATTCAATCCATTCGTTTGTTTCATCTAGCCCTTCTGGACTAGGCAAAATTTCATTTATAAATATACCGCTCGGATATGTTATTACAGGCGTTGGCGTAGGAGACGGTGTTGGTGCCGGCGTTGGAGACATCGCTGGCGTTGGAGTTGGATTAATTTCTTGGGCGGGTTGCTGGATTTGTCCTGCAACATAAGCCAACCCCTGGTCTTTTATTTTTTGCAAAGTTTTTTCTCCAATACCTTTCACCCTTAACAAATCGTCAACCGAAGAGAATGGTCTGGCGTCTATTATTCTTTGCGCCAGCGCCGGCCCTATCCCTATTATTTCGTCCAACTGTTGCAGCGAAGCTGTGTTTATTTCCACCTGGTTTGCCGCAAAAGTAAAAATTGGAGTAATTAATAAAGCAAAAGATATAAACAAGATTTTTTTCATTGTACTAATTATACAATTTTATGTAAAAAAAGTCGCCACTTAGTGACGAGCTTATGAAAATTGCAATTTATTTTATCTCTTCTTTCCAAATAAGATATACTTGTTCCAGAAAATAACCCTTTTCTTTAATGATTTTTATTTCTTCGTTTGCTTCTTTTAAAGCATCTTCTCTTTTACTGAAATCATCAATTTTAAGGGGTAATTCTGCATCTTGCCAATAGGGATGTGTAATAGATCTAGATATTCTATATTGTAGATACCAACCCATGGCAATCTCCTAAAAGGGCGACTCAAAAAAAACAACACTAATTTAATACTATAGAGTAATTAATTTTTGTCAATAAAATATAAATAATGGTTTGTTGGATGTAATTGAAATCCGCATTTTTTATATAATTCATTAGCTGCAATTCTTGTCGGGTTTGTTGTAAGTTCAATTATGTCCATATTTTGTTGTTTTGCCCATTCAAGAAGTTCTAAAAGCATTTTTTGTCCATATCCTTTCCCTCGGTATGCATCATCTACAATCATATCTTCTACCACGGCCTGTCTTCGCAAAAGAGTTTGTCTTGGGAATATCCAACCCATACCAATTAATTTTTCTCCATCATATATTTTAGATACAAATCCATCTAACATTGCTTTATAAAGATACTGCTCATTAAAAGTAGCCGAAGAATCTAACTGGTTCATGAGTTTTTTTATTACTTCCAGATCAAAAATAAAATTTTCTTTCAACCACATAGCCATTTTTCGATTAGGCTCAAAAGCAATATTTTTTGGATCAATACTTTTTAAATCAACAAAACTAAATTCACTATTTTCCTCATTGAGTTTTATTTCCCCTGTTATTTCTGTTAAATAAAATTTATTCAATGTTGGGTACTTTTTATCTCTCCATTCAGACCACGCAGGAAAACTTTTAATATAAGTTAATTTAATATCGCTTATTCCAAACTCTTCTTTAATTTCCCTTTTTAATGCTTCTTCTGGAGTTTCTTCTCCGCCAGTCATATATCCCCCAGGTAAATCCCATTGTCCCTTGAATGGTTCTTCGTTTCTTTTTAATAAAAGGAGCTTATTATCTTTAATAATAATTGCAGTTACCGTTGCTCGTGGATTATTAAAGGCGCATAATTCGCATTTTACTTTTTCTTTTTCCATTTTTTTAAATAAAATTATTTTGTTTATTATATTTTATATTTAAGTGTTCGTATGCCAGTTTTGATGCGACCCTGCCCTTGGGAGTCCTTTCAATAAATCCGCATTGCATCAAGTACGGCTCGTAAATATCTAAAATTGTGTCTTCTTCTTCCAGTGCTGCAGCTGCCAGAGATTGAAGACCGACTGGTCCACCATCAAATTTTTCAATAAGAGCCAACAAAATTTTTATGTCGCCCGGTTCAAGCCCTAACTTATCAACTTCCAAAGATTCCAAGGCATGTTCGGCAATTTCGCGCGTTACGATTCCCTTATTTTTTACCTGGGCAAAATCCCTAACCCTTTTTAAAAGGCGGTTTGCCACCCGTGGCGTAAAGCGCGAGCGCAAAGCAATTATTTTAATTGCTCCCGGCTCAATTTTTATATTTAAAAGCCGGGCAGACCGCTCAACTATTTTTTCAATATCTTCTGACTTATAAAAATTCAACTGAAAGGTTGCGCCGAAACGGTTTCTTAAAGGTGCCGACAAAAGTCCCGGTCTTGTTGTAGCTCCAATTATAGTAAAATGAGGCAGTTTTAATTCCATTGTTCTAGCCATAGGCCCCTTGCCTAAAATCAGGTTTAATTTATAATCTTCCATGGCAGGATATATGTATTCTTCTATTGTTTTATGCATTCTGTGGATTTCGTCTAAAAATAAAACATCTCCTTCTGATAGATTGGTTAAAATTGCCGCTAAGTCTCCAGCTCTTTCAATAGCGGGGCCAGAAGTCATTCTTATTTGCTTGCCCATTTCTAAAGCCACAAGGTATGCCAGTGTGGTTTTTCCTAATCCTGAATTGCCATAAAACAGCAAATGGTCAGGAGACTGGCCTCTTTGTTTTGCTGCTGTTATAATTATCCTTATATTTTCCTTAATTTTTTCTTGACCTACATAGTCTTGCCAATTTTTAGGCCTTAAGGAAGAATCTAGGATTTCATCATCCTTATTTGGTTTTCCTGTTAAAATACTTGACATATATAATGTAAGGTGATATAATCAAAATACTGATAAAATATACCTAAAACAGCTCTGGAGTTGGAGGTTTTATATGAGTTTGTCTTAGTAATGGATAATCTTGCTCTGGCTCGATTATTCCTCAGACAAGCTTTTACTTGTATCCCAGATACAATGACGCCTCCAACTCCAGAGCTGTTTTTTTATTTATTTTTTATTAGTCTTGTTCAACGACTCTTTTAACTTCTTCTAATATTGTATTGCCCAAAACAACTTCAATTAATCCTGATTGGTATATTGTTATCATGCCCTTTTTAATTGCTAATTCTTTAATTGATGAAACGGGGGGATTTTTTAAAATAACTCTTTCCATTTCATCATCAACTAAAAATATTTCATATAAACCTTCTCTTCCTTTATAGCCCGTATAATTACATGCCTTACATCCTTTTTTTTCTGCTTTAGCAATTTTTATTTCATTTAAATTCTTTGGAAAATCTGTTTCTTCTAAAAAACTTGAGTGGGTAAATATATCTTTTAGTCCATTTTTAATTTCTAATAATTCATTGGCCGAAGGTTTTATTAAAGTAGAGCATTTTTTACAAACTTTTCTAACCAATCTTTGTCCGACAACCATTTTAATAGCAGGAGCTATAGATGTTGTATCTATTCCTAAATCAACCAACCTTGGAATTGTGCCGGCAGAATCATTTGTATGCAAAGTAGACAATACAAGATGACCCGTTAGAGACGCCTGCAAAGCGATTTTAGCGGTTTCTAAATCTCTAATTTCGCCAATCAGTATAACATCGGGGTTTTGCCTTATAATAGACTTTAAACCTTCTGAAAAATCATATCCTTTTTCGGGGGCTACCTGTGTTTGAGATATTCCTTTTAAGTGATACTCAATTGGATCTTCAATTGTTACTATTTTTATTTCTGAGTTTTGAATTTTCATTAAAAAAGCATAAAGCGTTGTTGTTTTTCCTGAACCCGTAGGGCCTGTAACAATTATCATTCCATTCGGTATTTTAATTTCTTTTTGGAAAATTTTATATAAATCTTTTCTTAATCCTAAGGCATCCAAGCTTAAATTTTTAGGATTTAAGATCCTCATTACTATTGCTTCCCCATATTCAGCAGGCAAGCTAGAGGTTCTTACCTCAATCAATGAATCTTCTACCACAATAGTGAATCTGCCGTCTTGCGGTTTATTTGTAATATTTAATTTAAGTTTTGATAATAATTTAAGTCGGGGAAGAATATTATGGTATATATTTTGTTCAAAAAAAGTAGCATCTTGTAAAATGCCGTCAATCCTTATTCTCAATCTTATCTGTTCACTTTGCGGCTCAATATGAATATCGGATGCTTCAAGGATTATGGCGCCAAACAAAATAATATCTAAAAGTTTTGTGGTATTTTGATCTGTATATTCTTTAATTTTTTTTCTAAAATCAACAATGTTCTCAACATTTTTTTTAATATCTTCAATAATTTCAGGAGTAATTGTTACTGACCCTAATAATTTTTTCTTTAGTTCTTCCATATTTTAGTTTGTAGTTGGTAGTTTATAGTGAGTAGAAAATAGAATTGTCGTTAAAAACTACAAACTACTCACTACAAACTTTTTAATATTTCATTTTTTGCCGAGTTAATATCTGATTCAGGCATTAATATGAATACCCAATCATTTTTCATTATATTTTGCTGGTATTTTGCGACTTTGTTCATTGAGTCTTGTTTTTTTGAGTAAAAAAATCCTTTAATCATAGGATTTGAAAAATGACTTTTCCACAAAACTAATAAATCATTTTGGATTCCAATTATTTTAATTTTTTCTATTGCTGTGTTTATTTGAGTTTCTGTAAAATTTTGGAATTCGTTTGAATCTAGTGTTGCATACGACACTTTAGTGTTGTCTACTTTTAAATTTTGGAATATTTTACCCAAAAACATTGTTTCTTGGTCGGTCGTTTTATATAGACTATCAATTATGTGTTGGTTTGATGCCCCTTTTTTTATTAATTCTGCGGCTATTTCAAATATTTTTGAATTTGTTTTTACGCTTTTAAAATTTTCATAGTAAATAACCAAGCCTGCCAAAAGGCAATTTGCCGTATTTTCTTTAATTAAATTTTCATCGATAGATTTTATAATATCTAATGTTATTTCAGATAGAGAAGAATTTTTTATCACATTAATATTTCCGAATTTTTTATTTTCCTCTTGATTGTCAATGTCTAAAATAGGAGAATCTAATATAAAACCAAAAGAATCTAACTGACTTGATAATTGGCTTTGAAAATCTTTTATGCCTAAAGTTATTACCAAATCCGGCTTAGCTTCTGAAAAATAAAAAGAAATATTATCTTTTTTAATATTTCCCTTATCTATGGTTAAATGTATTTTTAAATTGTCTTCATTTTTTTCATAGTAAACCTGGGAAACATCGGCTACGTTTCTGGGGATTGAAATAACAAAATTTTTGGGGCTGGATATAAAATCCAAAGAAGGAATTAAAAAATTAAATTTTTCAGGGAAATCTTGTATAATTAGGTTTACATTTTTATTTAATTCTTTTAAAGTATAAAAAAAAGCCAAAGCACTTGCTATATTTTCAGATTCGCTACTTTCCAAAGGTATAATGCAAATGTTTTTAGCTTCGTTTATAAGATTTTTTACATCTTGTATTGTTTCCATAATTTAACTTAGTGAATTAATTCAAGCTATATTATTTCTGGCAATAAGTCAATAAAAATATAAAAAATGGTGGAAAAAAATATTACAAAAAGTGCCAAGCAAACACAAAAACTCGCAGAACGCTTCGCTAAAGAAATTTTAGCTTCAAGTTTGGGTAAAGCTGCAACGGTTTTGAGTTTGCAGGGAGATTTAGGCGCAGGCAAAACAACTTTTTTGCAGGGCTTTGCAAAAGGTTTAGGAATTAAAGAAAAAATATTAAGCCCAACTTTTATTTTAATGAAAAGATTTAAAATTACTAAATTTAAAATCACTAAATTCAAAATGCAAAAATCAAAAATCAAAATGACAAATCAAAATTCAAAATTTACGAATTTTTACCACATTGATTGTTATCGGTTAAACAAGCCGGAAGAAATTTTGCATTTAGGTTTTAGGGAAATTATTTTAAATCCACAAAATATTGTGGCAATTGAGTGGCCAGAAAAAATTGGCAAGATTCTACCAAAAAATATAGTTTCAATTAAATTTGAACATTTAGAAGAAAATAAAAGAGAAATAACTATTGATAAATTTTGAATATTTATTATTATAAAAACTGTGTTGTTCTTTCAACCAACAATTCAAAGGGGATTAGCATGACCGACCCAGAACTTCAACGCATAGATGAATTATTAAACAGCCCTACTTTTATTGAAGAACTTCGTCGTAGGCAGGAAGAAGATTTCGCCAAAGCTCCTAAATGCTATTGTGGCGAAAGATGTGATCCTCCATTTGGAGATGGCAAAAAATGCTTGGTGTGCAATTCAAAACCGACGGGAGATGACATGTCCATCATAGTTTATTAAACAAACGCCAAGCGTAAATTCGCCGATGGACCACAACTGAAAGGTAGTGGTCTTTTTTTGATTTTTCATAGAAAATGGTAGAATATTGTTATGGATGTAGAAAAACGGTTAATAATTATTGATGGGTACTCCCTATTATATAGGGCATTTCATGCTCTGCCTCCGCTTACAAATAAAAATGGTCAGCCCACAGGGGCTGTTTATGGATTCTTGCTTATTTTGTTTAAAGCAATAAAAGATTTAAAAGCAAATTATATTGTTGCTTGCTTTGATACGGCAAAACCCACATTTCGTCATGAAAAATTTGATGACTATAAAATCCACAGGCCAAAAATGCCAGACCAAATAGTTTTGCAGATTCCCATAATTAAAGAAGTTTTAAAAAGTTTTAATATTCCTATTTTTGAAAAAGAAGGTTTTGAAGCAGATGATTTAATTGCAACAATTGCCAGAAACGTTGAAAAGAATGAAGATTCGGAAATTTATATTTTAAGCGGTGATTTGGATAATTTACAACTTGTTGATGAAAAAATAAAAGTTTATACTTTAGGTAAGGGCATAAAAGATACTGTTTTGTACGATAGAGAAAGGATTGTAAATAGATTTGGTGTGGAGCCCCTGCAAATGAACGATTTTAAGGCATTAACTGGGGACAACTCAGATAATGTGCCAGGGGTTCCGGGAATTGGCAAAATTACTGCGGCGGATTTGGTGCAAAGATTTGGCAGTATAGAAAATCTTTACCAAGAAATAGCAACAGATACCGCTGTCTTAAAGCCAAAGATAAAAGAGAGTTTAAAGGCAAACAAAGAAAAAGCTTTTTTATCTTTAGAATTAGTCAAAACGGTGCAAGATATGAAAATTGATTTTAATCTGGAAAATTGCAAATTTGGAAATTTTGACTCCCAAAAAGTAAAAAATATTTTTAACGAATTAAATTTTAATACTTTAATGGATAGGTTGTCGACAATTATTTTTTAGTGTAAAATTAAGTAGTATTCATCAAGCACAGAAACGCTAAAGCGTTTTATGCTCGATGAAAATTTCAATTTATTAAAATTTTGATGCCAAGACTTTCTTTTAAAATAGCTTTTCCTATAATTATCGCAGGATTTTTTATTATGGTTGCATTTATAGCGGTTAATTACGAAAGTTTAAACGTAGGTTTTTATTCTATTCTTTTTCTTCTTGTGGTTTATATATTTCTATTCGGTTTTGCCATAGGTCAGAATTTTGCTTCGCCTATTAAAAAATTATTAGAAAGGGCCGATGATTTAAGTAAAGGTGATTTAAAAAGTAGATTTTATTCAGAAAGCAAAGATGAAATCGGACAATTATCCAATGTTTTTAATAAAATAGCCGATAAACTCGAAGAAAGTCACTCTGAAACCGAAAAAACAGAAAAATCAGTTGGTATTAGAGTAGAGGCGGAAACCCAGTCATTAAAGGAAATAATAAATGATTTAGAACGAAAAGTGCAAAATAGAACATTAGAGTTTCAAAGAGTATTTGCAGATTTAGAAAAATTTAGGGAATATTCAAAGGCAAAAGAAATAGAATTAACTGCATTAAAAAATCAGGTATTAGAATTAAAAACAAGATTAGAAAGGCATGGTGTTAGAAAAAATAAAGCTTTAAATCAAAATGAAAAAACATTTGTTCGTGCAGGTAGGGAAAAATTAGTTGGCGAAACGGTAAATACAAAAACCCAATCATTAAAAGAAACAATAAATAACTTAGAACGAAAAGTGCAAAATAGAACATTAGAGTTTCAAAGAGTAGCCGGAGATTTAGAGAAATTTCAGAAATATTCAAAGAAGCAAGAAGAGGAAATTTTGAAATTGGAAAATCAAATAAATAGATTTATAAAAAAATCAGAAAAGAATAAAGTTCAAAAAAATAAAATTTTAAAGTAGCAATATGCCCGTTAGAAGTTTTGATAAGATATAAAAATCTATGGGGGAAATATAGTAATTAAATAATTAGTTGTAATGAGTTTGTAAAAATTAAAAAATTAGTTTTTTAATTTTTACCAAGGTTGGGAGTTTACGCTTCGCGTCAACTCTCGCGACCCTGCATAACTTCTAACGGGGTATGCCAGAGCTACCGGAAGTGCAAACAACTGTCAAAGGTTTGAATTCAAAGGTCCTTTTAAGGACCTTTATTGATGTCTGGTCGGATTGGAAAAAAATAATTAAAAAGCCGGGACGGAATTTTCCATTGCGCAGTAAGCTATCGCAACCTGAAAAGGATTTTGAAATTTTTAAAAAAGAAATAAAAGGAAAAAAAATAAAAAAAGTTTGGCGCCGGGCAAAAAATGTTATTTTTGATTTATCGGATGATTATTCCCTTCTAATCCACCAAAAAATGACAGGACACTTAATGGTTGGGGAATGGAAAATAGAAAATAACAAATGGAAACCCATTAAAAAGGGGCCACTTGAAGAAAAAATAAATACATTTTTACATTTAATATTTTTTTTAGATAACGGTAAAATGGTTGCTCTGTCTGATGTTAGAAAATTTGCTAAAGCTGAGCTATGGAAAACAAAGGATTTATTAAATTCAAAGGAATTTAAAAGCATAGGGCCAGAGCCGTTGGAGAAAGATTTTACATTTAAAAAGTTTGAAGAATTATTTAAAAATAAAAAAGGTAAAATAAAGCAAGTTTTAATGAATCCTGAAATAATTGCTGGAATAGGCAATATTTATTCTAATGAGGCCTTATGGTGGGCAAAAATTCATCCCCAAAAAGATGTTGCAAGATTAAGCAAAAAAGAATTAAAATTACTCTATCATTCAATAAAAAAAGTTTTGTCAGCTGGAATTAAATTGGGTGGCGAAAGCTTTTCTGATTACAGAAATATCGATGGTAAAAAGGGGCATTTTGATGATGAAAGAAAAGTTTACAAAAAAGAAAAGGAAAAATGTGCTCGTTGTAAAACAACTATTGCACGGGTAAAATTTGGTGGCAGAAGCGCATTTTTTTGCCCCAAATGCCAAAAATTATGATTATTTTTTTGTACGGCCAAGATTCTTATAGGTCAAAAGAAAAATTAGATGAAATAGTAAATCACTATAAAGAAACGCGTAAAAGCGGGCTTAATTTGATTCAATTAGATGCCAGTAAAACAGATTTTTCAGATTTTCATAATAATTTTAAAATTTCTTCAATGTTTGCAGAAACAAAACTGGTAATTTTAAAAAATGTTTTTTCAAATAAAGCATTTCAAGAAGATTTTTTAAGTGAAATTAAAAATTTAGAATCTTTGAAAGATGTTATTGTTATTTATGAAACAGAGGCAGTTGACCAAAGGTTAAAAATTTTCAAAGCTTTGATAAAAGAATGCAAATCGCAGGAATTTAAACTACTAGATAATAAGGGTGCAAAAATTTGGGCAATAAGAGAATTGGAAAAATGCAAGATAAAAATAAATAACGACTCTTTAGATATTTTAATAAACTATGTGGGCAACGACCTATGGCGCCTTTCAAACGAGATTAAAAAGTTGACCGATTTTAAAAATGGCTTGATTATAAAGAAAGAAGATGTGGAATTGCTGGTAAAGCCAAAAATTGAAATTGATATTTTTAAAACAATAGATTCTTTAGCGGAAAAAAATAAAAAACAAGCGATGGGTTTTTTGAATAAACACTTAAATAGCGGCGATAATCCCCTGTATATTCTTTCAATGATAGCATACCAGTTTAGGAATTTACTTGTAGTAAAAGAGTTGTCAGAAAAAGGCATGATGTACGCTTCTATTATAAAAAAAAGCGGCTTGCACCCTTTTGTTGTTAAAAAAACTTATTTTCAATGCAGGCAATTTTCTTTTTTAGAGCTCAAAGAAATATATTATAAAATTTTTAAAATAGACTCGGATATTAAAATAGGAAAAATAGAGGCGGAGGCAGCATTAGATTTACTAATTTCACAGATTTAATTTATCAAAAAATCGCGGAAAACCGCGATTTTTTGTTACTTAGAATATTTTTCTATTAATTTTGCTATCCGTGATTTTTTTCTTGAAGCGGTCTTTTTTTTTATAACCCCTACTTTAGCCGCTTTGTCTAGGGCCTTATAAATTTTCGGTAATAACTCTTTTGCCTCTTTGTTTTTCTTTTGTAGCACAAAATCCTTAACTTCTTTCAGAAGTTTTTTAATTTTATTGATGTAGGTAAGATTTTTAATCCTGCGTTTTTTATTTTGGCGAATAGCCTTTTTTGCTGATTTTGTTATAGCCATACCCCGTTAGAAGTTTTAGGCAAAAATAATTTTTAAAAAAATTATTTTTGCATACTTATTTAAATATATATTATTGATTACATTTTACCCCGCCGAAGTTTTTACCATTTTATCCAAACTTCTAACGGGGCATAAAAATATCTTAACAAATAATGTTTAATTTTACAAGGGGGTTACCCAGCACCACTTTCGCAGCATAATCTTTCTCTAAACGAGATGATTTTTTAAAAATAACTATTAAAGTATTTCAAAACATTTAAAACGCGAAAGTGGTGCTGGGTTTATACATTTGACTCTATATTTTACAGATGTTAAAATTAAATAAATTTAAAATTATTATTTACCCAGTTAAATAATTTTCGGCAAAGCCGAAAATTAAAATCCAGGTCGGGAATTTCCGCTAGGTCGGGAGTTTCAGCTAAAGCTGATAATTCTCGCGACCCGAAAGCTGACAACTCTCGCGACCCTGAAAGCGGATAATTTTAGGTCGGGAGCTCCTATTTTGCAGGAAGCTCTCGCGACCATACGTGACCCGAAAAGGATTTTATTTAACCAGGGTAAAAAAATTTAAAATAAAGGTCGACTTAGAGATTAGAAAAAATATAATTTTATAACCTGCCTGCATTGTTATATAAAACGTTGCAGGGGGGAAAATTAAAATGAACAAAAAATTAGTTATCTTATTTTCATCAATGGTTTTGTTGACATTGCCCGTTGTTATGTTAGCAGATATAAATCCCGGACCAGCGCCAAACTCGCAAAATCTTAGCGTTACTCAGATCGTCAATATTGTATTGAATTTTATCTGGCCTATATTTGTTGGATTTGCTGTTATAATGTTTCTTGTTGCCGGATTTTTGTTTTTGACAGCTCAAGGAGACCCAGGCAAAGTAGGAGCAGCAAGACAGGCTATTTTATGGGGAATAATTGGAGTAGTTGTAGGCGTAATAGCATTCTCTATTCCATTTATTATCAGAAATACGCTTGGTTTCTAATAAGTCGTTATTTAGAAGATAAATCAGCTCCGTTAAAAGGTTATTCTAAAGTTTTACTGATATCTTTTAACGGAGTTGGTTGCTTGAATTGAAAACCGGAGCACTTATTTTCTTAAAAAAATAAGTGCTCGGCCGAGCGTCTTAAATTTTCAAAAATTTAAGTGCTCTGGTTTAATAAGTTAAAAATTCACCCAGTTAAATAACCCAGCCCTCTAATCTGTATATACCTTGCTTTATTAAGAATATAGAGTAGAGAGGGCTGGGTTAAAATCCAGGTCGGGAATTTCCGCTAGGTCGGGAATTTCAGCTAAAGCTGATAATTCTCGCGACCCGAAAGCTGACAACTCTCGCGACCCAAAAGGATTTTATTTAACCGGGATACGGGATAAAAATGAACTCTTCACCCAAGCGAAAATTGGGTTGAAAGTTCTTTAATAAATTTAATACCGGCGAACAAAGATTTTACTATTTTAAAATAATAAGTTCGTTTGGGTGAAGAGTGAACAAAAAATTAGTTATCTTATTTTCATCAGCGGTTTTATTATCTCTTCCCATAGTTACTTTAGCGGGACCACCAGCATTACCAAATACAACAACTAATCTTTGGGATGTTGTTGTAAGAATATTAGGTTTTATCTGGCCGTTATTTGTTGGATTTGCCATTGTGATGTTTCTTGTCGCCGGCTTTATGTTTTTGTCAGCTAATGGGGATCCAGGCAAGATAAGAACAGGAAGAGATGCTGTGATATGGGGGTCAGTCGGAGTAGTTGTAGGCATATTAGCATTCTCTTTCCCATTTATAATCGGAACTACGCTTGGTCTATAAATAATAAGTCGTTATTTAGAAGATAAGTAGTTCAGTTAAAAAACTATTTTTAAATAATGAATAAAAAATTAATTACCATATCTATTTTATCAATTTTTTTGACATTGCCTGTTGTTGTTTTAGCTCTTGCGGGTCCCGGACCAATACCAAACTCGCAAAATCTTAGCGTTACTCAGATCGTCAATATTGTATTGAATTTTATCTGGCCTATATTTGTTGGATTTGCTGTTATAATGTTTCTTGTTGCCGGATTTTTGTTTTTGACAGCTCAAGGAGACCCAGGCAAAGTAGGAGCAGCAAGACAGGCTATTTTATGGGGAATAATTGGAGTAGTTGTAGGCGTAATAGCATTCTCTATTCCATTTATAATTAGGACTACGCTTGGTTTCTAATGTAATACAAACCAATCATAAGTTGTCCTTTAAAGATAAATCAGCTCCGTTAAGAAACTATTTTTAATAATGAATAAAAAATTAATTACTTTATCTATTGTATCAATTTTATTGGTATTGCCTATTTTTACTCTGGCCATAAATCCTATAGATCAACCACAAAGAGGTACTTTTGACATTGCAACGGCTATTGATAATATATTTGGCTTTATCTGGCCTATATTTATCGCATTTGCGGTTTTAATGTTTATTTTCGCCGGTTTTTTATTTTTGACAGCCCAGGGTGATCCAACCAAAATATCCTCGGCAAAAAAAGCTCTTATATGGGGGATAATTGGAGTGGCTGTAGGCATATTATCATCATCAATTCCCTTTATAATTAACGGTATTCTTTAACAGAGTTTTTTTCATTGTAATTATAGATAATTTATTATTAAATAATGAATAAAAAATTAATTACCTTATCTGTTATATTTACATCATTGGCTTTGCCTTTTGTTGTTTTGGGGTTAAACCACCCTGATTTTTACCCAGGAGGAGATCTTGATACAGGGATTATTATTGATAAGATATTTAATTTTATCTGGCCGATATTTGGCGCAATCGCTATTTTAATGTTTATTTTCGCCGGTTTTTTATTTTTGACAGCCCAGGGTGATCCAACCAAAATATCCTCGGCAAAAAAAGCATTAATGTGGGGAATAATTGGAACTGCTGTAGCCTTACTATCGTCATCGATTCCTTTTATAATTAACAGAATTTTTTAATAGTTATAAGTGATTTATTTAATAATGAACAAAAAATTAGTTACCTTATTTATTTTAACTACATTATTAGTCTTGCCCATTGTTGCTTTTGCATCACCATTGTTTCCTGATTTAAACCAAAATGGCGATATTGATACTACAGCTGTTATTTATAATGTACTACTTGGTATATGGCCGATATTTGGCGCAGTCGCCATTTTAATGTTTATTTGGGCTGGCTTTTTATTTTTGACAGCCCAGGGCGACCCAACCAAAATATCCTCGGCAAAAAAAGCATTAATGTGGGGAATAATTGGAACTGCTGTAGCTTTATTATCATCATCAATTCCTTGGATAATTAATAGTATTTTTTAACAGAGTTTTTTTATTGTAATTGTAGATAATTTAACAAATAATGAACAAAAAATTAGTTACCTTATTTATTTTAACTACATTATTAGTCTTGCCCATTGTTGCTTTTGCGACATTGTTTCCTGATTTAAATTTAGACCCAAAAGGTAGTTTTGATATTACAGCTGTTATTAATAATATACTACTTGGACTTGTATGGCCGATATTTGGCGCAATCGCCATTTTAATGTTTATTTTCGCCGGTTTTTTATTCTTGACAGCTAATGGCGACCCAACCAAAATATCCTCGGCAAAAAAAGCATTAATGTGGGGAATAATTGGAACTGCTGTAGCCTTATTGGCAGAAGTAATTCCTTTTATAATTAATGATCTTCTATAAAGTTAAAAAGATTAAAATGAACAAAAAATTAGTTGCTTTATTTACCTTATCAGCTTCACTGTTTTTTCCTATTGTTGTTTTGGGTTTAAATTTTCCCGACTTAATAAATGGACAACCAGGCCAAGCTTGGGTTGTCCCAAATGTTATTGATAATATATTTGGCTTTATATGGATGTTCTTTGTTGCATTTGCTATTTTGATGTTTCTTGTTGCCGGATTTTTATTTTTGTCAGCTAATGGAGATCCAGCTAAAATAAAATCAGCAAGAAATGCAGTTTTATGGGGATCAGTTGGGATGATTGTAGGTATATTATCATTCTCTGTGCCGTTTATAATTCAACTTATACTTGGTCTATAGTTACCTTAAATTACGAAATGCAGTTTTTGTCTAAATTTTTATCTTCGTCATCTGATTGCCAAAATTTTCTCAACGATATTTTGTCCAACATCGTTTCTAAAATTTTCGCAATCATCTATCCAAAGCTAAATAATTTTATTTCAAAAAGTATTTCATAATTCAAGGTAATTAGAAATAAATTAACTTCATTAAACATTTTAAAATTTTATTTATTAATTATTATGGCTCAAATAAGTCTAAATCAATGGTTAAAGAAAATTAAAAATAATTTGTTAAGCTATATATCGGTGCCTATTTTAATGCTTGCTGCTTTGGTCGTTTCGTCTGTAGCGATGCCTGTTTTTGTGTTTGCTGTTATAAATCCAGGTACATGGATTAATGATATTTTAACTCACCTTTTAGATATAGTAGTTTGGCCTATTTTTGCTGCTGCTTCGGTATTAATATTTATTTGGGCTGGTTTTTTATTTTTGACAGCCCAGGGCGAACCTTCAAAAATTGCAGCCGCAAGAAAAGCATTTTTATGGGCTTCAATTGGAATAGCTGTTGCTATTGTAGGCTTTTCTGCAACTAATATTATAAGCAGTATTCTTGGGGTGTAGGGTAAAAATTAAATTATTTGATAAATCCCGCATTTTCTTGTATAAAGGATGCGGGTTATTATTTATGCGGGTATGGCGAAATCCCGATGGCTTGGCCATCGAGGATCCTCGATATAATCGGGACAGCAGACCTGCCCGCCAGTGCCCTTGCCCTCGTGGCGGAATTGGAATACGCGCTGCGCTTAGGACGCAGTCCCGTAAGGGTTAGAGGTTCGAATCCTCTCGAGGGCACAGGCTTTGGCAGGCGGGTGCACCAGTTTACCCCGTCACCATTTTGCAGTAGTTTGACCGAGCGAAGCGCGAGTTGCAAATAGCAACATTCTAACTTTGGCGCAGCGCTTCGCTCAGCAATGGATGCACCAACGGCGCACGCGCTGCGCAAAGAAATCTTTGGCAAAATGGTGACGGGGCAAGGGAGCTGGCGGGAGCAATCATTGGGGGTGCAAATCCCTCTACTCGCACAAATTTTGAAACAAAATTTGTGCGAGGCTCGCCAAAAAGCGGCCCGCACCCATTCATCGTTTCCCTCCTTAAGGGTAAACTTAATCAAAAAACCGCCCTGGGCAGTTTTTTGATTAAACTAAGAAGTTTCTATTTTAGATTTTACTTCATTGTTATTAGGCAGCGAGTCTATTATCTTTTTTTGGTATTTTAATTGTTAGTATGCCTTTATCCATTTGGGCCGAAGCTTTTTGGGTATTTATATTCTCGGGCAAAACTATTTTTCTAGAAAAAGGCCCCCAATAGCATTCTTGATAAAAATATTTTTTTTCCGGATTTTCGTGTGGATCTTGCCTATTTCCCTTTATAACCATCATATCTTTTTCTACAGAGATATCCAAATCTTTTATTTGCACTCCGGCTATTGTAGCTAAAACCATAAAATCTGAATTTGTCTCAAAAACATCAACAACTAGTTCTCCTTCTGGATTAAATATATTATTTTCTGTCTGTACGGGCTGATCATTTTCTATATTTTGTTCTGTGTTATTAATTTTTTCTTCAGATGCCGCAGCTTTAGCAAGACTATGTTCTGCTTTTACTTTTATTTTATTTACCATAATTTTAAAAATTTAAAAAAATAAAAATCTAAAAATAATTTTAATTTTTTAAGTTTTTTATATTTTTAATTTAATTTACATATGCTTTTCATTTTTTTAGTTTTATTAAAGGCGTAAATTACAAATATAGATAATCCTGTAATTATTATTATGGGAATTGCAAAATTTAATGGAGGATTCAATGTTGTTATAGAAAAATCATAAAGACCATGCAAAAACACGGCTATAAATATTCCAATTGTAGTTAATTTTAACATTTTTTTAGTTTTAAGAAAAGACATGGCTATAAAATATCCCAATGTTGCTGAACAAAGCGTATGCAAAAAAGTAGCTCCTATAAAACGGATAAAGCTTATTATAAATGTTGTTTTAATGATCATATTAAAGGAAATGTTGTCGATTGGCGAAAACAAATAAAGAATGTTTTCTACTGCTGAAAAACCCAAAGCTACAACAACCATATAGAGCATTACATCTAAAGGTTCATCTAATACATAACTGTTAAACACATTTAGTTTAACTACTAAATATTTTAATATTTCTTCTGTTAAAGCTATTACAATGAACCATTTTAAAATATCAGTTATAATTTGATAATCAGTAAAAATCGTAAAAATTTGCAGTTTTTTTAATAATTCAGAAAGACTTATTTGTATTAAAAAAACTGGTATAGTAATTAAACCTCCATATAAAAAATTTTTTAAAATCATTCTTTTTGGTTCTGGATGCAAGTCTTTTCTTAGATAATAAAAGAGCCAAGTTAGACTAGGTAAAACTCCAAATATAATATATAAAAGGAAACGATAGTATTCCATTATAATAAATTCAAAATGCAAATATCAAAATGCAAAATAACAATTTAAATTTTAAAATTAATCAAAAATTTATTTTTATAAATTTTTGACACCTAAATTTTTAATTATTTATGATGGCCAATCTTCAATCATTAAGCACTGTTTTTTATTTTTAATAGGCAGTTGTTGATAGATTTCTTCTGTTATAAAAGGCATAAAAGGGTGCAAAAGTTTTAATGAGGCAGAAAGTATTTCTAAAAGCATATATTGCGTAGTCTGTTTACCTTTTGTATTAGTTTCTGATAGTAATTCTTTTTTGCTTTCTTCTATGATTTTATCGCAGAAAGTATGCCAAAAATAGTGGTATATTTTTTCTCCGGCAACATAAAATTTATAATCATTCATTAATTTTGTAGTTTCTTTTATAACTTTTTTCAAATCTTTTATATTTTTCCTTTGATTTTCAGGCAAGCGCATTTTTGTTGCAGAATCATAATCTGAAAGATTTATTAATACAAAACGGCTGGCATTCCAAATTTTATTGGCAAAATTTTTATAACCTCTGATTTTATTTTCATCCAATGCCAATGATTGGCCTGGGCTATTGCCCATTACCAGGCCAATTCTTAAAGCATCTGTTCCGTATTTTTCAGCTATATCTAGAGGGTTTATAACATTCCCCCTGCTTTTGCTCATCTTTTTGCCTTTTGCATCCAAAACCATTCCGTGTATATATACATTTTTAAAGGGAATTTTTTTTGTTGTGTAAAGCCCGAGCATTATCATTCTTGATACCCAGAAAAATATAAGGTCGCCTCCTGTTTCCATAACATCAGTCGGATAAAATTTCTTATAATCTTTTGAGTTGGGGTATCCCAATGTCGCAAATGGCCATTGGCCCGATGAAAACCATGTATCAAAAGTATCTGTTTCTTTTTTAAGGTTGCCTTTACAATTTTTACAGATATTTATTGTGCTTTGTCCTTCCGAAGCCTTTGGCAAAGGAGGGTCTTCAATATCAACAATAATATTTTGGCATTTGGAGCAAATTTTAGCCGGTATGGGAATGCCCCAGACAATTTGGCGTGATAATGGCCAGTCAATTATATTTTTTAGCCAGTGCAAAGATATTTTTTTGTAGTGATCCGGCCTGAATTTTATTTTATTTTTTTCAATGGCTTTTATTGCCAGCTTGCTTATAGATTTCATTTTCAAAAACCATTGAGCTTTGATTTGCGGTTCAATTAATGTGCCGCATTTATAACAAGTTTTAACTATGTGTTTATAATTTTCTTCAATTTTTTCCAGTAATTCTTTTGATTTTAACTTTTCTGCAATTAATGCCCTTGCCTCCATAATTTTCATCCCGCTAAATTCTTTTGCAATTGGCAAAAGTCTTCCCTGAAAATCAATTATCTGGTCTTTTTCTAAATTGTGCCTTTCTGCTATGCCAAAATCAACTGCATCATGCCAAGGCGTTATTGTCATCACTCCCGTGCCAAAATTCATATCAATTGCCTCATCTTTTATGATTGTTGCCATAATAGGGCCGTTAATCCATTCTAATTTTATTTTCTGACCGTTTTTATATTTTTTATATCTTTGGTCTTTTGGATGCATCACAACATATTTATCGCCAAATTTTGTTTCAGGTCTTGCCGTGGCGATTGTAAAAGGGCCGTATTTTAAATAATAAAGCTTATCAAATTGTTCAATATCTGTTGTTTCAAGGTCTGAAAGCGACGTCTGGTGTTTTGGGCACCAGTTTATTATTTTCCTGCCCCGGTAAATTAATTTGTCCTTATAAAGTTTTTCAAAAGTTTTATAAACCGTTTTGACAATATCTGGGTCCAAAGTAAATTTTTCTCTTGACCAGTCGCATGAAGCCCCCATTTTTCTTATCTGCCCCTCAATATTTTTTTTATTTTCCAAAGTAAAATTTAAAATTTCTTTATAAAGGTCTTCTGGCTCCATTTTAAATCGGCTTTTTCCTTGTTTCTCTAATTCTTTTTCATAGACAACCTGCGTTTCAAAACCAGCATGGTCCAATCCCGGAAGCCACAAAGCTTTAAAGCCCTTCATTCTTTTGTATCTTACCATTATGTCTTCAATGGTTAAAACCAAAGCGTGTCCGGCATGCAAAGAACCATTAGCATTTGTTGGTGGCATTATAATGGTAAAGGGTTTTTTGTGGTCGCGTGGTAATTTATCAGGATTAAAAAAACCGCTATCTTCCCATAGCTTATAAATTTTATCTTCAACTTGTTTTGGGTCGTAAGCCCCGTTAGAAATCAGATTCGCTTGCGAATCTGCAGTTGCCTCTGGCGACTTATTTCTAACGGGGTAAGGACCTGATATTTCCATAAAAATATTAGTTAATTCTATCAGACTTGTAGAATAGGGTAAACTCTTGACATAGAATTATTAGTATTATATAATTAAAACATAAGCTCATTTTACGGAATTTTTTCCAAAAACAAAAAGGAGGTACGAGGTGGATCAAGAAAAACCGAACGTTATTGTGGGAGTCATGAGAAGAACAAAGGACGATCTTTTACCCCACGAAGTTGCGGCGGTTGAAAATGCCTTTCCTGGCCGGAACATTTGCTGGGTAAGGATTGATTCGTGTGATCATATCGAACACGATAATAATTGCGCTAAAATCAATACCTACCTTGTGGTTCTCCCCAAGGATAAGCCGATTCCGTCAACGGCAATGGAACGTGGAGTTGTTCATGTGGATTTGTCCACAGGCAAGATCCGAAAACTCAATCCATTAAAACCAGAGTTTGAAGACTATGTTCCGCCAGCCGATTAAACCCAAAGCCGATTGGAAAATCTAAAAAAAGATTTTCCAATCGGCTTGTTTTTTTACTTGCTTATTCTTAAATTTGCGTCAGCTTTTATTTTTTGCCAGCTGATTTTTTTATTTTTGTGGAAATATCCTGTAACTGCAATCATTAGTGCGTTGTCGGTTGATAGTGCAGAATCTGGAATTAGGTATTTTGTATTTGGAGTATCTTTATTTATTTTTTCTCCAAGTTGTTTTCGAAGTTCGTAATTTGCCGAAACTCCACCGCCTAAAATTATGGTCTTGGCTTTATGATTTTTTGCTGCGTTTATAGTTTTTTTAATTAAGACATCAATAATCGCTTGTTGGACTTCAAAGCACATTTCTTTTACGTATTGTTCGGTTAATTTTTTGCCTCTTGTGGCATACAAAACTGCTGTTTTTAAACCAGAAAAACTGAAGTCATAATCTTTTGTGTTCATCATTGGGCGTGGCAAATGGATCTTCCCTGCTATTCGCTTATTCGTACGAATAAGCGAATAGTTTATTTTTGAAGCAATCTTTGAAATTATAGGACCTCCGGGATATTCAAGCCCTAAAATTTTTGCGCACTTGTCAAAGCATTCACCTGCGGCGTCATCTCTTGTTTCACCGAGTATTTTGTAATTTCCTATTTTTTTTACTAAAATTAATTGTGTATGGCCTCCACTTACCACTAAAGAAATTGCGGGAAATTCAATTTTTGGATTTTCCAAAAAATTAATTAAAATGTGGGCTTCTATATGGTTTACAGGGACAATTGGAATATCCCAAAAGTAAGAAAGCGCTTTTGCAAAATTCACTCCAACCCAAAGGCAAGGCTCAAGGCCGGGGCCGTTAGTCACTGCAATTAAATCAACATTTGGTTTTTCATATTTTTCTAAAAATTGTTTTAATGACCCATATAGATTATTTTCTTTTTCCAGTATTTTTTCAATGATTTTAAACTTTTCATTGTTATTTTGATTTTTGATTTTTGCATTTTTAATTTTAAGAATCTTTGCTTTTTGCAAAGATTCTTTCAAAACAGGCACAAGATTTTTTTGGTGTTCACGCTTTGCCATCATTGGAAAAACTCCGCCATAGTTTTTATGGATTTTTTGTGACGAAACAATATTTGATAACACCTTAAAAGAAGGGGTTTTCGACCCCTTAATTTCAAGAATTGATATTCCCGTATCGTCGCAAGATGTTTCTATAGCTAAAATTTTCATAGAATAATACTATAATAAAACTTGCCTTTTTTCAATTTTTGGGTTAAATTATGTCTATGGTCCCATCGTCTAGCCTGGTCTAGGACACAAGATTTTCACTCTTGTAACCCGGGTTCAAATCCCGGTGGGACCGCTATAATAATTTTTATCCATTATCTATGGATAAAAATTTTATATTGAATCATCGGGATTTGAACCCGCACAAAGGGGGTCGGGGAAATCAGCCTTCGGGATGCCCTGCGGGTCAAGGGGTATTTCCCTGTCTAGGAAATTATTCAAAACCGACGAGACCTAGGCACATTTTGCAAAGCAAAATTGCCTGGTCTGTGGAGTTTTGAAAGAGGAGCGAAGCGACGATGGGTTCTACATCCCGTGGGCTTATATTAAATTATATGGAAAAAAAAGATTATTTAGATATTTCAAAAGCCAGCGATATTAAAAATAAGAAAGAAAGAATATTATATCGCTTTTTTGAAAGCATTCCTGGAATTATAAGTTTTGGGACTCTTTTCGGAGTCCTTGTTTTTTCTTGGCTATTTCCTTCATTGGTTGCAATTTTTATAATTTGTTTTTGTTTTTATTATTTATTCAGAGTTTTTTATTTTTCCATGCACCAGGTAGTAGGATATTTTAAAGTTAAAAATAATATGAAAACAGACTGGCTGGAAAAATTAAAGAAGATTAAGAAATCTTCTGCAGGTTTGGTGCAAGTCAAAGAGTGGAAAAAAATATATCATTTGGTGATTTTGCCTACCTACAAAGAGGGCAGTAAAATAATAAAAGAAAGTCTTAATTCTTTGGTAAATTCAGATTATCCAAAAGAAAAACTAATTATTGTCTTAGCAACAGAAGAAAGGGCTGGCAAGGAATTTAATGATGCAGCAAAAAAAATAGTTAATGAATACTCTGGTAAATTTTTTAAATTTTTAACAGTAAGCCATCCTGATAATATTAAAGGAGAGATAGCTGGAAAGGGGTCTAATGTGGCTTTTGCCGGGAAAATATTGAAAAATAAAATAATTGATGAGTTAAAAATTCCCTACGAAAATATTTTAGTTTCCACTTTTGATATTGATACTAAAATTTATCCCCAGTATTTTTCTTGCTTGACGTGGTATTATTTAACAGAAGATAATCCGCAAAGGGCGAGTTATCAGCCTATTCCAATTTATAACAATAATATTTGGACAGCTTCTTTTTTTGCCCGCGTTGTTTCTACTTCAAATACTTTTTGGCAGATGATTCAGCAGGAAAGATCAGAAAAACTTACAACCTACTCTTCTCATGCAATTCCAGGGAAAGTATTTTTTGAAGTTGGATATCCTTTTAATGTGGTTTGCGATGATTCTAGAATTTTTTGGAGAGCTTACCTTTATTATGACGGGGATTATAGAGTAGTCCCAATTTATTATTTAGTTTCAATGGATGCGGTAGATTCAACAAATATTTTTAAAACAATTATTAATCAATACAAACAGCAAAAACGCTGGGCATGGGGCTGCGCCGAAATTCCTTACATAATTTTTGGTTTTTTAAATAATAAGAAAATACATTTTGGGAAAAAAGTTTCTCACTTGTATACATTGGTTGATGGTTATTGGTCATGGGCAACAGCGTCTCTTTTACTTTTTGTCCTCGGTTGGTTGCCTATTTTTTTAGGGGGAAATAAATTTAATTTTACTGTTTTGTCTTTTAATCTTCCTATTTTAACCGGTAGGATAATGACGATTTCTTTGATAGGAATGGTGATTTCTGCTGTTTTAAGTACAATGCTTCTGCCGCCGATTCCCAAAGGAATGAGTCGTTTAAAAAGAATAACTATTTTTTTACAATGGATATTTTTGCCTTTAACTTTAATTGTCTTTGGGGCTTTCCCGGCATTAGATGCTCAAATTCGCCTAATGTTTGGCAGATATATGGGTTTTTGGGTAACGGAAAAAATCAGGGAATGATTTTTTCCGTTACCCAAAAACCACAGATCTTTGACATTTTAAAAATAAAAAGGTATTCTACAGTTAGCACAAAACTCTTTTTTGCAAAGGAGAAATAATGTTTTCAGAATTAATTATTGAGCCAGCGCTTATCAATGGTGATCCCATTGGCATGCCCATTCATGTAACTGATAAAAAAGAATTTCTTAGAACATTGAGAGATTTTTTAGATAATCACAAAGGCACATCGTGGATTAAGTTAAAAAAAGAAGATGGCAGTAGTATTACTTTTTTGAGAGTTTTGGGCGGACCAATAAATAACGAAAAATGTAAAAGTGTTGATTTTTACAATGATACTAATGGAACATTATCCTTTTCTATAAAAGAATAAAATACTCGCAATGTAGCCCTTTAATTATTTAATGGGCTCTTTTTTTATTCAAAATGTATTTTGGTTTTGAATTGTTTTAAGCTTTCATTTAAAAAAGGATAATTTTTTAATTCCGGATCTTTTTCTAAAATTTCTCTGGCTGACTGGCGAGTTTTTTCAACTAAAAATATATTAAAAATACCCTGCATTGCAATGTCGGGGATTCCCCATTGCTGTATTCCGTAAAGCTGGCCGGGTCCTCGGATCTCCAAATCTTTTTGGGCCAATTCAAAACCATTATTGCAATCTACCAGAGCTTTTAATCTTTTTCTATTTAATTGATTGGGTTCAGTTGTAAATAAAAAGCAATATGATTGCATTTCAGACCGACCGACTCTTCCTCGGAATTGATGAAGTTGGGCCAAACCGAATCTTTCAGCTCCTTCAATCATCATTACCGTGGCTCGCGGCACATCAATCCCTACTTCCACAACTGATGTGGAAACCAAAATATCTACCTGGCCATTTTTAAAATCCAGCATTATCTTTTCTTTTTCCTTTGGTTTCATTTTGCCATGTAACATTGTTATTCTTAAATCAGGGAAAATTTCTTTAGAAAGTTTTTCATATTCTTGTTTTACCGATTTTATCTCTGAAACGCCTAATATTCCGAGGTCATAATTTTGCATCATAAATGAACCGGCAATTGGCAAGGAGCCATTTTTATTTTCCGCATTTTTAGGTTCTATTTTCGGGCAAATGACAAATACCCCTTTTCCTTCTTTAACCTCTTTTTTTATAAATTCATAAGCCATTTTTCTGTCTCGCGGATCAACAATTAAAGTTTTTACTTTTTTTCTGTTTTTTGGCATTTCTTTTATTAAAGATAAATCTAAATCGCCATAAATAGTTAAGGCCAATGTTCTTGGAATTGGGGTTGCTGTCATGGATAACAAATGGGGAACTAATTTGGTGTTTTTCATAAGTTCTGCCCTTTGGCTTACTCCAAATCTGTGTTGTTCGTCAACAACTGCCAATGCTAGATTTTTAAATAAGATTTTTTTTTGGATTAAAGCATGGGTTCCAATTAAAATATTAATTTTACCTTGCTCCAAATCTTCTAATAAGCTCTGTCTGGAAACTTCATGGATTTCTTTATTTTTATAAATTTTGCTTTCTTTGCCTGTTAAAAAACCGATACTGACATCAAAATTTTCAAGGAGTTTTGTTATGCTTTTAAAATGCTGGCTTGCCAAAATTTCTGTTGGTGCCATAAAAGCAACTTGATGGCCATTTTTCACAACATTCAATGCTGCCATAGCTGCTACTACTGTTTTGCCTGAGCCGACGTCGCCTTCTAAAAGCCGTGACATAGGAACCGATTTTTCCAAGTCTTTTAAGATTTGGTAACTGCATTGTTTTTGTGAATCAGTCATCTGGAATGGCAGGGATTCTGTGAATTCTTTCATTAGCTTTACATCCATTTTGCAGGCCACGGCAGTTTTTTGCATTAATTTAGCCCGTTCTCTTAAGATATTAAGCTGAAGCAAAAAAAGATTTTCAAAAGAGAAACGGGACTTTGCTGCGTCGGCATATTCAAAAGAATCGGGGAAATGCAGCTGCCATATAGCTTTCTTTATGGGCAGAAATTTATATTTTTTTAGTATTTCTTCCGGCAGAATTTCGGGAATCTTATTGTAAAAATTTGAAAGCAAAGGTTTTATAATATATCTTAACCAGCGGCTAGTTACCCCTTTCGTTTCAGAATAGACAGGCACTATTCTCCCTGTGTGGGTTAAATTAAAATCTTCTGTTAACTCATTTATTTTTTCATAAGCCGGATTATTAAAATATATTCCCCCCTTACCAAGGCTTATTTTTCCGGCAAGGCACACAAAGTCATCTTCTTTAAGGGATTTTTCTATATATGGCTGGTTAAACCACAATGCTTTTATGGACCCAGTTTCATCTTCTATGGTTGCCTCGGTGATATCCATCCATTTTTTGAAAGTTTTTGTTGTCCCAATTTCAATAATTTTGCCCTGCACACACGCGGTATACCCATTTTTTATTTTATCAATAGTAATAATATCTGAAAAATCATTATATCTTTGCGGAAAATAAAAAAGCAGGTCTTGAACTGTTTTAATCCCAAGTTTTTTTAATTTCTTTTGATATGCAGTGCCAATCCTCGGAATTTCCTCAATGGGAGTTGAGAGAGTAATCATATTATAAATATTAGTTTATTTTAAAAGCTTTTACAATTTTAAACACCAGTAAATAAAAAAGCACTTTTAAGCGCTTTTTTGTTTAAAAATTATACAGTTTCTTTTTTCTTTTCTGTATGACCAGAATCTACCTCATATTTTGTGTTTTGCTGTTCAAAGAAATTTACCAATTCCAATACATCAGTTGCCGTTGACATCCATTTTGCCGGATTTGTAACATTATAATGCTTTGGAAATCCTAATTCTTGCAACCTTCTGTCCGCTACATACTGCACATATTGGTTTACATAATCGGCATTTAATCCCAGTATCCCATTTGGAAATAAGTCTTTGTTGTAGGCATTTTCTATATTCACCCCGTCAATAATTAAAGACCTTATTTCATTGGCAAAATCTTCCGTAAGAAGTTCTACATTTTCTTCCAGTACTGTTTGTATTAATTGTATGCCGAATTTTAAATGTAAACTTTCGTCCCTTAACACCCAATCAACCATTGAGCCAAAATTCCTTAGTTGGTTTCTTTGCCTGAATGATAAAGCCACCATAAATCCCGAATAAAACCAAATTCCCTCCATTACAATATTTGTGGCAACTAAATTGCGAATAAAATCTTTTTTGCCTTCTGGAGTCTCAATGTCAAGCTTTTCTTCGGTCATCCTTTTTAAATAAGTCATCACGTATTTTTCTTTTTCCTGCATTGAAGGTGTTTCCAAATGCACGCCAAATATTTTTTCCCTGTCAAAAGGAAATGTTTCTAAAACATATTCAAAGCCGACGCAGTGATTTGCTTCTTCAAACATTTGTTTTGCCAAGTATAAATGGCATTCAGGACTTTTTAAATAAGGGTAAATTCCCAAGGCAATTGAGCGGTTAACAATTAATTCTGCTGGATTAAAAAAAGCCATTGTAAATTTTACAGCGTGCCTTTCGTCTTCGGTCATTTTATTCCAGTCTTCCAAATCTTCTTTTAAGGCGATTTCGTGGGGAAACCACGTATTTCTAACTGCCTGATTATATAAATCATACGCCCATTGATATTTCATTGGGTGAAGATTCATATCTTCTGGCGAAGCTTTTCCTAAAATCATATTATTTTTTAATTTTAGATTTTTAATCTGTTTTTAAATTTTTACAATCTTCTATGAATTTTTGAAATAACTCATCAACATTTGCTTTAACATTTTCTCTATCGGGAAGTTTTGACACTAAATTATCAAACCTCATTTGTATGTATTCTAATGTTTCAGGTCTTCTAAAAATTGCAGAAACTATGTTTATCCAATCCTCTAAAGTTATACCTTTTTCATCGAGAGATTTATCTAAATCTTTAAGATTATCTATTAATTCTTTTCTTAATTTTATTAATTCTTCTGTTTCGGGCAATACATCCTTATCCGGTTCATTTTCAGGTGTAGATTCAAGTGGAAAATCTTCAATATTTTTTGACATATTTTTTAAACTTAATTCTAGATTCTCGCTATTGGCATCCATCACACAAGAATTTTTCCTGCGGGTCGGATGGCATATGAATTTTATACTCTTTTCCATCAATTACTTTTATTTGATAATGTTCGTGTTTATCCTCCGAAGTCTTAGCGAAGGAGGATAATTCTGGTTTTTCTGGCAATTGCGTTTGTACTTTTGAAAAAATCTGCTCCGATTTAATTGAAGCCATTGGCTTTAAATCAACTATTTGGTCTTGTTCTTTTTCAATGGTTTCTTCTTTTACTATCTCTATTGTTTCTGTAGGCATCTCTATTTCTAATTCAACCTTTTTCCCGTCAAAGACTGGTCGAACAGAACTTTGTTCTGTTGCAGGAAATTTAAACACCGACGCAAATCCTGTTTTTCCTAATTTTGCTGATTTGTTTACGGCAATTGTGCTCTGTTCTGCTGTGTGTCGCGGTTTCATATGCAAATAATACGTTGATTTTAATCCTTTTTTCCAGCCGGTAAAGTAAATATCCATTGTTTTTTCCATATCGCGGTCTTCCAAATACATATTTCTTGATAATGCCTGGTCAACCCATTTTTGAGCACGGGCCGCCACTTCTATAAAAGCATAAGGCGAAACAGAAAAAGATGTTTTGTAAATATCTCTGATGTGTGGCGGAATTTCTTCTATGGTTGAAATATCTCCCTGCAACTCAATTATTTTTCCTTTTACCATATCCCATAAATTCATATTTTTCAATTCGGTAACCAAATTGTGGTTGATATCAAGGTATTTTCCCGATATTTTATTCCTTGAAAAAACTTGCGCAAACCTTGGGTCAATTCCAGGAGTAGTGCCAGCAACCAAGCCGATGTTTGCATTAGGTGCTACTGCCATTAAAGTCGCATTTCTCATTCCATTTTTTACTTTTTGGCGCAAAGTATCCCAATCCAGCCAATTTTGCTTTGATTTTTTATCAATATCAATTGCAATACCCCTTTCATTCTCTAATTTTTCCAATGTATCAATCGGCACATTTCCTTTAGACCATTCCGACCCCGCAAAATTTTTGTAGCTTCCGCGCTCCGCCGCTAAATTTGCCGATTCGTCAATTGCCATGTGGCTTATGAATTCAAAAATTTTGTCAGTAAAATCGTAGGCATGCGGAGAATCATAGGGAATGCCCAATTGTTCAATAGCGTCTGAAAAACCCATAACTCCCAATCCAATTGCCCTGTTTTCTCGGTCTGATTTTTCAGCTTCGGGAGCCGGCAGTTTATTTATATCAATCAAGTTATCCAATTGCCTGATAGCCAGCCTTGTGGACTCTTCAAGTTTTTGCCAGTCTACCTGTTTCTTTTTTAAATGGGCGGCAATATTTATTGATGCCAAATTACAAACTGCAATATTATTTATATCCTGCGGCAAACAGATTTCAGTGCACAGGTTTGACATATGTATAGTGCCGGTATTATTGTTTAAGGCCCTTAAATTAATCGGGTCTTTGAAAGTAAGCCATGGGTGGCTAGTTGTCTGCAAAGAAACAAGAATTTGCCTGTACTGTTCAGTTGCGGGAACTTTTTTAAAAACCCTCAATTTTCCTTCTTCTGCCATTTTGACATATTCCCCATATCTTTTTGAAAATTCTTTTCCGTATAATTCATTTAAGTCGGAAGTTTCTTTCGGGTCAAACATATACCAATCCGCTTTAGCTTCCACTCTTTTCATAAATTCGTCTGAAATAAAAACAGCAGTATTTGCAGTTCTCATCCTCAAATAATCATCTCCTGCATTGTGTTTCCATTCTATAAATTCCGGGAAATCCAAATGCCAATTTTCCATGTAAAAACACAGTGCCCCTTTTTTCTTTCCCCCTCTTTGAATTGCTCTTATAGCCGTATCTATGATTTTTGCAAAAGGAGTAGGTCCTGATGAAGTTGTATTATTTGATGAAAGAGGCGAGCCTGTTGCCCTTAATTTGGTAATTGAAACTCCAAGTCCTCCAGAAGCTTTTGAAAGCAGCATTACATCTGAAACGGATTTTGATATGTGACTCATATCATCATGTATTTCAAGCAAAAAGCAGTTTGAAAGGGCTGGATTTATAGTGCCCGCATTTATATTTGTTGAACCTCCGGCAATATATTCATGATTGGACATTTTTTCATAAAATTTTATTGCCCATTCAGTAGAGTCTTTTTCATTGTATGAAAGACCCATTGCCACCCTCATAAAAAAATATTGCGGGGTTTCAAATGGCTTTTGATTTTTATCTTTTATAGAATAGCGGCCAAGCAAACTGGATAGGCCTGCATAAATAAATATTTCATCTTTTTCAATATCCAAAGTTTTTCCCAATTTTTCCAAATCAAAATTTTTCTCCATTCTGGCGTCCAAAATTTTATCTGCAACGCCTTTTTTTATATATTTTGCAAAATTTTCCCTGTGCAGTATTTTTAATTTCTCATAATTATTTTCATAATCCCCCAAAACATTTTTGTAAACCATTTTTAAAAGCAGGCGAGTTGCAATTTTATCGTAATCAGGGTCGTCTTTTATATTCTGTACTGACGCATTAATTGTTGCCTGGTCCAATTCTTCTGTGGTAATGCCATCGTATAAAGTTACTTTTGTATCTGTTGCTACTTGGGTAACTTTGGCTATGGGGTCTATCATTCCCATGCAAGCTCTTTCAATTGAACGGTTAATTCTGTCTGCATTGAATAATTCTTTTGTCCCGTCGCGCTTTGTAATTGTTAATTCCATAAAATTTTATTAAATTATTTCATTATATGGATAATATTAATTATCCATATAATTACTGCACTCGGTCAAAATAAATAATTTGTTAATTATTTATTTCTCCCTCCTTTGTAATTATAAAAAAAATTTAAAAATCAAACAAGACCCTGTCAACAAACAAAAAAGTGGATAACTCAAAAATTTATATACATATTTGTAAAAATAAAAAAACTTGCAGTTTTGCAAGTTTTTTTAATATTTGTGCCCCCAGGAAGATTCGAACTTCCATCCTGAGCTCCGCAAGCTCATATTCTATCCATTGAACTATGGGGACATTTTAAATTCTTATTTATTATACCCTTTATTTTTTAATTGTATACCCCCGTTAGAGTTTTGTTTTCTTGGATTTATCCTGAAACTCCTTGACTTCTAAAACGGAGTATAATTTGCGAAAATTAAGTTTTAATTATTTTGTTTTAAACTGTTCAAAAGATATCCACAGATACATTATTGCATTGAATTTTTTTGTGGTACAATGAGAGAATTATTTTTATATTTTATTTACCTTGTTAAATAATTTCAATTTTTAAAAATTGAAATTAAAATCTAAAAAGATTTTATTTAACTGGGTGAACTTTTATTATATAATCTATAATGTCGTGGGTTTTTTTAAATAATAAATATATATTTATTATTTAAAAAATAATCCATTGTATATAATTCTTATGATTTATTCTTTTTTGTTTAAAAGCTTGAGGCGCAAAGTTTTTATAATTGCTTTTATTTCAGTGGTTATATTTACGCCTATGTTGACATTGGCAACATCTTCTTTACCAACTTATTCAGATACAGAACTTGCAAGTATTTATTCCGTAATGAATAAAATCATTCAAACTCTTACGAGTTTAATACAAAACCTTATGTTAGCTAAGCAGCCGCAGCTTGCCACCCCTAAGGTTCTTGCAGCAACGCCGCCGATGATGATGAGTATGATGGGAGCGGAAGATGAAACACTAATAGACCAATACATGCCTGCCCCAACACGTGTTATTAGTGCCAGCGGCAATCTCTCCCAGCTTTTAAATAACCAGCCACTTCAAGACGGAGACGTTGTAAAAATAACTAATAATGCCCATATTGTTTGGGATATGCGTGTTACAAGTTACATACTGGCATTGATTATTGATAATGGTGCAACTCTTGAATTTGCTCCGGGCCATGGAATAACCATAGGAATGGATAAAATAAATACCATTTATGCCAAGAGTGGCAGTTTAATCACTATTGGAACAGCTGCTCAGCCTATTTTTGACGATGCAAATGTCAACATCAGTTTTTATGTGCCAAGCCCTATGCCATGTAGCGGTCCTGCCCAAGATTGCGCTGATTACCGTAACAAGATGAGCGGCTTGGTTTCCTTTGGAGATTTCGTTGCCTATGGCGGCAGAGGTTTTGATGCATACGACTCTTTAAAGAGCAGAACAGCATTTTTAAATAGCCCTACTACTGCAGGCACCACTTTCTTATCAATGATTGTCCCAACTAATTGGAAACCTAACGATCAAGTAGTTGTTTTAGGGACGGATGATTTTGGACATAATGAGGGACGCACTATCGCTAGCATAACTGCATCTGGTATAGTCTTAAACCAAGCATTAGTTTATAACCACACCGCATTGGAATATACTTCTGTGGCCAACGGTCAACCCGGCGGCATTCAATGGGGTGTAGTAGTCAATGAATATAGCAATGTTCAAATTGGTACCGGCCAGGGTAGCCCTAATAGGGGAGTTGTCACATTTGAAGGCGGAGATTGGATGAATCCTACAACAAAAACTATCGACGTTAACGGCCTTGCATTCCATGACGGAGGAAGAACAAGAAAAGACCTTGGATTTTTGCACCATCATGCTGACCCAACTTTAGATTTTGATCCGCAAAGCCCTGGGAAATATGATTTTCATCTGCATCATGTTTTCGCAAAAAAAGCGCGGCTTATGAATTCCGTAGCATTAAATTCTAAAGCTCTGGGAATTGTATTCCACGATTCATTTGCATTTCCCAATGGACAAGAAGAGGGACCTACAGTCGTAGGCGATATTGTTGACGGTTTTGACGCTTCAGGAGTTTTTACGAGCGAAATCGGAGACGAAAAAGGATATTTTGAAAAAATTGTTTCCTTCTCTAATCGAAAAAGTTTAGCCATAGGGGGAATAGAATCAAATACCCAACCGACTAATCCTAATGACGAACCGACATGGGGAAATGAGGGAGACCCTTTTTGGTTTCAAAGTTCCGAAATTGTCGCAAAAAATAATATTGCGGGAATTACAACGGGTAATGGTGCCGGTTTCTTAGCTTTCCCACAGGCAGTATTGACCTATAGCTCCACGTTAGGAAAATTTGTTTTCAACACAAAATACGATGGCTCAACTATAGGCGCTCACACGCTCTATGGTTTTGACAATAATGTTGCGCTTGGCGGAACTGATTTTCAGCTATATGGATTAAACAGCGGCGGGGCATCTAATTCACCTGCTTCCCTAGACTTTAGCGTTATACGCAACCCTTTGGCTTTCCTTCCAACCGGCGGTGTTGCCTATCAGATGCACTATGCTAGCGTAACCGAACTATATAATCCCACCGCTATTGGAGTTCTCGGAAGTCATGCTGGAAGATTTGCTGAAGGCGGAGGCGGAATAGGCCAGCCGCCTGTCAACGGCTGGCCATCTGTCGTATTTACGTGGGATTATAATGCTTTACAGATGAAGGCAGGGGCGAGGCATCTTTATGATATTTTCAGCACTCAAACTGGTAAGACGGTTTTGTGTCTTAAAAGTCCCCTGATGTTCGCAGATTTAACAAATGTATTGATCACGGATAATAGATATGGCGCAGATATAAACACGCCAGCTTTTGCCTGTCCCAATACCGCAACTACTACTGTTTCTCCCCCTCCTCCATCACCTATGCCTATGCCACCTCCATCACCTACACCTTCTCCTGTTCCACCTCCCTCTATGACCCCAACACTGACATTAATTTCACCTGTCAATAATCAAACGTTCACAGGTTCCACATTGACGGTCACTTACAGCATAGCCAATGCGGGCACAGCAACGCACGTTCAATTTATTTTGGATAATAATACTTTAAATCCAATCATGACGCCGAATTTGAGTGGAACCTTTACACTTCCAGTCAGCTTGACCACAGGAATGCACACGTTGAATGCATCTTTAATGGATATGAATCATGTTGTGGTCTCACCCGTAGTAACAGTTTCATTTAATTTCACAACTTCAACTCCCACTCCTACACCAACTCCAACCCCCACCCCCACTCCTACACCAACTCCAACCCCCACTCCCACTCCCACTCCTACACCAACTCCAACCCCCACTCCCACGCCAACACCAACTCCAACCCCTACGCCGACTCCACCTCCATCTTCCACTAAATTCATGATTGGAGACAGAGTACAGACAACAGCAATCTTAAATGTTCGTGCAACTCCTTCAATTGGAGGTGAAGGAACTGTTTTAGGCACGCAGAGTACTGGTGCTTTAGGAACAGTTATCGGAGGACCTGTTGCAGCTGATGGTTTCAATTGGTGGCAAGTCAACTACGATACTGGAGCTGATGGCTGGTCTGTGGAAAATTTCCTAGTGAAAGTTATTGTTTCTCCACCGCCACCTGCCCCCGCTCCGTCTCCAACTCCAACTCCAACCCCTACTCCTACACCTACACCGACCCCTACTCCTACCCCTACTCCTACCCCTACCCCTACTCCAACACCTACTCCGACTCCAACTCCAACTCCAACTCCAACCCCAACCCCAACCCCAACCCCTACACCTACACCGACCCCTACTCCTACACCTACACCGACCCCAACTCCAACTCCTACTCCCGCGCCTACTCCTTCAGGATCAGGTTCAACTTCTAGCTCAGGCGCAGGTTCAGTTCCACCTTCAACTTCAGGGTCGGGCTCAGGAGGAGGTTCAGGTTCAGGAGGAGCGGGTTCAGTATCGACGTCCATACCACCTACTGGTACGAATATTAATAATTCTGGTGTTACACCCCAAATAACCTACGTTCCACCAAATCCATTTGGAAGCGACCTTAAACCTAATGATTACTTAAATGATGTTCAACGCCTACAGCAATTTTTGAACAATAACGGGTTTATCATTAACTCATCTGGCTTTGGTTCTCCTGGACACGAGACTAACTACTTCGGACAAAACACATCAGCTGCTCTAAATAAATTCCAACAACAATACTCTCAACAGATAGGAACCAGCAACGCAACAGGAGTTTTAGACGGATCAACAAGGACATTTATTAATTCATTAGTAAATAAGTCGGTGAAAACCACTCCTCAGCTTTCTTTAGATAAGTTAGCTCTTATTGAACAAATTAAGGCTCAGATTTTAGCGCTTCAACAACAAATCATTGTTCTTCTCACCGAACAAATCAAAGCTTTGCAACAAAAGATTAATAAGTCATCTCAATAATTTATTACACAATTTTTTGTAAAAAAGCAGATGCTATAGTTGTTTGAGGAGTAAAAAAATAACCCCGCCATCGGCGGGGTTATTTTAATTTGTTTTTTTGGAATTTTTTAATGAAGCGTACTGCCAATAAGAATCCCATTGGCAAAATATAATCCCGTGCTTCCAGAAGGGAGTATATCATAAGTGTAGCCTTTATTATAAAGCACTTTTTCAACGATTGCTACGCGACTTACATCAAGAATATCATCTACCAAAAGATTATTCATAACTCTTCCGTCTCCAATCGGATGCAAGGGTGAAGCAAAAATTTCTCTCTTATCATCAAGAATTATATGCACCATTTGATGAGTAGATGGTACGGGAGTTTTAGAGGTTTTAATGATTAAAGAAGAAACACGATTGCCAAATTCATCTATAGTCCAAATTGGCATTCCTTTCTTAAGATTTTGCACAGGAATTGCGCCATCAGGCGTGTCAATCAGCGTGTTTTCAGCAAGGCATATTGGGCATGGTCGATTAAAGTCTGTTTTTTCAATAAATGTAGCAGTGTTTCCTTTTATGCTAATAAGTGTAAGAGTTATAGTGCATCCATTGCTTGCAATTTCTCCAATATGCAAAGTTATGGGACTTCCTTGGTTAGTTGCCAATGGATATTCGCGAAAATTAAGGCCTGTTATATAGTCAGGATAAATTTTTTCAACCAATAATGAACTTTCTTTTTGGCTTTCTTTTAGAGACACTTGTTTTTCATTTGGATTTGGATTTGGAGTTGGTGTTGGTGTTGGTGTTGTCGTAGGAGTTGGAGCAGGGGTTGGATTTGGGATAGGAGCATGTGACGGTAAAATAATTTGTTGAGTTGCAATAAAATATACCGCCATAATAAAGAGAGCAACAACAGCTATAATTAATGTAGTGCTAATAAATCCTTTTTTCTGATTCATTTATAAATTTTTTTAAAAAGCGGAGGAGGTGGGAATCGAACCCACAGGCCCCCGAAGGGGCAAGGATTAGCAATCCTTTGCAATACCGTTATGCGACTCCTCCTTTTGACCTAATTCTATTCTCAAAAATCGATTTAGTCAAATTGATTTTTTATTTATTTTGTGATAAAAACAACGTGAGGAGGGTTGGCAGAACGGCTAATGCGCTGGTCTTGAAAACCAGTGGGAGCAATCCCTTGTAGGTTCGAATCCTACACCCTCCGCTTTCATAATTTTAATTTTCTAAAATATGGAAACAAAAAATACATTTGCCTGCGCAATTAATTGCATGGATGGAAGGGTTCAAGATGCGGTTAAAAATTATATTAAAGATAATTATGAAGTAGATTACGTGGATATGGTCACAGAACCAGGTCCCAACAAGATTTTGGCAGATAATAGTAATGCTCCAATAATTGAAAATATAAGGAAAAGAGTCGGTATTTCAGTAAATCATCACGGATCTGAAGTAATAGCTATTGTGGGCCACTTTGGATGCGCCGGAAATCCAACTGAAAAAGAAGAGCAATTAAAACATTTACAAGAAGCCAAAAAAACTGTTGAATCATTCGGATTTAAATTAGAAATTATTCTTTTGTGGGTTGATGGTGATTGGAAAACAGTGCAAAAAGTTTAGTCTTTCTGTAAAAAATAACCCGAGCTGGAAAGCACGGGTTTTTATTTTGGAGAGTCAAAAGAGTCAAAATAGTTTATGGGTTGGTCGTTCTTTCATGCCCAACATTAAAAATAAGCTTCTATTTAGTAAACCTGTTATAGCTAATGCTAATAGCCACAGGTATATAATTAATAACAACAAGCATATTGGGAATAATAGCATTATCTCCAATAAAATATCTGTTCTAATAGCTGGATAGAATAAAAAAATTAACATTGTTATTAAAATCAAAAATTCTATTGCAAACAATGCTCGTTTTCTTAAATCAACCTCTTTTGTCAGCATTTTTTGTTTTACTGATTTTGACATTGCTTTCTCCTTTATCAATCAAATTGTCCAATGAGCTATTTATAATTTATCATCCTTCTCTTGCCAGTGCAATCCCCCATACTTGTTTAGCGCCTGCATTTTTTAAAACACTACTACATTCTTCCATCGTTGCGCCCGTTGTATAAACATCATCTACTAAAAATACTTTTTTATTTTTAACTTCTTTTGAATTTTTGACTAAAAAGGCATCTTTTAAATTTTCTTGGCGTTTTTGCGCCGAAAGCTCCATTTGAGGCAGAGTTTTCTTTATTTTTATTAAATTATTTGAAATTAAAGGAACTTTTAAAATTTTTGAAAGTTCTTTGACCAATTCTTCCGCTTGATTATAGCCACGGCTTTTTAATTTTCTTATTTCCATGGGGATTGGAATTAAAATACTATTTTGCCAAATTTGGTCTGCATTTTTACCTGTTATAACAAAATGTTCTATCAGAATATCAGATAAATTCTTTGCCAAGTCCTTTATATATGGTTGGTATTTGAATTGATATATTAATTTTTTGGTCAAAAATTTCTCTTTATAGGGTAAAGCAAAATATAATCCCGAAAGTTTTTTATCTTGGCATCTTTGGCATTTGCCGTTTTTGTTTTGGTTTGGCGGCAATCTAAATGGGTTTTTATTGCAGAGGCAGTAGTGATATTCTGAAATTTCTAGAGTTGATTTGCAGTCTTCGCAAAGGTAAGTTCCTTCTTTTTGGCATCCCAGACAAAAAGATGGAAAGAATAATTCCATTAAAAAATACTTTACCCAGTTAAATTGTCCCGCAAAGCGGGACACCGATTTGCTTTGTAAATCGGATTTAACCGGCTGAATTTTTTCTTTTCTACTTTTAATGTTATCCACAATTGTTGTTGTTTTGTTTTTATTATATAATAAAAACAAAACAACAAAAAGTTGTAAATTTTGTTTATAGAAATGGCTTCGCTATTTATATAATTACTCACTCGGTCGGAAAACATAAAAACTTGTTTTTATGTTTTCCTCTCTCCTTTATAATTATGAAAAATATTTTCAGAAATCCTTTTAAAATGTTTTTTCCCAAAAAGATGGTAGGAATAGATATTGGCACTTCTTCAATTAAAATTGTAGAAATTTCTCGTTTGGGCGGGGGTAAAACATTAGAAAATTATGGTGAAGTAAAATCAACTTCTCTTTATAAAGAATCTTTGTTGAATGTCCCAAGAGGTAGTTATTTATTTTCAAATGATTTTGTTTCTAAAATCATAAGAGGAATTTTAGACGAAGCAGAGATAAAAACTAAAGCGGCAATTTTTGCCATACCTGATTTTTCCACCTTTTGCACTTCATTTGATATTCCACCAATGACGGAAAAAGAACTTCCAGACGCAATTCGTTATAATGCTTCCCAATATATAACTCTGCCTGTTTCAGAGGTTACTTTAGACTGGCGTATAATTTCAAATTCTTTAGGCAATAAAAATTCTTCATTGAAGGTTTTTTTAGTGGCTGTGCCAAATCAAATTGTGCAGAAATACCAGGCAATAGCAAAAATGTCAGGTCTTGAGCTTTATGCCTTAGAAGCTGAAGCCTTGGGTATAACAAGGGCTTTAGTAAAAAATAATAAAAAGACAATATGTTTGATAGATATAGGAGTTCAGAGTTCAACTATAAACATTATTGACAAAGGTTTTTTAAAAAAGAGTTATAGCTTTGATTTTAATAGTAGCCAATTATCGCGTGTTGTTTCTTCTGCTTTAGGCGTGGGATATGAACAAGCGGAAGATATAAAAACTAAAGAGGGTCTTATGTATTTTAGGAATGATATTGTCAGAAATTTATACCTTTTAATTGACCCGCTTTTGATTGAAATAAAAAGCATTTCTGCTGAATTTTTTCAGTCAGACAAAAAGCAGATTGAAGAGATTTATTTAACCGGAGGTACAGCTAATCTGCCGGGATTAAAAGAATATTTTACTGAAAGTCTTAAAAAGGATGTATTTGTCCCAAATTGTTTTGCAGAATTTTTGTATCCTCCAATTCTTGAGGAAACACTTAGGAAAATGAGTCCTAATTTTTCAGCGGCAGTAGGAGTGGCTTTAGGGGGGTTGGAGACATAAGTTTTTTATTGTTGTATAATAGAATAAGAATAATAATTTAAAATGCAAAAATCAAAATTCAAAATGACAATTTAAAATTAAAAACATATCAAAATTTTTCAATGAAAAATTTTGATGCCTTAATTTTAAACTTTGCACTTTGAACTTTGAATTTAGCGAAGCGCTTGTGGATTTTAGTTTATTTTATCAGTTAAGAAACAATCAATTTCGTTGGATGAACGCCATATTTTATTTTGCTTGCGTTTTATTAATAGTCACTATTTTTTGTTATTGTATTTTTGCATTTAAAGTTTATCTTCAGAGTCAAAAAATTAATGAGTTAGATAAAAAATTAGCTGTTTATGGTACAGACCAGCAGAAAGAATCTGAGAAGAAAGTTCTTGATTATAAAAAAAAGATAGATGATTTTACTACAATTATTAACAGTCATAAAATTTCTTTAAATGTATTTAGTTTTATAGAGGAAAAAACCTTACCCGACATTTGGTTTTCAAGTATTAATGTTTCTGAAGTTAAGGACGAGATTAATTTGTCGGGAGAATCAAAAAATATGGAAACATTAAGCCGTCAAATTAAGACTTTTGAAGAAAGTAAAGATTATATTAAAGATATTAATGTTTTAAACTCTCAAGTAGAACAACAGGGAAAAATTATATTTACTTTAAACCTTTCTTTAAATCCTAATATTTTTACTTATTATGCAAACGGTTTTAATAGTTCATTTAGTTTATTAGAAAATATTAAAAGTAGTCGATAAAATATATTTTTTATCTGCCAAAGTTTTTTCATTGAAAAACTTAGGCGGACAAAAGAATGGAAATAAATAAACCCGCTTCTACAATAATAATTTTTATTATCACTTTGGTTATAATTTTTCTTTTTGTGTTGCCAAAATACCAAAAGTCAAACGATTTACAAAATAATTTGGCTCAAAAACAGGCAGAATATAATGGCAAGTCTATTTATTATGCAAAAATAGCAGAGATTATTGAAATCATAGAGGGTAAAAAGGATACTTTAGAAAAAATTAATAGTGCCTTGCCATCTAATTTTTCCATTGCTTCGTTAGTATATTTTTTCCAAAAAAAAGGATCTGAAGTCGGATTAGTTGTTAAATCAATAACATTATCACAAATTTCTATACCGACTTCCGAGGAAAGATTTAAAAATATTATTTTTAAGGTTAATTTATCGGGAAACTATCAGGGCTTGAAAAATTTCCTTTCTTCGTTAGATAAATCGGCACGCTTATTTGAAGTAAATTATATTTCTTTTATATCGTCGGAAATTTCGCAGAGTTTAAAACAGTCAAAAAATCAACAGCAGACATATGATTTTCAGCTAGAAGTGCAAACTCATGCATACTAGAGTTAGTGAGTAGTTGGTAGTAAGTAGTTTGTAGATTTAAAAAGAGTTTCTATCTACTACTCACTACAAACTACTCACTACAAACTAATTATGGCAATAATATTTGTATCACCAAAAAGAAAACAAAGGATGTTTTTTTTAGGCATGGCGATGTTATTAGTTTTATTTTTAATTATAATATCTTTAATTATTCTTCTTCCCGAATTTTTAAATAAAACCCAAAATATTCCTACAGAAGTATCTTCTAACATGCCGAACGTTACAATAAATTTAAATACTATAGATTCAGACGTGGTTAAAAATTTAGATATATTCAGCAATTTAGAAACAGAATTTACTTATGTTATCCAAAACCAAAGTGGTCAACAAGCTACTGGTAATATCATAGCTATTAGTAAAGATAGTATCCAAAAAATTTTTGAGAAAAGGGGGATTAAAGTTATTAGTCTAAAAGAAGCTAATATAGGAAGAGATAATCCGTTTGTTTCTTATTAAAAATTAGAGCGAAGCGACAACCCCGCCCTCTATGCTAATGTATAAATCAATAGCTAGGTCGGGAATTTCCGCTAACGCGGATAATTCTCGCGGCCCTATAAAGAGCGGGGTCATAATGTTATTTACTTCATTCATAACATAATGAAATTAATTCAAGAATTATATGGCAAAGGCATACTAAGCGAATCAAGAAAAAATGAGTTAGATGCCGAAATAAAGAAAACAGGCAAGACAGAAGAAGAAATTATATTGGAAAATAAGATTATTTCCGAAGATTCTTTGTTTGGATTAAAAAGCAAGCTTGTAAATGTGCCGCTTAAAAAGCTTAATCAAGACGAAATTCCTTTAGATGTTTTAGAGTTAATATCAGGTGCGTCCGCAATGAATTATAAAATGGTTCCCTTATTTAAAAGGGATAATGTTATTGGGGTGGGAATGGTTTATCCGGAAAATATATCATCTCAAAATGCCTTAAGATTTTTAAGCCATAAAGAAAATTTTGTTTATGAAATTTATTTGATAACTTTTTCTGACTTAAATAATGCCTTAAAACAATATAAAACTTTAAAAGTAGAAACTAAGAAAGCCTTAGAAGAACTGGGTGGGGATAGAAAAGAAATTTTAATTTCCTTAGAACAAGGTTCAGTTTCTTCAAAAATTACTGATGACGCACCAGTCATAAAGATGGTTTTGGTTATTTTGCGCCATGCAATAGAGGGCAATGCCTCTGATATTCACATTGAACCTAATAGAGAAAGACTCAATATCAGATTTCGCCAAGATGGTATTTTACACTTAAGTCTTTTTCTGCCCCTAAGTGTGCATCTTTCTATTGTATCTAGAATTAAAATTCTTGCTAATTTAAAAATTGATGAGAATAGAATTCCCCAAGACGGCAGGTTTTCAATTAAAATCAACAATAAAGATATTGATTTTAGAGTTGCCACTTTTCCAATTTTGTATGGAGAAAAAGTTGAAATTAGGATTTTGGATCCCGCGGAAGGATTGAAGCCTTTTGATAAAATGGGTTTATCGCCAAGAAATTTAGAAATAATACAAAAAGCATTAAAAATGCCGTACGGGTTAATTTTATCTTCGGGGCCTACTGGTTCTGGTAAAACAACAACTATATACGGGCTTATACGTGTTTTAAATCAAGAAACTGTAAATATTGTTACCATAGAAGATCCGATTGAATATTCTATAAGTGGCGTTAATCAATCTCAGATAAGGCCAGACATTGGTTATACTTTTGCTGAGGGATTAAGGCAAATTTTAAGACAGGATCCAAATGTTATTATGGTTGGAGAGGTGAGAGACGAGGAAACAGCTAGTTTGGTTACCAATGCCGCTTTGACTGGTCATATTGTATTATCAACCCTGCACACAAATTCTGCCGTCGGAGTTATTCCAAGATTAATTGATATGAAGGTAAGGCCATTTTTAATTCCTTCTACTTTAAGGGTTGCAATCGCTCAAAGATTAATTAGGACACTTTGTGAGCAGTGCAAAAAGAAAACAAATCCTATTGGGAAAGCTAAAGATTATATTTTGGAAATTTTAGAGAGTTTGCCTCCATCTGTAAGGAAAGAAGTTAAAATTCCAAGTCCGTTACATATATACGAAGCTAATGGTTGTGAATCATGCAATTTTAAAGGATATAAAGGGAGGATAGGTCTCTTTGAAGTTTTATCTATGACAGAAGAGTTAATTGATATAATTTTAAAAAACCCCAGCGAATATTTAATTTTAAAGATGGCACAAAAACAAGGGATGATAACAATGGCTCAAGAAGGTATTCTTAAGGTTTTAGCTGGTGAAACAACTATAGCTGAGATAAATAGAGTGACACAAGAACAGTAATAAAGCGACACCAATCTACGAATAACACCCGAATGTACGAATCGAATTCGTAAATTAGTGTGCGATTATTAATTAGTGTCGCATTAAGATGAAAACAATTTTATTAGCTGAAGATGACCCATTCATATTAGATATTTATAGCAGTCAATTTAGAAAAGAAGGTTTTAAGGTAGATATTGCAAAGGATGGTCAAATGGCTTTAGAAAAAATAAAAAATAATTATCCTGATTTGTTGGTTTTGGACTTGAATTTAAATGTTAATTTACCAGGGCCAAAAGATGGATTGGATATTTTAAAAACAATAAGGCAAGACCTCAAAACAAAAAATTTGAAGGTTATAGTTATCTCAAATTATAATGAGAAAGATTATCCCGAACTTTCGGAGCTTTCTAATTTAGGAGTAATAAAATATTTTTTAAAAATAGAAAGTACTCCAGAAGAAATAATAAATATTATAAAAGAAATACTAAAGTAAATTGATGAATCTAGAATCTCGTATCTTGAAGCTAGAATAGAATACGGAATACAGAATTCCAAATTCAACATTCAATTCAAGATACCAGATACTAAATTCAAGATTCGAACGCATGGATTATTTACAAACTTTTAAAAAATTTTTAGATATAACTATTAAAGAGGAAGCATCTGATTTGCTTATTTCAGTTAATCATCCTCCTGTAATAAGGATTATCGGTCAATTAGTCCCTTTGCTTAATGAAAAAAAAATTACTCCTGAAAATTCTAAAGGGTTTGCGTTTAGTTTGATGAGCGAATCTAAGAAGCAAAAATTTTTAGCAGAAAAAGAAATAGATTTTTCTTATGATTTTGACGGTAAGGCACGGTTCAGGGTGAATATTTTTTTCCAGAGGGATTCCATAAGTTTAGCTTTGCGTTTTATTCCGCAGGAAATTAGAACTATTGAGGCTTTATTGCTTCCACCTGTTTTACATGAATTTACGCATAGATCCCAGGGACTTGTATTGATTACTGGCGCTTCTGGACAAGGTAAATCTACTACACTGGCAGCGCTTATAGATGAAATAAATCATACCAAAGCTGTTCATATTATTACAATTGAAGACCCAATAGAATATATTTATGAAAGTGACAGGGCTGTTATCGAACAAAGAGAAGTTTTAACGGATACTAATAGTTTTGCAAATGCTTTAAAGTCCACATTCCGCCAGAATCCTGACGTTATTATGGTTGGAGAAATGAGAGATTTAGAAACAATTTCTACAACTATAACAGCTGCCGAAACGGGCCACTTAGTTTTTGCCACATTGCATACCAATTCAGCTGCTCAGTCAATTCATAGAATTGTTGATGTTTTTCCCGGTGAACAGCAAAATCAAATTAGATTTCAGTTAGCGGGTTCTTTATTAGGAGTTGTTTCTCAAAGGTTAATTCCTAGAATTAATGGAGGCTTTATACCTGTTTGTGAGGTTATGATTTGCAATAACGCAATTTCTAATTTAATAAGAGAAAATAAAAATCATGAGATACCAGTCGTAATTGAAACTTCTTCAAAGGAAGGCATGATTTCTTTCAATAGGTCATTATCTGACCTTGTAAGGAAAAAAGAAATTTCTTTAAAAAATGCCATTGACTACTCTATAAATCCCTTAGAATTAAAGAATTTGCTATCGTAGCTACGAAATACGAATTTTTTACGAATATACGAATATACGAAGATGACAAAGTTAAAAAGAAAAGACTTGATTTATCCCGAATTGTGTTATCAAATAATAGGGATATTGTTTACAGTTTGGACAAAATTAAGTTTTGGTCACAAAGAAAGTTTTTACCAAAAAGCAGTTGTTGAAGAATTTAAAAATAACAAAATAAAATTTAAGGAACAACTGCCAGTTAAAATTTCTTATAGAGAAAAAATTATTGGAATATATTATTTCGATTTTTTAATTGAGGATAAAATAATATTGGAGATTAAAGTAAGAAACTATTTTTCACAAAAAGACATAAAACAATTATACTCATATTTGAAAGCTAAACAATTGAAATTAGGATTAATATCTCATTTTACGAAAAGCGGAGTAAAATTTAAAAGAGTTGTTAACCTTGATTAAGTTTCGTATATTCGTATTTTTTCGTATTTCGTAGCAAAATTATGAAGTTTAACTATAAAGCGCGAACTAAAGAAGGTAAACTGGAAACAGGTGTAATTGATGCTTCTTCGAAAGAATCAGCTGCCCTTCTTTTGCAAAAATATAATGTTTTTGTTACTTTTTTAAAGGAGAAAGTTACAAAAGAAAGTTTTTTTAAAAAAATAAAATTTGAGGCAAAAGCTTCAAAAAAAGATCTTGCAATATTTTCTAGACAATTGGCAGTTATGTTAGAATCCCGCGTTCCAGTTGTCCAAAGCCTTTCTAGTTTAGCTGGTCAAACAAAGAAAAATAATTTTAAAAAAACAATATTAGAAGTTTCTAGTTTGGTTGAAGAGGGTGTTTCTCTTTCAGAGGCATTTGCTCATTTTCCGAAAACTTTTGATAATTTTTATGTAAATTTAATTAAATCTGGCGAAGTATCTGGTAAAATTTCTGGAGCTCTTTATTATATTTCGGACCATTTAGAAAGAGAACACGATATTATCTCTCAGGTAAGGCAAGCAATGGTTTACCCTGCTTTTACTGTATCTATCCTTTTTATTGTAATTAATATAATAATAATTTTTCTTTTGCCAAAAATTGAAGAACTTATTAAAGAATCCAGCAGCAATCCACCTCCTTTTACAGTACTAACATTAAATTTTTATAAATTTTTAGAAAGTTTCTGGTGGGTTATGATATTGATATTATTTTTATTTGTAATTTTTATAATTTTTTATTTTAGAACAAAAAAAGGCAAAAAAGTTTATGATAGATTATCTCTAAAAGTACCATTTTTGGGTGATATTTTACGTAAAGTTTATCTTACTAGGTTTTGTGGCAATGTCTCTACTTTATTGGTTGCTGGAATTTCAATTAATAAAGCCTTACAAATTACAGAAGATACAGTTAATAACAGTGTTTATAAAGAAATTATAGGTAAAATAGGAAAAGAAGTTTCTGAAGGGGAAAAAATAAGTTTCGTTTTGGTGCAATACCAGGATTATTTTCCTTCTTTTGTCATTCAAATGATTAAAGTTGGTGAAGAAACAGGCAAATTGGATAGAACATTAATGGAAGTGGTAAATTTTTATCAAAAAGAAATAAAAAGAGCAATAGATTTAGCTTTAAGTCTTTTAGAACCTATGTTAATAATATTTTTAGGTATTATTGTGGCTCTTTTAGCAATTTCTGTTTTTGCTCCTTTGTATGGTGCCCTTGGAACAATATGAGCGAATCGCAATGAGCCCACCCACCTAAATTTTTGGATTAATTTTTTATGTATTATATTTATGTTTTATTTTTAAATAACAAAAAATTTTATAAAGTATATTCGGAAGATTTAAATAGAAGAATAAAAAAACATAATAATGGATTTGTAGAAAGCACTAAAGATAACAGACCTGTAGAATTAGCATATTATGAAGCTTATCACAATAAAAAAGATACAATGGATAGGGAAAAATATTTTAAAACAGGCTGAGGAAGATTGTATTTGAAGAAAATTATTAAAAATTATATCAAGGAGAAAAATTAAATCCAAAAACTTAGGCGGGTTGTCTCTGCCTAGTCTGCCTAAATTTTTTTCAAAAACTTAGGCAGATTTAGGCAGATCCAAGTTATTCACAGCGTCATTATTGTTTATTGCTTGAATAAATAATATAATAGAATAAAAAAGGGAAAGGGAGAATTTCATTTTACGATACGAAAGGTTTTATCCAGCACCACTTTCACTTAATAATTATGAATATGTTTAAGATTTTTAATTCAGAGAATAGTCCAAAAACCAAATTACGATTATTTAGTGAAAGTGGTGCTGGGTTCACGATTATTGAATTATTGGTAGTTGTTGCTATTATTGCTGTTTTGACTGGTATTGTTTTGTTAAATGTAATTGTTTATACTGATAGAGGTAAAACAGGAGCTATAAAGGCAAATATATCCGGTATACAAACTAATGCAGCAGTATTGTATGAAAATAGTGGAAGTTATTTAGGCTTGTGCGGCATTGCATCTGTTAATGCTGCTCGTTCTGCAATTATTGCAGCTGGTAGTATTGCTTTAATTTGTGTTGTTAATGCCGCCAATACTCAATACTGTGTTTGTTCAAGAGAAATCGGCAATGCTAATACTTTCTGCGCTGATTATACTGGCACCAGGAAAGAAACAACTATCGCTTGCACTACAGAATGTCCTGTCGGTGGCGCTAACCCCGGTGCTTGTGTATAGGTTTTTGTAATAATTTGATTATCCACAGCATTGTTATTGCGTATTGTTTTAATAGGTAATATAATAACATTAATAAAAGAAAATTTTCACCCGTTTAAATTTTTTAGTAAAAAACTTAGGCGGGTAAAAAGGTCGAGATTTTTAAATTAAAAAATAGAAAAATTCACCCAGTTAAATAATTTTTATCTTAAGGTAAAAATTAAAATGCGAAGTACTTTATTTAACGGGGTAAAAATCACAATGCAAAAATTAAAAGGTTTCACGATCATTGAATTATTAGTAGTTGTTGCTATTATCGCTGTTTTGACTGGAATTGTTTTGGTCAACGTAACTCAGTATATAAATAAGGGGAAAAATGCCGCAATAAAAGGTAATATGTCATCGCTTTTGATAAATGCAGCAATATATTATGATACCGATCCTGTTAATAAAGGTACTTATACTGCTTTTGATACCAATACTGCCACTGGTTGTGGAGCTGGTAGTCCTATTGCACTTGCCATTACTGCTGCAGGAGGTGCTTTAACTTGTAGAGTTAGTACAAATGCGCCAGCTGGCAGTGCTTGGTGTGGATGTTCAACAGAATTACCCGTCACGACTGTTTTCTGTGTTGATTCTACGGGAAAGAAAATAGAAAAATTAGCTTCTGATTGTACTGTTGCAACATGTGTTCTTACATCAGGTGCTTGTATTTAGTGCGGGATTGTCTTTTATGTCAAAATGGCGCCAAGTTTGGCGCCATTTTGTTTTTTACTAGATTGTAATAAAAATGATATAATAAACAAATTTTAAATATTATTTTGTGGAATGGGCAAATGCTATGGGCAAAAGCCCACAGATTTCCATACTCCCCGCAGAGAGCAAAAGAAAAAATCTTTTTTCTTTTGCGAATTAGTGATTAAATATGCACAGCACATTTTAAATAATATAATTATATTATATAATTTATGTAAGATATCAGATTGCTTATTTTAATAAATACTGTGGCTACACTAAAATTAATTTTAGTGCTTTAATTTTAAAAGGTCGAGATTTTTAAATTCACTCTATTAAAATCAAAAGAATCTTTTAGTTAAAAATTAAAAAAGAAAAAATAAATGAAAATGCGACAATCAAAAGGCTTCACAATCGTTGAATTGTTGGTAGTTATTGCTATTATTGCTGTTTTAACTGGCATTGTTTTGTCAAACGTAACTTCTTATATTAATTCAAGTAAAGATGCGGCAATAAAAGGTAATTTATCGACTGTATTAACTAATGGATCGGTATATTATGACGATCCTGCAAGGGGTAACGGTAGTTATGCCGGTTTTTGTGGCGATGTGGGATACACAATCCCTAGCCTTGCAATTACTGCTATTGATAATATGATTCAAAATTGTAATGTTGATGTTAGTGGTACTGCCTGGTGCGCTTGTTCAACATTAAAGTCTACCGCCGGAGATGTTTTTTGTGTTGATAACACGGGAGTTAAAAAGACTGTTTCTTTAACAGATTGCGCTACAGAGTGCCCTGCCACTGGTGCTTGTGTATAAAGCTTAATTATTAAGTGACAGGTCTAGTATAAAAAACACCCTTACGGGTGTTTTTTAAATTATAGGAAAATGATAAAATGAATTAAGAATAAATTTTAAATCCAGAATTTATTTTGACCAAACTCTTATATAAAGACAAGTTTAAAATCCGAATGCCAAAAATACCATATCTTGCAAAAGTCACAGCTGTGACTTTTGCAAGATAAATGTTAAAATGAAAAGAAAAAATGAAAACAGTAACCGACGAATTTTTATGGGATATGTATAAATTTTTAGAAAAAGCTGGGGATGTTTTTAATTTTGCAACTAAATTACCTGCCATGGCCAACTATTTACCCGGTCCTAAAAATCCTATTTTTAGGAAGTACCAAAAAGATAGAAATAAAAGAAAATTCACTAATCTTGTATATTATTTAAAAAGAAAGGGATATATAAGAATAAAAAACCTGAAAAATAAACAAGCTATAATGCTCACAAAAGAAGGTATGGGTAAAGCATTAAAAGCAAGTTTTAAAATAGAGGGGAAGGTAAAGAGAAAAGATGGAAGATGGATAATGTTAATCTTTGATATGCCAGAAAAATACAGAAAATCAAGAGATCTATTAAGAGGTGTATTGCATAATTTAGGATATAAAATGTTCCAACAAAGCGTTTGGATCACTCCTTATGATGTTTCTGAAAAAACAGAGAAATTAATGCAATTTTATTCACTTGATGGATATGTTAAGATATTTTTAATAGAAAATTTATGATACTTATATATCTTATAGTTCTCACAGCTGTGAAATTTATAAGATATTGTATTTTATGGAATTAATTGTTTTTTATGCATTTATTTTTATTTTCGGTTTGATAATAGGAAGTTTTTTGAACTGTGTTATTTATAGATTAGCCCGCCCAAATTTTTCCCTTTGGAAAAACTTAGGCGGGCTAAAAGGTAGGTCTTATTGTCCCCACTGCAAAAATCGATTAATTTGGCTGGATTTAATTCCTATTTTTAGTTTTTTGTTTTTAAAAGGCAAATGCAGATATTGTCATAAAAAAATATCAATTCAATATCCAATTGTCGAAATACTAACAGGGTTGATATTTCTTTTAATTTTCAACCACAGCGCCGGACGCTTCGCGTTGGTGCTGGGCCAAAATGCTCAAATTTTTGAGCATTTTGGTTTTTCAGTTTTGAACCTTTTATTTTTGTTTTATATTTCATCGGTTTTGATAATTATATTTATATACGACTTAAAATATTATTTAATACCGGATAAAGTTTTATTTCCAACAATTGCAATAGCTCTTTTGTATCGTTTATTTTATTTTTCTTTGATTTGGGATTATTTATTGGCTGTTTTAATCGCATCTGGTTTTTTCTTGTTTATTTTTCTAATATCTAAAGGTCGTTGGATGGGTTTTGGGGACGTAAAACTGGCAATTTTATTAGGCCTATTTTTGGGTTTTCCTAATATTTTAGTGGGCCTATTTTTGTCTTTCTTTTTTGGTGCTATAATAGGATTAGCATTAATAATTTTAAACCTGCCTGCGCAGGCAGGTAAAATAGGGTTAAAAAGTGAAATACCCTTTGCCCCATTTTTAATTACTGGAACTTTTATAGCAATGTTTTTCGGAGATATAATAATTCAATGGTATTTAAGCTTATTTTTGTTTTAAAAAATGTTCTATGCGCATGTTTTGAAAAGTAATTTTGTAGAAGAAATTTATGTTGGTTCAACAAATGATTTAAGGAGGAGAATCAAGGAACATAACAATGGTGTAGAAATTTCTACAAAAAGGTATATTCCATGGGCTTTATGCTACTATGAAGCATACTCTACAGAAAAATTAGCTAGGTTAAGGGAAAAAAGATTGAAGAATAATGGTAATGCAATTAGAGAACTTAAAAAGAGGATAGGGTTAATAAGTTAGAAAAAGGGTTTACCCAACACCACTTTCACTTAATATTTGTTAATATGTTTTCCAATATAAAACTTAAAAAAAAATACAAGCGCAACTTTCGATTATCCAGTGAAAGTGGTGCTGGGTTTACAATAATTGAAGTGTTGGTAGTTACTGCTATTATTATTGTTTTTTCAATTATTTTAATTTCAAATTTTCCTCAATTTAAGATTCAATTTGCTCTTTCGCGAACTGCTTATAAATTTGCTCAGGATGTAAGAAGGGCACAAGGCATGTCTTTGTCATCTACACAGTATAGGGATTCAAATGGCATATTGCAACCAGTAAAAGGATATGGAGTTTATGTTGATATATCAAATAATAAAAAATATATTATATATGCTGATGTTCCGCTATGTGTCGGCTGTGATGGTAACCAGTTTTATGATTCACCAGCGGATTATATCGCAGAAAATATTGATTTTAGTTTAAATGAACCTGGAGTAATTATTCAACAAATAAATAATATTGTTGGCAATAATGTAAGTATTAATTTTGCTCCCCCTAATCCCACTACAACAATAACTCCATTGCCAAGTCAAAATAGTATAGACATTGTTTTTGTATTAGAAGGCGACTTAACAAAAACTAAAACCGTCTCAATAAATACAGCTGGTTTAATAGAAGTTAAATGATTTATGGAAAAGAAATTATTTAAATCGAATAAAAATTACAACCACAAAAATGGTGCTAAAAGGGATTTGCCCAGCACCACTTTCACTTAAGAATTTTTAATATGTTTAACAATTTTAAATTTAAAAACAATTCTAAAACTAAATTTCGATTACACAGTGAAAGTGGTGCTGGGTTTACAATAGTTGAAATAATAATTGCTATTTCTATTTTGTCATTTGGGATTGTGTCAGTTTATAGCGTTTTTTCTGGTATTGTTATTTTAACTTATAATATTTCTTTGCGTTTTACTGCGGCTTATCTGGCTCAAGAGGGTGTGGAAATAGTTAGAAATATTAGAGATAATAATTTTATTAATATGGTTAGCAATCCCAATTTAAAATGGTCTGCCGGACTTATTGGTAGTCCTTGTAACACAGGATGCCAGGCAGATTATAAAACCCAAACTTTAAATCAGTATAACAATACTTTTTTGGGATTAAATAATGGTGGTTTTTATAGTTATGACACAGGCGCCACTCCTACAATGTTTAAGAGAAAAATTATAATAAGTCCAGTATTGGGAACAGGTAATGCTTTAAATGTTGCTGTTGTGGTAATTTGGAAGTATGCCGGACAAACATTTACTTTTAAGGCAGAAGAATATTTATATAATTGGTACTAACGTCATAAAACATGAAGCATAAAACATATAACATAAAAAATACGAAAAAAGAAAAACAGAAAAACTGTTCCATGTTCCATGTTCCATGTTCCATGAAGCAAAAGGGGTTTTCAGTAATAGAGTTGGTTTTTGTTTTGGCTATATTTTTAATTATTGTAGGCGTTACAGTTGATATTTTTATTTCTATGGTACAGCATCAAAGGAGGATATTAGCAGAACAAGAACTTTTAAATCAGACAAGTTATGTTATGGAATATATGTCAAAGGCGCTTAGGATGGCTGTAAAAGATACAACTGGAAGTTGTCTTGGGATAATAGGATTTAATGATAAAACTCCAGTTTATTCTCTTACTCACTGCCCTATTGACCCATTAAAAGCTTGTAATGGCGTAAAGTTTATCAATCAATCAGATAACAATGCTTGTGAAGAGTTTTTTTTATTGGGCGGTAAATTACAACAGATAAAAAATAATTCTCCTGCGCAAAATATTTTATCAGACAAATTTAAAATAAAATATGCTAGATTTGTTGTTGATGGCAATCAAACTTTGCGTTTTGCGGCTTACGGCGATTTAGTTCAGCCAATAATAACTATTTTGTTGGACATTCAAAATCCGTCGGTATTAAATCAGCAGGAAAAGATAATTCAAACGACTGTTTCACAAAGAAATTTAAATATATAATAACGAAAATCCAAAATCCTGATATCTAAATTCCAAACAAATCCAAATTACCAAAATCTAAAATCCAAGACACGTTTTGAGTTTTGAACATTTGAATTTTGAGTTTGTTTAGAATTTAGTGCTTTGAATTTTGTATTTATAAATCTAGTTTAAATTCAAGCCTCAAGATGCAAAGTTCAAAATTCAAATTTAATTTATATATAATGATTTATAATTCTCAAAAGGGAGTATCTCTTATAATTATTTTTTTAATAATGACAGTAATTATTGCCATAGTTTTGAGCATAAGTACAATTTTATCTAGTGAAATTAAAATTATAGGCGATATAGGAAGTTCTGTGTCGTCATTTTATGCCGCTGATATCGGGATAGAAAAGACATTGTATTTTGATAGAAAGCAAGTAATTGCCGGTGCAAAAAGAGGTTTTTGCAATACTTGTAATGCATGTAATGATCCCAGCGTTGATCCAGCTACTTGGTGCAATAATTGTTTTACTACAGATCTTGATCCTGGGCCTACAAATGGTTGTGATTTAACAACTTGCACTAATTGTAAGCTTGATTATGATACCACTTTTTCTGATAAAAAATATACGGTGTCTGCAACAGTAAGTCCAGATTTAATAACCCCTACTACTTCTAATCTTAATATTAACTCAAAAGGACTTTACAGAAATGTAATAAGGCAAATTAATTCATTTAGTAGTTCAAAATAATTAAACTATTATTGTTCTCCAGACATTAAATATGCAGTCGGGTCGCGAGAATTGTCCGCTTTAGCGGAAATTACCACCCTAGCATATTTTCGTCGTTCGTTCGGGAAACAAAATTATTCGAGTGAGTAATCTTCTTTCCCTCACTTGCTTCGGGTCGCGAGAGCTTCCAGCAAAGCTGGAGCTCCCGACCTAGAAAATAAAAAATTAATCATGGGAAAAAAGGAAGTCAATCAAAGGATAAAAAAACTCCGGAAACTTATCGACCATCATCGCTATCTTTATCACGTTTTAGATAAGCAAGAGATAACAGACGGCGCATTAGACTCTTTAAAAAAAGAGCTTTTTGATTTAGAGCAAAAATATCCAGACCTTGTAACTGTTGATTCTCCGACTCAAAGAATAGGCGGCAAGCCACTTTCAGAATTTAAAAAGGTAAGGCACAAAGAAAGAATGATTTCATTTAACGATAGTTTTTCAAAGGAAGATATGCATGATTGGATAGATAGGATATCCAAACTTTTGACAGAGGAAGAAAAAAAACAAATAGATTTTTACTGCGAATTAAAAATAGATGGTTTAGCCATAGAGTTAATATATAAAAACGGAATTTTAAAAACCGGTTCAACGCGAGGAGATGGAATAATAGGAGAAGATATCACTCAAAATTTAAAAACAATTGAATCAATTCCTTTAAAAATAAGGGATGAAAGTGAAGTTATCAAGGAATTGAAAAAAAAAGGATTAAAAGAAATATCTTACAATATAAAAAATAAGGGACTGAAGGAATTAATTGTAAGGGGTGAAGTTTTTATTTCAAAAAAAGAATTTAAAGCTATAAATGAAATTCAAAAACAAAAAGGTTTGCCTCTTTATGCCAATCCAAGGAATATAGCGGCTGGCTCTGTTCGTCAATTAGATTCAAAGATAACAGCTTCCCGCCATCTTGATTCATTTGCCTATGAATTAATCTCTGATTTTGGGCAGATTACTCATGAACAAAAACACGAAATTTTAGAGGCCTTAGGATTTAAAATAAATACCAACAATAAATATTATAATTCCATTGAAGATATATTTTCTTTCCATGATAAATATTCAAAGTTAAGGGAAAAATTAGAATATGAAATTGATGGAGTGGTGGTCATTATAAATAACAATAAAATTTTTGATAAATTAGGAATAGTTGGCAAAGCTCCTAGGGGTGCAGTTGCTTTCAAATTCAGGCAAAACGAGGCGACTACAAAGGTTTTGGATATAAAAGTTCAGGTTGGCAGAACGGGAGTTTTGACACCCGTTGCTATTTTAAAACCAGTAAAGGTTAGTGGAATTACAATATCAAGAGCCACCTTGCACAACGAAGATGAAATTAAAAGATTAGGCTTAAAAATTAAAGATACAGTTATTGTGGGGAGGGCTGGAGATGTAATACCCAATATTATTAAAGTTTTGCCAGAATTAAGAAGTGGCAGAGAAAAAATATTCATAATGCCGAAAATTTGCCCTAGTTGCAAAACAAAATTGGAAAAGTCAAAAACAGAAGCACTTTGGCGATGCCCCAATCAAAAATGTTTTGCCCGCCAGAGGAGGTCTTTTTACCATTTTGTTTCTAAGGGTGCCTTTAATATTGAAGGTTTGGGCCCCAAAATTATTGATAGGTTATTGGACGAAGGATTAGTTTCAGACCCTGCTGATATATTTGAATTAAAAGAAGGAGATATTATAAGTCTAGAAAGGTTTGCCGAAAAATCGGTAAAAAATTTGATAAGTTCAATTTCGGAAAAAAAAGAAATAACTTTGGCAAAATTTATTTATGCTTTGGGTATCAGGAATATCGGGGAAGAAACAGCGACAGATTTGGCTAAGAATTTTAAGTCTATTGAAAAATTAAAGAATGCAAAACTTCAAGATTTGTATGAAATTTTAAATATAGGGCCAATTGTTGCAAAGTCAGTTTATGAATGGTTTAATAATAAAGATAATTTAAATCTTTTAGATAAACTTTTTAAAGTTGGTGTAAAAATAAAAAATCCCTTCGGGCATAGCCCAACGGGCGAGCCTGCAAAAATAAATAAGGTTAAACTATCAGGTAAAATATTTATTTTTACAGGCACTTTAAATTCAATAGAGAGAGAACTAGCAAAGCAAAAAGTTAGGGATTTGGATGGTCAAACTACAGAATCGGTATCTTTAAAAGTTGATTTTGTAGTTGCTGGTAAAGAGCCCGGTTCAAAATTAAATAAAGCCGAAAAACTTGGGTTAAAAATTATTGGTGAAAAAGAGTTTTTGGAAATGATAAGTAACTAAAATACAAAATTCAAAATCCTAAATCCTAAACAAGCACAAATTACTAAAATCCAAAACACGTCACGTTTTGAACATTTGAAATTTGAATTTTGGATTTGTTTAGGGTTTCGTGCTTTGGGTTTTGGATTTAAGAAAAAATGGGTTTTTATCTGAATCATATTAAAAAATTAGATTGGGGAATTATAATTTGCACTTTGCTTATAACAGGGTTCGGCCTAGCTGGAATTTATAGCTATTCTATGGCCAAGAATAATTTTTCAGATTTTGAAAAACAAATTGTTTTTTTTGCTATAGGATTTGTACTGATGCTTTTGATAAGCCTTTTTGATTACAGGATTTTAAGGAATAATTCTTACTTGATTTTAATTCTTTATGCTATTTGCTTGATTTTATTAGCAGGTCTTCATTTTTTCGCTCCGAACATCAGGGGGACAAGAGGTTGGTATCGCCTTGGTTTTTTATCTCTTGATCCTATTGAACCGACTAAAATTGTCTTGATCGTTTTATTAGCAAAATATTTTTCAATGAGACATGTTGAAATGTATAAATTCAGGCATATTGTATTGTCTGGGGTGTATATTTTTTTGCCCGCAATTTTAATTTTTATGAAGCCGGATTTAGGCGGTGCCATGGTTTTAATATTTATATGGTTAGGAATTTTGATGATTTCGGGAATAAAATTAAAGCACTTTTTAATACTTCTTTTCTGTTTTATTTTGGTCTCCGTTTTCTCTTGGCATTTTTTATTGAAAGATTATCAAAAACAAAGAATTATTTCATTCATTTTTCCATATGATGTGCTTGGAGGAGCTTGGAGCCAGTCCCAAACTAAAATTGCTATTGGTTCGGGCCAAATTTTAGGTCAAGGCATTGGTAAAGATTCACAGGTGCAGTATGGATTTTTGCCAGAGCCACACACTGATTTTATTTTTTCTGCCATAGCAGAAGAATGGGGAATATTAGGAGTATTTATTTTGTTTATGTTATATTTAATTTTGATTGTACGTATATTAAAAATAGCAATTGAGTCAGAATCAAATTTTCCCAGGCTTTTTGCAGTTGGATTTGCCATTGCTTTGATAGCTCAATTTACAATTAACGTCGGAATGAATCTTTCAATGCTTCCAGTAGTTGGCATCTATTTGCCTTTTGTAAGCTATGGAGGTTCAGGATTAATTGGAAACTTTATTAGTATGGGCATTTTACAAAGCATAAAAGTAAGAAGATAATTTTTTATTATAAAAACTATTGAGTCTTCACCATACCGCCAATATTTTTATTAAAGTAAGTTGGGTATTATCAATCTTTAATTACCTCGTTAAAAATACTGTGAGAATGGCGAAGACTTGAGCCCGTTAGAAGTTTACGATAAAGAAATTTTGCAACGCACGAAGTGCGTTGCAAAAGATTGATATATGATGTCTAAAATACCAATAATACATAAATTACAGTGGTAAACTTCTAACGGGCTTGACATTTTTTTTATTAAGAATACAATAAACATATATTAAAAGAAGTGGCCACTTTACTACTCGCCCAGTTAAATAAAATCCTTCGGATTTTAATTTCGCCGGAGCGAAATTATTTAACGGGGTAAATAAAACTAAAAACCTTCGTCCGGTTAATTTTAAAAACCGATTTTTTTGTTTGTAAAAATGGATGAAGGCAATGCCCTATATTAATTCAGGGTATTTTGTATTGAAAATAATTTAAAATTTAAAAATCAAAAATCAAAATTTAGGTATTAAAACTTTTGCTCAAAAATTTTAATAAATTATATAATTTTAAATTGTCATTTTGCATTTTGATATTTGCATTTTGAACTCATTATCATGGCTGAGGTAATACAAAAAGTAAGAAATTTTTCAAAATCTAAACTTTCTTTTACTACTCCCCATTTTTTGCAAATGCAAAGAGAGACATGGGACGACTTCGTAGAAGTTAGGATAAAAGAGCTTTTTTCTGAAATATCGCCGATTTTAGACCATACAGGCAAAGAATTTGAGCTTTGGTTTTTGGATTATAAATTAGGCAAGCCAAACTATAAAAACGGTTTAGAAGCAAAAAGAAATAATGATTCCCTTGAGGTTTCTTTAAGGGTTAAAGTTAGATTAGTAAATCTAAAAACAAAAGAAGTTAAGGAACAAGAGGTTTTTTTGGCTGATTTTCCCTTTATGACAGAAAGGGGAACTTTTGTTGTAAATGGAGTAGAAAGGGTGGTTGTATCTCAACTTATTCGGTCTCCCGGCGCTTTTTTTACAATGAATACACGCCGCGGAAAAAATTATTTCGGGGCAAAAATTATTCCCAATAGAGGCGCCTGGCTGGAATTTGAAACAGAAGAATCCGGTTTTATTGGCGTGAAAATAAACCGCAAAAGAAAAGTGCCTGCAACTACTTTGCTTATGGCATTAGGATTAGAAAATATAGAAAAAATTGAAAAAGAATTTAAGAATGTTGATACCGGAGAAATCAAATATATTAAAGAAACCCTAAGAAGAGATACATGCAAGGATCAAAAAGAGGCGTTAGTGGAAATTTATAGGAGATTAAGGCCGGGAGATTTAGTCACTCCTGACACCGCCCAGGATTTGATTTTTAATATGTTTTTTAACTTTGACAGATATGATTTGTCAAAAGTTGGAAGGTGGAAAACTTGGCAGAGGCTCCCTAATTTAGTTACAGCTAAAAAACCTGTCCGCAATGCTTCGCATAGCGATGCAGGCGGGGATATTGAAAAAGAAGATAGAATTTTAAAAATAGAAGATATCGTTGAAGTCGTAAAAGAGATTATTATGCTAAATAATAATTTAAACGCCAAAGCTGATCAGGTTGACCACTTGGGAAATAGGAGAGTAAGGACATTATCTGAACTTTTGCAAAACAGATTGAGGGTTGGTTTGATGAGAATGGAAAGGATAATCAAGGACAAAATGTCTACATTGGATCCGTCCACTATAACTGCTATTCAAATTATAAATCCAAGGCCTCTGATGGCGGTTGTCAAAGAATTTTTTACATCATCCCAATTTTCTCAGTTTATGGATAATGAAAATCCTTTGGCTGAACTTGAACATAAAAGAAGATTAACAACAACAGGTCCAGGCGGGCTTACAAGAGAAAGGGCGGGATTTGAAGTAAGAGACGTACAGCCAAGCCACTATGGCAGAATTTGTCCTATTGAAACGCCAGAAGGTCCTAATGTTGGATTAGTAGGGCACTTGGCTTCTTTTGCAAAGATAAATCCTTACGGATTTATTGAGGTTCCCTATTTTAAGGTTAAACAAGGTAGAATAACAAACGAAATTAATTATCTTTCGGCGCAGGAAGAAGAAAGATATGTAATTGTTCCGGCTTCGGTTCCATTAGATAAGAATGGCAAGATTCTACCTGAAATACCACCTAATAAAGTTGAGGCCAGGGTAAAGGGCGAGCCAGCCGAAGTTGAAATTTCTAAGGTGGACTATTCAGATGTTTCTTCAAAACAATTTATTTCTGCTGCCGCCTCTTTAATTCCATTTTTGCAAAATGATGATGCTTCAAGAGCTTTAATGGGTTCAAATATGCAACGTCAGGCAGTTCCTTTAATAAGGCCCGAGGCTCCTTTAGTTGGCACTGGAGTTGAAAGAAATGTTGCTCGCGATTCCGGTCAGGTTATATTGGCTAAAGCACAAGGTGTCATTAAAGAAGTGGACGCCTCTAATATTAAAGTATTATATAATATAGATGGTAAAAAAGTTGAAGAAAATTATGAACTTCAGACATTTGTAAGAACTAATCAATATTCTTGTTTTCATCAAAAGCCAATAGTTCAAAAAGGAGAAAAAATAAAAAAAGGAGATGTTTTGGCGGATGGAGCGGCCATAAATCAGGGAAGGTTGGCTTTAGGCAGGAATATTTTGGTTTGTTTTTTGCCTTTAAGAGGCGGGGGGTTTGAAGATTCTATTGTTATTTCAGAAAAATTAGTCAAAGAGTACGAATTTACTTCTATACACATAGAAGATTTTACATGCGATGTAAGAGAAACAAAATTAGGTCCTGAAGTCACAACTTCAGATATTCCTAATGTAGGAGAAGAAAAATTAAAAGACTTAGATGAAGAAGGAATTGTAAGAATTGGAGCCCAAGTGGGTCCAAATGATATTTTAGTTGGTAAAATTTCACCAAAGGGGGAAGCTGAATTAACCCCCGAAGAAAGATTATTGAGGGCCATATTCGGGGAAAAAGCAAAAGATGTTAAAGACACATCTTTAAGAATGGAGCATGGGAAAAAGGGCAAGGTTACAAATGTTAAAATATTTTCTCGCGACTTGGGGCATAAATTAGAACCAGGCGTAATTAAAAAAATTCAGGTAGAAATTGCTGAAACTAGGCATGTTAAAGTTGGAGATAAGTTAGTTGGACGCCACGGAAATAAAGGAGTAGTTTCAAAAATCTGGCCTGAAGCAGAAATGCCGTTTTTAGCTGATGGCACTCCAATTGATTTGGTTTTGTCTCCTCTTTCAGTTCCGTCAAGAATGAATATAGGGCAGATTTTAGAAACTCATCTTGGCTGGGCGGCTAAAAAATTAAATTATTTGGCTATTTCCCCCGCATTATTGGGTGCTGACAAAGAAGACATTAAAAGAGAATTGAAAGAAGCAGGCCTTCCCGAATCAGGCCAGGTAACTTTGTATGATGGTAAAACAGGGTCTCCTTTCCCAAACCCAATTACAGTTGGATATATGTATGTGATGAAATTAATTCACATGGTTGATGACAAGGTTCATGCAAGATCCATTGGTCCTTATTCTTTAATTACCCAGCAGCCTTTGGGAGGAAAAGCTCAATTTGGAGGCCAGAGATTTGGAGAAATGGAAGTCTGGGCATTAGAAGGCTATGGAGCCGCTTACACTTTGCAAGAAATGTTGACTATTAAGTCCGACGACGTTGTGGGACGCGCCACAACCTATGAATCGATATTAAAAGGAGAGCCGATAAAAAATCCGAATGTTCCAGCATCATTTAATTTGCTTGTGGCTGAATTAAAGTCTTTAGGAATGGCCGTGGAAGTTAAAGAGAAAGTGAGAGAGATAAAGACGGACAAAAAGTAGCAATCAAAAAATCCATCATAAGATGAATTTCTTGACGCGGGGGTCGGTGGGATCGAACCACATTCCGCAATGCGGAACCGTTCGTGTATCAGACGACGGCCAGATCCATCCGGCGTCAACCTCCGATGTCTCCGCAAATTTATTGTATCATTGGAGAACAAAAAACAACACCTCCAACAAAGAAGATGTTGTTTCTGGTTCTGATCACAGAATGTGACGCCGTCTGATACATTTTCATTATAGCAAACCAAGAGTGCTTGTCAAGGCCAATCTTAAAATTATATGCAAAAACAAGTTTCCACATTAATCGGAATTATCATTATTGTTGCCACGGCAGTTTTTGCTTTTGGCGGAGTGTTTTATGTAATGCAAAGTTCAAAAATCAAAGTTCAAAATGACAGTGTAAAATCTCAAAATGAAACCGCAGATTGGAAAACATATAAAAATGATAAATATGGGTTTGAGATAAAATATCCACCCAATGCTTATTTTAAAGCTGGTATTGAGAGTGCAGGGGCAATGACAGGATTATTAGTATTATCATTGAAACTTAATAATAGTGATTACTTTCCTTATGAACTTCATATTGGTAATACTAGAACTATAATACAAGAAACGCTAGTTACCGACGAAGAGAGAGATGATATTCATAAAGGAGACCTTAGTCTTAATAATGGCACGAAGTTAATTAATGGAATACATTGGAATATTCTAGAGAAAATAGACAATATTGCTAAAAAAGATGCCGAAACTACGCTCTATCACCCATTAGTTTCATCACTTGTGTACTATATCAAAAATGAATTGTTCTATGTATTTGAATGCTATAATTGTAACGCAGATATTTTTAATAAATTAGGCGAAAATAGAACGTCAAATTTTCAAAAAATGATTTCAACATTTAAATTCACAAAATAAATTAATAAAAATCTAAAAAACTAAAATTCTAAAAATTATTTTAAGTTTTTATGTTTTTAAATTTTTACACCCATGCGAGTAGTAGACTTAGAATCAATAAGAATAAAACTTGCCAGTCCCGAGGAAATTTTGTCATGGTCTCATGGCGAAGTAATAACTCCGGAGACAATAAATTATAGGACTCAAAAACCTGAAAAGGACGGTCTTTTTGATGAAAGGATTTTCGGGCCGGACAAGGATTATGAATGCGCTTGCGGTAAATATAAAAGGATAAGATACAAAGGAATAGTTTGTGACAGGTGCGGAGTGGAAGTTACAAAGTCTTCGGTAAGAAGGGAAAGAATGGGGCATATTAAATTAGCCACGCCGGTTTCTCATATTTGGTTTTTAAGAGGCGTACCATCAAGAATGGGATTGGTTTTAAATAAATCCTCTCAGCAATTAGAAAAAGTTATTTATTTTTCTAGCTACATAATTACTAAAGTTGACAACGAAGCCCGCCAAAGGATTTTAGATCAAATTGAACAGGAATATAAATCAAAAGTTAAAAAAGAGAAAACAGATGCAAAAAAACAGGAATTAAAACAACTTAGGGAGAAAGTTAAGGAAGAGGTGTTGGGTGTAAAGCAACTTACTATTTTATCTGAAGTCGCTTATAATGATTTATCTTTAAAATATGGCGAAATGTTTGAAGCGGGAACAGGAGCTGAAGTTATAAAAGAATTGTTTTCTAAAGTTGATTTGCAAATTACAATTGATGAGTTGATAAAAGAAAGCACTCAAGCGCCTCCAATATTAAAGAAAAAGATTTTAAGAAGATTAAAACTTTTCCAAGGGATGGCAAAAGCTAAAATCAGGCCAGAATGGATGTTTATTAGTATTTTACCGATTTTGCCTCCCGATTTAAGGCCTATGGTTCAGTTAGATGGCGGCAGATACGCCTCCTCAGACCTTAATGATTTATACAGAAGGGTAATAAATAGAAATAATCGATTAAAATATCTTATTGAAATTTCAGCTCCGGCAGTAATCGTCAGGAATGAAAAAAGAATGCTGCAAGAAGCAGTCGATGCTTTGATTGACAATGAAATGCGCAAGGGAGTTACGACTACCGCCACAACTGGGGGAAAAAGATTATTAAAATCTTTAGCGGCAATATTGGCTGGCAAGCAGGGAAGATTCAGGCAGAATCTTTTAGGCAAACGAGTTGATTACTCCGGCAGATCAGTTATTGCGGTTGGCCCAGAGCTTCATTTTTCCCAGTGCGGTCTGCCAAAAACATTGGCTTTGGAAATATTCAAGCCATTTGTCATTAAAAGAGTTTTAGACAAAGAATTGGCATATAACATAAGAGGAGCAGCCAGATTAATTGATGAAAAAGTTCCGGAAGTTTGGGCAATCTTAGAAGAAATAGTCAAAGACAAATTAGTTTTGCTTAATAGGGCTCCAACTTTGCACAGATTGGGAATTCAGGCATTTCATCCAGTTTTGACAGAAGGAGAAACAATAAAATTACATCCTTTTGCTTGTGAGGCATTTAATGCTGACTTTGATGGAGATCAAATGGCAGTTTATTTGCCGCTATCCGAAGAAGCCCAAAAAGAAGCCAGGGAGATTATGCTTTCTTCTTTAAATCTTTTAAGGCCGGCTACGGGCTTGCCTGTTATAGGTCCTTTTCGAGACATTGCTCTTGGATGTTATTTTTTAACAAAATTAAAAGAGCCAAAAGATGACCAAGCTGTAAAAACCAGAGCACCTTTTGATAAAGGTGCTCGGCCTAGCACCTATTCAGGTGCTCAGGTTTACTCCAGTAATTCAGAAGCAATTATGGCTCATGAATATGGATTTTTGGATTTAACCGATAAAATTAAAGTTCCAAATCCAAAATCAGAAGATCATGAAATAATTGAGACCTCTGTCGGCAGAATTATCTTAAATGCCAGCTTGCCTGCAAATTACCCCTATGTAAATAAGTTGATAGATAATAAAGCATTAAAAGCCCTTGTTAGGGATATTATTGAAAAGTACCATGGTCAAGAATGTATTGACACTTTGGATAAAATTAAAGCTATGGGTTTTGAATATTGCACATTATCAGGAATTAGTTGGGGTATGGATGACCTTATAGTTCCCAAAGAGAAAGAAAAAATGATATATGACGCGGAGAGAGAAATAGAAATAATTGAAAGTCATTATGAAAAAGGTCTTTTGTCGCACGAAGAAAAAACTTCACAGAAAATTTTAGTTTGGCAGACCGTTAAAACAAAACTTGAGGCATTATTAAAAACTACTTTACCAGAAGATGGGCCCGTATTATCTATTATTAATGCGGGGGCCCGCGGTACTTGGGCTCAATTAGTTCAAATGGCTGGCATGAAGGGGCTAGTTAATAATCCTGCCGGCAATATTATTGAGTTGCCAGTTAAGTCATCTTTTGTTGAAGGATTTAATGTACTGGAATATTTTATTTCTACTCACGGAGCCAGAAAAGGAACAGCAGATACCGCGCTAAGAACCTCTTCTGCGGGCTACTTAACAAGGCGTCTTGTTGATGTTGCTCACGATGTAATAGTTTCAGAGGAAGATTGCGGCGACAAAGGCATTATAGTTTTCAAAAAGGATGCTGAAGTCATAGAACAAAATTTTGCCTTTAAATTAGTTGGAAGATTTTGCATGGAAGATGTATCAAACCCCATTAGAGGTCAGGGGGCTTCGGGGAGAGACGAAAAAGATGAAACCTCTAACGGGGCGAAAGGAAAAAACATGATTGTAAAAAAGGGAAAAATTATTGATTGGCAACAAGCTAATCAAATAACTAAAGAAGGCATTGAAAAAGTTTTAATTCGTTCGCCCTTGGGATGCAAAAGCACCAGGGGAGTTTGCCAGAAATGCTATGGTTGGGACCTAGGTAGAAATAAATTGGTAAATCTTGGAGAAGCAGTAGGAGTCGTTGCGGCCCAGGCAATTGGCGAGCCGGGAACCCAGCTTACTTTAAGAACTCATCATTTGGGAGGTGTAGCTGGAGCGGGAGATATTACGCAAGGTTTGCCAAGAATTGAAGAAATTTTTGAAGCAAGAGCTCCAAAAGGAGAGGCGGTATGTTCTTTAACAGAGGGTGAGGTTGTAAAAATTGACGAGGAAAAAAGAATTGTAACAATAAAGCCATCATCAGGTAAAAAAGATGGAGCTAAGATGCCCGCAATTGACTATCAAATCCCTGGCAGAATTGCTATTCTTGTTGCAGTGGGAGACAAAGTAGCAGAAAATCAGCCTTTGTGCACAGGAAACTTGGATTTAAAGAAACTTTATAAATCGGCAGGATTAGAAGAAACCCAACGCTATATTTTAAAAGAAGTTCAAAGAATTTATGCTTCACAAGGAGTTGATATTCACGACAAGCATGTTGAGGTAATTATCCAGAAGATGTTTTCAAGGATTAAAATTAAAGAAGAGGAAGATTCAGAATGGGTAAAGGGAGAAATTGTTGAGTGGTCTGTTTTTCAGGAAGAAGTTGAAAGATTGCATAAATTAAAAAAAGAACTGCCTTTGGGAGTCCAAATATTATTGGGAATTTCTGAAGTGGCTCTGGCATCTGAAAGCTTCTTGTCGGCTGCTTCGTTCCAGCAAACCTCAAGGGTTTTAATTAAAGCCGCTCTTGAAGGCAAAGTGGATCACTTAAGAGGACTAAAAGAAAACGTAATTATTGGAAAGATTATTCCGGTCGGCACAGGGTTTAAACTAAAGTAATTAAACCATCAAAAAACCGCCTTGAGGCGGTTTTTTTCATATACTATTGACAAAGTTTTAAAAAAGTTATATAAATAGTATAGTTCTTTGTAGATTCTATTTGGACTTCCGAGCGTTTTCGGAAGGAGGGGTAGAATCACAGCACAGGAGTACTGTCATGGCTAACCGTAGCGAGATCGTTCGTGGCATGGGTCTGGGCATGGATATCGTCGATAAGCTCGCAAAGGCTATCGTCGATGCCGGAGGACGCGAGGACTGCCTAGGTTTTCTGGCAACGCCAGCTGCTCAGCAAACTCTCGCCAAGATCGGTGGTGTCGTGGTGGACGCACTCAACGAAAAGTACGTCAAGAAGGTGGTGGTCGAGCGTCGCATCACTATCCAAGATGCTATCGCACTCGGTGGATACGACGAAGTCGATCCTCGCATCGAGCAGTTCTTTCAGTTCTTTCGACTGCCGATCTCCGACGACGTCATCCGCGAAACCGTCGCCATCCATCCGCTCTGCTTCTACTACCAGGTGCCGATGAGCAACGCCGAACACACGGTCGCCACTCTCAAAAAGAGGGGCTACCGTCCGGCTGGTATCGCCGAGTTGCTCGCCCTGGGTGCAGCAAGAGAGGAGCACAGCATCGGACTGACGTTCGCCCTTGGTTCTGTGGCAGGGCCAATCGATACGGGATTGATTCCGTACATCGACAGTGATTGGCTTCCGTACGACGAAGTTCAATACTGCCGTCCGACAAAGCGGTGCTTGAGGTTGATCGAAGGCAGTGATGTCGAGATCAAGCAGTACGAGTGCGATCGTCGGAACAATGCCAGGAGTTATCGTCACTTCGTTCTCGCTGTCCGCGAGTAAGGTTGGTTCAACTGAACCGACAAAGCCCGTGATGTAAGAAAACATCCGGGCTTTTTTGTTATATAAATTCTCTTGAATAAAAAAAGGGGAGTGGTATAATTACTGAATTAATATGGGCAAAAAAGATAAATTTCAAAAAGAAAACAATTCTAAAAATAGAGATAAAAAGAAAGATTTTCTTTTAACTTTGCAGACAAAAAGGTGGATTAAAGCAATTTTAATGTTTTTAGTTGCAATAATTACCGGACTTTCTTTTTTGGATAAAGCTGGTGTTATTGGACAATGGTTTGTTAAAATTCTAAAAATTTTAATAGGAGATTCTAAACTTACCACCACTGCCGTTATATTATCTTTATTTTTAAGTGGTGTTGTATTTCTAAAATCAAAGAAAAAAGTAAAAGTTCTAGCAATAATTTTAGCTATTGTTATTACCGTTGTAGGCATTTCTGGGATTTCAGCTAACCAAAATTTAAATCAAAATCAGGGCGGATTCATAGGTTGGCTGGCTAAACTTTTAGTAAGCGGTTTTGGTATTTTGGTTGCTAACATTATTTTTTCAGCAATAATTCTTATAGGTTTATTTATATTTTTACAGTTTATTTGGCAAGAAATATTTAAAGAAAAAGAAGGAGAAAAAAAATCTGCTGTGCTTAAAAGTTCAGATGCTCCTAATTTTAGAATAAAAGGAGTTGCAGAGGAAAAACCAGAAACTTCTAAATTGTCTCCACCTAAAATATCTTTATTTAAGAAGGGCGATATAAATTTAAATAACAAAAAACCTGCGGTTGTTGTAGCTGGTGCAATTAATAAAGATAAATATTCTTTGCCTCCAATTGACTTGCTTTCAAAAAATGAAACTGTTCCTACCAGCGGCAACATCAAAGAAAATTCAGTTATTATCAAAAAAACATTGGAAAATTTTGGCATACCTGTGGAAATGACAGAGGTTAATGTAGGGCCTACTGTAACCCAGTATGCTTTCAAACCCGCTGAAGGAGTTAAACTTTCTAAAATTACAACATTATCAAATAATTTAGCATTAGCTTTAGCCGCCCATCCCATTAGAATTGAGGCTCCAATTCCTGGTAAATCTTTGGTAGGCATTGAAGTGCCAAATAAAATAAGGGCCACAGTTGTTTTAAGGAATTTAATTGCCGACCAAAATTATCAAAATTCCGAGTCATCTTTGCTTATAGCTTTAGGAAGAGATGTTTCGGGTTCTCCAGTTTATACTGATTTAGCAGAAATGCCTCATATGTTGGTAGCGGGAGCCACAGGTACAGGCAAAACCATATTTTTAAATTCTTTAATTTTAAGTTTATTATATAAAAATACTCCGGAGAATTTGAGAATGATTATGGTTGACCCAAAAAGAGTTGAATTTCAAAATTATAATGATATTCCGCATTTATTGTGTCCTGTAATTTATGATGCGGCAAAAACAATGAATGCATTACAATGGCTGACAAAAGAAATGGAAAGGCGTTTTGAAGTTTTTTCTGAAATTCCTACCAGAAATATAAAAACTTATAACCAGAATAAATCTGTTATTGATTCGCTTTCGCAGTTGCCTTATATTGTCTTAATGATTGATGAATTGGCCGACTTAATGGCGGCAAAAGGCAGAGAGTTGGAAACGGGAATAGTAAGACTTGCTCAAATGGCAAGAGCCACGGGAATACATCTTGTTTTGGCAACACAAAGGCCTTCAGTAGAAGTTATTACAGGATTAATTAAAGCAAACATAACATCTCGCATTACTTTTCAGGTTGCTTCACAAATTGATTCAAGGACCGTTTTAGACACTTCAGGGGCTGAAAAACTTTTGGGCGCTGGAGATATGTTATTTTTGTCATCTAAAAGTTCTAAAATAAGCAGAATACAAGGTCCTTATATTTCAGAAAAAGAGGTTAAAAGGGTAACTGATTGGGTGGGAGAACAAGGCAAAAAAGTTGAGGAACCGCAGTCTGTTCTATCCCAGAGTCTAAAAGATTCTCTTGAGGCGCAACAGCAGTCAGAAGAAAAAGGAGGAGAGGTATTTTTTGGGGACGATGACCCATTATTTAATGATGTAAAAAGAATTGTACTGGAAACCAAAAAAGCTTCGGCTTCGTTTTTGCAAAGGCGTTTGAGAATTGGCTATTCAAGGGCGGCAAGATTAATTGATATGCTGGAAGATAAAGGCATTGTCGGACCGGCTGACGGCGCAAAACCAAGAGAAGTCTATGGAGATAATCATGGAGCTCAATTAGCTGATGTTTCAGGCGGCGGCCTTGATGAATCAGAAGAACTGCCAAAAGAAGAAGGATGGGAAAAAGTTTGAGCTTGCGAAAACCCCGCCCTCTATGCCATTAATATGTTAAATGATTAATAATTAATTTTGTAATAAAATTTGTACATTTTGTCTTTTTAAATTAGCTTAGAGGGCGGGGTACTCATTTCATTCGCAAATTATGAAAAATAAATATTTAAAATATATATTTCTTCTAATAGTTATAGCTTTTATTATTCCGCAAATTACTTTAGCTTCTTGGTGGAATCCGTTCACTTGGAATTGGAATATTTTCAGCTGGTTCACTAAACCGCAAGTGGTAGTACCAGTTATCCCAGTTTCTACACTAAAAAACCAAACTGCTAGTTGGAAAACATATACAAATACCAAATATGAATATCAGATAAATTATCCTAATGGCTGGATTACAGATGTAAATTTGTTTAGTTATAATAACACAGGTGAAGGCGATGTAGTTTTTTGTCCACCAGAATTACAGCAAGTTAACAATAGTAGAACTATCTGTAGGGTTGATAAAACAAATGGAGGATCAATTAACCCAAAAGCTCCTATTTCTTTATTTCAATGCGCAACCCAAGGAACTGATTTAGAAACTTGTCAACGATACAAAGGAATTAATTTAGGAACCAACCAAACAGGACAATATTTTTATGAATTAGTTCTCAACGATCAAAATTATTCTGCAACATATAATCAGATGCCCTCTACTTTTAAATTTATAAATCAAAAAATTCAAAGTGGGAAAAATTATACAATTGGGCCAGATGGACGAATAATAAGACCAGAGTCGTCGGTAATAAAAATTACACCGGTAAAATTTCAAGGCACAGTAAAAAGCATAAACCCCTTTACTGCATATATAGATGGCAAGGTATATACTATTGACTTATTTGAAAAGAAATCATATGACCAAAATGGTTTAAAAATTTCTTTTAATGACATAAAAATCGGAGATAAAATTAGTTTCGGTGGATATTTTTTAAGTGATACTGATAATACTATTAGTACTCTTTCGGTAATTGATATTTCTATTCACCCAAAAGTAGAATCAAAAATATATCAGGGTGTAGTAAAGAGTATAAATCCTTTTAGAATGATAATAGATGGTGTTACGTATAATATTAGTTTACCTACGGATGCAAGTTATCCTATTTTTGGTGATAAAGGTAATAATCCGATATATTTTACTGACATAAAAATTGGAGATACACTTAGTGTGGGTGGTATGCTTTTAAATAATACTATTAGCGCATTTACAATTAGTGATCTTTCTATAAATCCAACAGCACAAATTCCAAGAATATATAAAGGTATAATAAGTAATATAAATGCTTCCAGTAAATCTTTTACTTTAACTATAGATGGTATCGCATATACTGTTATTAGTAGTGATATTAATGGATTTCATACGGCTAACCAAAGTGGTAATCCAATTCTTTTTACTGAAGTAAAAAATGGCGATAGTATTGAAGTTTATGGAACTATTACAAATACTACTATTACTACAAATTCAGTTGTTGATTTTTCAATTACTGATAAATAAAAAATTATTAAATAAAAATTATGAAAAAAGAGAAAAAAATTGAGGAAAAAAAAGTTAATAAGGCTTTGGATTCGGCGATTAATGAAATAAAAGAGCGGTTTGGAGAAGGGTCAATTATGAAGCTTTCAGAAACCAATAAAGTTAATGTTGATACAATTCCCACTGGGTCAATTGCAATGGATTTGGCGCTTGGCGTTGGCGGAATGCCGCGGGGCAGAATTATAGAAATTTATGGCGCAGAATCTTCCGGAAAAACCACATTATCTTTGCATATAGTTTCTGAAGCGCAGAAAAAAGGCGGAGTGTGCGCCTATATTGATGCCGAGCATGCCATGGATCCCGATTACGCTAAAAGATTAGGAGTAAATACTGACGACCTTTTAATTTCACAGCCGTCTTCGGGCGAGCAAGCTCTGCAAATTGTGGAAACATTGGTAAACACCAAAAATGTAGATGTAATAGTTGTTGATTCTGTTGCTGCTTTAACTCCACTAAGAGAGATAGAAGGTGAAATTGGCGACCAACATATGGGTTTGCAGGCACGCATGATGTCGCAGGCCTGCAGAAAATTATCAGCTATTGCCGCTAAATCAAATACGATGATTATTTTTATCAACCAAACCAGGATGAAAATCGGCATGGTTTTTGGCAATCCCGAAACTACTCCCGGGGGACTGGCCTTAAAATTTTATGCTTCTGTCAGGGTGAATTTAGCCCGAACCGCCCAGATAAAGTCGGGCGATGAAATTATCGGCAACCGAGTAAAAGCCAAGGTGGTGAAAAACAAAGTAGCAGCTCCGTTTAGAATTGCCGAATTTGATATTTATTATAACGAGGGAATTTCAAAATCAGGAGATGCTTTACGCGCGGGACTAGCTAATGGAATGATAAAACAGTCGGGAGCTTCTTTTACCTTTGAAAGTGAAAAAATAGGGCAGGGCACGGAAGCCGCAAAAGCATATTTAAAAGAACATCCGGAAATAATGGAAAAAATAAAAGTGGCGGTAATAACCGTTCAACAAGCATAAAGGTCGTTTTTTAAATAATATAATTTAAGTATAAAAATTATATGTCAATAGAAAAAGGAACAATAGAATCAGAGCCAGAAGAAGGTGAAGGTGACTTGGTATTAGATGCTTTAAAGAGTAAATTGGAGGAACTCCGCAGATTTAGCACAGGTTTGGCGACAGAAAAAATTTCTATTAAACAATATGAAGAATGGATAGATAAAATTAATGAGGGCGACCAAGATGCTTATAATAAAGCTGCAAAAGAGTTTGGGTCGGAAGATGTCCCAATGGGGGAGCAAAAACTTAGATCTAAAAAAATGAAAATAAAAAAAATATCACCAGAAAGGCGCAAAGAAATTGATGAAGCTCTTGATAGGTTTAATTAAGATAATAGATTATAAAGCATTTTTAAAAGAGTATTCATAAGTAATGGAAAAGATAAAAGTGTTAGCAGTCCAGCAATTATAAGTTAGTTTGTAGTTAGTAGTGAGTAGTTTGCAGATTAAAAATTAAATGAATTGTTTATGGAGTTAAGACAAATATTATGAACTATATAATAAAAAATTTAATTTTGTTTATTTTCCTCGTGTTTTTTATTATACTATTGACCTACTTTCTACCTGGCATTATATTACTTTTCCCAATTATAATGATAGGTATATTGATTGCGGGTGTGTTTATGGAAATAAAATTCCATGATAAAAGAATAATAATCGTTAGTGTGATTTCTTTTGTAACTATGCTTATTCTTCTTGTACTTGGATTTACTTCTGTGATAGGTTTATAGAATGAATATTACTTTCAATATAGATAACTAAAAAAACAGCTCGCGGGCTGTTTTTTAGTTTGAATATTTAACTTTATATTTATAATTCCACTCCCAGTTTTTCTTTAATTACTTTTTTCATTTTATTAATATCACTTTTCATAAGTGTGAATTCAGTTTCGAGATCATTAAGTCTTTTGAGAAATTTATCAATGGTAGTGATCAATTTGTCGATTTTATGGTTTATCCTTAACTCCATCGCTTCCAATTTTTTATCAAATTTTATTTCTAGATTAGTTAGTTTTATATCTACGGCATTCAAAATCACAGTTGTTTGGTTATCCAACAATTCTTGTATATCTTTTTTACTAATTGATTTTTCTTTTGTTGCCATAGTTTTTAAATTATACTACTTATTATAATCTATACAAAAATCATGTCAAATTAAAAAAAAACAGCCCATGGGCTGTTTTTTTATACTTAATACCAAATACTTAATACTTATCTTGGCGTATACGGCATCATTGCCATTTGGCGGCTCCTCTTAATTGCAGTTGCAATTTTTTTTTGATGATGGCTGCATAATCCTGTTTTTTTTCTTGGTTTTATTTTATAAAAGCCAGACACAAAACGAGACAATAATTCTATGTCCTTATAATTTACATCGTTAATATTTTTTCGGCAGAAGTAACAAAACATAGTTTAATAATTTATATATTGATTTCTTTTCTTAATATTTGCTATTTTTTCTAATGGCCGTAAATTTTTTAAAGACCAACATTCTTTAAATTGTGGATCTTCTACAGAAATATAACTAAATAAACTTTTTGGTTTTATATGATCCACGGCCCAATAAGTACCATAATTTTCCCAATTCATATTTCTGTCGAATTTTCTCTCCAGGTGTTTTATAAGATCTTCGAGAGTATAATCTAATCTTTGCCACGGATGGCCAGATTTTATGCCCTTTAATGATCTTGCTATAGCGCTTCCCATATTTTCACTAAGTCTATATCGTGGTTTTGTTTTTCTTTGGATTTTCTGCCATTCCTTTTTATATTGTAGAATTTTTTTCTGGTTATTTTTATTATACTTCTTGTGACGCTTCCCGACTGTTTCTAGATTTTTCCAATAGTATTCTTTACTTTTTTATAGTATCTTTTCTTTATTATTCTGATATATGATTTTATGTCGTTGAGATTCTTTCTCTTTATTATCCCAATAATAATCTCTGTGAATTTTTTGTATCTTTTCTTTATTATTTTGATACCATATAGCTCCCCAGAATCTCATTTTCTCTTTTAAAGTCTCTTTGTTTTTCTGATAGTATTCTTTTTTCTTTTGTAATATTTTATCTCTATTTTCTGCATAATAATCTTTTTTGCTTTTAGAAACCATAAAGAATGAAATTCATCTTAAAAAGGAATGTCGCGGACATCTATTTCACCATTTTCGGTGCCTTTTGGTTCTTCTGCGGCGGTTGGCGGGGTATAGTTTTCTTCGATTATTGGTATATCCTTGTCCTCCGGAGCCTTAGCGAAGGAGGATTCGTTTTTATTGTATTGACCGCTAGTTCCTGCTCCTGCTGGCCTTGGGCCTAATTGCAAGCTTTCGGCAATAATTTCTGTTTTGTACTGTTTTATTCCAGCAGAGTTTTGCCAGTTTCTTGTTTTTATTCTGCCTTCAATTAAAACTAAAGACCCCTTGGTTAGATATTTTGAGCTGATGTCAGCTAATTTTCCAAAACAAACAATATTATGAAATTCTGCCTCCTGTTTTTTTTGCCCCGCGCCATCGGTATAAAATCTGTTGGTAGCTATGCCAAAAGAAGTAACTTGCTGGCCGCTTGGCAATGCCCTAACTTCTGGATCTCGCGTAACATTACCCAAAATGAAAGATTTATTTAAATTCATCTTATAACAGCGACACTAATTACTAATCGCACGCTAATTTACGAATTCGTACATTCGGGTGTCATTAGTAAATTGGAGTCGCCTATTCACTAAGAATTTCGTCTAATTTTTTTTCAATATCATCCAATTCAACTTTCACTGATTTAATTTTTTCCTTGCTCTCCAAGACTTCAGCAAAGGAGGATTGTTTGTGTTCTGTTGTAGCTGATGGTTTTCTAATTCTTCTTTCTTTCCTTTCTTTCACAGGCTTTTTTACTATAACAAAGTGGCGTAAAATTTTTGCATCTTTCTCTAACTTTTCTTTTAATCCTTTTATTTCTTTTTCCTCTATCTGAAATTCCAATGTGGCAAAATAACCTGAGCTTTGTTTTTTAATTGGGTAGGCCAACACTTGAGGAACAGTTTTTTCCGATTTTAAAATCACCCCGCCCTTTTCTTGCACAAAAGCCTCAATTTCTTTTTTTATATTTTCCGCATCTTGGGAGGTAATTTCTGAGGATATTATATATGTTAATTCGTATGGTTTCATATCTTTTATGTTAAAGATATTATAACAGACGAGTTTTAAAAAAGCAATGTTTACCAATGATTTTGTTATGATATACTAAAATCAACATGATTGATCAATCAATTTTCAAATCGTATGATGTCAGGGGCATATATCCTAACCAATTAAATGAAGAGACGGCTTTTGCAATAGGCAGAGCTTTTATAAAGCATACTAGCGCAAAAAAGGTGGTGGTTGGCTATGATGCCCGTATTTCATCACCAGATCTATTTAAAGCTCTTTCAAGAGGTATTGTTTCGCAAGGTGTAGATATTTATAATATAGGGCAAGTGCCAACTGAATGCCTTTATTTTGCAGTAGGAAATTATGATTTTGATGCGGGAATTATGATAACTGCCAGCCATAATCCAAAAGAATACAATGGTTTTAAGATAGTAAATAGAGATAAAGATTTTATTAGAATAATTTCTGGTAAAGATATTGAAGAATCAGTAAAACAAGACGATTTAAAAACAGAAAAAGAAGGACAGGTTAAAGAAAAAAGTATTTGGAATGATTATTTAAATCATATTTTTTCTTTCATTGACATAAATAGATTAAAACCATTTAAAATAGTTATTGATGCTTCAAACGGCGTTATAGGTAATGTTATTTTAAAGGTTAAAGATAAACTACCCATTGAAATTATTGAGTTGAATTTTGAGCCTAACGGAAACTTCCCGAATCATAGTCCGAATCCTTTAGTAGAGGGTTCGGCAGATCAAATCAAAAAAGAAATTAAAAAACATAAAGCTGATGGCGGCTTTATTTTTGATGGTGATGCAGATAGAGTATATTTGGTAACAGAAGAGGGTAATTTTATTAAAGCCGATATTACTTTAACGCTCTTAGCAAAATATTTTTTACAAAAAAATCCGGGAGGGGGTATTGCATTTCATGTAACTTGCTCTAAATCGGTATCTGAGTTTGTTAAAAAATGGGGTGGCAGACCCATCAGAACAAAAGTCGGTTTTATTAATATTCAGAAAGGATTAATAGATAATAATGGCATAATGGGCGGAGAACTTTCTGGCCACTATTGTTTTAAGGATAATTTTTATTCAGATTCCGGCATGGTTGCTTTCTTAACTTTACTGCAGATAATTTCACAGGATGGCAGAAAAGTTTCAGAAATAATTAAAGAATTATCTGTCTATTTTAAAGATCCAGAAATAAATTTTGAAGTGAAAGATAAAAATTCAATTATGGAAAAAGTAAAACAGAAATATTCTGATGGAAAGCAGGATTTTTTAGACGGAGTTACGGTGGAATACAAAGATTGGTGGTTTAACGTAAGGCCTTCAAATACCGAACCATTACTACGATTAACTATCGAAGCCAACACCGAAGGTTTATTGGAGCAAAAGAAAAAAGAATTAAGCGAATTTATAGTTCATTAACAAAGGAGAAAGTGTAATGAAAATTCCAACTCAAGTTCCCAAAAATGGTTTCTACTACCACTATAAACATGACCCAAACGGGCCGGTAAATAATTATGCCTACGAGGTTATTGGTGTGGGATGTCATACTGAAGACGACTGCCGACCTCAAGATGCTAATATGGTGGTGTATCGGCCTTTGTATGAAGCATCGGTTTATAAAGCTGGCAAGTTATTTGACCTGCGACCTTTAGAAATGTAGATGGGTAGCGTTGTCAAAGATGGAGTGATAATTTCGCGATTCACTGAGATTGTTGATTTAGAAGTTATTGCCCAGCTTGAGGAAATTAAGAAACGGATGTATGAATATAAGAGTCAAACATTTTAAGATAATACCAAAAAATCTGCCCACGGCAGATTTTTATCTATTTAAATCGGCGGCGAAACGCCCTACACTAGTCCCATTTTTTCTTTTACTTCTTTCATAGTTTCTTGCGCAATTGTCAAAGCTCTTCTTTGGCCCTGTTTTAAAACTTCTTGCACATAAACCTTTCTTGATAAAAGTTCTTTTTGTTTTCTGCGGAAAGGTTCCAGATAATCAATCACAACTTTTGCCAAAGATTTTTTAAAGTCGCTATAGTTTTTTTTCTTAAATTGTTTCTCAATTTCCTGTATTGATTTATCAGTTAAAAGGCTGTAAATAGTTAAAAGATTAGCAATGCCCGGTTTTTTCGTTATATTGTAAATTACATCTTTGCCTGAATCAGTTTGAGCTGACATTATCTTTTTTTGTATTTCTTCCGGCTCATCAAATAAAAAAATACAACTTTTAGCTTCATCTGATTTTGACATTTTACTTTTAGGATTAGTTAAACTCATTATTTTTGCCCCTTCTTTTGACATTAGTGCCTTTGGTTCTTTAAATGTTTCACCAAATTTTTGGTTAAATTTTTTGGCCAGACTTCTTGTTAGTTCAACATGCTGTTCTTGGTCTTTGCCAACAGGAATAGCTTCAGCTTTGTAAAGCAAAATATCAGCTGCCATTAATATGGGGTAATTTAAAAGTCCGGCATTAATATATTCTATGTGTTTTTTTGATTTTTCTTTAAACTGTGTCATTCTTTGTAATTCTCCGATAGGACAAAGAGTGTTTAAAAGCCAGCAAAGTTCGGTATGTTCTTTAACTTGTGATTGTACAAAAATAATAGATTTTTCCGGATTTAAGCCGGCAGCAATATAAGAAATAAATATCTTTGTAATTGATTCTTGTAAATTTTTTGGATCATAGGGAGTAGTCAAAGCATGCAAGTCAGCAATAAAAAAAACACATTCATTTTTTTCTTGAAGTGAAATCCATTGTTTTATTGCTCCTATGTAATTTCCAATATGTATTTCATTTGTTGGTTGAATACCAGATACTATTCGCATGTGTAGTTTGTAGTTTGTAGTTTGTAGTTTCTTAATTCTACCAACTACTCACTTAGTTTATTATACTTCTATTACAACTGGAAGAATCATTGGCCTTCTTTCTGTTTTACTGTGTAAAAAGTCGCCGATTTTATTCCTTATTTCATCTTTAACATAAACCCAATTTACTGCCCCTCCATGGCCAGCCGTTTTTTCTACAATTTCAATTACTTTTCTGCGAGTTTGTTTTAGCAAATCTTTTGATTCTCTTAAATAAACAAATCCCCGGGAAATTATATCTGGAGATCCTCTTACCTTTCCTGTTTGTCTGTCTATTACAGCAACAATTACAAACATTCCATCTTGCGCTAGCATTTGCCTGTCTCTTAAAACTATTTCTCCTACATCTCCTACTCCAAGTCCATCAACAAAAATATAATTTGAAGGAGCTTTTTCTTTTAATATTTCTGCTTTTTGATTAGTAAAACTTATAATAGAACCGTTATCTGGAACAAAAACTTTATCTTTTCTAAATCCCATTTGGTGGGCAATTTTTGCGCCTTCCTTTAACATATAGTGGTTGCCATATACAGGAATAAAGTAATCCGGCCTGATGTCTTTTAACATTTGTTTTATGCCTTCAACATTACTGTGGCCGGAAATATGCACGTCAACAATGTCTGAATGATAAACATTATCAGATTGGCGGTAAAGATTGTCTTTCATCCTTTGAACGGTCCTTTCATTCCCCGGAATAGTAGAAGAAGAGAAAATAACAGTATCTTCTTTTTTGAGCTTAATAAATCTGTGATTGCCCGCAATAATTCTTGATAACGCGGCCATTTCTTCGCCCTGAGCTCCAGTGCAAATAATAACAACTTTATTATCGGAGTAATTATGAGCTTTGTCTGTTGTGATTATGACTCCTTTGGGAATTTTTATATAACCTAATTTTGTTGCCAGCTCAACATTTAATTTCATTGAAAAACCGTCCAGGGCAACCTTTCTGTTTGTACGGGCGGCAAATTCCAGTATTTGTTTTATTCTTTCAATCTGCGAGGAGAATGTGGCAATAATTGTTCTACCTGGGGCATATGACATTAATCTATAAAGATTACTCAGCATTTCTTCCTGCGTAACCGGCTTTTTGGAATTTGTGGATCCCAAGGCTTCAAGCATTAAAATGGTAGGTCTCTTTAATTTGGATAAGTGAGTGTAAGTTATAATTTTTCCTCCCAGTGAGCTTTTTTCAAGCGTCCAGTCGCCTGGATGTATAACTGTTGCAACTGGAGTTTCCAGTATGACCCCGACTGCATCCATAATTGTGTGGTCAATCTGGAAAAAACTTAAAGTGAAAGCTCCAAGATTAAACTTTTGCTGCAAGTCTTTTATATAAGTTGTTTTTAATTTTTTGGAAGCGCCATGGTATAAATCCTCAACTCTGTGTTTTACCATTTCAATGGTAAGAGGCCTGCCGATGATTTGCGGGTTTTGGAGTTTTTGCAATAATATTGGGGCAGCTCCAATATGGTCTAAGTGGCCGTGCGAAAAAATAACCGCCTTAATATTTTTTTCTTTGCCCTTTAAATATTCAGTATTTGGGATTACATAATCAATTCCGGGCATATCTTCTTCCGGAAATTGGATTCCCATATCTAAAACGACAATATCCTGGCCATATTCAAAAACGGTCATGTTTCTTCCAACTTCTTCGCATCCCCCAAGAGGGATAATGCGTAAATTTTCTTCTTTTCTTATTTGTCCCGATGGCGAAGCCATCGCGGATCCTCGATAATTTTGTTGTCGGGATTTTAACATAATTTTATTTTTTAATAATTACTAGAGAGGGAGGTGTGAAAATTTATTTTCACATCGACCGAACGAAGTAATTATATAAACGAAATTTCTATTTTGAGAATTTTATTTTAATTTAAAATTTTGGTGGCTGGATAATAAATGGGTTAAAGTTTGTATTTCTATCATAGTAATCCTCGTTTTCGGATTTCTTTAATTTTCTAACTACAAAATATGTCCAAGGAGTAAAGATTACTTCAACTACAACTTTTATAAGCCATCCGGTAAGTATGGATGCGAATAATAAATTATTGGGCAATACCGCGTATAATGCAATGCCGTAAAATAAAACTGTATTCGCAAATTCACCAACAATAGTTGAACCAACGGTTCGTGTCCAGAGATATTTTCCGTTCGTCCATACTTTCATTTTTGCAAGAACATAGTCGTTTAACATGCCTCCAACCCAAACCGCTATCCAGCCACCAACAAGGATACGGGGAACCGAACCAAGAACACGCGCATACGCTTCATTTGCGTTGAATCCAATGGCAGGAGGCAGGTAAACGACCAATGAATATACTAAACCGGCTATGACCGAACTAAAAAATACAGTCCACACTACACTTCGGGCACGGGCATATCCATATACTTCAGTGAGTATGTCAGCAAAAATATATGTTATTGGAAAAAACAAAACTGTTACTGAAACGGGAAATCCTAAAAAAGAAATTATTTTCCCTGCGCTTACATCACAAACAAGCTGGAAAGTAATATAAAGCGCGAGAATGATACCAAGATATTTAAATTGTTTCATGATATTTTTAATTTGTGCCGGGGGAGGGATTTGAACCCTCAAGCCTTGCGGCATACGCTTCTGAAGCGTACGTGTTTGCCAATTTCACCACCTCGGCAATGCAATATTATTCCCGCATCAATTTTTTAAATTCTTCAACTATTTTTACCGGAGTTGGGTCAACTTTGTATTCAAGAGCTAAATAATAAGATGCCCAATCACCTAAAAGCAGAGTAGAAAATATTTTAAACAACATAGAGCCAGCTTTAATGTTTATAATTTCAGTTTTTATACCTTTTTGCGAAATTAATTTAGCGGTTAATTGCATTCTTTTTAAAATTCTCGGATGATCATCTGAATCTTGTATTATAATTACGAAAAAATCTTTTTTGGCTTTTGTATATCCTACCATTTCATTGTGGTTAAGTTCTGGGAAGTAATTATAGAAAGCAGGAATTTTTGAATTTTCATTGAATTTAATTTTCAAAATTCTGGCAATCTCCTTAAATTTATTTGATGCATAAATAATAGGAGTTTTTTTAAAAAGTTTTTTCGCTAATTCTTTACCTTCTTTTTCTAAATATATCATTGTTTTTTTAAGTTCTGTTGATGTTTCTATAATTTGAGGAGCAATATCTTCAATTATTTTTAAATTTATTAATATTTGTGCTAGCGCTGAAAAAATATATCCTGTGGCGCATCTTGGTTGAATTCCAGTGGGGATTATAACCAAAGGAATATTATTTTGTTGGCATATTGATGTAATTTTTCCACCAGTAGAAATTGCAACAGTTTTTATATTTTTTTTAAGTGCTTCTCCTAAAGCAGAAATTGTTTCTTCCGTATTGCCAGAATAAGATATGCATATTATTAAACTATTTTGATTAGTTTGTAATGGGAGATTATAATCTTGATGAATATAAATAGGAAGGGTTGTTTTTATTAATAGAGTGTCAACAAGATACGCAGATAAGGCGGAGCCTCCCATTCCGCAAATAATTATATTTGTAAAATTACCTTCTATTTTAATGTTTTTTGCCAATTTTAAGCCTTCTTTGAGCTGTTCAGCTGATTTGATAATAATATTCCTCATATTTTCTTTATCAATTTTGTTATTTAACATACTTTTATTTATTAATTTATCTATTTCCATACTCTTTTTGTATTAATAAACCAACTTTGTCGCTCGCCCTCTTCCCGCCTTGCGGCGGGCGCTAACTTTGTTAGCTGCCGGGCTCGCTCTTTAGAAACCCATGGTTTCTAACGTCTCGCTTCGCGGGACTGTTTTCCTACACGGGGGAAATACCCCTTGACCCGCAGGGCATCCCGAAGGCTGATTTCCCCGACCCTTTTTGTAAAATTGTTATTTCCAAACCCTTTTGGTTTGTAAATACCAATTTACAATATTAGAAAATCTTTTTGATGGGTCAGCTATTTTTGTTGTATCTATGCCTTGTATTTCTTGTGATACCCAATATATATAATCAGGGTTATACAAAAATAGGGCAGGAGCGTCGTTAATTATAATAATCTGCAACAGTTCTAATTTTTGCTCTTTTTGACTATCATCTAATGTTACTCTTGCATCTTTTAATAATTTATCTACGTCTTTATTTTCATAAGATGAAAGATTTAGGCCGGGATCTTGTTTTTGAGATGAATACCAAAAAGGATAAAGATCTGGTTTGGTTCCCAATGTTTCTCCGTACAATAAAGCGTCGTAATTTCTATTTTTAATAATGGGTTTTAAATCCGTAATATTTACAGCATTTATATCAATTGATACGCCTATATTTTGCCAATAATTTTTTAGTAAATTCGCAACTTCTAATAATTGGGACTGATTAATAGTAACTAATGTAAATTTTAAGGGTTGTGCATTTGGTGTCGGCGTTGTGCAAAGTTCATTTAATTTTTGTCGTGTTGCTGTTCCTGTTTCTCCTGTTGGCGATTGGTCTGGCAAATATTTTTTCTGAAATTCAATTATTGCATTTTCAGTTCCTTTTCCATATTTTCCATTAGTTTCACTAGTTAATAAATTTTTAAAATCATTACCTAATCTTGATAAACATCCTTGAAGCTGTGTTACTTCTGTTCCCTTATATCCCAATTTAAGATAACTTTTAAATTGAAAAGCAGGCTTTTTAGCTATAGCTTTTTCTCTTTGGCCCGAAGCATTAATTTTAAATCCTGCCTTGTCTAAAAGTGTTTTTGCTTTTTCTATGTCAAATTCGTATACATTATTTGGTTTTTGATAGCCAAAGAAGTCTGGCAATATGGGTGAATCAACTGTTAAAACATTGGCTTTTGTTTCAGAACTTATTTTTTGCGCCAATTCATTTTTATTTACAGAATATGTTAATGCTTTTCTTATATTAACATCTGAAAGAATGGATGCCTCGCCCGTAGGGCTACGGCCGAGGGATTTTTGGTTGTTAAAAAATACGGCAAAGTATCTTGGCAAAGAGAAAGAATAAACAGAAAATTTTTCGTTTTTTGACCAGCCCTGATGGATTTCTTTTTTTATATCAGGTCCATTTTTATCTAAAGAAGCCAAACTAAAGCCATTGATATTTCTTGAATTGGCGGCTTTAACTAAATCTTCAATTTTTATAAAGAATTTAAAAGACAGGGCAGATATAAAAGAAGTTTTATTATAATATTTGCGGTTTGATTCTAAATTTAAGGTTTCTATAAAACCTGTTTTTGTTTGGTCAAGATTTGTAAATGCAAATTGACCTGATCCAATGGGTTGTAGATTATACGATGAAAGTGTAAAATTTTCTGGTGAAATATTTTCCCATATGTGTTTGGGTATTATTTTAACAGTGCAGTTTTCAAGAAAAGAGTTATAAGGCTGTTTTAATATAAAATTAAAAGATTTATCAGATATTTTTTGTACGTCTATGTCTATCCAATTAGCTCTAAGCGGACTTTTATAATCTGAATTTTGTATTGTTTTTATTGTAAATATTACATCATCAGCTGTAAGAGGTCTTCTGTCATGCCAAAAAATATTATTTTTTAAAGTGAAATTGTAAGTTTTGCCGTCATCGGTTATTTTTATGTTATCTACCAAATCTTTTACTATTTTTCCATCTTTATCGTAAGTCATCAAACCAGAAAATACTAAATCAATTAAAGTTCTGTCAATATCGTTAGTTTCACCGTATATGGGATTTATAAATCTTGGCTGACCCACAATACCTTCTATGTATGTTCCACCAAAAGTTGGCACAATTTTTGTGTTGTTAATATAAAAGTTTGTTGTTAAAAAAATAAAAGAGCTAATTGCTAATATACAAAGCAATAGAATAATTATTTTTTCGCCCCTTTTAAGTATTTTAAAAATTTGTTTCCATTGAGCAAAACTCGGAAATTTATTCAATTTAGGATTTAGGATTTAGGATTTAGGGTGTAGTCACTGACTAAACGCTATACGCTATATCCCGTATTCTAATTTAGATAAGAAGATTTAAAATGCCTAAAACAATGAAGAGACCAGCTATAAATATTGTAGCATAATATATTTTTTTTTGTATTCCTCGCCTGGCAGAATAAAATTCTCCTCCTCCGCCAAAAGCAGACCCCAAAGCAGTTCCTCTTTGCTGTATAGCTATAAGTATAATTAAAATTACCGAAACAACAATTTGGGCAAAAAATAAAATTTGATTTGTAATCATATTAATCTTCTTGAATTAAAAATTTAGAAATAATTATATTTAATGTCCAAATTATTAAAGTAGTCCATAAAAGGGGATAAAGCCACGGAGCGCTGAATTCTTTAAAAATATAATCTATCACCCAAATCAAAGCCATATTTGTGACAAAACTAAAAAGTCCAAGAGTTATGATTCTTAATGGCAAAGTAATAGTATCCAGTATGGGTTTTACAAAAAAATTAAGTAAACCTAAAATAATTCCAAAGAGTATAAAAAGTTGCCATTGAGCTGTTAGTGGAATTCCAAAAAAATTGGAATCGGGATAAAATTGTATTTTAATTTCCGGGACAACTAATGTTGCCAACCAAAGCCCCAATCCAGCACTTATAATTTGAGAAAGAAGTTTCCTCATTGAATTTAATGTTATCAAATTTTACAAAAAAAACAAGCCCAATGTGGTTTGCACAGGGGCTTTTATTTTAGGAAAAGCCATGCACGAATAAATGTTCTATTCAAGTGGGAAAACTTTTCCCAAGAATGATCCAAATAACATAATAGCCCCAAATAAGGCAGTAGCTATAAGAATGTGTAAAAAAGTTATTAAAACAATAAACCACAACGGAAAATTATCACCATCATCTTTTCGGATTGTGGTCATTTTTCTTCTCCTAAAAAAAGTGCTATCTTTACCACTCATTAGTAAAGATTAATTACACTATATAAAAATTATGTTATTATGTCAATAGTAGGGATTCCCTTCTGAGTTTTTTGTGATAAGTAATGGCAAATCTGTGCGCTTCGTCGTCCAAGCCAATAATTAGGTTAAAAATTTCTTGGGGAAGATTTTTTAAAGGAATATGTTGTTTTTGGTCCTCAATAATAAGCTCCCGTTTTCCTTTTGCAATGGAAATTATCTTTATTTTTTTAGTTTTTGGATTCGCGTTTTTGCTTTTTATCCCAATATTTAATTGCGCGATTCCGCCATCAATTAATATGACTTCCGGATACTTCCATTCAACATGCGCCAATCTTCTTTTCAAAATTTCTGAAAGCATTGCAATATCATTGGGCTCGTTTTTCATCTTTATTTTAAATTTTTTATATTGGCTTTTATCTTGCTTGCCGTTTACAAAAACAACCATTGAACCTGTGGCATATTTGCCCTGTATATTTGAAATATCATAGCACTCAATTTTTGATATTTTCTTATCTGAATTTATAAGACCTTGTAATATTTTTTCAGTTTTGTGCCAATCATTTTTAGTCTGTAATAATCGACGGCCGTCGATTATTACAGATTGATTAATTACATTTGTATGTGCCATCACCTGCTGTAGTGCAAAAATTTCGTCTCTTATTTTTAGCGCTTTTTCAAAATCTTTACTTTTGGAAAATTCTTGCATTTCTTTTTTAAGGGAATTTAAAACAATTTTTCTTTTTCCCTGTAAGATTAAAGTCAATTTTTTGATATTTTTTTTGTATTCTTTTAAATTAGGATTGGGACTAGGACACAAATCCAGATGGCACCAAGTACATTTGTTTTTTGAATGTTTTGAAGTTGTATAATATGGAAATACTCTTCTTAAATATTTAAGGGTTTTTTTAAGAGAAGTCCCTTCAACAAATGGGCCGATATAATTGGTTTTTAAATTATTTCTTTGGTGCGTTATATAAACTATCGGGCAATCACTTTTTGTGATTGCGACATAAAAATAATTTTTATCATCTCTCCAAACTACATTAAATTTGGGTTGGTATTTTTTAATTAAATTAGCTTCCAAAATTAAGGCTTCAATTTCTGAATTAGTTTCTATAAACCCAATTTTTTTAATTTTTTTTATAAAAAAATTATCTTTATATGTTGGTTGACTAAAGTGATTTTTAACTCTGTCTTTTATATTTATTGCTTTTCCTATATAGATAGTTTTGTTTTTCTCTAAAAAACAATAAACCCCAGTTGAAATTGGAAGTTCGTTAACTTTATCTATTGATAGTATTTTAAAATTTTCCATAGCTTAAACAGTCGGTTTTATATTATAACAAAAATATGAAGTTATCCACATATTTTTTTCGGAAATTATGTTATAATATAATGCGAATGTTTATAAATTTGATGACAATTGCCTATCTATTAAAATAGCCCTGAAAAGGATTGTTAAAAAAGATTGAAGTATTAATAAAATGTTAACTCAAAAACCACAATTATTTAATAATAAATTATATAACCTGTCTGCAAACAACAGCGTGTTTTTTGGCAAAGAAAAAAGTTGGTTTAAAGCAGGTTCAACAACAAAAAAAAATAGTCAACCATTAAGGAAAAATATATTTGCAATCAAATTAAATAAATCCTTATTTCCATTTTTAATGATTTTAGTGGGAGTGTCTATATTCTGGGCCCAGCCGGCATCTGCCGTAGTCAAATACTGGATTGGGTCAGCGGGGGGAAGCTTTACCGCGGATGCTAATTGGAGTCTAAGCAGCGGAGGGGCAAACAACACTACAGCCCCTAACTTAAATGATACGGCAACTTTCACTAGTGGTGGAAATACTAATTGCACAATTAGTTCTGACGTCACTATCAGAGGTTTGGACATGCAATCTACCTACAGCCAAACGTTGACAATTAATTCCGGCGTAAAAGTAACTGTTAAAGACCAAGGTTGGACAGTCAGCGCGGGAACGATTTCTGCTAGCGGTAGCACTGTGGAATTCCAACCAGGATTAACAATTACCGGCACCCAAACTTTGGGTAATGTAATAATTAACAACACTAGCGCCTCGGCGGCGACGCTGATTGTAGCATCTGGAACAACATTAAATGTAGCAGGAACTCTGACTTTTGACAGCACTGGTACGGGCGCAACAACCATAAACACTGGTACCATTGCTGCCCAAGGTAATATCACTGTAGCGGACAGTTTTGACTACGGCCAAGATGAAACCCACAACAGTACTGCCACCCTTTTGATAAACGGTACAGGAACACAGGTTTTTTCTGGCAGTGCGACGCAAACGGCGGGAAACCTTCCGAAAGTAAATATAAACAAGGCATCAGGAGCTTTAACAATTTCCGGAACTCTTCGGACGTTAAGCGATTGGACATTCACGTCCGTAGGAAGCGGAAGCCTTTCTGCTACGGGTACAGTATCATTTGGTCCAGCGGCTAATGGAAGCACCACTATTACAGGTTCTCATACTTTAAATAATGTTACAATTGACAGTAACCAAACAACCAATAACACTCTTACTATTGCCTCCGGTACGACACTGACTGCGGCAGGAAATCTGCTTATAGACAACACAAGCAGTGGAACTTTGACCGTTAACACAGGGACATTGATAGTACAGGGAAATCTCACAACAACATCGGACCTTGCAGTAGCCAGCACAAGTCCCATTACTCTTACTGGCACAAACAGCCAAACAATCAATGCAGTCAATATGACTGCTGGAACTTTTACGGTGAATAAATCTTCCGGTACTGCCACTCTTGCCGCGAATCTATCTGCCAATTCCTCAGGCCAGAATTTAACTATTACTTCCGGTACTTTGGATCTTGCGGGATTTAATCTTACGGTCAATAGCACCTTAACTGTTTCTTCAGGTGGCACTCTCCAGCTGCAGGGCGGCGAAACTTTAACTGCAAGCACAAAAACTATTAATTCCGGAAGCACCGTCATTTATAATGGCTCCGGTTCCTACACAGGATTTGCTGCAGGTAACAGTTACGATAATTTAACTTTTAACGGTTCGGGTACCTGGACGTCTAATTTTGCTTTAACTACTGTAACTAATAATCTTACTATGACTAGCGGTACTTTAAATGGCACAGATGATATTACAGTCAATGGAGGCGGGGTTACCGGTGATGGTACTATTAGCATGACCGGTGGAACGTTTTTAGTTGATGGTACCGGAAACTTTGGCGGCGCTACAGCATGGACTTTTTACAACTTAACTTTTGGAGATGGGTCGGGAGTTACTACTACAACTGCTACTGGAGCAGGCGCAATTACGGTAAGTAAAAGAATGTTAGTTGCAGCTAGCCAAACATTAGATGCGGGAAGTAAAACATGGAATTTAACCGGTAGCGATACGTCAGCTAGTACGCTTGCAATTGACAGCCAAGAATCGGCTGCAACGGGGCACAATTCTGCTACTTCTCCATTAACATGGAGTTTTAATAATGTTGCTGGCACAACACTGGTTTGCGGATTTGTTATGGGGGCTGCCACTTCAGCTTCTATTTCAGGAACGCCCACTTACAACGGAGTCAATATGAAACAGGTAGATGGTCATATTTGGAATAGTGGCGGAGCCGCAATTTATCTTTATTATCTAAATAGTCCGGCAACCGGAAGCAATACTGTCTCGGTATCTGCCACGTTTAGTGGTGCTAATCCGCAAATCATTGGCGGTTGCATTTCTTTTACTGGATTAGGTAGTTTTGGCACACCTGCTTTTGCAAAACAAGATGTTTCTTCTAGCACAACCGCCACAGTTACGGTTACAGGTACCACATCTGGAAATAAAGTTATTGATGTGGTAGGCACTGGCAGTGGCGTTACTTCTGCCACTTCACCTTCAGTTTTATCATGGAAAAAAAATGTTAATGCTCTTACTGCTACTAACAATGCGGCACAATCGTATCAGTCGGCAGGTGGCAGTATTACCATGGCCTATACCGTTGTCAGCGATTTTTGGGCTATAAATGCAGTTGAAGCTAAGATAACTCCTGCGAGTGTTCCTTTAACAGTAAATGGCACGTTCACAGCAAATGCTTCTACTGTTAATTTTAAAGGCACTGCAGCTAGCACAATAGCTGCAGTAACTTATAATAATGTTGCTTTTATTCCGGCATCGGGCAGCCCAACCTACACTTTGGGTTCAGCCAGTTCGCAAACAATTAATGCAGCTAATTTTACAATCGGAGATGGCACTAATGCTGTGTCGGTTAACCATGCTACTTTTGACCCAACACTTAATATTTCAGGCAACTTTTTAATTGCTGCTAATGCAGGGACATTTACCAAATCTGATTTGCCGGTAACTATTACTTTCAAGCCGACAGGCGCAAAAACTTGGACTGATAATACCGCACAAGACATTGGTGTGGTTGTGATTGGTTCGGGCTCTTCCACGCCTAAAATAACTCTGGGTTCTAATGCTAAAGCAACTACAGTAACTATTAATGCCAGCCATGAATTAGATTTAAGTTCTTTTACTCTAAGTTTAATTGGAACTTCTACACCATTTACAGTTTCAGGAACATTTACGCCGTCTACGGGAACGATTAGTTATATTCCGGCTTCTTCTAGCTCAATTACTGTTGCTGGAACAACTTATCATCATGTAACTTTCAACAGTTCAAGCACGACATTTACTTTAGGTGGCAATACTACTACCGACAGCGGAGGAAATCTTACTCTTACTGCTGGCACTCTCCAGCTAAGCACTCTTGATTTGACTGTTAATGGAACTGCTTCTATTTCAGGAACTTTAAATGATAATTCAGCAACAGGTACTAATATTTTTGTGGGAGCTGTCACTATTAATTCGGGCGGTGTTTGGACAGAAACTAATAATCCTGCCTTCACTTTCCGCGGCGGACTTACAAATAACAGTTCTTCTGGTTTTACTTCAGGCACCGGCATTTACACTTTTGATACTAATGCTCAGACAATTTCTGGCAGTCAGTCTTTTGCAATCATCAATTTAACCAATAATGTAACAACTTCAACGGGACTTACATTTTCTGGAGCCCAGCCGACTGTTACTACACTTACTCAAGGCACCAACGCCCAGCTTACTTATAGCGGTTCAATGCCATCAATAACAACATTGACTGCTACTGCTTCTGGAAACACAGTCAGTTACACAAGCACCGCAGGAGCCCAGACAGTTAAAAGTACTACCTATGTTAATTTAACAATTAATAAATCAGGACAAACTGCAACCCTTGGTGGTGATACTACTGCCAATGGCAACTTAACAATTACATTAGGCACATTAGATGTTGATAATACTAATAATTATTCCTTGACTGTCAAAGGAGACTGGACAAACAATGGTACCTTTACCGCTCGAACAGGACTTGTAACATTCAACGGCACGGGTACACAGAATATTAACAGTAATAATACTTGGTATAGGTTATCAGTCACAACTTCAACTGCAAGAACTGTAAACTTTGAATCAAGTAAAACTCAAACTATTGCGGCAAACGGAACATTAACTTTTACAGGTGCTTCAGGCCAGCTATTAACTCTGGCGCCAAAAACAGCAGCCACTACGTGGGCCCTTACGGTAAATAATACCGGAGTGACTCAAGCGGTAACTTATGTAAATCCATCTTACTCTGACGCAAGTGGAGGGGCTACAATTGTTGCCAATGACGGCACAAGTACTAATGGAGGCAACAATACTAATTGGAACTTAAACACTGCTCCATCAATTAATTCAGGTCCATCAGACAATGGAGCACTGGTATCTCCAACTAATGTAGGGTCAAATGTAACTTTCACAGCAACTGCCACCGATCCCGAATCAAATAATTATTTCTTGGCAATATGTAAAACAAATGCAATAACTGCAAACAATAATGCAGTCCCAACTTGCACGGGAGGCAATTGGTGCATATCCTCTTCTACTGTTTCAGGAAGTCAAACATCTTGCAATTATGCAACTCAATCAGGAGATGCAGAATCTAATGCGTGGTATGCTTTTGCTTGTGACAATACTAATTTTTCAGTCTGTTCTTCATTTAGTCAAGGATTAGGTAATAACGGTTCTCCTTTTGAAGTCAATCATATTCCAACTTTCACAGCTATATCTAATACTTCGGGCAGTATTAGCGTAGGCAGTAGCGTAACTTTTACTACGACTGCTTCTGATCCAGATGCATCAAGCACAGTTACTTTATATGTTTGCAAATCCAATGATTTTACAGGCACAGCTTGCGGTTCAGGAGGCGAATTGTGTCACTCATCGGCCACCGCATCTAATCCAACTTGTAGCTACACGATATTATCGTCAGATGCATCTGGTAGCCAAACTTATTACGGTAATATAATAGATAATCATAATTTTTCTTCTGCATCTAATCCGCGTTCATCCACTTTTACAGTGGCGTCAGCAGCTTCCACTAGTAATGGCGGTGGAGTATCTAGTGGTGGTTCGGGGCCCCCAACTGTTTCAATATTAATTAATGATGGGCAAGCAAGCACCGATAGTTTAGACGTTATCTTAAAACTTGTAGCAGAATCAAATATTGTAAAAATGTCAATTTCTAATAGCCCTGATTTTTCAAATGTTGCAGAAGAACCCTATGTCCCAACAAAAAATTGGAAACTTACAGAAGGTAATGGCCAAAAAACTGTATATGTCAAATTTTTTAATAATTACGGAGCTGTTTCTAATATTGTTTCAGACAACATTGATTACAAAGCTAAAGTAACAATAATCAAAGAAATTAGTCAATTAGGGCAGAAAGTTGTAGATATAGGAAGCAAAATTGGTGGATTATTTATTCCAAAGCCAAAACCAGTAGAGATTCCTCCGATAGAAAAAATCGTGCCCATTGTGCCCAAAGAAACGCCAGAAGTATTTAAGGGGTGGGATCTAATGACAACAAAACCTATTGGTATATTTAATATGTCTTCTGTTCCATCAGATATAGTATTTTTTGCAGATAAATTTCCTCAATTCAATAAGTTATTACAGGATGTTGGAATAAATAAATTAAACGATGTGAAAAAATTAAATAGTGTGCAAGTAACGTTGCCCGGTTTTACTCAAATGGCTTTAGTAAAACCCGATATAACATCAGGAAGTTTGCCTTCTTTAAGAGGCATCCCTTTGTTTGATTTAACTTTTGGTGAAAAAGGAAAGGTACCCACGGATATAATATTCGCTAAAACAGGAAACGAACTTATTGATTACAATACAAATCTTTCTTTTGATGATAAAGGAAACGCAAACCAAAAAATAACAACCATTGTCGGCAAGCCCTTGGAGCTTTTAATAAAACCATCAAAACCAGTAAAAAATGTGACGGGATTTTTGGTGTTAAGACAAAAAACTGCTGCAAGGAATGATTTGCTCCCGCCAAACTATACTAAGCCAAAATTGGCATATTTATATAAATATCTTACAGCTTCTTTAACTTCCCCTCAGCAGGATAAAGCCGCACCGCAAAATATCCAAACGGAATTGCTTTTGCAAAAATTTGAATATGCTGAAAATAAAGACGGTTTTTATATTGCTAAATTAAATAATCCCATAATAGAAGGCAACTATGAAATTATCACTGTGATGGAATACAAAGATATATCGCTTGCTCCAAAACAGATAAGATTAATTAATGTTGTTGACCCAGAAGGATATATTTACAGTCAATTGCCAGAGGGCAGGTTAAGAATTATGGGAGCTACTGTTTTGCTATATTGGTTAAATCCTGAAACTAAAAAATATGAAATGTGGCCTGCCAATAAGTTTCTGCAAACTAACCCCGTTATTACCAATGATACGGGCAAATATTCTTTTTTAACACCAGAAGGATTATATTATTTGGAAGTTAATGCGCCTAATTATATAAATTATAAAAGCGATGTTTTCTCTGTAATAAAGGGAAGCATAGGCATCCATATGGATATTGAATTAAAGAAAAAAACTTTTTTACCTGCCTGGCTTGATTGGAAATTTTGGATATTTGTTTTATTGGGGTGCCAGCTTTTATTTATGGTTTATAGTTTTTTCAATAAAAAAAGGTCGAGTACATAATTTACCCGGTTAAATAAAATCCTTTGCGGGTCGCTAGAAATTCCTGCAAAGCAGGATTTTCCGACCTGGATTTTAACCCAGCCCTCTCTACTCTATATTCTTAATAAAGCAAGGCATATACAGATTAGACAAGGCATATACAGATTAGAGGGCTGGGTTATTTAACTGGGTGAATTCATTAAAAAATGAAATTTATAAATAAAAATATATTTTTTATTATCTTATTGTGCATTTCACTTTTAGGTAATGTTTTTTTGGTCTTTTTACTCGCTAATAATGCATATGAGATGAGGCAGAATAACCAGAATCAACAAGTTAATCTTAAAATTCTTTCTTTTACTAATTTGTTTATTGAGAAGGTTTTAATGTCTAACCAAGAAGTTGATTTTAATACAAGATTAACACTAGAAACAATGGTGAGGAATTTAAATGATAAAGATATTTTAAACCAGTGGGAAAAATTTACTCAAGCTTCCGATAATCAAAATGCAAGCACAGAGGCTAAAAAACTTTTAGATTTATTAGTAAAGAAAATTTCATATTAATCTTCCGGCTTTTGTTTTTATCTTATTTATAGATTAAAAAATAAAGGCCGCAGGATTAATATTTTTTACAATAAAAAAGACCTATTTTATAAAACAGGTCTTTTTTATTAGCATTGTTGACTCTTCGCCTTAAGGTTAAATTTATTAGGAAATAATTAAAGAGCATTAATATTTGATATTAATTTGATAAAAGAATCGGCGAAAAGGTGAAGAGTTGAAAGATTTAAAAAATTTATGTATAATAAGCAACTGCAAAATTTAAAATTATGAAAAACGACTATATTAAAATACGCGGAGCGCGTGTCCATAATTTAAAAAATATTGATTTGGACATACCAAAGAATAAATTAATTGTGATTACGGGTCTTTCTGGATCTGGAAAGTCGTCTTTGGCTTTTGACACTTTATATGCTGAAGGTCAAAGAAGGTATGTTGAAAGTTTGTCAGCTTATGCAAGACAATTTTTGGGTGTGATGGATAAGCCCGATGTAGATAAAATAGAAGGAATAAGCCCTGCCATTTCAATCGACCAGAGAAAATCAGTGCATAATCCACGTTCAACAGTTGGAACTATTACGGAAATATACGATTATTTAAGGCTTTTATTTGCAAGAATCGGGAAACCTCATTGTCCAAATTGCAAAAAATTAATTTCAAAGCAAACCGTCGACCAAATTGTGGAACAGGCATTAAAGCTTAAGGTAAATTCAGAGATTACGATTTTGGGACCGGTAATAAAAAGCAAAAAAGGAGAGCATACAGCTGTTTTAGAGGAAATTCAAAGAGCAGGATTTGTCAGGGTAAGAATCGATGGGGATGTTTATTTAATAGAAGAGGCAGTTTCAAAACAATTAGAAAAAAATAAAAAGCACAATATTGAAGTAGTTGTTGACCGTTTAATCCTAGATAAAAATTTAGATAGGTCAAGATTAGTTGATTCTTTAGAAACATCTTTAAAATTAGGAAAAGGGATAGTAATTATAAGCTTCACCCCCACACCAAAATTTGGTGTGGGGGCAAGAAACCCAAAAAAACAAAAAGGAAATAATGACTTGATATTTTCAGAACACTTTGCTTGTGAAGATTGCGGAATTTCCCTGCCAGAATTAGAGCCCCGCACATTTTCTTTTAATAATCCTTATGGCGCTTGTACGGAATGCACCGGTCTTGGAGAAAAATTGGAAGTTGACCCTCAGCTAGTGATTCCAAATAAAAATTTAACAATTGCAGAAGGGGCAATTTGGCCATGGAGCAGGGCTTCGCACAAAGTAGGCAGGCAGGGATATTATCATTGGAAGCTTTCAGAGTTATCGGAAAAATATAATTTTTCTTTGGATGATGAAGTAAAAAATTTACCTCAAAAAATTATAGATATTATTCTAAATGGCGATGGAAATTTTGCCGCCTCGCCCCGAAGGGCGGGCGAGCCTCACTCAGACCAACGGTCTGGGTGGGAAGGTGTAGTAGCAAATCTTGAAAGAAGATATCACGAAACAGATTCTGATTGGACACGACAGGAAATTGAGCAATATATGGTTATTAAAAAGTGTCCCAAATGCTTGGGTAAGAGATTAAAGCCCGAAGTTTTGGCAGTTACAGTTCAAGGTAAGTCGATTGATGAAGTTGTTGAAATGCCGGTTGAAAAAGCAAGAGATTTTTTTGCAAACTTGTTATTAAATTTAAGTGTTAACGATTTAAAAATCAGTCAGCCCATTGTAAAGGAAATTATTAATAGGATTGATTTTTTGGTTGATGTTGGTTTGGATTATTTAACATTAAACAGAAAAGCTTTAACTTTGGCTGGCGGAGAAGAACAAAGGATAAGATTGGTAACTCAGATAGGGTCAAAATTATCGGGGGTTTTATATATTTTAGATGAACCGTCTATTGGTCTGCATGCCCGCGACCAGCACAGGTTAATTGACACTTTAGTAAAATTAAAAGAACTGGGCAATACTGTTATTGTAGTTGAACACGACCCTCAAACAATGCGGGCGGCAGATTGGATTGTGGATATTGGACCGGGTGCAGGAAAACATGGAGGTAAAATTGTTTTTCAAGGGACTCCTAAAGAAATATTGAAGTCTCATACTCTTACCGGAGATTATCTGGCTGGGAGGAAGAAGGTTAATTCAGTTATCTTAAATTCGAAATCAGAAGCACGAAATACGAAACAAATCCAAAATCCAAAACCCAACACCCAACATCTAATTATCAAGGGTGCCAAAGAACATAATCTAAAAAATATTGATGTTAAACTTCCCTTAGGAAAATTTATTTGTGTTACGGGTGTTTCTGGCTCTGGCAAATCGTCTTTAGTAAATGACATTTTAGCCAGGTCTTTGCTTAAAAAATTTTATAGAGCAAAAGACGAGCCGGGAGAACACAAAGAAATTTTAGGAGTTGAAAATTTAAATAAAGTTGTTTTAGTTGACCAGTCTCCAATAGGAAGGACCCCAAGGTCAAATCCCGCTACTTACACTGGCGCATTTTCTTTTATTAGGGATATTTTTATCCAGACCAAAGAAGCAAGAGTTAGAGGCTATTCAGCCGGCAGATTTAGTTTTAATGTTAAGGGCGGAAGGTGCGAGGCCTGCGAAGGTCAGGGCCAAAAAAAAGTTGAAATGTATTTTTTGCCTGATATTTATGTTGAATGCGAGGAGTGTAAGGGCAAAAGATACAGCAAAGAAGTTTTAGAAATTGATTATAAAGAAAAAAATATTGCAGATGTTTTGCAAATGACTATTGAAGAGGCAATGGAATTTTTTAAAAATATTCCGGGCATTTATGACAAAATGAAAACATTAAAAGAAGTCGGTCTTTCTTATATTGAGCTTGGGCAAGGCGCAACTTCTTTATCTGGCGGAGAAGCTCAAAGAGTAAAACTGGCAACCGAACTTTCACGCAGGGCAACTGGCAAAACTTTATATATTTTAGATGAGCCAACAACAGGTTTGCATTTTGAGGATATTAAAAAACTGGTTTCTGTTTTAAAAAACTTGGTTGACAAAGGTAACACTGTTTTAACAATTGAACACAATATAGATTTTATTAAATGCGTTGACCATATTATTGATTTAGGTCCTGAAGGCGGCGACAAAGGCGGAAAAATTATAGGTGAGGGGACACCCAAAGATATAAGTAAAAATAAGAATAGCTACACCGGAAAGTATTTGAAATAAAAAATTAAAACTCTTGAGTTTTCACCATACCGCAAATGGGTGAAGATGGTAATTTAAAGGTAAAAATGCCTATATTTGTAAGGTAAAAGTACTGTGGGTACGGTGAAGACTTGACATTAATGTAAAAATTTATTAAATTGTATTATCAAGAGTGACTAGCACTCGGATAAATAAATTGCTAATTAAAATTAATTAAATAAAAATAATATGAAAATAAAACCGTTATCAGATCATATTTTAATAGAACCAATCAAAGAAGAAGAAAAAACAAAAGGCGGGATTTTTTTGCCCGATACCGCCCAAAAAGAAAAACCTGAACAAGGCTTAATTATTGCCGTAGGTAGTGGTAAAAAAACAGATGATGGAAAAATAGTGCCTGTTTCAGTAAAGCCGGGAGATAAAGTTTTGTTTACAAAATATGGCCCGAATGAAATTAAAGTTGACGGCAAAGAATATTTAATTGCCAGAGAAGAAGATATTTTGGCAGTTATTGAATAAAATCCTTACGAATTACGAATCAAGCCGAATTACGAATATTTGTAATTCGGAAAAATTGGTAATTCGTAGGAAAAAATTATGAGCAAACGAATAATTTTTAAAGAAGATGCAAGAAAAATTTTAAAACAAGGCTTAGACAAAGTTGCCAACGCAGTAAAAATAACTTTGGGTCCTAAAGGCAGAAATGTTGTTTTGGGGTCTAGTTTTGGGAGTCCTACTATTACCAATGATGGAGTTTCAATTGCAAAAGAAATTGAGTTGGAAGATATAACAGAAAATATCGGGGCCGAAATTATAAAAGAAGTTGCCTCAAAAACAAATGATATTGCTGGCGACGGCACAACATCTGCTGTTTTGCTTTGCCAAGCAATAGCAACAGAAGGATTAAAAAATGTAGCCGCTGGCGCTAATCCATTAGCTTTAAGAATAGGTATTATAAAAGGAAAAGATGCAATAATATCTTCTTTAAAAGCGATGTCTAAAATTATTAGTACTAAAGAAGAAATTTCTCAAGTTGCAACAATTTCGGCACAGGATAAGGAAGTTGGCGACCTAATAGCCCAAGTTATGGAAGAGGTTGGCAAAGACGGAGTAATTACTGTTGAAGAATCAAAAACTTTTGGCCTTTCAAAAGAAATTGTAAAAGGATTGCAGTTTGACAGAGGATATATTTCTCCTTATATGGTTTCAAATTCTGAAAAAATGGAAGCAGTTTTAGAAGACCCTTATATTTTAATTACAGACAAAAAAATTGCTTCTTTACAAGAAATTCTTCCGCTCTTGGAAAAAATAGTAAAGTCAGGCAAAAAAGAATTGGTTATTATTGCTGACGAAGTAGAAGGCGACGCTTTAACAACTTTAATTGTAAACAGATTGCGCGGCATTTTTACGGCTCTGGCAATAAAATCCCCAGGATTTGGCGATAGGAAAAAAGAAATGTTGGAAGATATTGCTTGTGTTACGGGAGCCCAAGTTATTTCAGAAGAAAAAGGTATGAAACTTGAAAATGTTGAATTAGAAATGTTGGGACACGCAAGAAAGATTATTTCTACAAAAGAAAATACAATAATTGTTGAAGGCAAGGGGAAAAAATTAGAAATAGAAAATAGAATTAACCAAATTAGAAAAGAAATTAAAAATGCAACTTCGGACTTTGATAAAGATAAATTTCAGGAAAGATTGGCAAAACTTTCTGGCGGAGTAGGAGTATTAAAAGTTGGAGCAGCTACAGAAGTTGAGCAAAAATCCAAACAGCATAAATTAGAAGACGCTTTGCATGCCACAAGAGCTGCTGTTGAAGAGGGAATAGTGCCAGGAGGAGGAGTAGCTTTATTAAGAGCTTTAAATTCTTTAGAAAATATAAAATTAGAGGGAGATGAACAAACCGGAATTAATATTTTAAAAAGAGCTCTTGAAGAGCCAATAAGGCAGATTGCCCAAAATGCAGGCATAGATGGAGCTGTAGTTGCTCAAAAAGTAAAGGAGAGCATTGGTAATTTTGGATTTAATGCTTTAACTATGGTTTACGAGGATTTAATAAAAGCAGGTGTTGTTGATCCTACAAAAGTTGTAAGGACTGCTTTAGAAAATGCAGTATCTGCCGCTTCAATGTTGTTAACTACAGAAGCAGTTGTTGCAGACCTGCCTAAAAAAGAAGAGAAAGGAATGGGTGGAGGAATGCCACCAATGATGGGCGGAGAAGATTACTAATGAGAAATTAGAAAATGGAATTAAAAGCAGCGTATTACGCCGCTTTTTGTAGTATTGCAAAAAACAGAAAATTAATGTATTATGTCAATTAGTAAACAAGTCCTTTAACAATTAGAAAGAGAGGTTTTCCATGTTAGATTATGTGTTGCGTATCCGTGACTTAGTGCATGGCACTATTTTGTTTACAAGAGAAGAGGCGAAAATCATTAATCACCCATTTTTTCAGCGATTAAGACAGATTAGGCAGAACGATGTAGCTTTTTATGTGTATCCATCAATGAATACTTCACGCTTTGAACATACGCTTGGAACGTGCAGAGTTGCGGGGATGATGGCAGAAACCTTAACTAAAAGTCCAAAATGGAAAGAATATTCAGAGGTATTAAGGCGAGAAACAGGGATAAATACAAAAAAAGGATTTATAAAACTTTGCCGTTTTTACGCTCTTTTGCATGACATAGGGCATTTTCCACTTAGTCATCTTTTTGAGTATTCTATGGAAAGTTGGGCGGGAGATATGGCAAGTTATAAAAGATGGAGGCTCTTTTGCTTGATAGGTACCGTATTTATGAGTGGGTCCATTTTCACCATAAGAAGATTGCCATACAGATGCTTGTAATGTTTTTGATTGAAAAAGCTTTGGAGCTTAAAATTATAACCAAAGAGCATTTTAATCCGCAAAATGTGGAAGAGTTTTCTCTAAGGGATGACGTTTGGCTGTGGAATGTGTTGAGGAATATTCAAACAGAGGATAAGTATACAAAAATAGTTCAGGAGTCCGTTTTTTACCGAAAGAAAGATAATATATTGAATCTCTGGAAAACAAGACCGTATTATCACGCGCTTCAAACAAAAGTAGCAGAAAAGGCTCGCCAAGTTCTGCCGTTGCGTTTTGATAGAACGATTTCCTACCAAAGACATCTTAGCAGTGTGGGAGGCATGGATATGCCAGCATTAATATTTAATATTGACTTTACTCCAGTTGGGAAAAAGGCGATTTATTTGTATTCTGAAGCGGATGGAAAACTCACAGGTAAAAACCTCCTTGAAGTTTCAAAGCTTATTTTTGGGTTAGAATCAATCTGGAAAGACGAGCCTGAGTACTTTATTCTGCTTGTGGAGAACAACATCAGGCGCAGGGCAAAGAAACTTACAGATGAATGGGTCAACTTTACTGCGGACTGGATTCTTAACCCTCGTTTGTGGTAAACTAAAAACAGTACAAACATTCCTTGAAAGGAGGAAACCCATGGTTGAGCATTGTGTCTACTACGGTGAACATGGTGAGCGATGCATTGTTAATTACGATGATCCTTCTCGGTACAAGCAGAAGCTTCCGCCGGGAGCAAAATGGGATTACCCAGATGAAGTGCAGTTGATTGGCATACCTCTCATCAAGAGAGAGAAGACTTCTGATGAGTTGACAAAGAGGGATTGGGATAGATGGGGGCCAACTTATATCCGTTATGCCGCAAAAGATATTCCTCTTTCTCAGGCAATGCCAGATGACTAGCCCTTTTAAAACAAAAAAACCACCTCGAATAGCAGAGCAGAACTCGCTACGGGGCAGGCAAGGCAAAGTTTAACCACTTCGCTTTTTTATTTACATAAAAATTCCTCTGCATAACCTCACATACATCCCCTTGATTGTTGGGGGATTTTTAGTTAGAATGAAAGTGTAATTAATTTAAAAATATATGATTTGTCCCAATAATCACAAAGAAGAGATGCAAAAAGTTTTGTTCCATAATGTTGAGGCTAATTATTGCCCCGAGTGTTTGGGTATTTGGTTTGATAGAGATGAGCTAAAGTGGGCAAAAGATGATAAGGATAATCAGCTTAACTGGCTTGATTTTGATATTTGGAGGGATAGGGGAAAGTTTAAAGTTTCTCGCATTGACAAACGTTGTCCTGTTTGTAGAATTCCTTTTGTAGAAGTAAATTACGATAATTCAAAGGTTAAAATAGATTTTTGCAAACATTGCCAGGGTATTTGGTTAGACAGAGGGGAATTTAAACAAATAATAATTTATTTAATAAGAAAGTATGACTATGAAATTTTGCACAATTATACAAAAAGTTTAATATTACAATTATGGGAGGTTTTTGCAGGCCCTGAAAAGTTTCGCGAAGAACTTGAAGATTTTTTTATGATTTTAAAATTATTTAATTATAAATTTGTTGTTCAGCATCCATATTTAAATATTTTAATAGAAAATTCACAAAAATAAATAAAATACTTAAAAATTAAAAACTTAAAAATTATTTTTAGATTTTTATTTTTTTAGGTTTTTAAAAATATTATGGCAATATTAACTATTATTATTTTAGCCGTTATAGTTTTAGCTATTTTATGGGTAGCAGGAAGTTATAACGGTTTGGTTACTCTAAAAAACAGGGCAAAAGAAGCCTGGGCCGATATTGATGTGCAATTGAAAAGAAGATATGATTTAATCCCCAATTTAGTGGAGACAGTCAAAGGTTATGCGGCTCATGAAAAAGAATTATTTGAAAAAGTTACGCAAGCGAGAGTGTCTGCTATGGGAGCCCAAGGCGTGCAGGCGAGGGGTGAAGCCGAAAATATGCTTTCGGGGACCTTAAAAAGCTTGTTTGCTGTTTCAGAAAATTACCCCGATTTAAAAGCTTCAACAAATTTTTTGGCATTACAAAACGAATTAACAGATACTGAAGATAAAATACAGGCAGCCCGCAGGTTTTACAATACCAACGTTCGCGACCTCAACATAAAAATAGAAAGCTTTCCAGCAAATATTTTAGCCAACACTTTTGGCTTTAAGCAGATGGAATTATTCCAAACTGCAAATGATGTGGAAAGACAGCCAGTTTCTGTGAAATTCTAATCGTTAAAAACTTTTAAAATTCACCCAGTCAAATAATTTTTATAAAAAATAAAAATTAAAATCCGAAAGATTTTATTTGACCGGGTAAAAAAAATTATGAAAAAATTTACGTGTAAAGAAATAATGAATGGTGAGGGTGGATGTGATGAGGTTTTTGAGGGTGAGACGGCAATGGATATACCAAAGCAAAGTAGTAAGCACTTTATGAGCTCTACTGACGAAGCACATAAACCAATGAGGGATATGATGGCGTCAAACCCGAGCAAAGAAGAACAGAAGAAATGGTGGGACTGGTTTAATAAAGAGTGGGATAAGAAAGCCGAGGTTTAGTTTTCGGAAGGTCGATATATATTAACTAATAATTAACTTATTAAAAAAATAAACATGAAAAAATTTACATGCAAAGAAATGAGCGG
>Ga0209515_10000207_pt1 | contig 112667 bp, 125 predicted proteins | sample Subgroupgradi54m_FD_187454 | JGI IMG/M metagenome (GOLD analysis project Ga0209515, IMG submission 187454) | Subsurface groundwater microbial communities from S. Glens Falls, New York, USA - GMW60B uncontaminated upgradient, 5.4 m (SPAdes)... ... | reverse complement strand
CTTCTTCGCGGTAGGAATTCCCCTCTTCGTCCTCACGTACTGCGCCTTCGTAATCGTCGGAACGGTGGGGATGGCGTTGGGTGGTACCCTCCGCAAGGTGGTTAAGGTGGTCCATGCAGCCCGTGCTTGGAACACCAAACGCAACTACATCCCACCACCTCTGCCCAAGATCTACTTCAATGAAGCAAATGGGTTGAGGGTGGCCGTGCGCGCATGGGACTACGAACAAGCCCGCGAGTGGCACGAGAGGGCTCTGTTCGACGGACGCATAGGCGCGGGGGATCTCATTCGTGTCCACCAGACATTTCTGTTTCTACATATGAACGCCAAGGTCTTGAGGGACGACCTCATCTGGGCCTCGGGGTGGTGGAGCGACCTCGAGAACATTGGGGCCTGCGTCATCGAGAGGCGCGACGACATCTACGTGCCCCTCGCGACCCGGAGGAATCGCGAGAAGGACATCGCGTTCCTCGCTCAGTTCCGTCTCCCTCGGGCCTTCGAGAGCGCCCGAGCCTGGCTCCTGCAAAACAAGTAGAGCTATGTCCCCCCTCAACATCACAGCGCGTGGGAAGTCGCGTCAGCGACTGATCTCCCACGCGCTGTTTCAATTTCAAGAATCAAAAAACACCACTTGTAGTGGTGATTTGTTGTTAGGACCGACCTTGTCTAAAGTTGTGTACAATTTGTTCACATAACACCTGAAATAATGGAAGAGCTAATACGGAAATAATAATTACTATGAACTTTTTCCCTGGACTATATCTTCCACATAAAACCGTTATGATTAGTATCCAAAAGAAGATATCTCTTCGTAGCTCTCGCATGGCTTCCCAATACTTTGAAAAGAACTGTTGCATAAATTTTAGAGGATAAGAGCCAAAAAAAATAATAGCATAATTAATTGATAGCTGCAATAAGAGGGCGTCGTCATCAAAAGGAATATTTACGAAAACACGAAAAGAGGGTACTATAATTAACGATAAGGAAGCGTGGCAGAGAGGACGATTGCACCGGTCTTGAAAACCGGAGTACCTGAAAGGGTACCGGAGGTTCGAATCCTCCCGCTTCCGTTTTACTATAAAAATTCTATGAAATACGAACAATACGGTCATGAATTTGAGCGAGATCTCCGGCAAGAAAATTATAATCTCCTCGATACACTTGAATCTTTGGAATTGGCAAGAAAAGAGCTTGATTACAAAACTCCTTTACTTAGCAGTGGGGATAAAAAACGTTCTGTACAGAAACGCAATGCTGCAGCCGCAAGTATGTTGCGCAATGTGTTAAATAAGATAAACAAACATATCGATACAGCAGAAGACACCGAAGCTGAACGTGAAAAGTTTCGAGATAAGCCTTCACCCGTGCTGTTCGAAGAATTCGCAAAAGATACTTTAGCCCTAATCCAAGAGAACATTCACCGTAAAAACCTCTATACTGCCACTGGCCATATTTATAACCTTCTCCAGCACATAAAGAGCTATAAGGAATCCCAAGAGAAAATTATTCCGACGATTAAAGAAGAGAGGGAGTAATCAAAAAGTTTCCCGATCGGGAAACTTTTTGATTACTCTTTTTTGTCTTCAACTTTTTCTTCTTTTGATTCGGTTTCTGTGGGTTTAGCCTCTCCCTCCGGTCGGATTACGCCAAGCGACATGCGATGTTCTTTCGGATCAACCAGTAAAACCTTAAACTGATACTCTTCACCCAGCTTCAAATCCTCTCGCATCTTTACCTCAGTACCAAATTCAGAGATATGCACAAGGCCGTGAATGTCCTTATCAAGCTGGACAAACGCACCATACGGGTTGAATTTTGTAACCTTGCCCGTTATGGTGTCGCCTTTATTGTATTTTTCAGAAACTTTGGCCCAGGGGTCTTCTTTAAGCTGTTTTAAAGAAAGTGAAACTTTGTCTTTGCGGATATCAACGATTTTGGCTCGCACTTTTTGGCCTGATTTTAAAACTTCACGAGGATCTTCGATGAGCGTCCAATCGATTTCGGAAATATGGATCAACCCCTCAAGTCCTGCCTCATCAAATTTCATAAACGCTCCGAAATCAACCACACTCGTAATCTCACCGTCAACATCATCTCCTGCTTTATATTTTGCCAAAGCGACTTGCATATCCTCTGACTTCTGACCCTTCTCCGTAAAAATAAGTTTGTTATCAGCAGGATCAAGATCAAGGATTTTTACTTTCAAGGGTTGTCCAACAAGCTTTTGGAGTTCAACATAAATCTTTTCTTTGTCTCCACCATCAACTCGTGGGTAGTTTTTGTTTGAAAGATGAGAGGCAGGCAAAAACCCTTTAATTCCTTTGGCTTCTATAATCAGCCCACCACGATTGGCCTCCAAAACCGGAAGCTCAAGCACCTCACCCTCATTCATCCATTTTTTGAGATCAACCCAGCGTCGCTCCTCTCCTGCCTCCTTTAAAGAGAGTTCTATATATCCTTCTTCGTTGTCCGGTTCAACGACTTTTGAACTTACACTGTCTCCCGGATTCAAATTCTTGATGATGTCCTGAGCTGCATAAAACTCCTTTCCGTATACAATACCGGTTCCTCGAGAACCCAAGTCAACAAAGAGTCGTGTTCCTTTCTTGCTAAGCACTTGTCCCTCTACCAACTCACCCACCTTGGGAAGAATTGACCAGGCTGAGCCCTTCAGTAGAGAGTCCATGGGATGACGTTGCTTAAGTCCGGTCGCGGACAGTGCACCCCCTTGACCCTCATTATCATTATTATTTTCATTCTGTGTCATGACAAATAGTATATAAGAAGTTCACTAATCATGCAAGTGATTTTAGGTTGGCAAATGAGTCATTTTTTGCTATACTTACTGTTGGACTAATGACTAAAGTCAAAAAACCAAAGCATTAACTTTTGACGGCAAGTCTTTCATCTTTAAGCAACACTTATGGTAATAACCTGGCACGGCCAAGCCGAGTAGTAGAGTTTCGGCTGAGATTTCCAGAAGATGGCACCGTGAAATAGGAACAGCTTATCTCAATATTCGATACATAAGATTCAGTAAAACCACCTTAAATGCTTTGCCGAAATTTCACTACTCGGCAAGCATGTTTCAAACAGTATGGTTATAAATTGGCATGGACAATCTTGTTTCAAAATAAGCTCAGGCGACTTAACCGTTGTTATTGATCCGTATTCAAAAGAAATAGGATTAACTCCTCCCCGCTACCGAGCCGATCTGGTTTTGGTAAGTCATGAGCACCCCGACCACTCCAATAGTGAATCTTTGAGCGGAGAGCCAGTGGTGATTCGAGGCCCGGGAGAATATGAGGTCAAAGGAGTCTATGTTCACGGAATCGAAACGTATCACGACACCGCCAAAGGCAAGGAGCGCGGAATGAATACTATCTATGTTCTGGAAATAGAAGGCATTCGCATTGCACACTTGGGAGATTTTGGGGAAGAGCAACTCCGCGATGAAACACTCGACGACATTGGGGATGTTGATATTGCTATGGTTCCGGTTGGTGGAAAATATACGATTGATGCTGAGCCCGCTGCCAAAATTGTAAAACAGCTGGAGCCGCGATTCGTTATTCCAATGCATTTTAAAATTCCCGGACTAAAAGTTCCTCTCGACGGCCCGGAAGATTTCTTAAAAGAAATGGGGGCTGCCAAAACTCAAGCCCAAGAAAAATTTTCCCTCAAGAAAAAAGATATTGGTGAGGAAGAAAAAACTGAAGTAATGTATATGAAGCCCGTGTAATCTTCCTAAAAAGTGAAAACACTTAATACAAAATTAAAGACCGAGTGTGGGTTTATCCATCTTACGTTGACATGAAACCAGTGCAAAGAATTTTAACAGCTATCCACGGATTGCCGGAGGAGCAGAGGAAACTCATTGCAGGAGTTTTTATGGCTGCCTCATCCCTCTTTCTTTTTTTTGTATGGGTCACCGTTATCCCAGGAAAACTATCTTCAATTAGTTTGAATCAAATCTCAGAGCAATCAACACAACCCGCGGTGCAGAGTCCGCTTGAAGGTCTTGCATCAGGCGTGAGCGCATCAGTCCGTTTCATAGGAAACCAAATCGATACAGGAAGCATGTATGATATGAGCAGAAAAGTTTTAAATACTACTGATGAAACTATTCGCGGCGGGTCGGCTGAGGCGTTTGATTCGTTTGCATATGTATACCAGGGCCTGCATTCATTAATCACTGATTTCTACTCACTACTCACTACCAACTAATCACTTTATTATTTCCATGGCTGATGCCGGTAAAATTGAACAACGAGAAATAGTCGATGAGATGCGCGAATCATATATTGACTACGCAATGTCGGTTATTGTGGCACGTGCGCTACCCGATGTGCGTGACGGATTGAAACCAGTACATCGTCGAATTTTGTATTCCATGCACGGACTCGGTTTAACCCACGGAGCAAAGTATATGAAGTCTGCGCGGGTGGTTGGAGACTGCATGGGGAAATATCATCCCCACGGCGACACAGCATTGTATGAAACACTTGTACGACTTGCCCAGGATTTTTCTCTTCGCTATCCATTGGTTGATGGACAAGGAAATTTCGGCTCTATTGATGGGGATGGAGCAGCAGCTCAACGCTACACGGAGGCACGCATGACTCGAATTGCGGAAGAATTATTGCGCGACATTGAGAAAGATACAGTAAATTTTCGGGATAATTATGACGGCTCGCACCAAGAGCCAACGGTACTTCCAGCCGCACTTCCTAATTTACTACTGAATGGAACATTGGGTATTGCCGTAGGAATGGCAACCAATATTCCCACTCATAATCTTACCGAAACTATAGACGCATTGATCCACTTAGCAGATCATCCGAAAGCAACCTCAGAAGATTTACTTGAATTTGTAAAAGGTCCCGACTTTCCAACCGGCGGATTTATTTTTGATGAAAAGGAAATTAAAGCGGCGTATGCCACCGGCAAAGGTTCGATCCTTACTCGTGGAAAAGCAGAAGTTCAAGAAGGCACTCGAGGCTATCAAATTGTTATCACAGAAATTCCGTATCAGGTAAACAAATCAGAACTGATCGAGACGATGGCAAATTTAGTACAAGAAAAGCGACTTGAAGGAATCCGAGATATTCGCGATGAATCAGATAAAGATGGATTGCGTATTGCCATTGATTTAAAACAAGATGGTCATCCACAAAAAGTTTTAAACAATCTGTATAAATATACCGATCTTGAAAAAACGTTTCACTTAAACATGCTCGCACTGGTTGATGGCATTCAGCCGCAGGTACTTTCTCTCAAAGAAGTATTGGAAGAATTTTTGAAACACCGTGTGGAGGTAATCACCCGACGCACCAAATTTGATTTAGCACGCACCAAAGAACGCATCCATATTTTGGAAGGGTTGAAAAAAGCACTCGATCATATTGATCGCGTGATTGATACGATTCGCAAATCCAAAGACAAGGAAGAGGCGCACGCGGCTTTGTGTAAAAAATTCGATCTTTCCGATCTGCAAGCAACCGCTATTCTTGAAATGAGGTTGCAAACCTTGGCCGGCCTTGAGCGACAAAAAATTGAAAACGAGTTGACAGAAAAGCTGATCACCGCTAAAGCCCTTGAGGCGCTTCTTAAAGATTCAAAAAAAATTCTTGAAACTATTAAAAAAGAATTATTAGAACAAAAAGAAAAATACGGAGACGAGCGAAAAACCAAAGTTGTAAAATCTTCTCCTAAAGAGTTTTCGGAAGAAGATTTGATTGCAGATGAGGAAGCGATGGTGGTCCTTACTCGCGGCGGCTATATTAAGCGCATTAAACCTGAAAGCTACAAAATTCAGAAACGCGGCGGCAAAGGACTTATCGGAATGGAAACTAAAGAGGAAGATGTAGTTGAACACTTGCTCACCTGTAGTACACATGCTAATTTGTTGTTCTTTTCTAACTCCGGAAAAGTATATCAAGTTCGTGCTTATGAAATTCCGGAAGGAACACGAATCTCCAAAGGAAAAGCAATTTTTAATTTTCTTTCCTTGAGTCAACAAGAACAAGTGACGTCGGTCTTGGCCGCACCCAAAACCAAAAATAAATCCAGTGGTTTTGTGATGATGGTAACCAAAGACGGCATCACCAAAAAAGTTGAGGCATCTACATTTGAAAATGTACGACGTAGCGGTTTGATTGCTCTGACACTAAAAGGAAGTGATGTCTTGCGTTTTGCAAAATTAACTACCGGAGACGACGAAACTATTTTGACCACACAACAGGGACAGGCAATTCGGTTTTCAGAAAAAGATATCCGTGCTATGGGCCGACAGGCTGCTGGAGTGCACGCCATGCGTTTGAAAAAAAATGATGAAATTGTGGGCATGGATATAGTTGACAAAGAACAAATAGCAAAGGGCAGATTGTTGGTAGTAATGGAAAATGGATATGGTAAACAAACCCTTATTAAACAGTTCAAAAAACAACATCGGGGTGGCTCGGGAATCAAGTCCGCAAAAATCACTTCTAAAACCGGCAAAGCGATTGGCGCTCAAATTATTGATGAGGAGGTAGAAGAACTGATTGCAATCTCTCGCAAAGGACAAGTCATACGCACCCCACTTTCTGCAATCCCAACTCTGGGGCGCGCAACCCAAGGAGTACGAATCATGCGCATGGATCCGGGAGATACAGTTGCATCGACCACGACACTCTAAATTTTCAATTATCAATTTTAATTTCCAATCAATTTTCAATGAACCATTGTGTCATTTAATGAAAATTAAGCCTTAAAAATTGTAAAAAAGCTGATCTTCTTGATCAGCTTTTTTATTGGGGATTCTTTTTCTCCAAAATACTGCTCCGTTGTGGTACCATCTCTATATGGAAACTACTCTTTCCTCTCAAAATTTTCTTGAGCCGAATAAACTGGTAAAATCTTTTAATCTTGAATCAGGCGACTATATTGCCGACTTTGGAACAGGACACGGGTTTTTTGCAATGGCGATGGCTCGCATGGTAGGTGGCAACGGTAAAGTGTATGCCATAGATATTCAAAAATCAGAGCTTGAAATCATCCGCGCCAGAGCCAAAATTGAGCATCTGCTCAACATCGAGACGCTTTGGGCTGATCTTGACCAGCCCCAAGGATCACGCCTCAAAGATCAAAGTATTGATTTTGTCCTTATTGCTAACATGCTCTTTCAGTCAGAAAATAAGCCTGTAATGATTCAAGAGGCATATCGGGTATTACGAGAAAAAGGACGATTGGCAATTATCGAATGGGATGAGACACCCGGACTCATGGGTCCACCTCAAACCATGAGAGTCTCCAAGGAATCTTTAAAGGACTTGGGTACAAAAGCGGGATTTAAGACCAACCAAGAATTTGAAGCTGGCAGCCATCATTATGGTCTACTTTTTGAAAAATAACGGTAGAAATGAACTTCTCTAAAACACAACAATATATTGCTTTCGGAGTAATGGGCTTTGTGGTAATACTTTTACTCGTTGTTTTAGGCATTCTTCCCGGTTTACGGCAAAAAGCACCTGCTTCTGTCTCGATTGAAGTGTGGGGAATTGACTCCGAAGAGTCTGTGCGCGACATCTTGGGCTCATTTAAGGCACAGTTTCCCTATATAACGGTCAATTATTTTGCTTTGAACAAAAATAAATACGAAGAGACACTGATTAATCGCCTGGCGGAGAACCGTGGCCCTGATGTCTTTTTTCTCAAAAACTCGCAGATCCTGAAGCATCGAGACAAAATTTTTCCTCTGCCGCAAGATTCGCTTAAATTTTCGACCGTAACGTTTCGCAACACCTTTGTAGACGGGCCGGCTCGCGAATTGATTTCTGCCCAAAATGAGATTCTGGGGCTTCCTCTATATATCGACACGTTAGGCCTTTATTACAATAAAGACATATTCAACGCTGCCGGTATTGCCGAACTACCACGTTCTTGGGAGGAGGTTATTAGTGATGCCACCAAACTTACCACCAAAACCCAGGCAGGAGACATTATTAAAAGCGGCATTGCGTTGGGCGACGCCAAAAGTGTTGAATATGCTTTCCAGATTTTAAGTACGCTGATCCTACAAAACGGCGACCCGATAGTAGACAACCAAGGAAAACCTCTTATAACCAACCTTTCGGCTGATGCTATTAGGTTTTATACCGCGTTTAGTGATCCCGCCAGACTAAACCTGTGGACTCCTCGCTTTCGTAACTCTCTTGATGCGTTAAGTGATGGCACAACTGCTATGGCTTTTGGCTTTTCGGAAGACGCACGACGGCTTCAGTTAAAAAATCCGCATTTAAGCCTCGGGGTTATACCCTTTCCCCAACCCAAAAACGCCGCAACCCAAATTACCTATGGAGAATATTACTTTCCGACGGTATCGAAACTTTCAAAAAACCCTGATGCTGCCTGGCAGTTTATCGTATTTTTAGCTTCAGCCGATTCTGCGTTACGTTACAGTCAAAAAACCGGTCTTCCGCCTGCTCGCCGTGATGTGGTGAGTCAGGGGACTCTATCAGGTATTTTGGATACGTTTTATCGCCAAACACTGATTGGTCGCAGCTGGCTGATACCGGACGAACCACTCGTCAAAGGCATTTTTGGAGACGCGATTCAAGCAGCTTCTACCCATGTGATGACTCCGGAGCAGGCAGCAGGAAGGATTAGGGATCAATTGCAGTTATTAACGCAGTAGTTTTCAACTTTTAATTATCAATTTACAATCAATTTTCAATGATTTAATTGAAAAGTTGGCGAATTGGAACATTTAATGAAAATTAAAAATTACAAATTGAAAATTGGTTTAGTAATATTCGCTCTTTGCTATGTGCTCTTTGCCTTCTCTTTTGTCTTGGCTGCCGAAGAAGATCTTCAATATCAGCCAACAGTCCAATCCCTTAGTCAACAAAGCGGTCTCGTTCCCTGCGGAGTAGGGACAATTAAAGACGCTAATGGCAATGTACAAGATGTTGCTGATCCCTGCCAGCCCTGCCACATCTTTGCGCTTGGCCAGAATCTCCTCAATTTCATCTGGTGGGATATTTCTATACCAATCGCGACCATTATGCTGATTTATGCCGGTATTTTGATGATCGTGCCAAGCTTCAGTGGCAATGTTGCCAAAGTTACCAAAGGAAGCAAAATTCTGACCAATACCCTTGTGGGGTTACTCATTGTGTTTCTTGCCTGGCTCATTATTGATACAATAATTAAAGTGGTGGCAGGCCAAGAGATCAATGGAACTACTGCCGAAGTTTTGCAAACCAGCGGCCAACTTGGCCCGTGGAACAAATTTGACTGTAAATTTACGCCGATTCCCGTGAGACAACCAACAAGTTCGATCACCCAGCCCACAATATCGGGTGGTCAAACTATGATGTCTGCTAATGAACGAGCAACCCGAGACCTACTTACTCAAAGAGGTATAAAGATAAATAAAGATCCTTGTCCGCCCGGAAAGAGTTATGGGCAAGTAGCCGGTGGTTGTACCAATGTTGCTGGTCTCCCGCAAGAAGTAATTAATAATTTAAACGCCATAAAAAATGCGTGTGGAGCTGATGTAACTATAACTGGAGGTACAGAATCTGGTCATACAAGTCATGGCCAAGGAAACGCTATAGTCGATCTTTCGTACAGTGATCAATTAGCATCATGTATGAAAAACAACGTGAGTAAGTTTAATATAACCCAAATGTGTATGACTGCAGCCAATTCAAAATATAGCGTTAACTGTAAACCAGCCGAAAGTCAACCACATATCCATGTCCAATTTGTAAAAAACTCCTGAGATATGAAAATTTTTAGAAACCGTACAATTAAACCTTTGTGGACAAGTTTTTTGCTCCTGGCCCTATTTCTTGTTATTCTAGGATCAGGATTTTCGGCTTTTGGACAGGAAATTCCTAATCCAATTAAGGCTCGAAGCTTCAATCAACTGGTAGTAAATCTTGCTGATGCGATCCGCAAGGTAGCAATTCCTCTAGCAGTAATCGGTATCGTTATCGCAGGATTTCGCATGATCTTGGCTGCAACTTCTGGAAATGCGGGCAAACTGCAAGAGGCACGTAAACTTCTTTACTGGCTTCTTATCGGGACCGCAGTTGTAGTTGGAGCAACAATCCTGGCTCAAGCCGTCGTTAATACAGTAAGTAATTTATAAAAAGGTCGAGGTACTAATCTAAACTTTTAAGAAACCAGGTAGTGCAACTTTTGCCTGTCTAACCCTTGATTTGCTTAAAGCAAATCAGCAAAAGTTCTACTACCTGGAATAACACATGAAAAACATACTAAAAAAATCAATTATATTTATCCCTTTAGCTCTTCCGTTAGTAGCTGCCGCTCAAAGCGTAAACGCTATTCTCACCAATTTCCAAGGAACCCTTAACACGGTTATTGGGATCCTTTTCCTAATAGCTACCGTCGTATTTCTTTGGGGTGTGATCCGATTTATTATGAGTGCCGGGGACGAAAAAAAACGATCAGAAGGCAAAAGCATGATGACCTGGGGAATTATTGGCTTGGCAGTCATGGCTGCAGCTTGGGGAATTGCGAATTTGTTGGTCGGATATTTTGGACTTCAAAACCAGCAGGCACCAAACTTCGTTCCTCCACCAAGATAGAACTATTTAACCTTATTATGAAAATTATTAGAAAATTTATTCCCTATATTGCACTTTCCGGTTTACTTCCTTTGTTAGCTAGTGCCCAAAGCATACCCGTCATTCTGTCTACCTTCCAGAACACCCTTAATACAGTCATTGGCATTTTGTTTTTAATCGCCACTGTTGTCTTTTTGTGGGGGGTTATTAAGTTTATTATGAGCGCTGGAGACGAGAAGAAGCGTTCGGCAGGAAAGGGCATGATGACCTGGGGAATTATTGGCTTGGCAGTCATGGCTGCAGCCTGGGGAATTGCAAACTTACTTATTGGATATTTTGGGATACAAGGTCAGACACCGAATCGAGTTTTGCCACCGACGTATCGTGGAGGAACCGGAGTTGGTAATGGTTCTTTGTACGGAGATCCTTCAGGTGTGACTCAATAATATATGGACATCCAAACCCTCCTCAACCGAATCCAAACCCAGATCCTCAACCCGATTGTTGATATCTTGTTTGTACTGGCAACGATTGTGTTCTTATGGGGAGTGATTCAGTACGTAATTGGCAGTCAGGGGGATGGCAAAAAACTTCAGCAAGGAAAACAGATCATGATTTGGGGGATTATTGGCATGTTTATTATGGCCTCAGCCTGGGGAATCGTCGGAATACTGCAAAACTTCTTCGGAACGTAGTCACAATCACAATAGATACTTAGTAATCAAACTGCCCCGATTCGTCGAGGCAGTTTGATTTTAAAGTAAAAATACTTGAGTAAAAACGCTTGCCACTAACGTTAATAGATACCATAAGCAAACCCGTCGAACTCTGCGATAATACTAAAGGACCATTGTATTTTTATCAGCTATAGCTACTATAAATGCATATGGAGGAAAACAAGAGCAAAAGACGCCGAGAAAGACTAGGACACATCGCTAAAGCAGTTCTTGTAACTCTTGCTATAAGCGGCGTTATCTTAACCGCTGTGGCAGCCCCAAATGCAATACAGATACTAGGTCCTCTGCTTAAGAAAAAGAAGTTAAGGTTTAACGATAGATCACTTGATTCCTCCCTAGAACGTCTTAAGAAAGAACGTCTTGTGGAACTAGCAACAGAAAACGAAAAAGACGTTTTACGTATCACCGAGAAGGGCAAACAACGAATTAGATATTTTGAACTTGAAAAACTTATACTTACTGTTCCCCCGAAATGGGACAGACAGTGGACTATAATTCTTTACGATGTTCCGGAAGAACATAAAAAGGCCAGAGATGCATTTAATGTGCAAATCAAGCAAATTGGTTGTTTCCCGATACATAAGAGTGTCTTTGTACACCCTACCGACTGCCGAGACGAAATTGATTATATCGCCGAACTAATGGGTTTAGACAAGTTTATTTTTCACTTTCGCACAAATTCTTTAGGAAAGAAGGAGTTTACAGCAAGAAAATATTTTCGCGTTTCATAATTTTTAAAAACATTGAATCTTCCCTTACGATATTTTCATTTTTAAAGAGCTATAGCAAATAAAAATGAGGTACACAAGAAGGTTGATTTTAGAACCAAAATACTTTAAAATTTGAGAGGTTGATTTAACCGGCCGCTGTAGCATGGGCAGGTGGCGGAACCGGCAGATTCATCCCCACACCCATGTCGCGGTGAGCGAAAAGCGATTTTCGGCAGCTTTTCGCGAGCACAAAAGTGCTCTGGGCCGACACTGCATACAGTTTTTTGATCGAGGCCCTGCCGAGAATTATGTCGCGGTGGCGGAACTGGCATACGCGCAGGACTTAGAATCCTGTCCCGCAAGGGTTGTGGGTTCGACTCCCACCCGCGACAGAGGTGTGGGGACAAGCTGGGTTTAGAGCCCAGCGGTCGCAAGACCATGAGAGTTCAAATCTCTCCCTGCCCATATATGCCGATGTAGCTCAGTGGTAGAGCAACTCCATGGTAGAGTAACTGCCCACTAGAAGAGAAATTTTCTAGCGAATCTCGAATAACGGTTAAAAGCTCAAAAGAGGAGCCAAGACCGTGGCGAATGTCGGAGTACGTCCATTCGACCTGCTCAGGACAAGCCCGAACGACTGACAAGAGGAGCTAAGTCTTAATTGATACGCTCAATATACAGTCTAATCCTCTGATAATACATAAACAGAGGTAGTTATGAAGGAGTAGGCCGTCGGTTCAATCCCGACCATCGGCTTTAGGAGGTTAATAGCAAAGAGCACGAAAGCAAAGAGCAAATAGATACTATTCGCCATTTGCCATCTGCCATTTGCTTGAAAAATGCCCCAACCAAATTTATTAAAAATGCAATGCAGTGTCTGCAAACGCATCAACTACTGGACGAGAAAAAATAAAAAACTAGTTGAACGCAAACTCGACTATAAAAAGTACTGTAAGTGGTGCCGCAAACACGTTGCACACAAGGAAACACGAAAGTAGCAAAGAGCTAAGAGCAAATGGCAAATAGTACATACTATTGCTCTTGCTTTGGGAGTTTAGGTAAGTGGTATACCGGTGGTCTCCAAAACCACATTCGGGGGTTCGATTCCCTCAACTCCCGTTACGTTTAAAAACTCCGTATTAAGGGGATTTTTTAATAACCACGAACCCTATTGAGAAGCTAGTGATGTCGTACCTAAGATGGATGTTTGTCCAGCAACCCATGTAAAAACCCCAAAAGACGCTTATGATGTAGTCCGACGTAAAGCAAAGGACATTAGTAAGTAGTTATGTAACAACACGGTTTATCCGTGTTTTTGTTTTGCAATTTTTTCTAGATCCTACAACCTAGACACCCATAAGAGCCGAGACGTATAATACTAGGGCAGAATATATGTATGGAAGAAAATATAATTTTTGAACTTGAAGATATTCCGTTTGCCGTTGCTCAAGAGCAACCCTCTTTGGAAACAGTTGTGAGCTCTTATCTCAAAAGGAAAGGGCTTCCCTCGGATATTGCTCTAACGTTTGACGACGTTACTATATTGGATTTTAAATCTGATATTCCTTCCCGCAGCGCCTTAAACAATATGCGCACGCAGCTTGCCAAGGGCATTTACTTAAATACTCCTATAGTATCTGCCAATATGGATACGGTAACTGAATCGAAAATGGCGATTGCTTTGGCGCGTTTGGGAGGTATCGGCTTTATCCATCAATTTCTCCCTTTGGAGAAACGGGCTGAAGAAGTTCGTAAGGTAAAACGAGCCGACAGCGGTATTATTGATACTCCCCTTGCGATCCACCCAACGGCAACAGTGCGCGAAGCTGCTGAAGTGATGAATCGTTTTCAAATTTCGGGACTTTTGGTGGTTGAAGATGAAAAGCTAGTCGGCATCATCACCTCCCGTGATATTCGATTTGAATCAATTACTGACAAGCGTGTGGCTGAAGCCATGACGCACTCCCCCCTTATCACCGCACCGCGTGGGACAACACTTGAGCAGGCTCGTATTATCTTGAAAAAAAATAAAATTGAGAAGTTGCCGTTAGTTGATGAAAATGACATGATAGTCGGACTTATTACTGCCAAAGACATTTTAAAAATTGAGCAGTTTCCTCGCGCCTTGCGCGATCAAAAGGGCCATTTGATGGTCGGAGCAACGGTTGGTATTAGCGGCCGATTTATTGAAGAGGCCCAAGAATTGGTCCGAGCAGGAGCCGATGTCCTCTTGCTTGATACCGCACGCGGTTTTTCAACACGACTTGAGGAAACACTACACAACTTACGAATCACCTTTGGAGATTCGGTTCCAATAGTTGCGGGAAACGTTGATACACCCGAAGGAGCATTGATGCTGATTGAAGCCGGAGCAGATGCAATCAAAGTTGGGATAGGACCCGGATCAGTTTGCAAAACTCGCGAAGGTCCGGGAGTTGGTATCCCCCAAATTACTGCAGTGGCCGAGTGCACCGCGATAGCAGAGCAGTATGGAATCCCCATTATGGCAGATGGTGGTATTCGTGGCGGAGCGCATTTATGTAAAGCAATTGCAGCAGGAGCGTCTACCGTCATGATGGGCTGGATGTTTGCCGGATCGGAAGAGACACCAGGACAACCATTTTATGAGGATGGAGAAAAATGGAAAATTTATCGAGGTTCTGCCTCGCTTGAATTTCAATTATCACGAGTTGACCGCGATGAAAATGAGAAAATTCGCGCTCCTGAAGGTGTCCCCCGCCGCGTCCACTACAAAGGCGAGATTGCACCGGTGATAAACGAGCTCATGAGTTACTTGCGATCATCCATGAGTTATGTCGGGGCTTGGTCGCTTGAGGAGTATCGGAAAAAATCCAAATTCAGGAGACAAACCATTTCAGGATCGGACGAGGGAAGACCAGTGACTGGATAAATATTTTTGGAAACAAAAAATCGGTCGTTGAGACCGGTTTTTGATTTACGCTGGTTTAGGTACTTTTATATGCGAGTCCGCCAACGCACCCACGTTACGTTCAATAAACATCGCAATTCGCACACCAATTAGTCCCCCAATCGCTGTTCCGATAGCATACGGGATAAAGAGACGAAAGTCGTTTTTTGCCATTGTAGCAACGAGATGCAAGACAAAGAACCACATGCCATTTGAACACATCGCAGCAACAAGGTGAAACAGGGCGTTATTCCGATTACGTGCGCGACTTACCAAGGCAAAACTTACATGCATTCCCGTGGTTGCCACGAGAAAGGGAATAGCAGTCAGAAGATTTTTGGGAGGGAAGATCAACGTCGTGACCACCAAAACACCGAGAAGTGTCCAAATTGGACGAGGATCAAACTTCTTTATCTCGCCCTTCTTCACGTGTGAATCCGCAGAGGTTCTCGTTCCTGTCCAATGATCAATGTATCCAGTAAGCCAGCTCGCAAAAACACTTCCCGCAACACTTCCGGCGGTACCACCCGTCGAATAGGGAACAAAAATTCCCCAACGCATATCGAAACTCACGAGAAACGCCCACCGGAAGAAATCAACGACCCCATTGTACAAAGTAACCACCAAAGTCAAAGAATCTCGGTTTCTATTCTGTACCCAGTTCCGCATGGAATAGGCCATGTCAGGCAAAAATACTAATGCCATAACACCGAGGAGTGACAGAAGATTTTCTTTGGGGAAAATGAGAAATTGCAAAGCCCAAGAGACCCCAACGACCCCAAGAAGATACCGAATCGCTATTTTTTGCTTTTGCTTATCTGAAAGCTTTTGTACGGGGTCGGCATCAGCAACCGCGCCAGTCAGTCTTTCAATCCACATAGAGATGTAACTTCCAGTAAGACTTCCTACGATAGTTCCGGTTGTGTATGCAAGAATAAGCCGGAGAGAAAAGTCGCCACCCGGACCAAGAATGGTCCGAAATGTCATGAACGCAACAAATGTCGAGACAAGCACCGCACACATGTGATACATGACATTATTTCGCATCTTTGCACGGCTTGAGAGTGCAAAGGCAATGTTCTGGCCATAAGAGAGGACGAGGACCAAGAGTACTGTCTGCCATAACCAAGGAGTGAAAAAAATGACTTGCCCCAATACAAGAGCAAGCAGAACACCAATCGGCCACAGACTCATGAAAGAAAACTTTGTTTCCGCCATTGCTAGTAATGAAACGAACTGACACTAGTCTAGCAAAAACAAACTTTTCTAAAACCAAAGTTATCCACACCTTATCTTTACAAAAACAGCAAAAATATTTTGATCACTAAAAAATAGCCCGTTTTCCAGCTATTAGGACATGAATCATTTTACTTGAGAAGTTTACGTTGCATTTACGCACTTCATAATGAAATTAGCTACTTTGAAATCATAAAGTCATGAGTGTGATCAGAACCGCCCGCGATTTACAAAACGCCGCAGCCGCTTTATCCAAACAAGAACGAAGATACTTGCGATCAAAAGGAGGAAAAGAATTACTCCAAACAGCAGTTGCATTGAAACTTGATTGGCCAACATTAGAAAAAGTTTTGGGACGAACACAGGCAGGTATTGAGAAAGCGTTAAGCTACCATAGAATATCCAAACCAAGAAATAAATCTTCAGACTATACTGACGAACAGATGCTGATTGTAGAAACCGCCTATAACCACTCGCAATCTCTACAGTCAAAAAGAGAGTCTATTGCCCTGAGTGCCCAGATGATCTCTCAAGTCAATATGCAAAGAACAAAGGAAGAGAAAAGGCCGGTTTCTCGAAATGCACTCCAATGTGCAATCCGAGACAATAGACCAGACTTGCGCTGGGGCTGGCCAAATGCTAAAGCCGCATCAAAACGCAAAGAAGTAGTCGAAAAGAATGTATGGAATATTTCCGGTATAGAAGCACGATGCCGCCAACTTGTTGAAGAAGGCTGGCTTATGCGAGAAAACGGTGAGCAACAAATCGTTCAGGCCATTAACACTGAATTTGCGGAAAAATTGGGAAAAAGCAATTTACTTACTGAGAAAACTTTGGTCGCACGGCTACCACACCTTGTTTGGACACAGGAAGTGCAGCGAGATCTGCGGCTGGCAATTCGCAATCGGCTTCAATTAGATGAATTCCGCAACCAATACTATGCATGGATCCCTGAAGAAACATGGGAACGAAAAGTAAAATTTTTCACGGGTCTTTCAGATGCGCATATATCGGCAAATTTTGTCGCCGGTGTCGGTCGACTCATCACTGATGAGCTAGGACCAGACGCAGAGCGCTTCGAGTTCCCTCCCAATGACTTTGCCCATCCTCTTAAAATCTCTGTTAGAGGAGATTGGAATATTCCGGTCCTGAACGGTGCCCACATCGGCATCGTGTACGACCCCAATATTGAAGATAACTTGCTTCGCCGAACGCTTTCCGATGCACAAAAGCGAGGAGCTTCTAGAGTCGTAGTTACCAACCTTATTAACCTTTATGTGAAGAAAACTGCGGGCGTCGGCCATATTTATCGGGCCCAAGTATCAGGCTTGCATGTCAAATTGGAGCATTTGCCTCAAAGCCATCGTGCTGAGGCAGAGCGTATCATGCGAGATCGCCCGAATGATGAGGTGGTCTATCAAAATATCGCCGCACGATTCCTTGGTATCCTTGATGCTTTGTATAAAATCTCCCATCGACCAAAGAAGAAGGGCCTTGAATATACAGGAAAAATTATCTATCCTCTGGGGTACCTTGAAGAAGAGCTCATCAATGAGGCTGCAAACGCAGAGCTTCGTTATATAACCATTCTCAAGGCACATAGATTGAGTACTGAGATTCAGATTGTTAACCGTCGCATTGCAGAGGCCGAACGAGCGGGAGAGTGGGAAGAAGTCAGCAAGTGGGAAGCACGCCGAAGAGAACTTGCCGAGCAACTCGCCACAACGATTTTAACAAACGTAAGTGATGAGGATCGCAATCGTCAACGTCGCCGTATTCGTGCTCTCTTCGTAAAGAAAGTACAAGAAGTTATGCCTAACTGTACGGTAGTAAGTCAGGGCAGTATCAACTTAAAAGCCGGTGATAAGACTATCAAGATTCATATCCCGGGAAATATTGATGTAAATGATGGTCATCTTGCGCGATTCGGAGATGGATACGGCGCCGAGGTATTCCGCGACACTTTAGCGGATCTTACTGTGGTCTGTCATCCCTATGCATTTAACCATCGACTGGTTGGCCGCGAAGACTCCAAGGATGGACAAGCAGTCACGAAGTTCGTCCATGTGGCACCCATAATGGTAGACGATGTGTACTTAAGAGACCAACTCAAAGATGCCACCAGGGAAATGCATCCTATTCAGCGCTGCGTTCATAATCCTCAGTTTAAACCCGGCGTACTATTGATAAGTTGTACCAACGGCATACTGAGCGCAGATTCTCTACCTATAGCCAAGTTAGGTCGTTTTAATCCTCCTAGAAAGTCGACTAACTTTGCTTTCCCATATCCGGAAACAAAATACATTAATGCGTTCTTCAATACAGACAATCACTTTGGCGCTCCTGATAAGCGCTACATCTGGGACCCGAAGAGCCGCACCCATTTAGGTGTGACCGAGGCGACCATTGAGATGATGCGCCGCGAAGGAATTGTTAATCCAAATGATATCGGCATTCATTTCACGGCTGAGATGGACGATGCGACAAACGGCGATATGTGGTTTCAACCGCGATACCGCCCGTGGCCGCAAGAGATGTCTATTATTCATATCGAGCGTTGGCTTCGCCAGATGACTGCCGATCTTCAACGCGCAGCCGAACAAGGCGACATGGATCGTGTGCGACAAATAACTGAAGAAATCAACCGCGTCAGCATCGCACAGCATTACTTTAAGGGTGAAGATTTTCCGTTCTTCCAAATGGAAGAAGTATACGACCGCCATGTCGATCCCAACGTCGATTTTTATAGCGCTGTCCTTGGACGATTCGTAAAGTCAGGTCTTATTATCAAGGGAGTCAGCCAAATCAACCGCACGATGAAGGACGATCGAGACCTTGGTGTTCACAACTTCCCGAACGGCAACCATCGTATCAACTCCCTCGAACAAAAAGATCTTGAAGGCGATCATATCGCGCGACACTTGCAAGAAAAACTGGCTCAGCTTCCCGAATGGCAAAAGAAGCTTAAGGAAAATCCCAATTTCTTGCGTGAAAGAATCCGCGCACCTCGCTTCGGCAATCAAACATTCGGTTGGGGTACCATACAAGCCCCGGGCGGATTTGAGTGGGGTATCCGCGTTCATGGCTCGCCGGCCCGTCTCTCGAGCTGGTCAGATCTCTTGGCTGCAGTAGTCAAGAGCGATTTGGCACGCGGTGACGACACATATGGACTGTTGAAACGCAAAACAATTACTTTTTACGGCGATAAACATTTCTATGCCAAGGCCGAAACTGGACATATCACGTATATCATGTGTGCTGCCGGAGTCCGCACCAGTCAATATGGTTCGTCTGGCGGCTTTCCTCCCAACAATACTGGTACAGCATTCGTGAGCATTCCTGATAGTCCTGAAGAGGGTCCGATCATCATGCGAATGATGCCACACGACGTACTTCGCGATTGGTTTGCCAACCCGAAACCGTTTAACTTTAAGAAATTCCTACCCAAACCTGTTTAATTTTTAATAATTACTTACTCTCCCCTCGGGGAGAGTTTTTCTATTAAAGATGAAGAGCTCGAAAAATGTCTTTCTTCTGTATATAATAACGAATATGTCACTACGCCAAGACCTTATTAATTCATTAATCCGCGAGGGATATTTAAAAAATCCCTTTATTATCGAGGCTTTCCGAGCAATTGATCGGGCTGATTTTGTGCCGGATGAATCAAAGACTGAAGCCTATGCAAACTACCCCCTCTCCATTGGTAATCAGCAGACTATTTCCCAGCCTCTGACCGTCGCTATTATGTTGGAGGCTCTTGACCCGAGACCAGGAGAGAAAATACTCGACATCGGTTCAGGGTCCGGTTGGACTACTGCTCTGCTTGCTCACGTTGTAGGCAATAATGGCAAGGTCTATGCGGTTGAGGTGATTCCAGAACTATGTAAACGAGGAAAATCAAATCTTCAAAAATATAATTTTGTTGAAAAAGGCATTGTTATTTTTACTTGCAAAGATGGTAATGAGGGACTTGCCCAATACGCACCGTACGACAAAATACTGGCAAGTGCCGCCGCATCCAAAGAAATTCCTAGGCAATGGAAAGACCAATTAAAAGTTGATGGAAAAATAGTTGCACCTATTGAGAACTCAATTTGGATATTTACTAAAAAATCTGAACACGAATGGGGGGAAGAAGAACTTCCAGGGTTTGCGTTTGTACCATTAACTGCTACTAGACAAAGGACAAAAGACGAAAGACGAATCAACAGTCAAAATCAAAAAAACGAAACGGGGGAAATGAAAAAGGGAAAGAAATTATTTTTTCTAATGTCCTTAATCCTTAGTCTCTTAGCTTTAGGCCTCGTGTACGAAATCTATCTTCCCCACCCATTGCATGCCGGCACGACTACCATTGTCATCACTCCCGGTCTCGGCTCACGAAAGATTGGCGAACTTTTACGTCAAAAAGGAGTTATCCAATCAAAATGGGCTTTTGTAACCTATGTCTCGCTTACTGGAACAGCTTCGCAGCTTAAACCAGGTACCTATATATTTACGGAAACCACCATCCCAGAAATTGCACGTGATTTAATTGAAGGAGCCAATCGTGAAGTGGCCATTACCATTCCTGAGGGCTGGAATACCCGAGACATTGCAGACTATCTTGAGCAGCAAAAAATTATGCTTGCTAAAAATTTTATGCAGGCCACACATGATACATTAGGAGAAAAATTTAATAAAGGATTCTCATTTCTGAATGATCGGCCGGGAAAGTTGGGGCTCGAAGGATATCTTTTCCCTGACACCTATCGAATTTATCGAACTGCATCGGCCGAGGAGATTATACAAAAGATGCTGCAAAATTTCGGAAAAAAACTCTCGAGCGATTTACAAAAAGAAATCAAAAATCAAGATAAGACTATTTTTGAAATTATCACCATGGCCTCTCTAATAGAAAAAGAAGTCGCAACGGACGAGGATCGTGCACTGGTTTCGGGAATTTTGTGGAAAAGAATTGCCAAAGATATCCCCTTGCAGGTTGATGCAACTATTGCCTATATTACTGGTAAAAATACTACCAAAATTTTAGTGGCAGAGACTAAAATTGATTCTCCCTATAATACGTATAAATACAAGGGGCTGCCAAAGGGACCAATCGCTAACCCCGGCATTGCTGCCATAAAAGCAGCCATATACCCAACAGATTCCCCATATTTGTATTATCTCTCCACACCAGAAGGCAAAACCGTTTTTTCAAAGACACTGGAGGAACATAATGCAGCTAAAGCGAAATATTTGAAGTAGTTTATGTTCAAAATTTTAAAACAGCGGTTGATTTAGAGCTAGCAGATCTTTTGATATCGACTGCCTTGACGATTTTTGATTGATGTGTATACTAAATATACTTTCCAAAGATAGTAGGCTTGCGACTTAAAACGCTAGTAAGACCTGCCGAGGAGCGTAAGTGCTTTTAGCACTGTCTTTGGGCGTAGAACGCCTATTTTTGTTAGCCACAAGGAACAAGTCACAAGAGACAAGATAGCTGTCACTTGTTACCTGTCACCTGTTGCTTGTTACTAATTTGCTAAACAAATCCCAAAAGCAGACAATTGTAAAAGAACTTTCTCTAAAATTCAAAAGTGCCAAAATTGCAATTTTTAGTGATTTCCATGGGGTTTCGGTAGCAAAATCACAAGCACTTCGCCGATTGCTTCGCCAAAATGATACTGAGTATAAAGTCTCCAAAAAGACTTTGCTTGACCGAGCTCTGAATGATGCGGGAATTGCTTTAAAAACCAAAGAGTTGAAAGGAGAGGTGGGTGTAGCATTGGGAAATGGAGATGAAGTCGCTCCAGCAAAAACACTGGTGAAGTTTAGTAAAGAAAACGAAACATTTAAGATTCTGGGTGGAATTCTTGGCTCAAGGATTTTGACAGAAAAAGAAGTGTTGGCGCTTTCGAAATTACCAAACAAAGAAGTGATGATTGCACAAGTTGTGGGAACACTTGCCGCTCCCCTGCGCGGACTTGTTACGGTGCTGAGCGGCAATACAAGAAATTTAGTTGTAGTGTTAAATAAAATTAGAGAGAAGCAAATTAAGTAAATTAAGCACGTTAAGCTTAATTCACTTAACCAGCTTAATAAGCGAGTTAATATGAGCAAAGAACAACTTATCGAGGCAGTAGAGAAAATGAGTGTCTTAGAGCTCTCGGAGCTTGTCAAAGCACTCGAAGAGAAGTTTGGAGTATCAGCAGCTGCTCCTATGATGATGGGCGCAATGCCTTCCGGAGGTGGAGAGGAAGTAGAAAAGAAAGAAGAAAAAACCTCCTTTGGCGTAGAACTTACCAGCGCAGGATCACAAAAAATTCAGGTCATCAAAGCACTCCGAGAAATTACCAGTCTCGGCCTTAAAGAAGCAAAGGATCTGGCTGATGCAGCTCCCAAGATGGTGAAAGAAGGTATCTCAAAGGAAGAGGCCGAAGAGATGAAAAAGAAGTTGGAAGAAGCCGGAGGAACAGTAACCATTAAGTAACAAGAGACAAGGTACCAGGTACCAGAAACAAGAAATACAAAACATGCAAAATAAAGAGAGTTCAACGCACAAAAGTTTGATAGTATACAAAAGGGCGTATGAACTCTCTTTATTAATTTACAAAAATACGGTAGATTTCCCCAAGAGCGAGTTGTTTGGTCTCACCTCTCAAATGAGACGATGTGCAGTTTCGGTGGCTGCAAACATCGTAGAAGGTTACGCTCGCAGGACTCCACAGGATAAGTTACAATTTTACTACATAGCAAGGGGGTCTTTAACCGAGCTAGAGTACTATATCGATCTCGCTTCGGACTTGAGTTATTATTCTCTAGCAGTACACGAGACACTCAAAGAAGCACGCGAAGAAGTAGGAAAGTTACTAAATGGCTTTATGCGTTCGATAAAGTGAAGATGCCTTGTCGTCATGTCACTTGTCGCTTGTTACTCGTAAAATGGGACAACTTCTCGAAAAACTATTTGAATCAGTTCCGAAAATTAAAATATTACGGACCTTTTTGCGTAATCCTGAGGAGAATTTTACATTTTCCGAACTACAAAAGCGAACCCAAGTAAAAAGCCAAGCTCTTAAATCGGAGTTAACAAAACTCAACAACATAGATCTCATACAGGATAAAATTGTCACCCGAAAAGAGGAACTCACGGTACGTAAAAAAGTTAAAATAAAAAAGTATAAGGCTAAAGTTTTTTACGTTAATCCAGAATTTCGCTTACTTACTGAACTTCGCAATCTCATCGCGCGAGACTCAATCACCTCTCATAAAAAAATAGCTCAAGAAATTCGTAGTTTAGGAAATGTAAAACTGGCTGTCATATCAGGTATTTTTCTCGATAGCGAGCGATCACGTACTGATTTATTGGTTGTGGGCGACAACATCAAACGTCAACGATTTGAGCGCTTTCTTTCGCAAGTTGAATCTGAGATTGGTAGAACATTACAGTATACGATCATGAACAGTAAAGAATTTGAATATCGACGTGATATGTATGATCGGTTCTTGCGCGATATTCTCGAGTATCCACACCAAAAATTGATTAACAAATTAGAAATTTAAAAATCGCCCGAAAGGGCGGTTTTTGTTAAAGCGTAATAATTTCTTTTCTCTTAGGACCGATGGAAAGAAGTGTAATCGGTGTTCTCGTCAGATTTTCTATAGTTGTTACATATCTTCGCATTTCGGAGGGCAATTCTCCCCGGAATCGACAACCTTCAAAAGAACCCCACGGTTCGAAAAATGCATCGTAAATAGGCACTTGCCTATCGAGATAGTAAATTTCCTCATCGCCAATATCCCCTTCTACACCTGCATATCCTGTACACATTTTTATTTCTCCGGGAAAAAGTCCCAATATATCAGCTTTGGTAAGTGCCAATTCAGTGCACTGATTTACACCAATAGCGTGACGAAGTAGCAGAACATCAAGCCAGCCGCAACGACGAGGCCGTCCGGTTGTCGCACCATATTCATTGCCCTTTTCCCGAATAAATTCATCAGATTGCGGATCTATGAGCGTTGGAAGGACGCCCTCACCCACTCGGGTTGGATAGGCCTTCACAACACCGATAATGTGCGCATTAATTGGAGAGATACCCACGAGATTGCAAGCCGAGAGCGCGGTAGTATTTGAAGAAGTATTGTAGGGAAACGTCCCGTGGTCTGGATCAAGACCAAAAGCATGAGCAACTTCAAGCAATACACTTTTCCTATTTTCCACAACCCACTGAATTGTCTTTCGGGTATCGGCAAGATGAGGCAAAATTCTCTCTCGAGCCTCAAGATATTGCCGTTTTATTTCACCCCAACTTGGCATTCCAACCTTACCGTAAAAAGCTTTCAGTTGGCTTAGCTTTTCCTTATATACACTTTCCAAACGAATAAGGAACGCCCCTTTCTCTCGCATGTCCCCCATCCGAATAGCGAACCGCCTCCCAGCCTTATCTTCGTAGCATGGTCCAATTCCGCTTTTTGTGGTTCCAATGAAGAGCCCCCCGCTCTTTCTTGCCCTCTCCTCAGCCATGATATCAGCAGCAATGTGCCAAGGCATCAACATATGTGCATTCAAACTGATTTGCAGGTTTCCCAGGAAAACTCCCTGCACCTCAAGCATCCGTATCTCTTCAAGAAGCGACGGGATATGAACTACAACCCCGCGTTCAATAATATTGATGGCTTCTGGGTTAAAAATGCCAGCAGGAATCTGGTGCAAAACACTTTCTCCAACTTCATTTACAATAGTTCTTCCAGAGTTTTTTCCTCCGTTGATCCGAACTACCACATGAGCGTGAGGACTCATAAGATCGATTACTTTTCCTTTACCCTCGTCGCCCCACTGCATCCCGACGACAACCGTAGTAGGCATTGTGAAGTTTCAAAAAACCTTATTGATTTTCTCATTTTTTAAAGTAAAATTAAAGAGATTTTACAATTCGTTGACTCGGCAAAAATTGATTGTTTAATCAGTAGGGCGCATGGCTCAGTGGTAGAGCGTCGGATTTTTGCCTTACTATATTTTACGGGCGACTAGTTCAGTGGTAGAACGTTCGCTTCACATGCGAAAGGTCGTTGGTTCGATCCCAACGTCGCCCAATCCAAAAAGGTGGAAGGGCAAACATTGCGAGGTTGTAGGTTCGATCCCGACTGTGCCCATTTCAAGAACTAAGCAAAGTATGGCTGTAAAACATGAGACTTTCATCAAAAATATACCAAATAACGCTAAGACAATCTATCTTTTATAAAGGACATGTGGATAAAGCTGTGTATAAGTATGTCCGATTGTGGATAAATGTCTTTTAAATGTTCCACGTTTTACATACATTACACCTGTTATCTTAACTTCTATATGTTTCACACTGTGAAACATATTAACTATGCCATCATTAAGTAGGCAATTTGGAGATATAGGTGAACAACAGGCCGAATCGTTTTTAGTAGAAAACGGTTATCGTATTAAGGATAAAAACTATAGAGTGAAGAACTTGGGAGAGATCGATATAGTAGGAGAGAGAAAAGGTAAACTGCACTTCTTTGAGGTTAAAACCAGGGATGTAAAACATGAAACAACCTTCCCTATTGAGTTCAGTATAAACAACAAGAAACGTAGAAATCTACGCCGGGTATGCCAAATTTATCTTTCTGAACATCAATATCATCCCAATCAGGAGTGGCAAGTGGATGCTCTCTTTGTGCGGTCAAATCCCGAAAGATTTGAAATTGATCTCCTTGAGAATATCCTTTGGGAAGAGTATTATTAATTGGTTAATAGTCATTTGTTCCACGTTTTACAGATGCATTACGGGCTGTAGTATACCGGTAGTACGAGCGCTTTGGGAGCGCTTAGACTGGGTTCAATTCCCAGCAGCCCGATTATTTATCGCCTGCCCCGACACTAAATTTCGACTATTATATTAGTTGCCATCTGAAGCTGGCGAGATAACCAAGGAATTTCGAAAGTTCTGAATTGATACCCGAATCAAGGGAGGCGGCGGTCGAAATTTTAGTGCGGGGTTTAATTGGTAGAGATCCTTATGAAAAACGATCCCCTTAATTCAATTTTCCAATGGATGCAAGATTTTGCTCTTCGAGCTGGAAGGATAGCTTTGTTGCATCAAAAGGACGCGGTTGATATTGGCAAACCTGAATATCAAGGATCCAGCAAAGAGGGAAGTGTAAAGACCATAGCTGATGACATTATACAAGAGCTTTTTTTGGCAGAGCTTTATAAGCAATTTCCTGAAATAAGCATCAATGTTGAAGAAGATACCCCCTTGACCACACTTTTCAAAGATAAGCGCTTTCTTCCAAAACCCAATAAGTCGGCAGGCTCTTTGAGCAACTACATTATCCACCTCGATCCCATTGATGGAACCTTTACCTATATTTCCAAGAAAAAAGAATTTTCAGTAGGGCTGGCCTTATCAGATAAAAACTTTAATTTTACTCATAGCGTAATCTACTCTCCCGCCATTAAGCGTATTTTTACTGCTTCTCCTGAGTCTTTTTCAATACATGACCTTGATAAAAGAGTTATTAAATATCCACAGAATCAATCATCAAAGGTAATTTACGAGAAGAGAATTTTTTCAGAGCAGGGGAGAGCTTTAGTGGCAAACCTGGGATTTACTGTAATACGTCCACCTTCCGCACATCTTGCAATAGTCTATACCGCCTTAAGAAAAAGTGCCGGATTTTTGTATGGAGGATCAAATCCACACGACGGCATGATTCCTGCTGCGTTTGCTAAAGCAGTCGGAGTAGAGCCAACGAATATTTATGGAAAGAAATTGGGTAAGCATTCTTTTCGTCTTTTTAAAAAAGAGGACCGATATATTAAACTTCATCGCATCCCCTCGGTGTGTTACCTTTCCTGCACCGACGATAAAAAGAAAAAAATATTTGAAATACTCTCAGATAAGAAAAATATAGATTCCGAATATTTACGAAGATTTGCGGAATATGAAACGTAATCAAACTGCAATTTTTGATAAGAGTAATTTAAAAAAGTCCTGCAAGGGACTTTTATGTTGAAAGATATCTGCAAAGAACATTTTTAAGATACTGTAACCTCTCGGGAGGCATTTCTTCTTCAAAGTGGGACTCGTTAAAGAATGTCTCTAACTCTTCTATACTCATGCGTTCAGTCCTTGCCAATTCAAGTGCTATCTCACGAAGCGTATAAACGTTGTAGTCAACCCCAAATAATTTTCTACCAAGAGATTGACAAATGGCCCTTTGAATATCTTGAGAAGGGGAATGTGAATCAAGCATGCGACGTATATGTCTCCATGGCGCATCCTCAAGTTCTGCCCTAAACATCTCGAATTGAAACGGTGGCACAAGATGAGAAACCTCATCAAGGACTACGGAATCAAAGAATTCTTTAAGCTCTGGCCTGATTCTGGCTAGCTGGGAAGAGAGACTTAAAAATATACCACGAAGGTCAAAATATTTGAAATAACCAAGGGAACGCCCGAGCTCAGTTTGCAGTTCTTTCCATTCGATAATTGCTTTACCATTCTTTCTGAAGCGCGCCGGATACGGATCGATATACCAAATCTTTCCATCCTCATCACGGGTGAAGTTACTTGGTTTGGGATCAAACCCCAATCTACACTCCCAATCAGAGATTCGATCTGCTCCAACCAGTGCCACAATCTGACATAGGCTTCTTATTAGAGGCTCCGATCTTTTGGCTGGTGTGGAGGGATAGGTATGCTTCATGACTACCTCTATGTTGTTACCTGTCCAGGGAGAGGTGAGAACGATATGTGTCCTACCACCATCAACTTCCACAGTAAGATGTGGCCTCTCAATGGGAGGAATCGGTACCCCAAGCAATTCAAGTTGTCCTTGATAGACAATAATATCTTTAATTATCTCCTCGGCTACTGCGAAAGGAAACCCTCCTCGTAGCGCACCAATCCGTTTTACAATTTTCTTTTCTCCTCCTTCGGCCTGAATAACAAAAAGAACCTCAGAATTATATCCCCCACGTTGCAGAAATGTTTGGGAATGCAGCAGAGAAAGAGAATCTGGACTCGGAAGCTGCGTTTGTGAAAACATACTTTTTCATTTCAAAGGACTTATCTATACAACTACCTTCAATCCTATTGGTTTTCAGGTTATGTTTTTGCGAAGAATTTGAACCTCTATATGTGTAATGGTAATATATATTAATGAACCCATTAAGAGACAAGGCACTAGAGCTCCGCAAAGCCGGGTATTCTTACAACATGATCAAGGAGGAGATAGGTGTTGCAAAGAGTACCTTAAGTAATTGGTTAACATATATTCCTTTCTCTCCCAACGAGACAGTATTCAAGAGAGTAGGAGAAGCAAGATTAAAATCAGCTCTCTTAAAACAAAAAACAAAATTCGATAACATTATCAGAATGAAAGAGAAAGCCAAGAAGGACGTAGGAATACTAACCCAAAGAGATCTTTTTATGCTTGGAATTGGACTTTACTTAGGAGAAGGATCGAAATCTTTAGAGGAGGTGAGAATTGTAAACGCAGACCCAACTATTCTGAAACTAGGGATAAAGTGGCTCAAAAAGTTTACAAACATACAAACAACAAATTTAAGAGTAGCAATACATGGCTATCCCGACCATGACATAGATGAACTTGTAAATTTTTGGTCAAAAGAGTTAAATATACCTAGCAACCAATTTATTAAAACATATATTGATACAAGAGAAAATAAATCCTTGTTTAAAAAAAGAAAGCTTCCCTATGGAACAGCCCACCTTTATATTAGAGGAGGTGGAACTCTACAACTAGGAGTCAAAAACTTACATAGAAAAATAATGGGCTGGATTGAAAGTTCGATGAAACAAATATAAACGCGGGTGTTGTATAATGGTAATACGCGACCCTTCCAAGGTCGAGCCACGGGTTCGATTCCCGTCACCCGCTTATCATTCTATGCGGTTGTTTTTTTGACTAGTAAACGGAATCGAACCTCAAGCAAACAAACCCGTTAGACTATGCAGGATAGTATAACAGTTTAAGTTTCTCGAGCCCTCGATGTACTTGTACAGCAAGAGTATTTTTTGACTGTCCGGTAATAAGAGACATTTCTGTAAGTGACAGATCTTGCACATAGCGCATACGCATCACTTTTTGATATGTTGCAGGAAGCCGTTGAATTAAGAGAAGTGCCGCTTTGCCATCTAATACATTAAAAAGACGTCCGTGATGGCCAGTGCTTGGTTCGAAACCTTTTTCGAGAAGAAAATCAAGTGAAGTAGTTTTATGCTTTCGTTTTCGATATTCATCCACAATGAGATTATTGAGGATGTGGTAGAGAAAAGCTTTCATCACGTCAATCTTTCCTCCTTTGATAAGATAACTCCATGTTTTCATGAAGGTATCCTGCCCTAAATCATCACTCGTCACGTGGTCAGATACCTTAAAAAACGCATATGAATTAAGACCCTTTCCATAGTTGTGATGTGCGACGGTCAGCATCACTTGTTTTTGTATTTCCTGTTTGGGGGTCAGCATACCAATTAAGCCGGATTTTGGCCTGTTCTATTACACGGATATTACAATACTACGGTAATAATAGCCTATCTATGCTCGTAGCAATGCCACATAGAGATCTTCTTTATTACTGTACTGTTGCAAGAAGAAGAGATACGTGAGCTCTAAAAATACCATATTCTCCACCTAATAGCAAGTTTGCAATAATCTCGGTGCTTGTACGGCTTTAGTAGTATGGAAAAAAATAAAAAAAACACAGAACAAATTGTTGAACCCGTTGGGGTTGATTTTGTTCAACGTTTTTGGGAAGAAAGCTGGACATACATTAAAACCATAGTAGATGTCGTACGAGAACCAATTTTAATTTTAAACAAAGACCTTTGTGTTGTGGCTGCCAATGAATCTTTCTATCGGATGTTCCAAGTCCAACCCCAAAATACCGAGAGTAAAGTTGTATATGAACTTGGGAATGGTCAATGGAATATTCCTGCCCTACGAAAACTTCTTGAAGATATCCTACCGAAGAACACATTTTTCAGAGGTTTTGAGGTTATTCACGAGTTTCCTTTCATTGGCCGCAAGGTAATGATCTTAAATGCTCGTCAGATTTATTTCAAGGAAGACACAACTTCAAAAAGTTTTCCCTCCATTATACTTTTGGCCATGGAAGACGTCACAGAGATGATGGTTGTAGCTGAGACACTTGCTGGCCATGCAAATCGGCTTGAAACTAAGCTCGCTGAACGAACACAAAAAATGGAGATTCAAATAGGAAAACTAGAAAAAGAAATTAAAGAATTCAAAAAAAAGCCACACGTGGATGTGTAGATTTTTAATATTCAACTATGTCTACAGTAACACTCAAAAACAGCAGTCTGCATGCACTCATATCATCTTTACGCTTTTCAAAACTCGAACGGATCACGTTATGGGTTATCCTGTGGACATGCGTTGTGGATAGTATATTATTTGTGTATTTTATTGGACTCATATTTTTCTTTAATGTCACCTCATACGCCCAGGCAGTTGCGCCCGACACAAAAGTAGGACCAGTTACGGAACGGTTCATTCTGGAACTCAAAAAATCCGGCCTTGACGCTATACCTTTGCAAAGAATCACCAGAACTCCTTTCTCGGTGCGTGGAAATGTTATCACAATACAGGGAGATAATATTCAGGTTTTTGAGTATCCAAGCCACGATAGTGCTTTGAAAGAGGCCTCCGTGTTTGCAGAAAAATATGTTGACAGAACCAAGTTATCTCGATGGAAAAACAGTGTCCATCTCTACGCAAAAGATACCCTGGCGATTTTTTACATGGGAAATGACAAAAATATTCTTGATATACTCGATAAAAGCGCTGAAGTGTCTCTCATAGAACCAAGAGTACTTATATCAGATCGAAACTAAACTCACAAAAAGCTGGTGTAATTCTTTCGTACTTGCAACGGCGTTATTTGTGGCTAGCGATTATACAAATAACTACAAATATATGGGAATTATTTTATGGATTCTATTTGGCGCATTGGTTGGTTGGATAGCCTCTTTGATCATGAAGACCGATGCTCAACAAGGGGTTTTACTGAATATTATTGTTGGTATCGTCGGTGCAGTCATAGGCGGTTGGCTCATGAATGCCGTTGGAAAAAGCGGAGTGGGGGGATTTAACCTATACAGTTTTCTGGTTGCATTGCTTGGGGCCTGTGTGCTCATTGCCATCGTAAGAGCGTTGCGGCGTTAAAATAAATATCTTATTAACAAATAACATTCACAATCATGGATTCATATAACTCTCCTACCACCAAACCACTATATCGAGGTACTCAAATTATGTGGTACATTCTAGGCCTTTTAGAAATAGTATTAGCGTTTCGATTTGTCTTGAAGTTACTCGGCGCAAACCCAGCCGCTGGGTTTAGTAGTTTCATCTACGCCGTAACATTTATTTTCGCTGCTCCATTTCTTAATGTATTTCGTATTACGCATGTTGCAGGGAGTATTTTTGAATGGACTACTATTCTGGCCATGCTTGTGTATTGGATCATAGCTATGGGTATTATCAAACTGTTTATCATGGGAAAAACTGTCTCTACGCCCGAGGCTGCAGTCAAATTAAACAAGCAAGATAAGTAAATTATTATTTAAATTATAAATATATGGGAATTATTCTTTGGATTATATTCGGTGCATTAGTCGGTTGGATTGCCTCTCTTATTATGAATACTGATCAGCAACAGGGAGTAGTGCTTAACATTATTGTCGGTAGTGTCGGTGCTGTCATTGGGGGCTGGATTATGAGCTTCTTTGGGCAGGGTGGTGTGAGCGGCTTCAATCTCTACAGTTTCGTGGTCGCTCTTTTGGGCGCTATTACGCTCATTGTCGTTGTCAAAGCGTTGCGGCGTGTATAGTCGTAACGAAAACACTGACACCCAAACACGTGCGGGTCAGGCAAGTCAGACGGTAATGCTTTTGTCGGTGGAACGGCATTTATAGCAAGGATATGTACACAGGGTGGTCGATTATGTAACCAACACCATTAACCTTTTAACAATCTAGTCTAAATAAAAATTTATGAACAAAATCATTAACTTACAACACATCGCCCGCACAAGACTTCTCTCTACAGGAGCAGTCGTCGCTGTGCTTTTTGTCTCACTTCTCGGAATTCAGAATGTGTATGCTGCAATAACCAACAGTTTAGATTTCGGCTCAACCGGATCAAATGTTACTGAGCTTCAAACCTATCTTGCGACAAATGCAAGCATCTACCCTTCGGGCCTTATAACCGGATACTTTGGTCCCCTAACCCAAGCAGCAGTGCAAAGATTTCAAGCTGCTCAAGGAATCGTCTCTGGCGGTACACCTGAAACTACTGGCTACGGTCGAGTAGGACCACAAACTATGCTACGAATCAACTCCCTTATGGGTTCTGCTAATAATCAGACATGGGACACCGTACCAGTTTTGAGTTCTGCTTTGGTTCAGTTCACTAGTACGACAGCAACCTTTACGTGGACAACCAACGAGTATACGCAAGGCCAAGTCTATTACGACAGCAAACCGCTTCGTACTGATGAGGCTACAGGACCTGGTCAGCAACCATATATAAGCGGAACGTTCGCTCTTGATAGCGGCGGTTTACAGACAAACCATGCGCTTACCGTTCAGAACCTTCAGCCCAATACCCTCTATTACTACACAACACGAGGTATTGACAGCTCAGGGAACATGAGTATGCAATGGCCGAGCACTTTTCGTACCGACCAATAATTGATTCTGGAAGTACACTAAAAAATCACCGATTTACTCGGTGGTTTTTAGTTATAGAGAACCAAATATACATGTTGAGAACCACCCTCTTACTATTCCCGTAACCGACAGATTTATATTTTATTTTCCAACAATTATAAGAGATGAAATAAAGTATTCTTTTATAAGCTTCCAACAGATTCTAACACCTGCCTGCGCAGGCAGGTCATGTACTGACCCCCTCCTTTGCTATAGCTTCGGTATTTGAAAAAGTTGTTTCTTGTAAAAATCGATTTTTGTGCTACTTTGGGAGATAGTTCATTTGAGTACATTATGAAAACAAGACACATAGTTGGGATAGTGATTGTTTTTGTCGTTGTCTTTTCGATAGTAGAGACAGTCTTGGGGTCTATCTTTCTTAGCAACGTATCTGCTCGTATACTAATTCTCGACAACAACTCTCGTCCTCTCCTTTTAAAAGACATGTGCGTCGGCATTCAGTCGTTTGCCACCAGAGAGGAGGCTAAGCAATGCGGAACCATAAACTACAACCCCGCCCTAGGAAGAAGTGGTATGAGAAAAGGGGAGTATGCTCTTTATGTATGGCTTGGAGACTTGGAACGAATAGATCGTCTTATCCATTCACAGAAGATCAATCTCACCAAGTTGGGGCAAGAAGTCTCTATAGTAATTCCCAACGTGTCGCAAGAGATTAAGGTGCTAATCACCGATCAGGCCATCCCGCAATTGATAGGAAGTAATATTACTGTTGAAATCTACAGGCCATAAGATGATTCAAAGCACGGCTAAATTCCAAGTAGGAGATAAGTTAGAAATATGGGTCACCGGCTGTACAAGAATATTTGATGCTGAAGTGATAAGCTTTGATGCAGACGAAAAGCCTTGCCTTCGAGTTGAAGGATGGGCGATTTTAAAACATGGAGATTATGTCATAACACGACATCATCGTACCACACTATAACCGAGTAAACTCGGTTATTTTCATGCATTGATTAAATATTCGAAAGGTGGTATTCTCATACAAGTTATTTTGGGAACAGTAATGAGGCTAGTCTTGTACTTGTGTGGAAAAAGACACGTACTTCCTGTCGCAGTATTCACCGACGCAGAAAGCATAAAAGTCATGCTTGAGGATGAAGATGGGACACAAACCAATGTACATATAGGTGCAAACTTTAGTGAAACAGAGTTTCGGGAAAGAAATCCAGATATAAGCTTCTTTAAACCCCGGCTAACGCCATCTGAACGAGTCCTACTAGAGCAAATGAAAAGAGAGTAAATTTAAAAATCCGCCACATGTGCGGATTTTCTCATTTTTGAGTTAATTCAATATATCGGCCATCCGGGTCAAAAACTGTAAATATTCTCTTCCCGTCTCGCTCAAATGGAGTAGAGTACACATATCCTACAGCGCATAGAGCATCAAACACCCCACTCACATTGGACACAGTAAATCCCAATGCTGTCCTATCCGAAGTCTCACTCGGTCGAAGCGGATAAATTTCTAACACAACCGAACCAAGGGTTGCCGCAAAGTGTTTTGGACCGTTACCATGTTTTTCCTCCTCAAAGGTAATTCCTAACAATTCATAAAATCTTTTTATGCGCTCCGGATCTATAGTTTTGATCACCACAAAAGACAGTTCTGGCATGAGATAAGATCAAGAACTGTTAAAAATATAATGTATTTTTACATCAAAAGCAAAAGTCGCCCCGAAATTGGAGGCGACTTTCTCTTACTTGACTGCAGCTTTCAATGCCTTGCCTGCTCGGAATTTTGGTGTCACCGTCTCTGCCACCTGAATCTTCTGTCCTGTTCGAGGATTAACCCCCATACGAGCTCCTCGCTTCTTTACAATAAATGTTCCGAAACCAGAAACCGATACTTCATCCCCCGAAGCAAGTGTTTTCATAATCGTATCGAAAATTGTGTCGACCACATCTTCTGAGGTTTTTTTAGTACCTCCTATTTTTTCGTGGACAGCGTCCACAAGTCCCATTTTGTTCATAGCTGTAATACGCCTGATCTACCACAAGGCAGAATCTCAGGCTAACCTTTAATTTTCAACCTTACTCTATAGTATACAAAATTTGGCTTATCTTTGTGAAGTTTTTTGTTTACTAACCCAAAACTTCCGGGGCAAGGGTTTGTGCAACCTTACTAAAATAGGATTTTAGTATTTCTATTGTTAGGGGCAGTAACATTTTCGGAAGCGCGTTAATTCTTTGCACTTTTGCCAACTCCCCACCAAGAAAAATAGCATCGATTTTGACTCCAAATTTGGTTTCAGTATCACGACGAACCTCTTCAAGTTTTTTTTGCTGAAAAATAAAGTAAAGATCAACGAAGTCTTTTGGATCAAAACGATCGAGCATCGCCATTAACTTGTTTGCTGCCAAATCTTGAAAACTGTCGATCTTAATACCGTCATGAACCTTTGGTTCTGCAAGTTGTAAAAATGGGTATTTTGTAAATTCTATTTTCAGCTCTTCATTTTCGAGCGTATAAAAAAATTGATTCCGATCATATAGTCGCTCATAGCGAACATGGCTGGCTTCAAGTATAGTTTTTAACTTTTCACTAAAACCGTGTAAAAAGATTTTATCAGGATCTTGAAAACAAAAAAAATCTAAATCATCCGATAAACGATGGTGTAAATGAAACGCTGCCAGAGCCGTGCCGCCGCTTAAATAAAAACTTTCCAAGTTTGGTTCTTGGACGATGCAAGTAATAGCTCTTTTTTGCACATCAGTCAGAATGGCTTGTTCCATAAGAGCAACTCAAGAAATACTTTTCGCTCGGCAGGGATGCGCAATTCAGGAAGATATTTTTGCAAAATCTTTGGATCTAGTTTCTTTCCTTCAAGTCCATAGTTTATAGCACGCTCAAGATCCCACCAGGGTTCAGCTTGTGCTTGTTTTTCGTATTCTTTTGGTGTGTAGTCCCATGCCATATATGCCTATAATACCGTACTTTCTGACTAGAATCCAGCAAAATGAAGCTCCACGGGCAAGCAAAGCTTAAGCTTAGCTCTGCCCGTGGTCTTCTGGGGCGTGGATAAACAAGGACGACAATTTTAATATAACCTCAATTTCTACCTCAAAATTTGGCTTATTTGTGTGAAGCTTAGATAAACTTACTCAATCTATACAAATTTTAAAGCAGCTCCCGCAGGAACTGCTTCGTTGATCTCCCCCCTTCCTTCATGTTCTTCACGTGCCGGTTCCGTCCGGAGCCGAGGAGCCGCAGGGCTCGCTGAACCCCTTGTTCAGCCCACCCTTGTCCTCGGCCTCCTGGACCAAGGCCCGGCAGTACTCGAAGTACCACTGGGCTTCGTGCTCGAGACGACGCCTCGCGGCATCATCCCTGGTTTCCGCCACCGCCGTGGGACGTCGCTCCTCGACGACCTCGGCGTTGCAAAAAACGACGGCACTGAGAAGCAAGATCGCTGCCAGTACAAGCTTGAGCATGTTGGCCTCCTGGATTAGGATATCCTTATCTTAGCATAAATTTTAGTAAAAGTCAAATAAACCGATAATAGGTTCAACAAGTAAGTGCAACACTTAGGTATAATCTAAGTGTATGGGTACAATATATCGGCAGCTCTCGCTTGAAGAACGGGAGCACACGCAACAAGGCCTCTGGGAAGGAAAATCGTTGCGGGAGATCGCCCGAATGCTCAAACGATCTCCGGCGACCATCAGTCGGGAGCTCAAACGGAACGCGGCAAGACCGGGCACGAGAAGGTATCACCCCCGTCTAGCATATGAACGCACGAAGATAATGATCCGTAAACGAGGACAACGCATGCGCTTGAAGTATCCATTTGTAAGAACATACGTACACACCAAACTTCGAAGGGGTTGGTCTCCCGAACAGATTGCGGGGCGTCTGGTCCAAGACCATCCTCACTACCGGATCAGCCACGAAGCGATCTATCAGTACATCTATGCCCAATATCGCAGAGGCGGGTATGGAGTATGTACGGGAACCGACTTGAGAAAATATTTACGAAGACGTCATAAAGTCAGACATCCAAGAAAAGTGCTGTATGCTGTAGAAAAAGGGGCAATTGCCAACAGGGTTTCAATCCGTGAACGACCCGAAGAAGTAGCCGACCGTATTGTTCCCGGCCATTGGGAAGGAGATACTATAGAGTCGAAAAAGAAACTGGCAGGGTTGAACACGCTTGTCGAACGGACCAGTGGTATCGTATTCATCTCCAAGTTACGGGATCACACCAGTGCCTCAACCGCCGAGGTAGTCATACGACGACTGCAAAGGATTCCTCGACGGCTTCGAAAAACCTTAACGCTAGACAATGGGCCGGAGAATGCACGGCACAAACTGGTTACCAAATGTACTGGTACCGCCTGTTTCTTTGCCAATCCCTATCACTTCTGGGAACGAGGCACCAATGAAAATACCAACGGGCTGATCCGTTGGTATGTACCGAAGGGGACCGATCTTTCTCTCGTGCCAGAAAACGTCATCCAAGAGATCGAACATCTTTTAAATACGAGGCCAAGAAAACGACTCGGATGGAAGACTCCCCTAGAAGTCTTTAACTCCTTTCTGTTGCACTAAAATGTTGAATGTAGTAAAAGTACATTCAACTTGAACTTAGAAAAATACCGCAGGGCGAACCATACGGGTCAAGTTGAACGTGCTCTTATTTTTTCTTTAACGATCGTAAGAAGATCAAATGCCACATAACGAGGACTATTGATACCATGAGCAACTGAAAGTTGGTTACTTAAGAAATCAGTACCGATATTTCTACCATATTCAGGAAGCAACATCCATTGACGGAGTGCATCACAAATTTCTGGCGTGAGCTGATGTTCCTCCGTAAGTCGAAAACGAAGTCCCATACGTTGACGTTCTCGTATTGTCTTCCGATCCCATCTTCCTTCTGGCGTCTTACATTCGTGGATGAAAAATTCTATTGCTGGGCGAATTAGCTCTCCTACAGTTGGAGACCGAAAGTCTCTTACGAACTTAAGGAGATCGCCAACAGTAACAATACTTTCTACAGCGGCCCTTAGTTCAGAAAGAACTGCTTCGTCGACTGAGAGGTAAGTCATCTTAAGAGCCTTTCGGGCCCAAGATACATGCCACATATCCTGGCGAGTGTTCTATAAAAATGTCTCCCAGCGATGATCCTGTCTTACGCATATATTTCAACTTTTACTTCTATTGAACTGAAAATAAAGTAGCATATCTGATACACTCTGTCAAATAAAAAAGCACGGCGAACCGTGCAGGATTAATTAAATTCGATGAGACGTCTAAGGGTTGCATTGGGACACGAAGGAACTAAAACAAATATGTGCTTATGGGTCCGTTCGTTCTGAGGAACCCAAATACAAATTTCATAAGGACTATTGTCTATCACCAAACCTCCTGACAAATGTTGCCTGGCAAGAGTGATAAGGGCGGGAGTTGCTGTTGGTTTACAAACATCACGGAAAAAAGTATTTACCAGCCCCCTGAGAAGTGCGACTAACTCTTCAGGTAAATTTCTTTCGCCCAGTTCCTTCCACCAGTCTTCTCTACTTATGCGTATAGGGGACGTTGTAGTATGACACAAGTGACAGTGCCAATAACCAGTCATGTCGTTTTTATACCATCCTTGGTGCAGTGCATGCCTCTCGAGTTTTGTCTGATCGTGGAACTCTTCTGTTTGAGCTCGACATCCCTTACCATGAGGATCGTTGCACGTGATTGAATAAGCATTTCGGCCAACGATGACACCCATAATCTTTTCCTAAGAACCAAAACAAAAATAGCACATTTAGTACTGTTTGTCTAGTAAGATTAAGTTTTGAAATTAAAAGAGGGCGGGCGCAGCTCGCGGCCATAGTGGAGCAAAAAGAAAATTTCCCGGCAGAACCGGGAAATTTTCTTTTTATCGTTTCGCCCACTGTGGAGCCCTGCGAGCTTTTTTGAGCCCGAATTTCTTTCGTTCTTTCATACGAGGATCTCTTTTTAAGAAGCCAGCACGTTTCAGACGTTTTCTAAAATCGGGGTTGAATTTAATGAGGCAGCGTGCAAGACCGTGACGAAGGGCCTCAGCCTGGCCGTGAGGACCACCGCCGGAAATTTTGGCAGAGACACGGAAGCGTCCGAATAATTTCATCTTTTGGAGCGCATCTTCAGCGATATGTTGCAGTTCAAGAGTTGGAAAATAGGTTCCATATTGTTTTTCATTCACCAGAAACTCCCCTGCTTTGGTATAGAGACGAACCCGCGCAATTGAAGTTTTTCTCCGGCCAACCGCTTCAAAATAGCGGTCCCCCTTCCTTCCATCTTTGGCGTCACCTTCAAAAACTACTTCTCCCTCAACGGTTGGCTCCTCTTTTACAACAGGCACTTCTGCTTTTACCTCCACTTCTGGTTTTGACTTTGGTTCTTGCTTGGCCTTGGCAGTAGATTTCTTTTTTGGTTCCTTTTTGGTTGCCATATTTTCTTTACAATTCTTTTCTAAATAATTTTAGATTTTTCATAAATCGGGCACGACTTCGGTTTTTTGGTAGCATACCGCGTACGGCAGCTTGAAGCACTAAACGAGAATCCCGCGTCATGCGGTCAGAAAGCTTTTCTTCTTTTAAACCTCCGTGAAAACCAGTGTGGTGGCGATAGAGTTTCTGTCCCATCTTTTTTCCGGTCACTGCTAGTTTATCAGTATTATACACCGAGACTCGGATGTTGTTGATCTCAGAAGGGTTATAGGTTGGCAAATTTTTTCCACGCAAAAGTATGGCAACTTCTGTTGCTAGTCTTCCTAATATTTTATTGGCTGCGTCGATTTTGTGTTCCACACTAGCTTGTAGGTTGTAGACGTTAAGTTGTAGGTTTAATTTTCTACAAACTACCAACTACAAACTACTACCTTAATCCACTAACTCTATTATTGCCATTTGAGCACTATCACTTTTTCTTGCCCCTAGTTTTAAAATTCGCGTATATCCGCCGGCGCGACTCCCCACTTTCTTGGCGCGATCAAACACTCTGCTTACTGCCATTTTGGGAAGACAACTTTCGATATAGCGGCGATTGGTAAGAGTCAGCTCTTTGCCACGAGTAATCAGTTTCTCCACGTATGGTCGCAGTTCTTTGGCCTTTGCCTCTGTAGTCGTAATTTTTCCCAACACAAAAAATGAAGAGGCTAAACTCTTCATCAAAGCCCGACGTTGGTTGCGCTCTCGTCCAAATTTTCTTCCTTTTTTTAAATGACGCACGTATAAACTGCAAAGTGCCAATGGCATATCGCTTATAGTAGTTAACTATTTGCTATTTGCTATTTGCTATTTGCTATTTCAAGGTCAATCCCAAATTTCCCAGTGCTTTTTTGATTTCCTGAATTCCCTTATCTCCCAAACCTTCAACTTCTCGTAATGTCTCTTCTTTCTTTCGGGTAATCCCACCTACACTTTTAATTCCTGCTTCCCGAAGCGCGTTTGCTGTGCGGCTTGAAAGTTTCAACTCATCCAATCCTAATTTGGCAGTGTCGGTTGTATCGTTCTCATCATCGGAGGTATCTTCTTTTACCTCTGCATCATGGCTGTGGCTCATGGCAACCTCTTGTTCAGTAAACCCTTCTGTAAGCCCGTTGAACTGTTCTACCAAAATTTTAGCAGCGTTTTCAAAGGCTTGTCGAGGTGTGATAGAACCATCGGTTTCAATATGAAGTCTGACGCGATTATAATCGGTCCTGTCGCCAAGGCGCATATTTTCAACCTCATAGTTTACATGCCGAACTGGTGAAAAAGAAGCATCAAGTGCAATAACTCCTACTTCAACTTTGTCTTTGGAGCGGGCTTCAACCGGTATATAGCCAAGTCCTGATTCTACCACTGCTTCAATATGTAAAGCTGCTTTCTTAGAAGTTAAATGGGCGATATGAACACCGGTGCTGATGACTTCTACCTGTGAAGGAGCCTCAAAATCAGCTCCTGTTACTTCCTTTTCTCCCTTGACCGACAACTGAACGGTAAAAGGCCCCTCGGAATGGAGACGAAATCGCATTTGCTTGATGTTTAATATAATATTTACCACATCTTCCATCACTCCTTCAATAGTTGAGAACTCATGTCCCACTCCATCAATTTTTATGGATGTGACGGCAGCACCTTGCAGAGATGATAAAAGCACCCGGCGCATGCTATTGCCGATCGTCTGACCATAACCCGGATACAAGCCTTCAATTTCATAGACGGCTTTTTTATCGTTCTCGGAAATGATCTTCGGTTTTGATGGTAATGGAATCATTTAAACTACAAAGAGCAAATGGCTAATAGCAAATGATTTGATTGGCGATTTGCTATTTGCTCTTTGCGATTTGCTTATTTTGAATAGAACTCTTTAATTTTGGTAAGATCAGCGGTAAGACCGGCATCTTCTTCTTGGGGAAGATGTAAAACTTTCCCGCTCTTTTTTTCTTTATCAAGCTGTAACCAACGAGAACCTTCGTATTTTTTCAAACGGATTTCGAGATTTTGAAAGAGACCCTTGCTAAGTGAGAGTTGATTGATCGATACAACCTCATCTTTTTTTACCCGATAGGAAGGAATATTGACCCGCTTTTGATTGACCATAATATGACCATGTCCTACCATTTGGCGAGCAATCCGGCGAGATTCGGCAAAGCCCAGACGATACACTACGTTATCGAGCCGCGATTCAAGGCCCTGCAAAAAGTTGATACTAAAAATGCCTTGCTTAATAGCAGCCTCTTTACTATACCTCTCTATTTCCCGATCGTCAAGTCCATAGAGATAACGAACCTTCTGCTTTTCACGCATCAATACCGCAAAATCCGAAAGGGTACGCTTTCGTCCCCTACCACCCTTTCCCTTACCTTTTCCGTGCTGTCCTGGTGGGTAGGCACGGCGAACCATGGCGCATTTTGGACCAGAACAACGCTCTCCCTTAAGGAAAAGTTTTTCTCCTAATCGTCTTTCTACTTTTTCTAAAATTCGAGGCATAAAAATTAAACGCGGCGCACTTTCTTGGCGCGTGGACCGTTGTGTGCCACAGGGGTCGTATCTTTGATTGATAAAATAGTAAGGCCTTGGTTAGCAAGACTGCGAATAGCTGAGTCTCGTCCAGACCCAACACCACTTACCAATACTGAAATTTCCTGCAGACCAGTTTTGCGACATTTTTCTACTACTGCTTCAGCCACACGCGCTGCAGCAAAGGGGGTGGCTTTTTTGGCTCCTGAAAATCCAAGTGCTCCGGCAGTTGACCATGCAAGCGCATTTCCTTTGTCGTCTGAGATAGTAATCAGAGTGTTATTGTAGGTTGCCTGAATATGCGCAATACCACGAACAACCCGCTGCGAAGATTTAGCGGATTTAGATTCCTTGGAAACACCTTCTTCCTCGACAGTATCTCCTGATTTTTTTATAACTCGTTTTTTGCCCATATTTGGTCAAAAGACTAAAGACAAAAGCGCGGCCTTAGTCGTTCGTTATTAGTCAGTTCTATGTTGGACTTGCTGATGGTTTTCTACCCGATCCCATGGTTTTTCTCGTATTACCGCGTCGGGTACGAGAATTGGATTTGGTGCGCTGTCCGCGTACTGGCAAGCCACGCATGTGTCGGATTCCCCGATAGGCCTGCAACTCTTTGAGATTCTTGATATTGGTCATAATTTCCCGTCGCAAATCCCCCTCCACTTTATAGGTTCGTTCGATAAGTTCGCGAAGCTTGTTTACTTCTTGGACTGTAAGGTCTTTGGCTCTCTTATCCGGAGAAATCTGCGCTTGTTTAACTAACTTTTTGGCCGTCGTTAAACCAATTCCGTATATATAGGGAAGTGAATACTCAATTTTTTTGTTATCTGGGATGTTGATACCTACGATTCTCATTATTTCCGCAAAGAGCCAATGGCAAAGCGTAAATAATAGATGCATTTGCTATTTGCCATAAGCTATTTGCTATTATTGCCGTTGTTTATGTTTCGGAGTAGAGCATATAACAAACAGCCGACCTTTGCGTCGTACCGTCTTGCATTTGGCACAAATACGTTTTACCGAAGCTCTTACTTTCAAAAACCTTGACTAACGACTAATGCTAAACGACTAAAGCAAGTGCTTTCGTCTTTAGTCTTTTGTCTTTTAGCTATTTCAATCGATGTATAATTCGTCCCTTGGTCTCGTCATATGGAGTCATCTCAACTCGCACACGATCTCCGGGTAAGACTTTTATGTAATGCAGCCGCATCTTTCCTGACAAGTGGGCTAGGATTTCTCGATTGTCATCAAGTTTCACCTTAAAAAGTGTGCTTGGCAAACTCTCAAGTACCATACCCTCAATGTATGTCTTGCTTTCCTTCATACCCTGTAGAAAAATTTCAACCTTAGGGCTCTAACTATTCCTTTTTTATAAGGAGAAAACTCCAAAAATGCAAATGTGCTCCTTAGAAGAAAATCCTTTTGGCTAAAGGCCAGTCGAAAGTCTACTACGGGGCAGGTGATAATAACTTATAGATCTTAACAAAAGAATAAACCAATGTCAACAAACCACAGCCTCCTAATTTATCTTAAACCGCACCTTAGTAGGATCCTGAGGAACGCTCAAAAGCCATGGTGGAAAGAAGGTCAATTTAAAGGAGGAAATCTCGGGTCTGGATTTCAGGATCTCAGTAATGGAACCTTCCTTCTTACCAGTAAGGAGGTTGGCAAGCTCCGGCGTCGGGATTATGGCTCGAGTTTTGGTCTTGCCTGCAATAGTAATCTCTCCTCTACCCTTTTCAAAATCAACCGAACGAATTTGATAATCGAGCTCAAGAGATCCGGGGACAAGCTCATTTTTGCCATCTTTGATGATTAGTTTTCTCAAGAGTTCCGTAACATCATTTTCTCGAAAGACAATCACACGAGCCCGAGCATCTACCTTAATAGTAAAGCGATCCCCGGGAGTGTTTTCTCGAGGAGACTCAAGGTTGGTAATTTGGATTTCTTTTAACGGATCAATTACTTTAAAGTCGGGAGGTATTTTGCGAACAATTTCTTGACGCAATTCATCATAAATCTTTTTAGTTGCCTCCTCTTGGGCCCCTTTCAGATCGCCTTTGGTGGCTACGCGTGCTTCCCCAATCAGACCGCCGCTAAATCCCTGAGACGCAACTGCATAGAAACCATCATGTTTGGGCGTGCCCTCAAATCCCGGAATTGTTAAATTTATTTCTCCTGACTTATTACCTGACTCGCCTGCCTTATCTGCCACGAGCTGGACATCCACGGATTGTGGGATTACCTTACCTTCCTTGATTTGCGCTCCTGGCACGACCACGGAGGCAGCTAAACGATACAGAGCGCCGGAATCAGTAAGAAAGCGGGTATTTTGAATAAGGGCCTGAGATGCAGAGCCATAGCGATTATAGATCTTGGCTTTTCCGTAAGCTTTTGCCTCAACGTTCTTCTTTCCTGTCGATTCCTTTTCAACCGAGACCGATCGAGAAAATTCAAGACGTTCGGCAGGAATAAATTTTTGACTGCCGTTAGTCGGCTGGTTGGGGTCTGAATCAAGCACAAAGTTCAGGTCACGAAATTCGTTATTTTCCTGTTGGGGATTGATCTGAACCGTTACTCGAGCGAACACTGTTGAGAGCACCACCAGTGTCACCACAAAAATTACCAGACCCAATAGCGTACTTTTAGCAAAAGGAACTACCCGAAATACATGGCCAGTTTTTTCCAAAAAACTCAAGAACGATGAGATCTTTGGTGTAGTTGGTACTGACTCTGCAACAGTGTCGCGAGGAGGTTCTGTAATAACAAAGCCCTCATCGGGTGGCTGGACAGAGGCAATTTTTCTAATGAAACTTTCTTGTCGCTCTTCATTGGTTTTAGGAGCTTTTGTTTGTTTTTTGACAACATTGATAACAGCTGAAGAAGCCTCCCCAAGGGGGGCTGTCTTTTTTCGTATGCCGTCAGATTGACGATTTACATCTACCACTGTTTTTGAGAGAAAACTACTTACTAAAAGCAAGTACCCTCTCTTTTATTATTTATCAAATATGCTGAAGCGAATAGTGAATGAGAGAGGCGAGACTAAAATCTTCGGGACCATGTATAAATCCATTCAGGGAGTTGCCATCAAATATCGTCCGTCCCATGATAGTTTTTACTTTGGGTACATCATAGGCAGAAATGTTTTTCATCCAGTCAGGGACACGCAAAACTTTTTCTATCTCTTTAATCATGGCCCCCTCTCCCGACAAAACAACCTCTTCTGGTATGGGGCCAAAAGAGTAAAACCCATCAATGGCCTGCTGAAACATTTTTTTCCAATTGCTCACTTCCACGTCCAGAAATCCGCGTAATGCCTCACTTCGATTTTGCGGCATTAGTCCTTCAACATAATGACGAAGGTCAATTTCGGCTTCCTCAAAAGACATCGAACCTCGGGCAATCCCTCGAATAAAATGACGAATGCCAAGAGGAAATGCCGTGAAATGCACTAATTGGTTACTGAGTAACATTCCAATGAATGTTTCCTCGCCATCAATTTCTACCAAAAGCACATCTCGGGTTTTCAACACATCTTCAAGTACTTCTTTATAGACAATCTCTAACGGAAGAAATTCAATCGGTATTCCGCCCAGGCTCTTTTTAGTATCAAATAACATAGTGCTTATATTTTGCGGAAAATCTACTGCTAGTGTCTGGACAGAAACGACACGAGCTCCATCAAAACAGGTACTTTCCCGGGATCTTCGGCTTGCAACACAGGAGGTCAAAGAATATCCATTTGAAAAAAATTCGAGCGGGAAACCTGCAAACGAAGATGATACATTATTCTTTTGGCACAAATCCTGGAAAAGTATTTTTAGATCTTTTTCTGAAGAAGGTTTGTGTATATCAGTTCCCACCGTACCCGAAAGCGTTGTCAGAGTATGAGAGCCACAGTGAGAACCAAGCCCGACTAGAATATTAACCGGAACTCGGCCAAAGGACTTGGTCATAGTCAAGATCAGTTCTCCCAACTTTCGTACTACAAGCGCTTCGTCTTGCGTAGAATAGGGTACTCGAAAGACAATTTTTTTCAGCATCCGCGGTAGAGCATTTTTCTCACCAGGTTGGAAAACAAGCCCTCGCATCGTGTGCGAACCAATACTGACTACCGCTCGAAGATTCGAGTGCGCATTAGACCCAAAAAGAAACATAGCGTTGAATTCTATTATACTCTTTCTTGACGAATCAAACCAAATGCTTTGTTAACAAACCAACAAAGCGAGAAAAGAGCTCTTGGTAGAGCTGTTTTTTAGACTTCTTTTTGTATTAGGTAAATAGGTGTGGAGAATTTCACTCAACAACCGCACGGATTCTCCGAATACCGGCACTGCTGCTCTCCTCCTTAGTTATTTTAAATTTTCCAATCTCACCGGTGTGGGTAACATGAGGCCCACCACAAAGTTCTTTAGAAAAAACATCTTGCTCGTTCCCTACTGTGTACACCTTTACCGGATCAGGATATTTGGAACGCTCCATAAACAATGCCCCATTTTCTTTTGCTTCTTCAACTGGTAGAAGTTCAGTTTTTACGGGAAAATCTTGTTCAACCGCATAATTGACTAAATCTTGTATCTGCTTAATTTCTTCAGGAGTCAATTTGCGAGGAAAATTAAAGTCAAAGCGGGTACGCTCGGCAGTAATGTCAGATCCATTTTGTGCAACATTGTCCCCTAGTACTTTATGCAAAGCCGCGTTTAGCAGATGGGTGGCTGTGTGCAGGCGGGTAACAATTTGTAACTCTTTTTCGTCTGCCGCTTTCAACTCCCCTGTATCCAATAAAAGGCCATGTCCTCCAAACTTTTTTTCTTGACCGGCGCGAGATAGTTCTTGGTGTTTTTTAAATTCTTCATCAAATGCTTCACGAGTTAAGTCTTTTGCACGGTCACTGCTCAACTCTTTAATAATTTCAAACGGCAGACCAAACGTCTCATAGATTTTAAATGCACCTTGAGCTGTTATATCACCTTGAGTTTGCTGGAGTTCCTTTATGCCACGTTCAAGTGTATGACCAAATCTCTCTCGTTCTTTTTGTATTTCCCTACGGATTGGTTCATTCTCTTTTAAGAGTTCAGTGTAGTGTTCTCCATACTCATGCACTATGTCGTGAATTATCGCATCAAAAACATGTCCCAGAACTTGATATATATGTTCATACACAAAAGTTCGACGCAAAAGGCGGCGCAAAACGTACCCCGCCTCTTTGTTAGACGGCCGTACACCATCTGCTAATAAAAAAGTAGAGGCACGCAAGTGATCAATAATGATGCGCTTGTGTCGAATATCAATACCAGCCGGGAGTAATTCGAGAAATGGCGCAAAAAGATCAGTTTCAAAAATATTTCTTTTGTTCTGCACTATCATTGCAAGTCGCTCAAGACCCATACCGGTATCAACGCCAGGGGTTTGCAAAGGCTGCAATATTTTTCCTGAATTTCCTGCTTCTAATTCACTCCGCGAGCCGGGAAAGAAAAACTGATTAAAGACAATATTCCAGATTTCTACATCTTGGCTATTGGCGTTTTTACAATATATTTCGGTGGTAGGACCACAGGGGCCTGCTGATCCCGTTGGGCCCCAAAACACGTCACTCATCCCCTGTTCTCGGATATCGGTTACACCCAGTGACTGCCAAATTGAACGAGACTCTTCGTCTTTGGGAACAATGTCAGACCCTTCGAAGATAGTTACAAATGAAATTGATAAACCAAGGTCTTTAGTAATGAAGTCGTATGCAAAAGTAATAGCTTCCTTCTTAAAGTATCCTCCAAAACTAAAGTTTCCCAACATTTCAAAAAATGTATCATGGGATTCATCTCCCACCTCATCAATATCGGAAGTACGAAATGATTTCTGGACTGAAGTGGTATTTTTAGTTCCAAAGTCTTTAAACGGATCGGCCTCACCTGTGTAGTATTTTTTAAATTGCTGCATTCCGGCAGTTGTCAAAAGCACCGATGGGTCATCGGGTATAAGTGAAGAGGAAGGAACAACTTTATGGTCTCTGCCTTCAAAAAATTTTAAGAATTTTTGCCGTAATTCAAGCGAATCCATGATTATTATCCTACTAAATTTTGCCAATTTTTCAAGTATTTAAAAAGACCGATTACCGGTCTAAATTTTAAGTTCTAATTTTTAAGGTCTTTAGGCTATTCGCTCAGGTGGCTTGCTACTTGTACGACCACTAAGGCCATAAACCAGGAGCATTCTCTTAAAAGTGTCCCTTCTTTCAATACCAAGAACTTTCATTGCCGCCCTTCGATCTCTCTTACATTGTTCGAGTACCTGCATTATATAATGTCTCCTTAATGCGATGAGGGTTCCTTTAAAATTGATTGGCTCTATACGAACATGTTCAATCAAAACATCAAGGTCAGGCCTTCTTTTCACTCGATTAAGTACTTTATGGGTGTATCCATCCTTTTTTCTCACCCCTTTTAAGGCCGTACAGGTTTCTTCCTCGTTTCCACGAAAAGAAATGAGCACCTGTATCACGTACCGGTCTTCTAACTGCTCGAGCGTTCCATTAAAAAGAAGAAATGCTTCTTTGGGAAGAGAGAAATTCAATGTATCTGTGTTACACCAATATCGCGATGATGGAAATTCACTTTCAAGACCCGAATTTTTTACATAGTGGAATACGTGATCTCGGGACAATCTCATTTCTCGAGCGGCCCGAGTACGATTTCCTTTCGTTCTCGTAAGCACGCACCGAAAATATAGTCGTTTAAAGCGTTCAGATGCATCAGCAAAGGGAACTTTTTCCAACCGTACTGTTTCTCTATCAATAAGCTCTGGAGATTTGTTAAACAAAACAATCAAAGACGGAGGACTTGTTGGCATGTCAATGACCCAGTTTTGTGCTTACCATAATACTGAACCAGTTAGAAGTCAATGGTTCGTTTAAAAAGAATAAAGACCGATTGCTCGGTCATTTATATATTAGCAAAATGTCGCAGTTTTGGATTGTTGGGGCTACGGAGAGGATTTCGCAGTTTACGTAAGGCTTTTGCTTCAATTTGACGAATTCGTTCGCGTGTCACTGCAAATCTTTCACCAACCTCTTCCAGAGTATGTTCACCCTCTTCCCCTATCCCAAAACGCATTTTTAAGATTACCCTTTCTTTTTCACTCAAACGATTCAATGCCCCCTCAACCAATGTCCCCAATTGTGAAGAAATGGTATCAGCATCAGTTTCGGGCAAAGAGTCATCCGCGAGAAGATCTTGCAGGACTGTGCCATCCTCTTCCCCTACCGGAGTTGAGAGTGAAACTGGACTATAATCGATCCGTAAAAGAATCTGTACCTCTCTTATAGAGATCTTAACCAACTCGGCGAGCTCTTGAGGTGTTGGACCCCGACCATGTTGCGAATAATATTCTCGCTGGGCCCGATGTATGGTGCTTAGTTTTTCAACTCGATGCACCGGTATCCGAACAGTCCGGGAATGATCCGAAATTGCTCTGGTTATAGCTTGACGGATCCACCATGTAGCATAGGTAGAGAATTTATATCCACGACGATAATCAAACCTGTCTACCGCCTTCATCAGACCCAGATTTCCTTCCTGAATAAGGTCCAAAAGAGACATGTTGCGATTCATATATCGCTTGGCAATAGAAACAACAAGTCGCAGGTTTGCATCAGAAAATTTTCTTTCCAGTTCAAGTACAGCCTGGTTTCTTCGTCGAACAGCACCAAAAAGAACTGCAAATTCTTTTGGTGTAAGACCTCGTGCTTTACATAGCTCCCGAATCTCGCCCCCGATTTCTCTTCCCTTACTACTTTGCGACTTTGCACCTATTCGTTGTGCAGACAAATCACCTAGTTTCTTATGTGTTTCTTCAAGTGTAGTAATAAAATCTCTTTCCTTATCCCGTTTTATGGGTAAAACCGCAATCAATTCCCTAAGACGTACCTCAAGCACTTCCCTTCGTGATGGAGCTTGCCGAGTAATACGTTTTTCAAGTTTAATAATTACACCAATTTGTCTTTCCAGTGCAGTTCTATCTGCTGCTTCTGAGTCCATGAAGAGATCTCCCCATGTTCCTGTTCGAAAAAGACCAAGGAAGTTGTTACATATACTTGGAACTTCAAGCAACCCACGACGCAAATTAAGACGAGCTTGAGTAAGTTGTGTCCCCAGAACAACCTCATCTCCCTTAGTAAGAAGACGTACCGCTCCAATTTCTCTTAAATAGGTCGCGACGATATCAGAACGTCGGTTTTGGAAAGTAGGCTGCGCTGGATCCTCTTCCGTAAGAACATTTGATGTATCATCCCCAACAGGTTCTAGCTCATCAGCTATGTCTTCAGGAACAACCATACGCTTGTCCATTGTTATTAAGTAAAGAATCTGGCCGAACTATACAATTTTTTACTCAAAACCGCAAGACTTGTCGTCCGAGCCAAAAAGCTACTCAATTACTCCGCCTCCAAGCATTTCCTCACCCTTGTAAAATACGATTGACTGACCGGGAGTGACCGCACGCTGGGAATCTTTAAAATGAGTTTGTAGTTTATAGTTTGTAGTTTGTAGCAAACGAACAGTACATTCCTGAAGAGGTTGGCGATACCGTATACGCGCTAAAACCTTCGCTGGCAATTTTGGTGCAGAGCCCTCAACCCAATTTACATTGGTTACAACTAATTCTTTGGCAAACAACTTTTCGTCATAAGGTCCCTCGGCAACCACTAAAGTATTTGTCTCATAATCTTTTTGCGAAACGTAGTAAGGAATACCACCTCCAATTCCAATTCCCTGACGCTGCCCAATCGTATAAAAACCAAGACCGTCATGCTCGCCTACCATTTTTCCCGAAGTTGTTAAAACCGGACCGCGTTCGGCTGGAATATACTGCTTAAGAAAATCTTTTAAATTAATTTCACCAATAAAACAAATGCCTTGAGAGTCAGCTTTCGTTGCCGTAGCAAGGTTATACTTTTTAGCTAAAGCTCGCACCTCAGGTTTGGTGTATTTACCAAGAGGGAAAAGGCAGTGTTTTAATTGCTCTTGAGTCAGTGTCCAAAGAAAATAACTTTGATCTTTCGCGCTATCGCACGCAGTGAGTAGTTTATAGTTTGTAGTTTGTAGTTTATTTTTAATTTCCCTACTCACTACTTCACTACCCACTATTAACTTAATGTAATGCCCTGTCGCCACAAAATCTGCTCCACGCTTGCGGGCTTCATCTAAAAACAGCCCAAACTTAATATTCCGGTTACACATCACATCTGGATTCGGGGTTCGTCCTGTGGCATATTCTTTCACCATATAGTCAACGACATGTTTTCGATACGCTTCGGTAAAATCCCAAACTTCAAAAGGTATGTCCAATTGCGCTGCTACCCGCATAGCATCCAGCCGATCCTGATGCTGTTGACGACATACAGGATCAGTCGAATCAGGACCGGGCGCCCACATTTTCATATGGACCCCAAACACCTCAAATTCACGCCCTTTTAAAAGCGCTGCGGTAACTGATGAGTCTACTCCGCCACTCATCGCAATAAACACCTTCTGTTTTCTTGTTGTGCCGACCCGCCTTACTAAGTCCTGAGATTCGTGCGGAGATTTCACTACAGATAATTTCTGTCTAACTTGACGAGACATAAAATTTATTATAATAAAAACTTAGCCCTTTTTCAACCTCGTGTTAAAATTTCGAGTCTTGGAGGTTATTTTTTATATTCTGGCAATTTACCTAATTTCAATTTCTCCCATTCTCTTGCTTGAACTTAAGCCCAAAAATCTTAACTTAGCAAATATAGAAGAAAAGATGGCTCGGATTGTATCTGAGCTAGGAACCGACCCCCGATCTATTCCCCCACCCAACTTGATTAGGGTAATAAAGTGGTCTGAATTCAAGCAGCTTGATTTCTCAACCTATCGTGAATCCACACGACAAGATATCCGAAAGCTAATACAGACATTCACTATGTGGACATTCTTTCGCTTTAAGGCGCTCCGGGGGATATATATCTCTGAAAGTCGAGACATCTATCTGATTTCAGAATACGCGGAAGATGATACACTTATTCATGAGCTAACCCACCACGTAATTAATATGGCCATTCGTGGCGCTGATTGGAAGAAAACTGTAGACAACGATGAAGAAATCACCCGCGAAGTTACCGCCAGACTCAAAGTTTAATTTCTTATTGCCGCCTCAAAAAGGCGGTTTAAATTTTACTCAAAAACGAAAAACCATCCCTGTAACGAGAGGATTTTTCGTTCAAAAACAATTTAAATAGCTTTAATCGGATTTGAAAAGCTTACTTCTTGGTCTTATTTCTTCTTACCAAGAATCTTGAACATCTTTGTGCCACAAACGGTACATAGTCCAGTCATTGCTCGACGCTCTCCGCCCTTACCCGGCATTGAGACTTCTTTTGCATCCTTCATCTCTCGCTTTTCACGGCACTTAACACAATAGGCTATTTCTGCTGCCATATTTTTATAAATGGAGCCTCGATATAGGCCCTCAAAGCTACTTTTACAAAATTGATGAGACGTATTCCGACCAAAAGCCTCACTTAGGCGAAACGTCTTCATTTAAGACCAGCTTATTAAATATAAGTGGTATTTAGCTTATCTTAGCTTAAAATACGAAAAAACACAAGCAGGGGTTATGCACAAAGGCTTTAAGGTGTTTTTTTGGCAAAATTAGAGAAAAAAAACAGGGTGGCGCAGTCGCCCGCGCGCACCCCCCATTACCCCCTCCACGCTACTTCATGTTCTCCCCCCAGACCCGCTCCATCTCCCCCCAGACCTGCTCGATCCCTGGCGTCACGATGAGCGGGACAATGATCCCGATGGCCAGCCCCAGAACAAGAACCACGACCACCATTTTCCACATTGTGAAGGCCTCCTGTGGTGACGAAGAGTTCTTGTTTGGACAGCGCCCTGTGCGCCATCTCAGAACTATACTTAATTATAACACCTTCTTACTTTTAAGTCAAGCTAAATCCGGCATTTTAGGCCGGCTTGAAAATGAAAATAATCTTTAAAGTATTGCGGAATATTGCCCCTTTCAATCTGGTCAAAAAAGACAATCTACCCCGTACACGAACTTTCAACCAGATAACTTGAGGATCTCCGCAATCTTCGCAAACTATTCTTATACCAACATATACTCCGTCTCTACTCCATCCTGCGCAGGCAGGTCGTCATTATCAAGTGATGCGCCCTACTTCACCCTCCCCACCTTTGTATAAATTGGGCATGCCAGGGATCGAACCTGGGACCTCGTCATTATCAGTGACGGCTCGTCCCTGGGACTCTATTATTCCGAAACTTGCAAGTTTCGGATTTATATGAGGAGTCCCGCGAAACGATCGCTGATCGTTTCGCCCACTTCGCTACCTGCCACTTTACTTTATTACCTCTGGGCATGGGCGTATTAGGGATCGAACCTAAGACCTCGTCATTATCAGTGACGCGCTCTACCACTGAGCTATACGCCCAGAGGGAATAAAGTAAAACTATCTGAATAAAAATTATTGTAATAAAAAAAGCTTGTCTTTGCAATATGAGCTACAAAAAAATGAAAAGCCCCTTTAATGGGGGGCGTTATGAGGAATAATCACTCTTGGTTGCCTTTCTGGAGTTCCTGGATGTGGATAATAATCCGCAGGAGGCAATTCGACACCATATTGAATGAGCACTCGTTCGACATCAGCATACCCACCGTTTTCCGACACCTGTTCAGCATGTATTCCATATTCACGAGCTGCCTGTACGTTTTCCCAAGAATCATCAAGAACTAGAACTTCATGCGGTTTTAAGTAGTATCGGTGCTTGGTATGCCGAGCATACGCACTTATGGCACACAAAACAGCATGCTCATACATAAAAGAGTCTGGTTTGAGCGTCCTCAGTTCCCAAGATAGTGCATAGAAATCAAACAGTCCAAGGCTGGGAAAAGTGTCTACAGCATGTTTCCACATAAAATGATTAAGATTAGAAACAATACCCAAGACACAACCCCGCCCGTCATCAACGGGTGGATTTGTTCTTACATCACACCGACCAGCTAAGTAATGAAGAGCAGTTCGCAGTTGGTTAGGAAATTCAAAACAATTGGTAAAAGCGCCTCTAACCTGTGGATCGAGACTTGCCTCAATCTTAAAGTGATCGCGAAGAGTCGCAAAAAATTCATCGTCTGACAACGCTCTCCTATCCCAAAGTCGGCCTATAGAGTCTCGTTCTACATGAGGATTATCCCAACCCATGAACGTTAAGAAGTCTTTGTTGTTGGAACCAGCGAGTCGACCAATTCGAGCACTAATCACAAGAGGATTAAATGTCACCAGTGTGCAGCAGAAGTCAAAGAGGATACATCGAATCATTATTCTTTACTAGAGAGCTCAGTACAAAGTACCATAAATGGCCTTAAACGCCAATCTGTCAGACTTGGCATTCAAATTATTGAGCAAAGTTTGAAGTATTCAGAAATTCGTTAGTGCGGAGTAAGACACGAGGTGAAATAGCAAATAACAAGTGAGATTCCAACAGCAATAAAAGGAAGTTTCAAGAGAAAGAAGAGAAACATCATGGCCTGAATATCTTCTTTGTAATCACTCCAGAGTTTTTTCATTGTATGATCGTTGGGTTTCGCAATTAATTTAAAATTTAAATCACAATTAAAAATTTTAGCATCTAATTTTTCTTTTCTCAAGTGGAAAACTATAAAAAGTTATTGCAATGCAAAAAACATCCCGGTATTTACCGGGATGTTTTTTGATTTACTTTTTTCCAGCTGTTTTCCTCCTTCGCTAAAGCTACGGAAGGATAAACCCTCTTCACTAAAGCTTAGGAGGACTCTTCCTAAGTTATGCAAAAAGCAGAACGTAGGAAGAGCGACATGCCTCGTCTACTGACGAGACTAGAGAACCGAAACTTAAAGCTCCTCGGTTAACACTTATTTCTCGTTTTGAAACGAGACGACCTAATAGGTTTATTGATGCTTCTAAACAATCATGAAATTCCGGCCTGCCGGAATAACAGAGGAAATGTTTTTGAGCGAAACATGGAAAACCTACTGACTCCCTAAAAGGAGATGTTCCATCCACAGCTTCCGCTACGGATGCCTTGTTACGACTTCGTCCATATCACCAGACTTACCGTTACCCAGCCCTTATTCTACAAAAACGCCTGAACAAAATTTCAAACATTTTTATTACACCGATCTTAAAGCTTCAGTTTAAAGCTGATCAGTAGAATAGGGGCTGGGCTTCGGGCACTCCTGGCTCTCTTGACGTGACGGGCGGTGAGTACAAGATTCGAGAACGTATTCAACGCGGCATAGCTGATCCGCGTTTACTAGCGATTCCTACTTCATGGAGTCGAGTTGCAGACTCCAATCTGAACTGGGGCGCGTTTTGATGGGATTGGCTCCGCCTTGCGACTTGGCAACCCATTGTACGCGCCATTGTACCACGTGTGTAGCCCAGGGCATCAAAGGGCCACGCTGACCTCGCGTCATCCCCACCTTCCTCCCAGCCCCAAACGCGCGTAGCGCATATGTTTAAACATTTAAATATTTAAACAGCGCCGTGCGCTTAGGGCTGGGCAGTCTCGCCTGACACTTATAACAGGCAATAGGGGTTGCGTTCGTTGCCCCACTTAAGGGAACAATTCACACCACGAACTGACGAGGGCCGTGCAGCACCTGTGCTTGTGTCCTTGTGAGAAGTCCAGCGTTTCTGCCGGATGTCACAAGCATTTCAAGCCCTGGTGAGGTTCCTCGGTTGTCGTCGAATTGAACCACATGGTCCACCGCTTGTGCGAATCCCCGTCTATTCCTTTGAGTTTTAGCCTTGCGGCCGTACTTCCCAGGCGGCGCGCTTAACGCGTAAGCTAAGCCACTCCGAGGGTCGATACTCGGAACGGCGAGCGCGCATCGTTTAGGGCGTGGACTACTGGGGTATCTAATCCCATTCGCTCCCCACGCTTTCGTCTCATGAGTGTCAGGAAATGGCCAGGAGTTTGCCTTCGCCTTTGGTGTTCCCCACGATATCAACGGATTTCACCCCTACACCGTGAGTTCCTACTCCCTCTCCATTCCTCTAGTTTGGCCGTTTCGAACGCGGCTCCACCGTTAAGCAGTGGAATTTAACGTCCGACTAACCAGACCACCTGGAGACCCTTTACGCCCAATAAATCCGGATAACGCTTGAGGCCTTCGTATTACCGCGGCTGCTGGCACGAAGTTTGCAGCCTCTTATTCATAGGGTACAGTCACTTGAGTTCCTCCCCTATAAAAGCAGTTTACAGGCCAAGGCCCTTCTTCCTGCACGCGGCGTCGCTCCATCAGGCTTTCGCCCATTGTGGAATATTCTCGACTGCGGCCACCCGTAGGTGTACGGCCCGTTCTCAGTGCCGTCGTTGGGGATCACGCTCTCACGCCCCCTACCCGTCATAGCCTTGGTGAGCCATTACCTCACCAACTAGCTGATAGGACCAAGGCTCCTCTCGAAGTGTCTTGCGACTTTACCCTTGCGGGACTATCGGGTATTAGCTAACCTTTCGGCTAGTTATCCCCGTCTTCGAGGTAGATTCCAAGGTATTACTAACTCGTTCGCCGCTAAACTATTAAATCCGTCGTCTTGATGTAATCGCAACTTCTTCAAAAATAGTTTCGCTCGACTTGCATGCCTTATCCACGCCGCCAGCGTTCATCCTGGACCAGGATCAAATCCTCATTTGAAATAGGCAAATAAATTTGCGTATTTTGTGATGCCCTCCGCCGCCTAAGCTTCGGAGGACAATGTCGAAACAGCTGGAAAAAAACCATTCGACAAGCTCATGGCAAGTAATCTTGTCCACAAACCGTCAATGATAATGATTCTGTTTCTTATTATTTGATCTTAATCACTAAATTTATTTAGGAATTTTATTGGATTCGTCTTACCCCATACATAAATTTATGCATGGGGCTCGAACATACAATTATGTTCGATTTATTTAACTTGAATTTTCAAATTGCTTTCCTGCCTTCCAAAATTAACAAAAACACCCACAGAAATTCTTAAATAACTAAAAACTTCTGCGGATGTTCTTTGTGTTTCCCCTTCCCTAGCTATAAGGATTTTAGAAACACTCGAATTTTTAAACTGTTTGGTAGGGGACTTAATTTTTAGTCCCGCCATTGGCTTTACGCCATTACCTCACAAGTAGCTATAGTATAGCCCCCCTAAAAAACTATGTCAACACACTGAAAGGTCATTGCTTTTTCGTACAAAAAAGCTACTATCCAGACTAGATCCTACTGCTCGCCAAAGATGACATTTCAAATAGCAGAGTACAAGAAAGATTGGATAGAGGACTGCTTTCTGTCTGTTCTATTTGGATTTTTGACTTTTATCTGCTCGATGGTAGTGCTTAGAAAATTTTTCGGGGTGGAACTTGAAGATGCACAATTCTGGAGCTTTGTTACGGCCATGACGGCTTTCCCGTACTTTCTGCTTGGTTTCAGCTTAATAAGAAATAAGACCATCAATAAAGGTGTCTTCGGTTTCTGTATATGGGCGGTATTTCCGTGTATTCCAATAACTATTGGGTCCAGATACATGCTCTTTCATCGTGGTCCCGGACCCAATGATCCTGTGGAGGTTTGGTGGGCATTTTCACTCATGATTTTAACGATAGCTGGGATTATACTTGTTGCTCGGCTACAAACAATAATTTTCAAAAACACAAAGGGTTAAAAACCCTTTTTAATTTAAAAAATAAAAGCCCTTTAGAGGCTTAATTTGGTTACAACTGTGACGAGGATACGGGGATTGTGGTGCCGCAGTCTTCGCAAACACTTTCTACATTAGAGCAGGCACTACAGTATTTCATATCTCGCACCTCTGTTTCGTGACCACACACTGAAGCGATTCCCAAAGCAGTAAGCTGCATTTTGTTGATACAGTATCCACAGAGCATGACGCATAATCAAGTACTGTGAGTATTTGTAGCATATGACAAGAAAATATCAACCCTCTTTAAAGAGTAACGCGGCCCCAATTGCTTGTGCCGCATCGCCGAGTTTTCCAAAAACGATCGCTATTTTTCCGATCTTGATATCAATCATATATTGTTTTTGAAAAGCTTCACGGACAACTTCAAGATTAATTTTGCGACTTGCGACCGCACCCCCGCCAAGCACAATCATTTCCGGATCAAGAACACTCACCAAACTTGCTAAAGCGCGGCCAATGTGCTCGCTTCGATCCCCTTCTTTCTCATAAGCATGCTTAGCAGCACTTTGTTCAAACGTCTTATCTTTATCCACTAAAATATCTCCTACTTCTCCGGCACTTCCGTGAGCACCGTGATACAGTTTTCCATCAATCAAAATTCCACCGCCAATCCCCGTACCAATTGCAACACCAAGAACATTCTTCTTATTTCGAGCCACACCCCACAGGGTTTCAGCCAATACAAAACACTGGGAATCATTTTCTAACAAAACGGGGCGTTGAAACTTTTTCTTAAAAAACAAGACTGGATTCCATCCTTCAAGAAACCGCAAGTGTTCTGCAACTTCGACAGTTCCGCGTTTTCGGTTAACGACTCCTGCAACTGCAACTCCTATTCCCATAATTTTTTCTCTTCTGGGGTTAACTTTCTTAATTAATTCAAGGAGTGCGTTCTCTAAATCTTTGCGATTTTGAGGAGTAGTAATTTTTAGAAACTCAACTTTTTGCTTTTGCAAATCATTGAGCGCAACTGCTCGGGTATACGTTCCTCCAATATCAATTCCAATATAATATTTTTTCATTTTGTGAGTGATATTCTATCGTGTCGACTTTTAATAAAGGTGATGACTTTAGCCATGAACTCTGGGTTATTAATGATGTTATCGTGATTAGTCCCTGGAATAACCATGTCAATATATCCCGGAAGCAGGGCATGCCGGCGCGGCCATATCTTTAATTCGGACGCTGCAACAAAATTCATTGTCGCTTCCGGCAACTGAACATGGGCTAACTCTTTAATGTGATCCCGAATAGGCAGGAGGTCACGTGCCGTAGGAAACATGGAGAGAAGCAACGCATACCAACTCCCGCCATGCGGCACTGCAACAAAAGAAATACTGTTTAGTAGAGTCAGCATCTCCGGATAATGATACATAATGTGCTTCATCACAATACCGCCAAAGCTATGAGCAATAATATCGTCTTCAATAGCTGTTTTTTGCAGATACGCGAGAACAGTCTCTGCCGCTACTCTTACCCCTCGAGTATTCCGACCAAGATCAATTATGGCCGTCTCAAATCCGGCATTTGTTACTGCTTCTGCAAGAGGTTTATAAAACTCTTTCTTCCCCCAAAAACCTGGGATAATAAAAACGGCCATTATTGTTGCTTAAATAATTTTTTAGCTTCGTCCCAAAGTGAATGATCATCATGTTTCTCTTTTAACCAATACCACCATTCGGCACCCCATAAGTAATTTTCTTCAAACCCGGCCTTGCGAGCTCTGCGAATCGTTTCCTGAAAACGTGACACATTCATGAGCTCTTTTTGCAGAGCAACATCATAATCCGCAAAGTTGGCTACCGGACCGTATGGTTCTCCCTGCAATTCAGCAACCATAAATTTTTTCTCAGGATAAAAAGGCTCAAGAACTTTGCGCTTTACCCAAAAGAGACCAGGACCAAATGTTGACCATACAACTTTTCGAATCGGATTCCACACTTGATAATACATGGTTACTCCTACAATGTCAGCACGCTGTAGCGAGGTGAACCAATAACCAGCCTTGCCCGCCTCGGTCAGCATAATTGGATGTGAATCCAAAGAACGCACCATTGCAACTTCTGCATCAACTGATTCGGTTTTTACCGTGTGAGTTGCACAATCCGCACCAAATACATGGAAGGGTTCATTTTCTACTTGCCAGATAGCAAGTGCTGGAGAGGAACGATAGCGTTCCACAACCACGCGCATCTGATTGAGCACTACTTTTTCAAACTCTTCTTCGGGAAGTGACTTACTCCATTGCGGAATATGACACTCTGGCCAGCGTGGAAGCTTTCTACCAACGACCAAAATAAGCTTTGCATTACTTTTTTCTGCCTCATGTATGAGATTGTCATACTCGCTAAAATTAAACTCTCCGGCTTTAGATTCAATATCCTCCCAATACACCGGCAAACGAATTTTTTGTGCCCCAAGATCATGCAGCAGTGCACTAAATACTACTTGGGAGTCAAGCCCAAGTTGATGCGCCTGTTGAGTAGAAAACGTAACCCCAAAACGTACATTTTGCTCTGTCAAAAAATCCCCTTTAGCTACATAAAAATAAATACCGGTTAAAATGATGGCGATGGCCAAACAATAGCCTACTATTTTTCGAAATTTTTTCATCCTAGACACTGATTATATAAGTAAAGCTAGACCCAATAAAATACAAAGTGTCGCGAGAGACTTTTGTACAATAGTTTCTCGGCTGATTTCTTCTTGAAAAATACGCGGCCAACGCCGAGAAAAGATAATAGCCAGGATAAAAAGCAGTGGATACTGAATCCCCTGCAGCGCATTAACCAGAGTAACGCTTCCCAATGAAATTGCCGCAACAATAACTAAAGGCGCGAGTCCAGCAAAGATTCGCGAAAGAACATAGAAAACTTTATTCCGCGTTCCGCTTTTTTTCCCACCAGAAAAACTGACCTGCGAACGAACACGAGGGTCAAGGAGGAGAAGCGCTGCAAAACCAAAAGAGCCAATCCGTGACCACAGAAAGGCAGAAATATCATCAGTTCCCTGAAATGCAAATTTTAGTAATACTGCTGAGAGCGCAAATAATAATCCAACCCAAATTTCAAGAAAAAGCAGAGAGTAATTTTTAAATTGTAATCTTGATTTAAACGAGTGGAAGGCTATCAAAATCCCCCCAAGGACCAGCAGGACAAAGGCATAAAAGGTTTGTGCATACAATCGCTCGCCAAGAATCAAATAACTGAACACAAAAGCAGCAATGGGAGTGATACTGCCAATAGTAGGAACAACACGAGAGATTTCGTCTCGATCAACGGCCCGATAAAAATAAATAAGCGCAAAAATGTTCAGCGAACCGGAGACAAGACTTACAAAAATAACTAAAGATGAGGCAGGCTTAAGAAACCACGGCACGAAGAGTAAAAAAAATACCCCGCCAATTCCAGAAAGAAACGCAAGCACTTTGGGATTAGGGAGTAATTTCTCAACAAAAAGTTTGTCCCCTAGAAAACCCAGAGCTTTGGCACTATGACCAATGAGAGCAAGTATAAGCCACATGAGTTTAGTATAAATAAAAAAGGGCATCCCTGATAGGATGCGCGCTAGTTATTCTGGTGTGACATTTGCCACGCTTGTGCAAGTTCTCTAAGTCGTCGTTGTGCTTCAGTAAATTGCGGAGTAAGTGGATCAGACGGAGCATCCTCACCATAAAGAAGGGTACCGGGTGCAAGCACCATGGGTATGAGCTGCAATGTATTTGCTGGACCGAGCAGATCACCATATGGAAATCCCTTATCATGTAAATCTACAACTGCATCAACTACTTTTATCAATGCATCGTCCAGTTTAATCTCTTCCCCGTCTGCATTCACCACACGAATCTTCCACATTGCCTCTAATTCTGCTGCCGCCTCTTTGTGGCTCATATCAGCCATAAAGTTTTTAAGTCCGAAAGACTCGGTTATGGTGCCGAGTGTATATGGACGAATTACTCGCCACTGCATCAACATTGAAAACATAACTTCTTTAACTCCACCAGTGCTATATTCCCAGCCATCCATTACTACATGTCGGCCCGCCATTTCACCAATTACCCGATACCACAGTGACATATAAGCATCTTGCGTCCAGCGCCACTTTTTGGCTTCAAATATCGACGGCGCGATAAAGAGGAGATTTTCCCGATGACCGAGTGCATTAGCAAAGGCAATTCCTTCGTCGATATTCGGTTTAATCACAAGTTCCCACAATGCCGCTTTGCCAACCACCTGGACCAACTCGTCGACGGTCTTTATGCCATGCGTACTCAACACATCAAAGTATCGCCTGCCCGTAGTAATAGGCATACTGACGTATGCAATGTGGCCTCGGCGATTTCCGCGAAATGAACGATATGCTCCAAGTACTATGCCCAAATTAGTTAGCTCGTCTTCAGTCAAACGATCATAACTAGTGATGACATCTTGGAGAAGTTCTTGACTCAATTTTCTTTTTCAGAAGAGCCACTTAATTTATATCAATCAGGTTTCTGGCTGTCAATTACTTTTTTGTACTCTAGAGCACTCTCCCTAATTTTTCTCCCCTGGGTTTCGTAATCTACCTCGACCAACCCGAATCGGGGCCAAAAACCGTCACCCCATTCAAAGTTATCGAGTAACGACCAATAAAAGTAACCGCGGACATCTATTTCCTCAACGAGCGCTCGAGAAATTTGAGCGGTGTGATCTACAATATAGTGTGCTCGCTTTGTGTCCGCTGCATCAGCAATACCATTTTCTAAAATAAAAATGGGCTTCTGGTATCGCGCCAATCTTTTTAAAACACGATACAGTCCTTCTGGATGTATTTCCCAACCAAGATCAGAAGTTTCGTGAGTCTTTTTTCCAACAGGAACACCCCGATAGTAATCAAGGCCAACGAAATCCATCACATCTTGAATCGTCTTAAGAAAAAAAGTATTGAGATGATAATAGAAATTTGCCAAAGGGAGTGATGAGCGAATTTCTCCAGTATTTTGAGTTATCCCAACTGAGAAGTTTTGATTTATTTCTTTCATCGCGCGATACGCTCGGGCATGCCCTCGATGCAAGTTCCAAAATACTTGATTAAACACCAATAAATTTTTCTTGGCGGGAGGAAAATTCCCCGTTCTATAGGCATTACTGGCCCAGAGACTAGGTTCATTCAAAGTGATAAAAAAGGTTACCTCATTTTTAAATTCTTCTGCTAATTTTCTGCAATATCGGACAAAATAGTCCACAGTTTTACGATTTTCCCACCCACCTAAGTCTCTCACCCATAAGGGAAGAGTCCAGTGCCAAAGGGTTACAAACGGCTCCATTTCTCGTTCTCGTAGTGCCCTAATTACTTCCCGATAATGTTCAATTTCTTTTGCATCAAATTTGCCCTCTTCTGGTTCAATGCGTGACCATTCGATTGAAAAACGATGGGCATTGTGACCAAGAGTTTTTGCAATATCAAAATCTTCTTTGAAACGATTATAGTGATCACAGGTCTCCCCTGAAATATAATTTTCCTCCTCAAGTGGGCTCGGATAATTTTTCAAAATAAATTCGGGCCAGACATTACCTTTCATCTGCCGAGCTAGCGCCAATTGGGACTTTTGTCGAGCTACCCCTTTTTCCCACTCAGTCCAATCATTATGATTATTTCCCTCAACTTGATGAGAACTGGTTGATGCTCCCCAATAAAAATTTTTTTGAAAGAACATGGGAGAGTTAGACATTTTTAGGAGTTTCAAAAACGACTTTTTGTATTCCCTTGCGGATCTTGGGTGTAGGCCAAAAACCTAAGTATTTCCCAAGCATTAAACGAGTTTCTGCCTCAATTGCGGGAACTGAACTAAACATCAAAGATACCGGCACAAGAAACCACTGAAAAATCATCCAAAAGTATTTATGACGTCCGAAATCGATCGGCCGAGGTGGAAGAATTTTTAAGGTCAAATAAATTGAGGTGATGATACCCATCATGGCAAGAGTCAAAACCCAACTGGTAATACGCGGTACGTTATATGCCAAGACCGAAACCCCAAATTGCGATCCTCCAAGAAAAATTGGCAACCATCCCATTAAAAAAATCATAAAAGAATTAGTAGGCCAAGACCAAAAACTTTCGATTTGATTAAAAGCCCAATACAGCTTGGTGCGCAGAGGGATTTTTTTGTTGTGAAAAAAACCGTGTAAAAAATAGGGCGTATCGGCAACGCCGTAGGCCCAGCGACGCTGTTGTTTATATAAGTTTTTGGCAGTTTGCCATAAGTCTTCCGCAACATTGGCATCCATGGCTACGGGAACAAGCAATGGCTCCACTCGCCAATCTCCGTCAAACGTCAAAAGCGCCTGCCAAAAAATTCGGGAATCTTCAGAAACTACATTGACTTGCCAGAAACCAATTTCTACCAAGGCCTTAAACGGAAAGGCATGAGAAGAAAAAGAGACCAGCCGTTCTGGCCGCATTTGGTTTAACAGATGCCAGAAGGTCGAGGAGAGTGCGAGCAGTCGAGAAAAAACCGGCGCTTCCCAAATATTATTTATAAACAACGGGATTGGCTGATACGAAGTTCGCAACGGTCGAGTTGACGTAAGATAAAGATAACTTAAGCGACTAAAATAATTGTGTGAGGGAACGGTATCAACATCAAAAACGGATACAATAATATGCTCATACGGAATTTTTTGAGCATCAACCAGCTTTTCTTTAGCTTCGCGTGCCGCCCAGGTCTCATTGGCACCTTTTCCTGCAAGCTCACCTGGTACGTCTTGGTGCGTGGTGAGAAGAAATTTCCCAAAATGGGAGCTGTATTCAGCACAAATTTTTTGGCCCACTAAACGCGCTTCCTCCCCTGCCCTTCCTTCTCCACTCAGAACAATCATAATTCGCTCTTTGGGGTACTGTGTAGCGATCAGTCCGTCACAAGTAGTTTTTAAAACGTCATATCCTTCTTTGTAAAAGGGCAAAATTACCAAATGCCAAAGATCCTCTCTCCAGTTTTTTATGCCAAGCCCATGTGATGATAAATGCACGTCATCAAATTTCTTTAACCAATTTACCTTTTCTAGTTCGCGCATAATTCGAAAACTGTTTCGCAGGTGCCAAGAAAGATACACTGTCTTTAAAAGCCAGTAGAGATCAAACGTTACAATAAAAATAACCGCCCAGACAGGAGCAAAAATTGAAGCGACAATAATCAGCACAAAAGTAATCCAGACCAGCGCCCCAGGAAGAATCTCTAACAGGCGGTATCCTAACCAGCCACTTGTGGTTTCAAAATCCTTCGCAGAACCGATGAAAAGGTATTTTTTAGATTCAGACAGCATTTCTTTATTATAAAATTCAAACCAATTAATATAAAGAGCGTCTGAAGAGACGCTTTATTTAATATACCAATTCTTGACCAGAAAACCAAGACGTGACATTCACTCGACCAGTACCCTTCGTCACCTTTCCTATGACATCAGCAGGAAACTTTTTGCGAATGTGCTCTAAAACAGCGACCACATCTTTTTCCGCCACACCCACAACTAACCCAATACCACAATTAAAGGTCTGATACATTTCTCTGTCAGATACTTTTCGATCTCGTATTTCCCAGAAAATAGATTGAGGAGATAACGCATGTCGGCCATTAATAACAACGTCTGTACTAGGCGGAAGGTAGTCTTTTATCTTAGTAAATGCTCCGCCAGTGATATGCGTCATGCCGTGGACATCTACCCGTTTCATAAGCGGCAGAATGGTGTCTGAATAAATAAACGTAGGAGTTACAAATTCGGGGCGAAATTCTTTACCAAAAACTTCGCGAATTTTAGTAAATCCATTCGAATGTGGTCCACTACTCCCAATACCAACCAAAACATCTCCAACTCTATATTTATTCGGCCGAGTGTCTAAAACCATGCCGAGCATTGTAATACTAATCTCGAGTCCCTCTTGAGTATCGTGAATGGCCGTTTCTCCCCCAGTGACAGCAATTTCTCTTCTTCTACACTGTAAGACTAATTCATGGAGTATAGCCTCAATAGCTCGCACATCTTCAGCGGGCAAAGTTATGTGGTCAATCACTGCATACGCTTGAGCACGTGCCAGAAGTAGATCATTAAAATTCATTGCCAGTGCGTCTTGGACTGCAAAACTAAACGTTCGTGCTTGCCAATGGTAAAGGCCTTTAGTCCCGATAGCATCACAGTGGTGAAATTCAGGTAAAGAGAATCTTTTACAAACAACACTGTTCTTTACTGAAACATAAGGAGTCTCCCACGTCGTTTTTATTCGATCAATTACTTTTCCCTTATACGGCTTTGTTGGATCGTACACAGAGTAATAAAATGTTCTTGTGCAATCATAACTTACTTTTGATTTAATATTCTACTGATGATCGCTAGTAAAATATTTAAGTTGACGTGACAAGTAAAACGTGTTATATTCGTGTAAGCTCTTGTGACATCAGGAGGTTATATGCCAAAAGTCGGAATCGCAGGCTTTGCTTTTGGAAACAGGGGCAAAAATCCCCTTGGTGGATACTATCCAAGCAAAACTGATAGGATTATGATCGCCCGTGCTCGAGCACGCGACTATCTTACTTCTCATCTCCTCTACCTCCAAGGTGAACATGCCTATTTATTAACAGAAACTGAAAGGCAAAATCTTCAACTCTGTGTTACCCAGCATCATATCGATCCCGCACAGTACTTAGATTCTGATTCAGTTATTACACAGATAGTTGACAGAGCACGGAAAGATGGAATAGAGGAACTTCGAGTCATGGCATTCCCCTTCATTCACGGGCCTTATTGCTACTTTGTTTTACGAAGAGAGGCCGCAAAGTACGGAATCAGGGTGCGGTCGCTTAGTCTTGGTCTCGGATTTACACTCATCGGCTGGCTCTGCGCCTTCGACGAGCTTTCATATCAACCATGGACTAGAGGACCAATCCAAGCCTTTGGCTATGCGACTTACCGATTTCTCACCAAAAAACGGAGAGGAAAATAAAACACGACGTGCCAACGTCGTGTTATCATTTGTGGGTCTTTCGCCATTCCTCTATTTTTTTGTGGTTACCCGAGAGTAAAACTTTTGGAACTTTATATTTTTTTCCTTTGTATTCAAAAACTTCGGGTCGAGTATACACAGGTACTCCTACCCCATTGCGATTTTCTTCAAGAGATTCTTCTTTTCCTAAAACTCCGAGAATATGACGAGCAACAGCATCCACAACAGCCATAGCTGGGACTTCTCCACCGGTTAAAACATAAGGACCTATTGATAAACTTTCAATTTTTAATTTCCAATTTTCAATTACCTTTTTTATGCGCTCGTCGACTCCTTCATAGTGTCCTGCGATCATAACAATACGGTCGTATTTTTTTGACCAGTCTATCGCCAGTTTTGAATCAAACTGTCTTCCACCCGCAGAAAATAAAATTACTTTTGTCTTTTTCTTGTCGCTTGTCGCTTGTCGCTTGTCGCTTAAAATCGAGCCAAGAGCTCTGGTGATTGGCTCGATTTGCATCACCATCCCCGGACCTCCTCCATACGGACGCTGATCTACTTTTTTATGTTTATCTTTAGAAAATTTGCGAATGTCGTGAATCCGAATATCCACGAGCTTCTTTTCTCGTGCACGTTTAATCATTGACTCCTTAAAATAAGAATCAAAAATATTTGGAAAAATTGTGAGAATATCAAATTTCATAAAACACTCAGACCATCGATGGATTTTTTAGATTTGCTAACTAAAAATCCGCAAATGGTGCGGATTTTTAGTTTTTCCGCCGCCCGGGCGGGAAAAAAGTTTACAGATTCAAATCGTCGACTACCGAGTCCACATCGGAACGTCGTCCCATACCGCCCTCTCGGGACATTCGAGGACCTCGTCCTCCTTCTGGCTCTTCAATCTTCAAATTCACTCGTGCGTTGTTTTTGATTCCAACGACGCGAAGAAGCGATCGAATAGCTTTTGCGGTCTGGCCCATGCGTCCAATGATTTTTCCCATATCGGCTGGATCGACTTTCAAGGTGATTAACACACCCATCTCGTCTACCTTTCGATCGGTTTGGACAGCACTCGGATTATCGACAAGCGCCTTGACTACATATTCAAGGAATTCTTGATCAGATTGCATCTTTGCTATCACGCTAGCGGTGACATACTCGGGCGTTGTACGCCCAAATATTCACTTTTGCTTTTGCGTCTTTTCATTATCGACCTTTACACAGACAATTTCGGTTAATCAAGCTTTATGTATACTAATTATACTCCAATTTTCTGATAAAGTCAAGAAGTAGGAGTTTCAGCTTTTTTCCCACCCTTGGCAACTTTTTTTGTATCTATGACTTTATGGCTTACCAGTAGATTATGGACTGTTGGTGTCGGCTGTGCACCCTTAGAAATCCAATACAAAATCCGCTCATTTTTCAATGTGGTTTGTTTGGTCTTGGGGTGAAATGAGCCGAGTATCTCAAGCTCTCCTGATTTGGGTTTGGAACGTTTTTCCGTTACCACCACCCGAAAAGCAGGGTCATTTTTGCGTCCTACTCGTTGCAGTTTGAGCATCAACATGATATTAAAAGTCTAGTGAATTCAGTGGAAAAAGTCAAGAATGAATGACCTAAGTCGGCTCTTCGAGCAGGCACATGAATATCTATACCGTAGTGATGAAATATTGATTGTGTCGCCATGCCCGCCGGACGTTGATTCTATCGCTTCTTGTTCTTTGATAGCACAATATTGTGAGTTTATGAATATACCCTGTATCCTTTATTGCGCAGCCCCTCTACCACCAGGTAATTCCCTTTTTAATTTTTTACCCATAACTAGTTTCGTCCAAACACTTCCCGATCCTGTACCCAAGCACATAGTAGTTGTTGATTATGGTAGCTTCGCTACCACGAAGCTTGACCCTTCAAAACTTTCCGAAAGTTTTATAATTGGCTTTGACCATCATGATGAACCAGCTCGCGACTTCCCTATAAATGGACTACAAATCGTAAACAGCGATGCGCCCGCAACTACAGCCGTGATCCTGCACTTTATGCACGAAACAAACACCCGTCCCATCGTTGAAGGTTTAAAAAGCCAAAACTTTTTTACGTATGTTGCCTTAGGGATTTATGCCGACACCGCTCGGCTAACAAATCCGAAAGCAACTCCTGCGGCTTTTGATTTAATGAATAGTTGCATTAAAAACGGAATCCCTTGGGAACAAATTCGAGATGCCGCAAAACCCAAGATGAGCCTTAGCCGAATGAAGGCATGGAGTCGTGCATTTGAAAAAGTTGTTGACTGGTTTGATGAAGAGCTCGGAATGGCAATCTTTATATATGAAGGAAGTTATGCGCAAATGTTTAATCAAAGACACATCGAAGCTTTATTAGGACCGATGCAAGAACTTGAAGAAGCGAATCTAGCGGTACTTCTTTTGAGGCAGGGCGATGGGAATCTAAGGGTTTCGATAAGAAGCAAAAATCCTGACATCATTTCGGCCGCAGATATTGCTCGCAGTCTTGGCGGTGGCGGACACCCCCATATGGCAGCTGCACTTCTACCTCGGGTATCTTCAGAAGAAACTCTCTGGAAAATACAAGATGAAGTACGAAAAATTTTACATAAACAACCGTAGATCCCGCTAAGCGGGATCTTTAAATTATCCGAGTATTGCTTTTATCTTCGTCACTATCTCTTCCGGAATTGTGGTTGCTTTAACCATATACTCAACCACTCTAAGTTCTTGACCCCTTTTTATATCGGCCGGATCGTTGAAGTTACTTAAAATAATAACCGGGGTGTTAGTTATATTCTGATCTTGACGAATTTGAGCAAGCACATCAAAACCATTTTTCTTTGGCAAAAGTATATCAAGAAGTATTAAGTCCGGTTGTACTTGTTTTGCAAGTTGTAAGGCTTCAGCCCCGTCATGAGCAACCGTAACTTCAAATCCGCTTTTTTTCAAAAAGTTCTCGAGAATATCGCGCAAAAGTGAATCATCTTCGACAAAGAGAATATGTTTTGCCATATGCGCTAACTATCTCACGGGAGAGAATTCACTGCAACCAAATTGACTATCGATTAGTATACTCTTCAGCTTCCTCAAATTTCAGAGACAAAAGTTTAGAAACTCCCTCGTCTCCCATAGTAACGCCGTATAAAACTCCGGCTGACTTCATGGTTTCGCGATTGTGCGTCACAATTAAGAGTTGTGTCTTTTTGGCAAGTTCTTTGATAATCGCTCCATAGCGTTGAGAATTTGCCTCATCCAGTGCCGCGTCCGTCTCGTCCAAAATCAAAAATGGTGGAGGATTTACGGCAGTAATTGCAAAGAGAAGCGCAATTGAGGTAAGAGCACGCTCGCCACCAGATAACATGGCAAGCCCCTTAATACGTTTGCCCGGAAGTTCCACGGCAATATCAACTCCTTCTTCAGCCTCCGTTTCTTCTTCCTCTACCATATCAGTCGGCTCTTTTTCTTTTCGTTTTTTTGCTTCGAGAATCTGCAGACTCGCCTTCCCTCCCCCAAAAATTATCCTGAAAAGATGCTGAAATTCTTCTTTAATCTTTGAAAAACCTTCTTTAAAATCATGCCGAATCCGATCATCCAACTCTTTAACAAGTTCTTTCAAAGAGCGGGATGCTTGTTCCAAATCCTCCAATTCTTTGGTTAAGAATTCATGACGCGTCTCGGTTTCTGAAAATTCTTTAATTACCGAGACATCAATTCCTCCAATTTCCTCAAGCTTGCCTTTCAATCGTTCAATTTTTCTTCTTATTTCTTCATTGGCAATTGTCTCATATCCTTGCACAGATACGTGCGCAACGTTTTCATAATTGAATCCGTTTTCTTCCATTTCGCGACGCAATACCAACTCTCTAATTTTTATCCGCTCCTCATCAAACCGAAATCGCTCGAGTCCAACTGTGATGTCCCGATCCTCATCTTGTTTAGCACGCAGCAGTAAATCAAGTTCTCTGATTTTTAATTGAAAAACTTTGTGTTTTTCCCGCATCTGGACTTGAATCAATTCAAGTTTCTCAACTTCTTGAGTTACCACAGCAAGTTCTTCTTGGAGAGATTGAATAGTTTTTTCTAGCTCTTGGGCAACAGCACTTTGTGTGGCGTGCGGCTTTTCCTCAACTGATCCTTGCTGAATTTCTTTGGTAAGTACTTCAAGATTTTGTACCAATGTGTGCAGATGTGCTCGAATACTCTCAATACTATTTTCAGTAATCATTCTCCGAACTTCGGCCATATATTCTCGAATTGATTCTTGGATATAACGAGAGTCAACGACACGAATCGCCGGATGTGCTAATCTTTCTTTCTCAACTTCTAACCTTCCCTCCAAACGCCCGATCTCTCGTTCCAATTCGCGACGTTTTGCCTCATATCCAATAAGCTGTTTCTCTTCTCCGCTCTTGGAACTCTCGTCATTGGCAAAGGCTTTTTCAGCCTCTCGAACATTTTGAGACAGACGCTCGATCTCTTGTTTAACATCAATACGTTTTTCAAGAAGAGGAGCTGATTGGGCAACAAGTTTTGAGGCCGACTCGTCAATTTCTCTTTTTTCTTTGGAAAAATAAATTACCTGAAGTTGTTTTAATTCACTCTCCACACTTTCGCGAGCTTGTGCTTTTTGGGCCTGTGTTCGCAAAAAGCGCAAATGCGGGGCTATCTCTCGCACAAGAGCCTGCACCTGCTGCATATTATTTTCGGTTGCGGTCAGTTTGCGTTCTGTTTCGTTCTTTTTCAATTGGTATACCCGAAGACCAAGCGCCTCCTCCAACATCGCTCGGCGATCTTTGATTGTGGCAAGTAAAATCCGATCAACTTCCCCTTGACCGATAATATTGTGTTTGGATTCTCCCAGACCCATTCGTGCCATTAACTCAACCACATCTTTGAGTCGTACTTGAGAACCGTTGAGATAATATTCGTTTAAACCATCACGAAAGATTTTTCGTGCAATTGATACCTCCTCAAAATCAATTGGAATTCTGCCATCTTTGTTATCAAAAAAAAGTGTAACAGATGCTTTACCCATGCGTGGAACCTGGGCTGATCCATTCCAAATCAAATCTTCTCCGAGTTTGGCGCGGAGTGATTTCATCGATTGCTCTCCCAGTACCCATTGAATGGCCTCTTTGATATTTGATTTTCCCGAGCCGTTCGGCCCAACTATACCCGTAACACGAGAAGGAAATTCAAGAGTTGTGTTTTTTGCAAAAGATTTAAATCCTGAGATTTCGAGCTTCTTTAAGTACATACATACAAATTAAACTAAAGGATTTTATATGTAAACGTGCTCAATTCCTGCATATACCATGCTATAGCATGGTATATGCAGGAATTGGATTATAACAAATTAAATTCCGATCTTAGATGCAGTTCATTGTCTAAGGCCTCAGCTAAAATCAGACGAACATTGTTCCGAACCTCGTAAAATTCAATAAGAAAGTTAACTTCATTATCGCAGGGATAGGGGTGGATAAAAACACTCTTCTGGAGCTCGATCATTCCTATTTGCTTCAAGCGAATACGTAAAATGTCTCTTGTTTTTTTGCAACCTTCCGGAATATCAAAAATAACAATTCTCCATTTCTTATCCCACCGATTTGGTTTCTGAATTTTAAGCTCTTCGATGTTATACGTTAATACCCGCTGCTTTCCTGCATGGGTAAGAATAAGAGTTACCTGACCATTCGGTAATTCTTTAGATGCTATCAGTTTAGATTGATACAGGGATCGGATAGCCCTTCGCAGAGAGTCGCGTTCGATAGACCCCCATTCGCCCCTTAAGCTTTTTAAAATTCGAAAATATTGATTAGGAGATCGAGAAAGACCAAGCGCCAACCCGCCCGCCAAAAGCAGTAAAACTTTACGTTGTATCTCTCCGGTTCCTGTCTTTGGCATACCTCAATCGTATAAAAAATCTCCCTATCCCGCAAATAAAGAGCGGTCGCTTTGTATTTGCTGGTTTTGATTATTAAGACGAGGATCTCTTACTGCCCCGCATGTGGTTTATCCACAAGTTTTCACTTCCACAAGTAAAAGTTCTGTTGGATAATTCCAATATGAAAATCACAATTTGTGGAAGTATTGCTTTCATTGATGAGATGGAGGCGGCCAAAAGAGAATTAGAACAATTTGGACACGAGGTAAAACTCCCCCCTTCAGAAATGACCGACGCCGAAGGTAAGGCAATTTTATCTAAAGATGTCTACGCAATTCGCAAATCTTCGAACACCGTCGACGACTGGGTTTGGGAGAAAAAGACGGAAGCCATGAAAAATCATTTTGATAAGGTTGCTTGGTCAGATGCGATTTTAGTCCTTAACCACACAAAAAACAATGTTGCCCACTACGTAGGGGCAAATACACTCCTGGAAATGGGATTAGCTTTTCATCAAGGAAAAAAGATTTTTCTCTTAAACCCAATTCCAGAAATCTCGTATAAAGAGGAACTATTAGGCATGAAGCCAACAGTTTTGAATTCTGATCTTTCTTTAATTGTGTAGATGCAACACTTCTTAGATTTAGTTGCCTATCCAACCCAGATTTGATACGCTTTCCGCAGTTCTTGATACCTGAAAGAATAATGACTAATCGTGAGCGGTGGCTGACGATCGCTAACCGAGAGGCAGCATTAGGAGATCAAGATGAGCATGTTTACTCCCAAAGATTTGCGATGATATGCCAGGATATTTTGGAAAAGATTCAAGCTGATCCCAACTTTGAACCGCCCACCTATCAAGAGGTCATGGCAAAAGCTCCCTGGGGACCCTAAAGGGGTCTTTTTCTATTCTCTATGGCATTTTTATGTTGTTTGACAGCCACCTATTATTTTATATAGACCTCTTGTATATCAGGAATGACTGGAAAGCCCGGGGAACTTGGTGCTGCTCTTCAACCAAAAAATCAATGGCAAGAAGAAAAGACAGCTGCTTCACTTGCTTTCATAAACGAAACTGAAACATTTCTCAAAACATGTACAGACATCGAGAAGAAAAGGCTTCTTGCTGTAGCGATAGCAAAAGTGCAAAGTAGTGAGATTGTTCTTCGGGAATGGCTTACTCCTCAGGAGTATCTTAGTCATTCAGGGTTTCCACCAAATAGTTTATAATCAAGCCCCCCTAGGGCTTTTATTTTTATGAGGGTCACAACCAACCCTTGGCATGCAAAGCTGCACGCGCCGCCTCCTCTTGCGCCGACTGTTTTGAGGGGCCTTCGCCTTCAGCGACCAGTTCTTCATTTAAAAACACTCCAACAATAAAATGTTTGTCGTGATCCGGTCCCCATTCTCGGGTAACCTCATACGTTGGAGTAATACCAACCCGCTCTTGTGCCTCTTCCTGAAAAAGAGATTTGGGGTCTTTATATAATTTTTTACTGAGCACATCTGACATTCGCGGAGTTAAGACCCGATGAATAAACTCGGCAACAGCATCATATCCGCTATCAAGATAAATTGCTCCCACCAACGCCTCAAAAGCGTTGGCTAAAATAAACTGACGAGCACGACCAACATCTTTTGCCTCTCCGCGTGAGAGCAGGAGATAGTCATTGATCGCTAATTCAACCGATACATCAGAGAGCATGCGTGAATTGACTAATGCCGCTCTGAAACTCGTAAGCTCCCCTTCCGGTTTATCAGGAAATTCGCGATACAAATGTTCGGTCATCACAAGCTCAAGTACCGCGTCCCCCAAAAACTCGAGACGTTCATTGTGCCCAAGCTTCCACGAGGAATTTTCATTCAAATAAGAGCGGTGAGTAAGCGCTTGAGTAAGCAGATCCTTATTATTAAATTTAAGAGATAGTTTCTCTTCTAATTGAGATATGTTGTTCACCTATGCTTATCTGATTAAGCAAGTTAAGTGAATTAAGTAAATTAAGCATACATAGTGCTTAACTCGCTTAAGTAACTTAATCAGTCAAATTAATTTTCAGTCTTTTCTTCGACTACTTCTTCCTCCTTTGATTTTTTCTCCTCTTCTTCTTTCTTCTTTGCAAGTTCTTCTCTGGTTGGGTACTCCTTTCCGGGCTCACCAATTTCTCGATAAACCGTCCCCAAAACACCGTTTACAAATTTTCCCGAAGACTCACCCCCAAACGATTTTGCAAGTTCAATTGCCTCATTAATAGCAACTTTAGGAGGAACTTCCTCGCGACTTCCAAACAAAAGCTCATACAACCCCAAACGAAGGACCGCGCGGTCCACTGCAGTGATTTGTTCAATCGGCCATTCGGGAGCAGCTTTTTCAATGATGGTATCGATTTGAGCATTGTTTTCAATGACGCCAGCAATCAGACGGTCAATAAAACCATACTCTTCATCGAGTCCTGGTCCAAATTCTTTTTTGTTTCGCTCTACGATTTCTGGAAGAACTTTTGCGTCCTTTCCATTAAAATCCCACTCGAAGAGCGACTGCATTGCGATGGAACGAGCTAGATGACGAGATGCCATATTACTGCACATCGCAAATCGCTTATCGCTTATCGTAAGGACGAGCGATGCGCGACCGGCAATGTGCTTTACTTATGTGAAAGTTCCTCTGCGTTAAGTTCTTTTGGTCGTGCAGCTGCTTCGGTTTCGTGTTCGTGTAATTCTTTTTCCTTTTGTTTCCGTGCCTTTTTATCTAATTTCGCAAGCACATCAATCACTTTTCGCCCATTGTAATAGCCGCAATTTTTGCATATAACGTGCGGGATGATGTCTTGATTACAGTGACTGCATTTGACAAAACGGCCAGCTTGCAGTGCGTGATGAGATCGCACCCCGTTTCGCTTGCTCTTCGTATGTTTCATTCGGTTAACCATCCAGGTAGTAGAAATTCGACTAAACTAAAGCCTTTAAAAGCCTTACCCCAATCGTCTTCCTTGATACATTAAACTCAGTCCAGGTTGTGAAAATATCATACCATACTGTCAAATTTTCACTACCTAGCATGGTTGGTAGTCTAACAGAAATGATAGATTTTGGCAAACCCGGTAGTGGAAATTCGACTAGGCCAATTGGAAAAAAATTTTGATATCTTAATTGTCGAATTTTCACTACCGGGGAAATTAAATAGCCCATAAGGGCTAATTACTTGAGTCCCAAAAGCAGCTCTATAAGAAATTGCTTTTTTGCACCATCCAAAGAACGCATTATGTTAATAATCTCCGACTCCTCTTTAGATAAACCGTTCGCAACACCATGAGTGCAGATTTCATCTGCATCGAGTCCTTCACGAACAAGAAGAGCATGATACCGTAATTCCCTAGTTGCATCCCCATTTACCCCAAGTGCCTTTGCAAGTTTCAAACAGATTTCATCGCTGGGAGCCTGAAACCGTTCTATTTGACGCAGATACACAACAGATACCCCAGAAGAGCGAGCTAAATCTTCTGGTTTCAATCCCCGCGCTTCCCGAAGTCAAGTAAGGATTCTACCAAAAGATTCCTTATTTTGGCTCATTCTTTTCTCTAGCTCACTCTTAAAAATATAAATTATTTAGTCTCATTTGTCAAATCGAAAACTTTTTCGATGCACCTCCGAATACCCAAACTGTTTGATCAAATCGCAATGTATTTTGGTGCAGTATCCTTTATGGATATCAAGACGATAACTTGGGTATTTTTTATGCAACTGGAACATAATTCGATCACGTGTCACTTTGGCAATAATCGAGGCAGCAGCAATAGCAGCAACGCGCTGATCCCCTTTTACAATTGTTCGTTGCAAGACTCCTTTGGGAAGCCGGAGTCCGCCATCCAGCAACACTAAACACCTATCCCTGTTTTCGAGTGATTTATAAACCACAAAAGCTCCTTTTTGTGCTGCCTGATAAATATTGATGCGATCAATCGTTTTTGGACTAATCTTTTTTACAGCCCACACAATATTTTTGTCTGACGTAAGATGCAAAAACCATTCTCCTCGTTGTTTTGCTGTCATTAACTTTGAATCTTTGGTAGGCAGAAGCGTCTTATAATTTTCGGGAAGTTTTATTCCAGCAACAATCAGGGGCCCTGCAATCGGACCCCGCCCTGCTTCATCTATACCTATAATATAGTGATGCCTGATTTTGAGTTTAACTTTTTGTTTTTTCATTTAATAGATCTTTGCTATAATAATACAGATGAAATTCACTCACCTCCATGTACATAGTCACTATAGCTTGCTCGATGGGCTGGCAAAAATCGATGACCTTATCAATCGCGCCAAAGAACTTGGCATGGACTCGATCGCCATAACCGACCATGGCAATCTGTATGGTGCAATTGAATTTTATAAAAAAAGTAAAGCCAAGGGAATCAAACCAATTATTGGCGTTGAGATGTATATTGCCAATAATGGCATGCGCGACAAGCGTCCCGGGGTTGATGATAAGCGATTCCATCTTACTGTTCTTGCCAAAAACTTTGAAGGGTACAAAAATCTAGTGCGCTTGGTCACCAAATCTCATCTTGAGGGCTTTTATTATAAACCGCGTGTTGATAAAGAACTCCTGCGTGAACATGCAGCAGGTCTTATGGCACTTTCCGGCTGTCTTGCAGGAGAAGTAGCCCGAGCAATCCAATTCAAACAACAGGATCCCCAAGAGCTTGTTGCCGAATACCAAGCTATTTTCGGTAAAGATAACTTTTATTTGGAATTAGGGGCTCATGCCCTGCAACTACCTGAACAAAAAACCGTTAATGAAGCGCTCTATGACCTTTCTCTAAAAACCGGTGCTAAACTTATCGCAACCGGTGATATTCATTATATAAGTCCAGAGGATGCTGAGGCTCAAGATATTTTAGTCTCGATTCAGACCGGAAACCGAGTAGAGGATGAAAACCGCTTAAATATGAAGTCGGTTAATTTGTCGATGCGATCCGCCAAGGAGATGCTTGAGCTTTTTCCGGATCACCCCGAAGCAATTGCCAACACCCAAGAGATCGCACAGAAAGTTGATATCTCGATTCCTTTAGGAAGTTGGACATTTCCCGACCTCAAGCTTGCCAACGGGCTTTCCTACAATGATGAGCTCCAACGACTCGTGTATGAGGGAATTAAAGAGCGGGGACTAGAAAAGACACCGGGGGTTGAAGATCGAATTAACTATGAACTCAAAATAATTCAGGATAAGGGGTTTTCTCCTTATTTTCTCGCTGTTGCTGACCTTCTAGAATACGCCCATCAAAATAATATTCTTACCAATGTACGAGGATCAGTTGCGGGCTCTCTCGTCACCTATCTTATTAAAATCACTAATCTTAATCCGCTAGAGTATAAACTCCCGTTTGAACGGTTTTTGAATCCGGAACGCCCGTCGGCACCTGATATTGATATGGATTTTGCGGACAATCGACGGGATGAGGTAATCCGCTATGCGAAAGAAAAATATGGGGAAGATCGCGTCGCCCAAATTGGTACTTTTGGAACTATGATGGCACGCGCAGCAGTGCGTGATGTTGCGCGAGCTCTGGGACACCCTTATGTTTTAGGAGATCGCATAGCTAAATTGATTCCACTTGGTTCACAAGGTTTTCCTATGACTATTGATCAGGCCATGAATATGACGCCAGAACTTGTGACAATGTATGAGAACGAGCCGGAAGTAAAAAATGTAATTGATCAAGCCAAAAAAATGGAAGGGTGTGTTCGACACATCTCGGTACACGCCGCAGGAGTGGTGATTGCACCACAGCCATTATCCGAATATGTTCCGTTGCAGTTGGATCCTAAGGGAGGGAAAATAATTACCCAGTATGACATGCACGCCATCGAAGATGTCGGACTTTTAAAATTTGATTTTTTGGGAATTCGAAATTTGGCAATTTTGGGAGACGCCGTTGATTCGGTCAAAAAATACCAAAATATCGATATTGATATTGAGCGTGTTCCTTTGGATGATAAAAAAACTTTTAGCCTTCTAGCACGCGGAGAAACGATCGGACTGTTTCAATTGAATGGTTCGGGAATGACCAAATATTTAAAAGACTTACGACCTACGACAATTCACGACATTAATGCGATGGTTGCATTGTATCGCCCTGGACCGATTGAATCTATTCCAACTTATATTCAGAGAAAGCACAATCCTGTAATGATCAAGTACCTTGATCCACGATTGAAAGATATTCTGGATCAATCATATGGCGTCATCACCTACCAAGATGATGTCATGCTTATCGCAATTCATTTGGCTGGATATTCCTGGCTTGAAGCCGATAAACTGCGAAAAGCTATGGGCAAAAAGATCCCCGCTGAAATGGAGGCACAACGTGGAAAGCTTATCGACGGACTTATGCAAAATGGATTGGACTCACAACGAGCACAAGAAATGTGGCGATTGATTGAACCCTTTGCTGCGTATGGGTTTAATAAGGCTCACGCCGCAAGCTATGGGCGCGTTGCCTACCAGACAGCATATATGAAAGCCAACTTCCCGGGAGAATATATGACCGCCGTGCTTACGGCTGACTCGGGTGATATGGAAAAAGTTGCCGAAATAATAACCGAATGCAGTCGCATGGGAATTCCCGTGCTTCCTCCGGCTGTAAACGAGAGCTTTGACAAGTTTACTTTGGTACGAACGCAGGAAGATGGCAATGACCCCTCGCAAGGTTCGGGACGAGGGAAAATAAGATTTGGACTTGAATCGGTAAAAAATGTCGGAACTAATATTGTTCAGGCAATTATTGAAGAGCGAACGCAGGCAGGACATTTTACCTCACTTGCCAACTTTGCCGAGCGCGTACGCCACAAAGATTTTAACAAAAAATCACTTGAATCCTTGATCCGTTGTGGAGCTATGGATGATTTAGGAGAGCGCAATCGGCTTCTGGAAAATATAGAAATGATCCTCGAATACAATCGTGAAAATCAAAAATCGGTATCTCATGGACAATCAAGTCTCTTTAGTTTTGCGCCACAGATGACAGTAGCCTCACTCAAGCTAAAAGAAGCGGAGCCTGCGAGTAAGCGAGAACGTTTGCAATGGGAAAAAGAACTCCTTGGACTTTATGTTACTGAACACCCATTGCAAGAATATGCTGAACGGTTTAAAGCCAACCACATATTACCACTCGCTAATTTGACATCCGAACTCCGCAATCAAATGGTTGCAATTGGCGGAGTGGTAAGCGGTGTTCAGAGGATCAACACTAAAGCAGGAGAACCAATGCTTTTTGTTAAATTCGAAGACCAAACTAGTCGCACCGAAGTTTTAGTATTTCCCAAAATGCTTGCTAAAAATCCAAATATGTGGCAAGAAGAAAAGATACTGATGGTTCGTGGACGGTTGTCAGATAAGGATGGGGATCCAAAGGTATTATGTGAAGATGCGGTTGAAGTTATCTAAGTGACAAGTAACATGAGACGTGAGACAAGGATTCATTAAAAAAAACCGAGAGTAGCTCGGCTAGACTATAAACGTTATTGAATCAAGCTCATCTTCCCACCCAGTAAACCGTATACCCGACCAACCGCTTGACCAGGCAACCTCAGCAAGAATTCTCTGGAATGGCTTAAACGCTAATAGGTCTTCGGGTAACATGACGATTTTGATAGTATAGAAGGAAGACTCTGGATTGGCATTTGCCAAGAAGAAATTCAAGAATTTGATAAGTTGAATGAGAACGTCATACATTCTTAGTTCAGCTTCAAGTGAGAAGAAGAAAGCAGTGGGAGAACAGTGCTGAAAAACTTTTTGACTACCAACCTCATGTGGTGAAAGGAGCAAAATAGTGCATGAAGAGCTGTAAAGATTATACTGAATTATTTGTTAAAATGAAAAAAGAAGAAAAACCAGTAGAACTCCCCGAAAACGACCATCGAACGCTGGGGCAAAAATTAGATTTGTTCTCTTTTCATGAGATCGCACCCGGTGCGCCGTTTTGGCATACCAAGGGTATGGTGATTTTTCGTGAGCTAGAAAAATACGCACGAAAAGTAAATGATGACTATGGATATCAAGAAATCTCTACTCCGATTTTGGTAAAAAAAGAAGTATTTGAAACTTCGGGACACTGGGAGCATTACCGCGACAATATGTTCTGGTTTCAAAATCCTCGCGACAAAAAAGAAGTTTTGGTAGTAAAGCCTATGAACTGCCCTGAATCGACATATCTTTATAATTCCGCGTTGAGGAGTTATAAAGACCTACCGTTGCGCCTAGCTGAAATTGGACGACTCAATCGCAATGAGTTATCGGGAACACTGGGAGGACTTTTTCGTGTCCGACAAATCACCATGGATGATGCACATATGTATGTACGACCCGATCAGGTTGAAGAGGAGGTGGGCACCATAATTTCGATTATTGAAAACTTTTATGGAATGTTTGGGTTTAAACCCCGCTATGTACTGGCAACCAGACCCAAAGGTGCGTTAGGAACTGCCAGAGATTGGAAATTAGCAGAAGAGGCACTTGCCAATTCCTTAAAGAAAAAAAATATTCTCTACACCCTTGAGAAAGGAGAAGGTGCTTTTTATGGTCCCAAAATTGAAGTTCATATGGACGACTCGCAAGGACGAGACTGGCAACTGGGTACCGCACAACTAGACTTAGTGATGCTTCCCAAGCAGTTTAAATTACACTACACCGACGAGAACGGGAAAAAACAAATGCCCTGGGTTATCCACCGTGCTATTTTCGGTTCGTTTGAACGGTTTATTGGCATTTTACTTGAACATTTTAACGGCGCTCTCCCTTTCTGGCTCTCACCGGTTCAGGTAATGATTCTTAATGTAAACGACAGTGTTCAGCATTATAGTATGAAAGTTGAGCATGAACTCAAAAACCTTGGAGTAAGAGTAGTGCTTGATGATCGCAACGAGACCATCGGTAAAAAAATTCGAGAAGCTGAGATGCAAAAAATTCCTTTTCTTTTGATCATTGGCATGAAAGAAGTTGAGGCAATGACGGTAGCCGTACGCGAGCGAGGAAAAGGCGATCAAGGACAAATGAAATTAAATACATTTTTAGAAAAACTTAAAAAGGAGAACTGATTCTATGTCTAAATCAACTATTTTTGCTATTCTTGGTGTTGTAATACTTTTTGTTATAGGAACATTTTTTTATCTTAAAAAAACTACGCCTTCATCGGGTGAACAAAATCAAATTAAAAAATTTACCTATACGTTTCGCCAAGGCTTTGAAGGTGATTTTGATGATATTACCTACTCACTCTCCTATCCTGAAGATGCTTTTGAAATTACAGCAGCCAACGATCTTTCTTCCAAAATTTTAATCAAGGAAAAAAAGAGCACTACAACTCATAGTCTTTCATTTTTCTACAATGGCGCTGCTGGTTTTCCTTCAGCCGAGGCCTTATGGAATGAGACCATACATGTGCGCTGTCCCGACTGCCAAAAAGTAACACCGCGCGCGTTCCATCTAGGTTCTGACTTTTTTACCGTCGCCAATACTTCAAAAGAAATAACAATTTTTGCTTATAGCCCCGGCTTTGGAATTTTGGAACTACAAAAACCGACTGATGTAGTTGATTCAGTTATTAAAACCCTTGTAATTGATGTAAAGAAGGTTCCCCCACCCCAACCGCCAAAGGAAATAAATCCGATTATGCCATCCCCCACACCAAAACCTTCACCAACCCCAACTCCCAAACCACAACCAAGCCCCGCCCCCACACCAAAACCTACACCCTCTCCACTTCCTCCACCGACTCCTAAACCGCAACCGAGCCCCCCACCAACGCCTGCGCCAGCACCGACGCCTCAACCTACTCCGCCCGTAACTCCGCCAACTCCTACACCACAACCTTCTCCACCCCCCCCACCTGTACAGCCACAAACGTTTCAAGCACAAATCAGTGGTTTTGCTTTCAGTCCTCCAGAAATACATATTCCGGTCGGATCCATGGTCACATGGACTAATCAGGACTCAACAAGTCATACCATCACGAGTGACACTGCGGAGTTTGGAAGCAATTTACTGGCCAAAAACGAAGCCTTCAGTTTCACCTTTACCAAGAAAGGCACTTTCCCCTATCACTGCAGCCCACACCCCTCTATGCAGGGCAGGGTCGTCGTCGAATAAAAAGAAACTGCTCCGAAAGGAGCGGTTTTCGTAAGTACATGATCCGGCAGAAAATAATCGTTATCGTCGGTCCAACTGCATCAGGTAAATCTGAACTTGCGGTCACACTCGCCAAAAAATTTAATGGTGAGATTATTTCTGCTGATTCTCGACAAGTATACCGCGGTCTTAATGTTGGCACAGGAAAAGTTCCCGGTACGTGGATCTGTAAACCAGCATATACCAAGCGACCGCGTGGTATATGCTGGTTTGTCTATAAAGAAATCCCCCACTACTGCACTGACTTTGTAGATCCCAAGAAACAGTACAGCGTTGCTGAATTTAAACAGTGTGCTCAAGCGGCAATAGAAGATATTACCAAACGTAACAAGACCCCCATTATAGTAGGAGGGACAGGATTTTGGATTGATGCACTCGTGTACGACTTAGATCTACCAGAAGTAAAACCTAATGTATCATTAAGAAAAAGACTTGTTAACAAAAGTCCTGAAGAACTTTTAAAAATATTGCAAAAACTTGATCCGGGCCGCGCTAAAACAATTGAACAAAAAAACCCTCGCAGACTTATCCGTGCCATAGAGATTGCGCAAAGTCTCGGTAAAGTTCCGAGCATGCAGAAAAAAAATCCCTATAATCCCCTTTGGATTGGTATCAGACTTTCTCCCGAAGAATTAAAAAAACGAATTCGAAAACGCCTATTTTCTCGTTTACACGAAGGGCTAATTGAAGAGGCAAAAAGTCTTCGTAAAAAGGGGCTTTCGTGGAAACGTTTTTACGAATTGGGATTAGAGTATAAGTTTCTAGCAGAATATTTGAGAAACAAACTAAGCAAAAAAGAAATGATTGAATTGCTGAATACCGCAATTGAACAATACGCTCGTCGCCAAATGGTGTGGTTTAAAAGAAATAAAGGGATTAACTGGGTTTCTAACAAAAAAGAGGCTTTTCCGCTTCTACAAAAATCTCATTGATCTTTTATTCTCACCGGACGCTAAAACTCCTACCTAGCAAAAGTAAAAGGAGAAATTGAGAAGCGTCCTTTATCAAAGATGCACACACCATATAGCCCAGCTTTATTGTTGAGGTATGGTGGATACCATAAGTCGTCAACAACCAAAATGGAAGATCCTCTTAACTCCCTCACAGCGCTTTCTAGAGCATGAACTTTTTGCTGATCTCCCGTTGTACCAAAATTGTCAGTATAGGGCTCTTCCTCTCTCTTTTTAATTTTTTCAGCATCAAGTATCCCCTCAACCTTTGTCATATATTCTTCAATAAATTCGTGTGCGCTATCCGAGCGAAGTTGTCCAGAAGAGAATATAAGCTCTTTATCAATGGAATCCTCAATAGAAGTAAGGTGATCAGGATCCGTAAGTTGCTTTGTTACTATTTCTTTCCTTCTATTCGTTAGAATGCCAATTCGCCCTCCTCTACTTTTGAGATAGGCCAGGATTCGACTAATAGAGGGGCGTAGTATTGTAACTCCCGTATCTTTATTTCGAAAAAAAGTAGCTCCCATAGTATCATCAATATCAAAAAGAGTTACAAAATTTTCCGGATGTGCAGCCAACACCATTTCCGCCCCCTCTAGAACAGAAACAGTAAAATGTTGTTCTCGAAGGAAAGCTCTACCAAGCCATTCTTCGTTCTCCTCTGGACTCATCCTATTATTCACAAAACTGTCTCGTAAGGAAACGAGCTGATTTCTAACTTGATCTCTGATTGAGTTCCAAAACTCTTCTGGGGATTGAGGTCCTGATTCTTTTGACCCATTTCTTTTTGTGAGTTTTTCTGGCATAAGTTTTAGGTTTTAGCCTTCATCTCTCTTAAAAAGAGAGCATAAATTTTAGAATTTGGGAGTTCTAAAAGCAGGAGTCGTTTTTTCAAGCTAATTATACCACTTCTGCTTGATAGCACTGTTCACAATATACAATCTCGTTTCGATCAGGAGCATATGATGTTTCAAATTCAGTGGAACATTCGGATAATCCATGAAAATGCTCTGTTTGGTTTTTATACGTGCTTTGTTTATTACAAACACATTGCCTACGGTATTTTGTAAGGATCGGACTTCTTTGAAGTGTTCGCTCATAATGCCTGCAGTAGAAACATTGGCGAGGTAATGGTACTTTCATTTTTCGGTAAAACTCAAGTTCCGACTCAATGATTCGAAAGGCCTTGGTACAGTTATGCTCTGCTGCCTTTTCCTGATTTTCGTCCCATACCCTACAAAGAATTGTTTGTTTTAAAATAGAATCGGAAACTTCTTGAATATGATCAGATAAATCTTTCCAGGAAAGAGTTGGAGAGTAATCTCTCACATTCGGATCTCGCCATTCAAATCCCCACTCTTTTGCCTGCTCTTTTTTCAAGGGCATATACTCTTGAGCTATTGATTCGTTGTATGTATTTGGACAAAGTTCTGCCGGAATAAATTCTCCGTATCGATATGTTCGTTCCTTTTTATCAACGTAAGGCACTGCATTCATATGCTCTATGATTTTCGGAACAAGTTTTTCATATTCTTCTTTGGTGTATTGTTTATTCAAAATACAATAGCTCTTGTTGCGTAAACTCACACATCCAAACAAATTATTGGAACCAGAAGTACAATGAAGCGAGTACTCTATATCATGAACATCTATATAGTTAAGGATTGAAAACTTGATATTTGAAGCATTATATCCGACATTATCGCACTCATATACCCTCTCCGCATTCCATCCAAAAAGGTCATAATCATAACAGTTTCTAGGACCGGAAGGCAGTTTAGTAAAGAAACAAAATCGACTATCTTCTCCATCTGCAACCATGTATGAGTCCCGCACATTTTTGCTGTTGTAAACATAATCCCCTGAAACATTTTGATTATGAAATCCTTGCATAAAACGTACAGGGAATCTTTGAAAAGTCTCGTTTGCTTGTTTCCGTAATTTAAGAAGATTTTTATACGAACCTAGATCAAATTCAGCAAGTTTTTTGAAATATTCTTCCTTGGTATATTGCTCATTGAATATGCAATACGACTTATTACGAAGACCGACACAACCAAAACAATTCGTACAATTTACGCAATCTTTACAAAATAGGATATCTCGAGAGTTATCACAATCGGACGAATACATCGCACCATAGCAGTTAGTACAGGCGAAGCTTTCGAAACACAACTCACAGACATCCAAGGAGAGATTATCAAAAGAATTTTTTATGTGGTTTACTCCTACTCCATATGCAGACTCCTCAGAAAAGTCAGCATCAAATAGCATGTAGCAGTCCTTTAGGTTGCTACAATTCATACAATAGTCGCTTCTGACGCAATCAAGAAAAGAGCGATTGGGCCACGGAACAGTTTGAATTAAGTCTTTGAGTTGATTAAAAAACGGCCGAGAAAAATCATACTCTTTGCCGTAGTCCATTGGATCCCATTTATCAGACCACCAATAGTCTCGATCGTATACTCGTACCGGGGCGTCGGGAGCAAACATAGAAAAAACTTCTTTTCCAGTAGCGTCACAACTCCTTTTGTAAAAAATAATTTCATTCCTCCAAATAATACGGCGTTGAAATCTACATCTCGGACACCAGGTCGGTGGAGGAACTTTCATGTTTTCATAAAACAAAAAATCATCCGGCTCAATAGAAAATTTATTTTTACAACTTTGACATTCTTGTTTCACAGTCTCCATAACTAAAGAGTTCTAATTTGATACCCCCACCATAGCATTTTGCCATAAAAACAAAAGACCGCTGGTATAAACCATACGGTGAGTTATGTAAATTTTGCCCGGCGTGAACTAGTGAACTTATGATACAGACGTGCACACAAAAAACAAAAACTGATAAGCACTATACCCAAGAGACCCCCAATAACCACATATACACAAGCTAAAAATAAGACTTCTCCCGGTAGCAACTCTGGGTGCTTGCCACGTATCACCAAAAAAACAAACAAAATTGCTGGCATAAAAACCACTCTTAAGATCTGAAAGCAAAATAGCACATATGTCCTATTTTGTAAAATATCTTAATTGAGGTTACCGAACCTGCTCCCCGTCCCAGCGAAACGGTATAAAAAAGAGTCGAATGCTTTTTTGGCGTTTGGCTTCATCCAGCCAATTTTGGAAATTGGCATTACTGGCCTTAAATACTTCACCCAATACATCACGTCGAGCTTGAGGAAGAAGTACAAGTTGAAAAAACTCATTCCGTGAGAGTCCATAAAGCTCTTTGATTGAAACATTGGTAACCTGGCCTAGTCCTTCTTGAGCTCGCGTTTGAGTAATTGTATCAAAATCCTTTACCAACGCGCGACCATCGTGCGCCATAATATTGTCTTCTATGAGAAAGGTTAGTGTTCCGCGCCGTAGCTCGAGAAGGAGTTCCGAATTCTGGGTAGATTTAAAATCAATTGCTTTTCCTTCGGGTTGTGCTTTAGCTTGGGTATTGGTAAACGATTGAGCAGCCCGATTGGCTGTTTTCCATGTAATAGAGAAAATGGGCGAGTTATCTACAAGAACAATAGGATACAGACCAAAGAAAATAAGGATACCCAGAGTAGGCAGGCTAAGAAGTAGACAATATACAAAAAATCTCATTGGCTTCCCAAAATAAATTTCTTAACCTTTTGCCAAAAGGTAAGAAGAGAAGACTCGTGTTTCTTCTCTTCTGTTTTAGGAGGCACGACTACCACAACCTCTTCCCCACTTTTCTTAAGATTGAGGCGTTCTTTGGCTTCGCGCTCCACCGCCTCATTGGTTTGCAGTTCGGCTATATACGCCTCTAGGTCGCTTTTCTTTTTAGTTAATTCTTCTACGGTTTTGCGATTTTTAGCTTGCTCCTCTCGCACCGCAAGGAAATTGGTGATTGCGTGATACGTACTTAGCCCCACAAGACCTACCGCTCCCAACAGAAAAAGATTGGGAATTATTTTTTTCTTTAGATAAGAAATCATTTTACACTTCGACTTCAAAGTACGGAGGCTTGTCCCAACGATAGAGGTCGAAGTGTCCTGAGCGAAGCGTAGCGAAGTCGAAGGACTACACCGCTCAGTGTGAAGCACGGAGGCTTCACAAACCCTAAAAATGAGACTATACTAGTATTATTATGATGCGCAATAGAAAATTTATAAGTGCTTTGTGGATAGGAATATCGCTTCTTGGAGTACTCTCAATGGTGGCTTATTTACTGCTACCTCTTATGTATTGACCTTTAATCTACCACAAAAAGCCCCTAAAGCCTAGGGACTTTTTGTTTACAAAAATATTCTTATTTTTTAAGCATCTTCAAGAAAACATCTGCCGGAATATCAACTTTTCCTGCCTCTTTTAACCTCTTCTTTCCTCGTTGTTGTTTCTTCCACAACTTCATTTTTCGTGTCCTGTCACCTCCGTATAGATATCCTGTTACGTCTTTTTTCAATGCTGCTATTGTCTCCCGAGCAATGACTCTACCCTCGACTTCAGCCTGCAGAGCAATCGCAAAAAGTTCCCGTGGAAGAAGATCCTTTAACTTTTGAATTCGTTCCCGACCAATCCACAATGCCTTTTCTCGTGGAACAATTTCGGAAAAAGCATTGACCTTTTCTCCTGCAACTAAAATATCAAGTTTTATGAGATCGGCTTTTCGAAAATCTCCCAATGCATATGACATTGAGGCAAACCCTTGAGAGATACTTTTAAGCCGGTCATAAAAATCAATAATAATTTCGCGTAAAGGTGCTTCAAACTTAACTACCAGGCGATCTCCCGCTAAATTAATGGTTTCCCGAATTGTTCCCTCTCGTTCGTTGATAAGTGTTGTCAAAGCACCCAAGAATCGAGGTGGGGTAATAACCTCCACCTGTGCCCACAACTCAAACATCGATTCAATGTCCTGTGGCTGAGGTAGACGAGAGGCCGAATAGATCATCATTTCCTCGTCACTGCGTTTTTTTACTTTAAAAACTACCGAGGGGTTAGAAAAAATGAGCGAAAGATTATATTCTCGTCGCAATCGCTCAGCAACTATTTCCATGTGGAGCATTCCCAGAAATCCCGTACGATATCCGCGACCCAATGCAGATGATTCTTCCGGTTCAAACGAAAGGGATGCATCGTTGAGTTTCAATTTTTTTAAAGATTCTCGAAGAACTTCATACTCATCTTGATTCTCCGGATAGACAGAGGCAAAGACCATAGGCGTAGGTTCCCGATACCCTGGAAGAGCAAGACCCCCCGCCTCACGAGCTTCAGACTGACGGATAATAGTATCCCCTACCCGAACCCGCTCTGGTTCTTTGATGCCCGTTGCAATATAGCCGATTTGACCAGATCCAAGCTCAGGTTTTGAAACTTGTTCAGGAGAGAAAATCCCTACGTCAAGCAATTCAATATTTTGACCTGTTGCCACAAAGCGGATTTTTTCATTTTTCTTAATCGAGCCAGAAAAAACTCGGACGTGTGCGATTACGCCCTGATACGCATCATAATGAGAGTCAAAAATTAGTGCACGAAGCCGCGAGCTTTGACTCACTTCTGGAGGTGGAACCTTTTGAGCAACCACTTCAAGGAGTTCATCAATCCCAATACCCGTTTTTGCCGAGATTTTTAGGATATCCGGAGAGTCCACGCCGAGAAGTTCTATAAGTTCAAGTTCGGCTTTTTCTACCTCGGCTGAGGGTAAATCGATTTTGTTGATGACCGGAATAATTACCAGCCCTTCTTTTTGGGCCAAATGAAGGTTAGCAAGAGTTTGGGCCTGCACCCCTTGGGTCGCATCAACTAAAAGTATTGCTCCCTCAACCGCCGCAAGAGCCCGAGAAACTTCATAGGTAAAATCGACATGCCCTGGAGTATCTATCAGATTCAGAATGAATTCTGAATTCTGAATGCTAAATGCCAAATCTCTTTTTTCAGCATTCGGCATTTGGAATTTATAATTCATTCTGACGGGTTGCATTTTAATTGTAATCCCTTTTTCCCGTTCGAGTGGATGCATATCCAGAAACTGCTCATGCATCTTGCGTTTCTCAATAGTTCCCGTGTACTCCAAAAATCGATCCGCCAAAGTGGATTTTCCGTGATCAATGTGCGCAATAATGACGAAGTTTCGAATTGTTGACATAAATAAAAATCCCTTGTATGTTATCAGAGGATCTCTTTGAGCGCAAATATGGACGAATTTACTAATAACCACCGTAATTTAATTGCAATAGTTGGTATCGTTCTGAGTGTGGGCTCAATTCTTGTATCATGTATTTACTATTGGGCTACAAAGAAATAAAAAAAACAAAAGCCGGTAGGCTTTTTTTGTTTTATGGATTATGTAAATCTGGCGGCTCCTCACTCCAGCTTTTTGGCAAAACACCAATACGGAAGAGTCGTGATTTAGTAATTTTCCAAAACGAATACAAATCTTCACTTCGGAAAAGATACAGAAGTCCAAAATAGGCACCCACTCCACACAAACCAGCAATCACGCCTTGTACAAAAACCTCAACGAAGGTAATTAATGGAAGAGTCTGTGAAAAACTGGCACGTACTCCGTATGTAACAAAACCCGCACCGATTGCTGCGCCTATAATTTTAAGAAGCGGAGCCCAGGGAAACGGGAGGGGTGAACCTTTAAACTTTTTCTTAGCAAGGCGTAGTAGCGCAAAGCCCATAAATACCATGTCCAAGAAATTTCCAATCGCAAACCCCAAGGAAAGCCACACAATTTGGATATTTGGTAAATCTGATGTCCGAAACAACGCCTTAATTTCATTTTCTAGCCAAGAATGAGAAAGAGTAAAAGCAAAAAGAAAAGCAAGGCCAATTGAAAGGAGAGAGGCAGTAATATTTATAAGCAAAGGGGCCCACGTACTTTCAAGCGCATAGAAGGCTCGCAAAAACAAAGTGATAAGGCTTGCAGCACACATGGCAATCACTAATGCCGCTAGAGCCGCTGCGGTAAGCCTCGTATCTTCCCAAGAAAACGCACCCGCGCCATATGCCACTCGCACAATGTGGGCGCGCAGCACAATGAAAAGCACCATGCTTGGGATAATCCAGAAAAGAATCGCTCGAACACTTAAGAAAAATTCGTGAAAAAAAGTTTCCTTGTTGTGATTGATATAGGCTTTACTTAATCGGGGGAAAATCACCGTAGCGTAACTTACCGCAAATATATATACCGGAAACGAGTAGAGGTTTTGTGCAAAATTAAATATCGAAATTGAACCTGCCATCAAGGTTGAACTGAGAGCCACAAGCACAATCGTGGTGAGGTTGGAAAGAGATATAGCAAGAACCCGAGGAAAAGAAAGAGTAAGAACTTTTTTTACTGCAACGTCATTATTTGGCCACAAAAATCTGAATCCAAAACCGCTTTGTGTCGCACTTCCTGCCTGGATCAGAAAATGCAAGAATGCACCGATAACCACCCCAACGGAAAGTCCCCATAAACCCCATCGTGGAACAAGAATCAAAATTCCAAAAATAATACCGATGTTATAAAAAATTGGTGCCAAGGCATAGGCCCAAAAACGTTGGAACGACTGCACCACGGCAGAAAAAATTCCAGAAAGTCCTAAAAGAATAGGAGAAAGGAGCATGACCCGAGTCAAGTCGACAACCGTTTGTTGTTCTGATTGTAAAAAACCAGGAGCAAGAAATTTTATTAAAAGTGAAGCAAATACAAAAGCTAAGATGCATAACACCGCCGAACCAATTAAAAATAACGTACATAGTGAGGAGATGAGTCGCCGAGCTTCTTCTCGATTCTTGGCAAGCCGTTCTTGAAAAACTGGCAGTATGGCAGCTGATCCTGCACCCAACAAAAGAATTACTGATATAAAGTCAGGAAGTTGGAAAGCCGTGTAGTAAATATCAAGTTCTCTACCCGCTCCAAAGTGACCCGCCAGCATCCGGTCTCGCAAAACCCCCAGTAGTCGACTGAAAAGACCCGCGGCCCCCAGAAGGAAAGCCGCGGAATGTATATTGGTAATTTCTTGACTAAGAAAGGAGAGTTTCATGTCCAATGCCACTCAAGAACCCGTATTAACGCTTTGATTTACTCTGATCATCCCGTATAGGAGTTTCTTTTCGCTTCTCAGGGGCTTCAGCCGGCGGAACAATTTTTTCAAGAGCATTCTTTCCATTCGTTAAGTTCTCTAATATCCTTTTTACCTCTTGATTATCGGGGTTAAGACCCGCGACTCTTTGAAACTCGGCAATAGCTTTTTGTTTGTCACCAAGGCGGTCATAGATAAGCCCGAGGAAATAGCGAGCATTAGAATAATTTTCATTGATTGATACTGCTCGTAAAAATTCGGATCCTGCCCGATTAAGATCGCCGGTTTGATAGTAAAGCAGCCCCAATTGAAAGGCAATTCCGATATCAAGGGGAGCAGCAAGTTTTGCTTTCTCAACACTATCGATGGCTGTTTTAATATTACCCAAGCGTAGTGCGGTTTGGGCAAGTAAGAAATGACCCAGAGCAAAATCAGGTTTGACCTCTACGGCTTTCTCCAACGCTTTATTGACCTCACCCAATGCATTGACCCGAGCTTGATTAATTTGCTCCTTTTGTTTTTGATCCTGCGTTTGATTCATAGCCAGAAGTGCTCGATCGGCAAACACGAGTCCAGGACGCGCGACATCAACCCAAGCAGTTGGATTAACCGGATCAAGCTGAGCCGATCGTTTATAGGCTCCTGCCGCAAGTCCCTCAGCTCCTTGTATATACGGGATAATAAGCTCATACAATCCTCCTTGTGTTCTCCACACAAGAGATTCTTGAGGATTTAAGTCAATCGCTCGCTGAGAGTTCTGAATGGCCGCCGTTATCACTGATTGAAACTCTTGTTGAACATTCTCTCCTTTGGACGCCTTTTGAATAATACCTTGGGCTTTTGACATTTGAGCCTGAACCATCAATTGATAATTTCTATAATTATTACCATCCAGAAGTGCGGCTTGTTCGAATCGAGAAACCGCCTTATCAAAATCACCACTATTGATACTCTCAATACCCTTTTGGCGCACCAAAGCAGCTTGCACTTGCCCTACTTCAAAATACAGAGCCGCCACACTTAAAGCTAGGATAAAAATCACCACCAACGAGGAAACAAATACCACCCAAGGCGCGTCAAACTGAATTCGATATTCAACAACGTCCCAGAAATTCTTAAGAAGAGAAGAGCCCACATGATGACTTTGAACTGAAGCGACACTTTCGGGAGTCTCTGTGGAGACAAAATTAAGTTGCGAATATTTTTTTCTTCCCAAAAGAAATGACAATATGCCAAGAGATAAGAAAAGAAGCAATACAAAAGTGAGATTGGCTGGATAGAGAAATGCAGCAATAACTAATGCCACAAATCCTAAGAAAAAACTAATGGAAACATCACCTTGTTCTTCTTTGGAAAAAATCAAGGACCTCAAAAAAACAAAACATGAAGTAAGGATTAAAACAACAAAGGCGAGAAGCCCAAGCAATCCCGTTGTTGTCAACAGTGTTGCTGCCCACGAGAATCCTTGATTAAATCGAACATTCCAAAAAACCGTCTGATTAATAGCTGGATCTTTATATAGATTCCATTGGAGACCAAAATTGGCCGGTCCAACTCCAAGAAAAAGTGATTTAAGATCTTCTTTCATTGTTCCTACTCCTATTTTGAGTGTGGTGATAAACGATGGGGATATTTCGGCGGGAATGTTTGTCCGAATAAGAGGAGTTCTTATGCTAATCATCACCAACGTAAATACTAGAAGCAGGACGATAAGGAGCGAACGCAAATCAAAGCGGCCACCCTCTGCCCGTACTGCCTTTAAGACAAAGCCAAAAAGAAATATTCCAACACCCAACAAAACAAACCAAGAACTTCGATAGTTGATAACTAATAAATCAAGAAGAAAAATTATAATTGAGCTATAAATGAGATACTGAATCCAACTCTTAAGTTTGGAAAAATAGGGAGAAAAAAGAAGCCCTAGGGCCATCACCAGCAAAGCAGAAATAAACAAAGCAAAGCTATTAATTGTTCCCACTACATTAAAATCTATACCGCGAGCAGTAGACGAAAGGTACGAGAAAATTTGCAATCCGGAAAGGAGTTGGATAGCAGTAACAAGTCCTGCTAGTGAACCGCTAATAATAAGAACAATCAATACCCGCTCAGCTTCTTCATTAGTTCTAAAAGCGCTTGCCCCCAGAAGCAATAGCATAGTTCCGATCAGGAGAGTAGTGTATTTTTCTGAACTGGGATCACCAAGGAAGAAAGATAGTGGTGCTGCTTTCGAAAGAATGGTACTCAAACCCGTCACCAAAAGAAGTATCACTACCCCATACATGATAGGCGAATGGCGATACCGGATTTCTCCGCGCATAAGTATTGTTAAGAGAAAAATAAGAAAGCCGCCAATAATAAGAATGTTAAAGGTCAATTCCCTACCAAACTCTAAAGGAAGATAGGGAACGAGCCATAATGGAAAAAGTGCCGCCAGAGCCCACAAAATAACCTTAATTGAAAACTCGAAACGATGTAGTGTTGTCTCCATAAATTAAATTTTAGATAAAATGGTATATAAACCCTAATAAAAAACTCACTCTTAATATCTTAATCTTATTTTAACCTATTTCAATTGCTTTTATCCACATATTTCTTCTCTTGTGGATAATCCTCTGTTACATTAACAGAAAGCAATCACTATAATAAGATTAGTATGGTTGATCAAGATTACTAATCTTTACAAAGCCTATGCCTATAAAATACTTAACTATTCAAGATGCGGCAAAAATTATTGGTGTCACTCCCCTTACTTTACGAAATTGGGATAAGAAGGGTGTTTTAGCAGCCTATCGTAATCCCATCAATAATTATCGAGTATATCGACTTGATCAAGTTGAGCTCTTTTTGCGAAAAATCGAGAACTCAAAAAACAAGCGGGGAGGCAGAAGAATTGATATTTCAATGGTCCTTTAAGACCGGCTTGTTATTAAGTGATAAATCAGGTATACTGACTGATAGATTTCTATCGCACGATCGCCCGCCCCTCTTTTTTACTTCACATTAAGATAGCAAAAAAGAGGGGCTGGGAGGAAAGTCCGAACACCCGTTGCAGTGCAAACTGCACCGAAGATGGTAGCGGTTAACGACCGCCTCCAGCTCCTTTAATGAAAACAGGTTATTTAAAGATTTAGATAAGATTACTGCGAATAGCTTTAACTACTTCAGCAAATCTATTTTTATTAAAGGGGCTGGACGGGACAGTGTCACAGAGACAATACAGCGGACATCATCTTTTTTGGTTAAAAGCCCGAAACGTTGATAGCGCAAAGGTGAAAAGAGTGGGCCCGCCTCCGTGCGGGATAACTGAGCTTTAAGCCCGCTTCGCCAAAAGCGACAGTGCGGCAAGCGAGGTAAAGTAAGAGCCCACAGTACACACTGGTAACAATGTGTAGAGAAAAACTCCTACCTGGTGCAATCCCTAAAGGGAGCTTGAGTCAGTCGAGTAATCACTGACCTAGACAGATGATCGTATCTCTTGATCTAAGGAGAACAGAATTCGGCTTACACATAGAAATTACAAAAAACCGACTTACGTCGGTTTTTTGTTTAGAAAAGCTGTTTTTGTTCTTTATCAAGGGCCTCATTCACTTGCCGATCTGCTTCTTTATTTTTTTCTCTTGGAACATGAGTAAATTCAATAGCGCCAAACTCTATACGAAGATTCCAAATTTTTATAAAGAAAGGGAAGAGCTTTTCCTGTTCAATCTTGTATTTACCAGTTAATTGCTTAACTACTAGCTCACTGTCCATAAAGCAGTGTACAGTTATCTTCTTGATTTTTTCTTTACCCAGCAGTGCTTTTACTTTTTGTAGCCCGGAAATAACTGCACGGTATTCAGCCTCATTATTGGTTGTCTCCCCTATTGCCTCTCCATAGCTTTTCAGAACTGTTCCTTTATCATCTTTGATCACCACACCAATAGCTGCAGGTCCTGGATTACCTCGCGATCCGCCATCAGTAAATATAACAACGTTTTGTATATTTTTTTCCATATCACCTATTTATTGTAACCGACGGTTCGGAGCCAATAATTATTTTCCCATTCCCACAAAATCTTGGCAGCCACGAACGCCTTAATATCGTTATAAAAATAAGGAAATTCTTTTAATTCTACTTCCCCTTCCTTATCGCCCCAGTCATGCTCGTTTTCCAGACAACCCTCTTTCCCCTTTTTTCTTCCATTTCGAATCTTTATTCTTCCCCCCTTGTCTCGGAGTGTAGCTTGACACAGTTTGCAAATTTGGTGCTGATTAATCCGCAAAATCCACCGCGTTTCAATATCTTTGGGCAAAAGCAAAAGTCGTTTAATTTGAAATTCCTGCAAAGCTGATACGTATGCAGCAGTTTGCAGATTATATTCGGGATAAAAACCAGTTGAAGTTTTGATGTCCAAAACGCCGAATTTTCCATTGATTGTTGCAAGAGCATCTACCGTTCCTGCATAGCGATGGCGGATGGACCAAATTTGGCGCTCCACAAATTCAGAGTGAAAAGCAATTTTTGCGGTTTCGTTAAATCGCTGGAAGGCGTGTATGGCTGGCGCGACCTCCTCTGGAATCTGGACGGGTTGACCGGTAACTATTTTCTCAACGGTCTCGTGCACCAACGAGCCATGAGCCGCAGACTTATTTTTTACATCCTCGGCTTGGCTAAAACTTTCCATCTCCCTGAAAAACGATTCGAGTGCGGGTTTGGCCTTAATTTCGAGAATTTTAGTCACCCGTGGAAACCAAATACCATTGATTTCATACCCATTGTGGGCCTTAAATTCCCCTTGATCTTTATAGCGCATATCTTTTTTTCAAAACCTCAATAGCAGGAAGTTTTTTACCAGATAAAAATTCAAGCATAACTCCGCCTCCGGTTGAGACATGTGAGAATCCTTTAAGCACACCATATTTTTCAAGAGCCGCGACACTATCCCCCCCACCAATTACTGTATAGGCCTTGAGCTTTTGAATCTTTTTTGCAATCTCTACTGTTCCTTTAGAAAATTTCTTATTTTCTGAATACCCAAGAGGACCATTCCAAAGAACGGTCTTTGCTTGATCAAGTATTTTAAAAATCTCTTGAATACTCTTAGGCCCGATGTCAGCAATTAGATCATGTGGATTAATATCTTTCCGGTCAGATATCCGCGAACGTGAGGACTGCAAAGAATGGGTAAGTACTACATCTTCGGGTATGTAAAGCTTCGAACTACTCAGTACTTTCTTCTCATGCTGTGTAAAAGAAAATTCCTGTCCCGGAGATTCTTGTGACAGCACCACATTTTTGATCAGTGCTCCACCAATAATGATGCGGTCTGCAATCTTAATAAAGCGGAAAATTAAAGGCAGTTTTGTTTCTATTTTTAACCCCCCCAAAATTACTACACAGGGTTTTTCTGGAGTAAGTAGACGAAGCAGCTGCTCTACCTCATGCACAAAATTTAAGCCTGCAAATGCAGGAAGGAGTTTGGGAAGTGCTACGGTTGTAGCATGCACGCGATGAGCATTGGCAAACGCCTCATTTACATAGATATCACCCCACTGAGCAATTTTTTTTGCGAAGGCAAGATCATTTTCGCCTTCTTGTTTCCAGAATCTAATATTTTCAAAAAGTACAATTTTTGAATCAGCAAAGCGATCAATTACTGATACATCAAGGGGGTCTTTTACAAACGCTATTTTTTGTCCTAGAAGCTTCTCAAGAAGAGGGTGAATTTTTTTTAAGGAAAGACGAGCAACATGTTTCCCTTCAGGTCTTCCTAAATATGAAATGATTCTTACACGCGCCTTGCGTTTGAGAAGGTATTTAATTGTAGGGAGCACTTTTTTGATGCGAAAGTCGTTCACCACTTTCCCTCCAGACAAGGGAACATCAAAATCTGCACGCAACAGTACGCGTGTGTCAGGAGTGATAGGAGCATCAACCAAAGTTACCAGTCCGCTTTTATCCATATCGAGTAGTAACACCCAGCCGTAGAACCTCCTGTTCACTCCTGGGTATGCTTTGGCTGCTACTGTGCAGCCTGTTTTTTAAAATTAAATACTGAAATAGTACGTTTATTGTACATCAACTTATTGAAACAATACTATTGATACTTGACATTCGGAAAAATACCAAAAATGAGTTTACCCAGACAGGGAACGTACTAGCTCTACGCTAGTCGAATTTTTACTGCCAGGCATACCCCCCACTATAAACAATTTTGTCCATGCTTGGAAAGTGGTTACACTCCTTCCACCGACATCGCGACTTTAAGATATATGACAAATGTGTTAAAGTGTAGAAAAATGGAAACGCTAAAAAGAAAAATTATCGTCATAGGAGCCGGATTTGGTGGCATCACTACGGTATTGAAATTGAGTAAAAGTATTCTGGATTTCTCAAAGTTTGAAATTATCCTCGTGGATCGGCATCATCACCAACTTTATACACCCTCTCTTTATGAGGTTGCCGCCATTCCGAAAGAGAGTATGTCTGATACCTACCTTAAGTCATCCATCCTTCTTCCCCTAGAAGACATCATTAAAAATCAGGCCATCATGTTTCTTTGTGATGAACTGGTGGGTCTTAATAAAGAAACAAAAAAAATCACCTTAAAAAATACAGGAGAGCTGGATTATGAATTCTTGGTTTTTGCACTTGGATCGGAAACAAATTATTTTGATATACCAGGCTTAAAAGAATATAGTTTGGCATTAAAAACTTTTGATGATGCGGCACGACTTCGTCAAACTATAGAAAATGTTATCACCCGTAAGATTTCAGTAAAAATCATTGTGGGAGGAGGAGGATCAAGCGGGATTGAACTTGTCGCTGAATTTGTAAACTTTGTGTGCAAATTAAAACAAATCGTTCACCCTGAAGCACGAACCTGCAACATACAATTTATTCTGATTGAGGCGGGTCAAGATATCCTTCCAGGATTTGATGCATGGATTATACAAAAAACAAGGAAGCGTCTGGCAAAACTCGGGGTGGAGATTAAAACAGATAACCCCATCACTTCAGTCAACGAAAAAGCAATAGTCCTCAAAGACGGAAAATATGAAAGTTACGATATTTTGATTTGGACTGGAGGCGTTAAGGGTCCGGAAATTTTAAAAAATCTGGGACTTCCTTTATCAAACAGAGGATCAATAGTTGTAAACGACAGTTTGAAAATTGAGGGACATGCCAACATGTACGCAATCGGAGACAATGCGACATTTATAAACCCTAAAACACAAAAACCGCTCGCATGGAATGTGCCAGCGGCTGAAGCCGAGGGAAGAATTGTGGCCAAAAATATTTGCCGAGCTATAGAAGGGAAAACCGAGAAGAGGTTTTCACCCCCCTCCAAATATCCATTTATTTTGGCTATTGGAAGTAAATATGCAATTGCAGACCTTCTTTTTGTATGTTTTTGGGGCAGAAGCGGGTGGTTTGCAAAACAATTGGTAGAATTACGCTATTTGCTTTTCATTCTTCCGCCGCATCAGGCCTTGCGAACATGGTATCGGGCTTTCTCGGTCTCGCAAGCCAACGATTAACACTCGCTGGCTTTCTTTATTATTTCAACAAACTCTTTTGGATCAAGACTTGCTCCACCGACCAAAGCTCCTTGCATTTTTCCTTCCAAAAGAAAAGATTCTATATTTTTCGCATTGACTGAACCGCCATAAATTACTCGTACGAGATCAGCCAATTTCCGGCCGTACAAATCGGCAAGAATTTTTCGGATGTATACGAGAGCCCGAAACGCATTATCGGGTGTATCTGAGACCGCACCCACCGTCGTACTGATTGCCCAGACCGGTTCATAGGCGACAATAAGATTTTTGAGATGACTTTTTTTGACTTGAGCCAACGCGTGCCTCAACTGTTCTCCCACAACTGCCGGAATATCATTATCGACTCGCTCATTTTCTCCAATACACAAAATCGGCGTAAGACCGTTTTCCAGAGCCGCCTTGACTTTTTTATTGATCATAGAATCCGTCTCACCACAATATCGTCGTCGTTCGGAATGGCCAATAATCACAAAGTTGGCCTTTATATGCCGAAGATGGTGCCACGAGACCTCCCCAGTGTAGGGCCCCACATCTTCCCAAAACATGTTTTGACTGCCAAGTTTGGCCTTCTTTATTACATTGCTAATTGGCAGAAGATATGGAAAAGGAGGTGCGATGACTACCTCAACGCCCCTTAACCCCTGAATCCCCTCTTCAATACCGTGAGCCAAAATCGCTGCTCGTCCCGGAGCATCAGGATTTGATTTCCAATTGGCAATAATAATATATTTTGTCATTTTGTATTTCGCAAAAACTCAGCAGCACTTTCTGGTGCAAGCGTTGAGATTTGAATCCCTGTTCCTATTTCAAAACCGGCCCAAATTGCGGTTTTAGGAATCACTTCGATATGCCAGTGGTAATGATCAAATTCTGCAGATTGAGTACTAGGAGCGGTGTGTAAAAAGAAGTTGTAGTCTGGATTTTTAAGACCGGTATAAAGTTTTTCGAATAATGCACACATCGCATCTGCCAGACTCTCTCGTTGATTTCGAACAATCAATTCAAAATTGGGATTATGTTTTTTAGGAAACAAATGAAGTTCAAAAGCAGTTTTTGATGCAAAGGGAGCAAAAACAACAAACATTTCATTTTCGTATACTAGTCGTTTCTTATCCTGTAGTTCATACTTTAAAATGACACAGTGAATGCATTCTTTATTGGCAGTATAATAATCCGCGGATCCCTTGAGGCTACGCGCCACTTCAGGAGGAATGACAGGAATGGCAATAATTTGCGAATGCGGGTGCATAATACTTGCTCCTGCATCGCGGCCATGATTATGAAAAATTGATACATATTCAACGCAATCGGCATTGCGCAACGCCAAATAACGGTCTTGATAGGCACGAACCAAAAGCTCAACCTCTTCCACGCTCATTAAAGCGATAGAACGGTTGTGATCGCGTGTAACGACAACCTCATGAGACCCAACTCCCTCTGTCATCTGATATGGACCGATGGTGTGAAAAAGAGCACATACTCCTTTGCCAAAAGCCGGATATTTATTAGAAACCACTTTAACGTTCCACTCTCCCTCCTTCTCACCTGAAAACCCATACAAAGACAACGGCTCTTCAATAAGGGCTTCAAAGGGACAGCTCTTTTTTGATTCTTGAATTCGGTGTCTTGTTTTTGCAAACTCCTGAGGACGATGGGCGCGTCCTGTTGCAATCACCACCCAATCACCTGTCACTAAATCCTGCCGCAGTTCTGAAATAGAATTATCCATCCCGTTAGAAATTTAAGTTAATGTCAGTTAAGTCTATAATACTCACACGTAAAAATAGTGCGGATCCATAAGAGGGTCAACCTCACATCTCTAACGGGATCCATGACTACAGCTTATATTTATTTGCGATTAAATTCCACCGGATTTTGAAAACATCAGCAAAGACCTTAATATAATCCTGTAACTTTACCTTACTGTCAGGAGCAAATTTCCATTGGATGGGAATTATTGCGATCTTTAATTTAAATTTTCGGGCCAACGCCAACATTTCTATATCAAAAGAAAAGCCTTGCATCATAGTTCGATCAAAAATTTGTTTAGCGGCCGGAGCAGTGAGAGCCTTAAATCCATTTTGAGTATCCCAGATTCCCCACACCCCAAATGTTTGTATCACTAAGTTTCCCATATTGCCAAGTATCTCTCTATACCACGGCTCCTTTACGTCGCGGCCTGCTCCAAGTGCATCTTTGGAGTCGCGAGACGAGATCACCACGTCGTATCCTTTTTTAAAATAACCCTCCACCGCGTCAAAATAAGAGGGGCTCGTTGAGTTATCAGCGTCAGAAAAAATACGGATATTACCCTGGGCCACCAACATTCCATGTTTTACTGCCGCACCCTTTCCCTTACCTTCTAGGTCGTAGAGCTTAATTGCATGAATATTTTTTTGTAATTTTTCTATAATAGCTGAAGTTTTATCGCCAGAAGCGTTGTTGACCACTAAAATCTCATACCCTTCAGAAAAGTTTTTGGAACGCAAATACGTATCAACCTCCTGTAAAGTTTGTTCAATTCTTTTCTCTTCATTATGAACTGGAATAATCCAACTTAAATACATATTTAAAAAACAAAAGTAAAAAGACAAAGGATGCACTAAGCTATCAATAACTTTTTACTTTTATCACTTACCGTTTAGCTTTTCGCCTTTATATTTATCAAGATGTGATTGTAAAATAAGAGCTGCAGCTGCCTCATCCGTATGCTCTTTGGTGACTCCCATTTTTTGAACCATATGGGTGGTAAGCATTTCGTTTTCAAACTCAATGGGAATTGAGATCTGCACTTTAAAAAATTCAGTAAATTGGCGGATCAGACCAGATTCTTGGGTTTCTTTTCCATCAAGTGAAAGAGGCAATCCGACTATAATTTTTTCAACGGATTCCTCTTCTACTATAGTTCGTAATTGTTGAGCTACATAATCATTCCCCCGATTGAAAATCACCTTTTTGGGAAAGGCTATTCTTCCCCCTACATCTGAGAGAGCAACACCAATTCGTTTCTGCCCAAAATCTATCCCTAAGTAACGCATTGTTTTTATTATATTCCCTCTTGATAAAAAGATAAACCCTTGTTAGGGACTTGTTTGATCTAAAAAATTGCAACGAGCGGCTCCGCCGCAGGAGAAAAGAATCAAAGTATCCGAGAGCCAAAAGTCAAGAAATCATAAAGAAACAAAACTCCTAAGATTCAGACTTGCCCCCCACCAATCCAACACAAACAGTGCATTATTGAAATGTAATGATTTATTGTTTTTGCTTGTCGGATTGGTGTGGGGGCTTGCGGAGACGGAACACAAACCCGCTGTCCGGACGCCACGCATCGCCGGGCTCCGCCCAAGCGCCGTGCAGCCACAAACCGCCGCCACGGTGCTCCAGCTTGAAGACGAGCGGGCCGCCGTCGGAGTCGGTGATTTGCTTCATGCCCATATAAAACCATTCCCCCAAAGGTTGGCTTCGATATTTCAAACGATAGTTGGGACCGGTATCGGGAGGACATAATTCCAAACCAAGAATTTGGGCACGCTCATAAATTTGATCAGTTGTGGCACTGCTCTTGAATCCGAGATCGGCTACAGTGAGTCTAATGAGGGTCGCTTCCTCCGGATTCTTGCCGGGTACGAATTCGCTATTTTTGAGCATACTCTTTGCATATTGGGAAATGTTGATACCAGCTTGTTCCAATTCGCGTACCAATTGCTCTGCGGATTTGCCACCAATCTCCACATTTTCACGTCTCATCTTCTTTTCAGGGAACGACGTATAAACATGCTTGAGACTCTCCGGCAGTCTCTGGAATATGCCCGGTTCGAGCTGACCGACATACGCTTTGGTGTTTTCGTTTATTTGACTCGGCACGTGAGCGATCTCCTCTCTGGTGCATTCAAAAATGACAAGCATGTCCTCTTCGGTGTTTCGCTCCTTGTGTAGTTCTTCAATTCTCGGATCGCGCCGATAGCCGAAGCCCTCAATCGGCACATCTAGTTCATACAGGAAGTGGAGGTCATCTTTTGATAGTGGTTCGCCACGTTTTGATTTCCGTTCGATTGTGGTGAGCAGTTGCATATCATGAAGTCTTTTTTCGTAGGATTTACCGTCGGGAAGTTCCGCAAGTTTAGCTTGAACTACTGGAGTAATATAGGAATCAAGATGCTCTTGCTTAGCCACGCCGCGGACTTCGGAGATGCGGCCTTGGGAACTTACAATAACAACACGCGGAATTGCTTGCTTACCCTCTTTGTCAAGAGAATAGAATACCTCAAGATCGTTATCATTGAGATACCTACGAGCCGTTGGTTCACCCGCGATACACCAGCCGGTGCCGCGTCGTCTAAGCGAAACAGCAACAGATGCGGGATTCGATCCCCGAGGATATTTAACCCATTGCCCGTCTGTTATCTTGAGCAGTTCTTCGGCAATGGGGTTGAATTCCTCGATTGCAAGGGCATAGAGTTTGGGGAAGTTTCCGGTCTCAAGTGCCGCAAGAAACTGCCACCTTGTTGCCTCATCAATATCATAACCAAAGTCTTGCGGTTCAACTTTTTGTTTCTTTTCCATTGCCTCAAAGACCAATGAAAGCGCTTCTTGGTTGAGGTCAGGAAACGGACTAACTGCACCTCCGTAACGATCAGTGAACTTCTTTTTTTCCTTATTATATCGGCCCATTCTGAGCACATTTCGAATCGCCCAATATTTGAGGTCCTTTGGGTATTTGGCATCTTCAGAAACAAGATAATCAATCCAAGCCTCCAGGGAATCTCGCTGCTCTGCAATGAGTGTGTCCGCTAACTCCTTTTTAAGTTCTTCCGGGATTTCAATATCGCCGTGACCTTCTTCACGATGGCGACGTTTGACAGATTCCCAATAGCTTTCCGGTATTTTTTCTCTTTTTATAACATTTTTTTCTAGAATTTTGTATTTGAGAAGATCCAAACCGCCACGGTTTCCCTTTTCTTTGTTAAAACCCATTGGATTCTCAATGATAGTCTTCAAGCGATTAAGATAAACCTCAATTCGTTCCTCTTTGGTAACAAGGGGTTTTTCGCCTTTATGAATCTTTTTTTGTACGGCTCGCTCTACTGGTTTTGTGTCAGAAAGATCAGGGTATTTCTCAGGAAGAAAATGGAATTCTTTCATATGAAATTACTGTAGCAAAAAAGTATTTTTTAATAAAGAATTTTTACGATATACTTAATTTCAGATCGGTTGCATTGAACGGTGACTGCCTGTCCGCCAAAGCCTTGGCGAAAGCGGAGCTTTTCAAGACCCTTTCGGCTCATGCGAGTTGAGAGTCCGCCCGGCCAAGGCTTGGCGGAGAGGATTCGCATTAGAGTCTTCAAAAAAGAAAATACTTGGTGCGACGCGTCGGTTGATTCTCGATCACAAATAAAATACAGTCCGGTCTTTTGCGCCACGCGCACCAGATGGATGGTGTCATTGATGACGCATCGCACAACACCGACTCCGACGGCAACCCGAACGTCTTCAAGCTGGAACACAATGACGACGGTTTGTGGCTGAACGACAATTGGGCGAAACCCGACAATGAGTGGAATCCGGACAACAAGTTTGTGTTCCGTCTCCGAAACTCTTTTCTTTTCCGCGGCTTACACGTCGCGGTTTTTCTTTTCTGGATTGTTCAGGTTTTTCTTCCAGCCGCCGAACATCTTGCCGACTTCCCCGAGCTTCAAAGAAACGTCTTCACAATGCTTGTTGGAAATGAGCTTCCCTTCCCAAGCGACCGAAACGAGAAATTTAAGCGTGTCCAAAACCAAAATACAATCCGTTATCTTTTCTGCTTTCTTCTCTTTTTCGGTAAAATAGGCGATATACGAAAGTTCGAGCAAATCGAGAAACTTATTTTCAATTCGCGCACCTATCGTATAGCGCGCTCCTTTAGAAATATGTGGAACGATATTAACCCAAATCAAATATCCCTCTTTGATCCGATTCAAAATCGAGGCGGAATCAAGAGAGAGAGAGAGAGAGAGAGAGAGTAAACGGGAATCTAGTCATATTTTCCATAATATCATTTCCGTGGAAAATTTGCTCGTCGCGTGGCGCGAATTTATTCGCAACAAGCGCGGCCGCAAAGACATCGAGCAATTTTCGGTTCATCTGACCGATAATGTATTAGCACTGCACCGCGAATTGGCCGATAAAACTTACCATCACGGTCCTTATACGGCTTTCCGGATCAACGACCCCAAACCGCGCGATATCCACAAGGCGACCGTTCGCGATCGGCTGTTGCACCACGCCATTTACCGAATTTTATATCCGTACTTCGATCCCAAGTTCATCTTCGACTCGTACTCGTGTCGGCGCGTCAAAGGCACGCATCGGGCCATAAATCGTTTTCGCGAATATGCGCGCAAGGTTTCGCGAAATCACACGCGAACGGTCTGGGTTTTGAAATGCGATATCAGAAAATTCTTTGCCAACATCAATCATCAAATCTTGGGCGATATGTTGAAAAAGCACATCAAAAGCGGAAATACGATCTTACTTTTAAGCAAAGTGGTCAAAAGTTTCCACACCAATGATAGACCGGACATCGGCTTGCCTCTGGGCAATCTCACCAGCCAGCTTCTGGTGAATATTTACATGAACGAGTTTGACCACTTTCTGAAACGGGAGATGAAAGTCGCGCATTACGTAAGATACTCGGACGACTTCATCATTTTGCATGAAAGCAAAGAATATTTGGAAAATCTTCTCCTGAATATATCGACATTTCTCAAAACAAGATTGAAGCTGTCCTTACATCCAGATAAAGTTTTTATAAAAACATGGACGCCCGGCGTCGATTTCCTGGGCTGGGTGCATTTCCCCCACTACCGGATACCGCGGACTTCCACCAAACGGAGAATGTTCAGAAATTTGGATCGGAACCCAAAAGAAGAGTCCATTGCTTCCTATCGAGGTTTACTTAGCCACGGCAATACTTATAAATTGAGGCAGGAGATATCCGAGCGATACTCTGATCTCAAACAAGAAGATTAAATCGTTAAGATCTCTGCACCGGATTTTGTTACAACAAGAGAGTGCTCAAAATGAGCCGAGATACTCTTGTCTGCGGTTCGGAAAGTCCATTCGTCGTCCAAAAGTTCTATTTTCCAGGAGCCGAGGGTCGCCATGGGTTCAATAGCGATAACCATATTCTCAAAAAGTTCTGATCCAGTTCCCGGTTTACCAAAATTTGGAATAAGTGGTTCCTCGTGCAATTTGTATCCCACACCGTGTCCGGCTAGATCCCGCACCACACCATAGCCATAGTGCTCTAAGTATTTTTGAATTTTATATCCAATATCACCAATTTTTACTCCTGCACGAACGGCATGAATTCCCACTGCAAGTGCTTCTTCCGTTCGTTTTATAAGATGTGCTGCCTCTTTTGAAATCTTGCCAACCCCGACAGTCACCGCCATATCAGTATAGAGACCGTTTGTAGCTGGCCAGCGCATTCCAATATCAACTCCAACAATGTCGCCCTCCTGCAAAAGTCTATTTTCGTGTGGTATTGCGTGTACTATCTCGTCGTTGATTGATGTACAGAGACTAGCAGGATAGGGAGTTTTTACTCCCTTAATTTTATATCCTTTAAAGGACGGAGTTCCACCGGATTCAAAAATCAGGCTTTCAGCAAGCCTGTCCAAATATCCTGTTGAGACCCCCGCCCGAACTTCTGTGGTGACTTTTTTTAAAATTCCCGCAAGCAGTTTTCCACCCCGACGCAAGATTTCAATTTCTTGTTTGGTCTTTATAGTTCCGCTCATTGTTTAGGCCATATTTTTCCTAGTCTCTTTTGTAGGGCCTGGTCAATACTCTTCCAAACAATATCACGTTCCTCATCACTTTTTATATGTATCAACAGTCCTTGTTTTTTGTAATAACGAGACACTTTAAGTACATCTTCCTTAAAAAACTGCATGCGATTTTTGATCGCTGGCATAGTATCATCAGCTCGTTTGCGCACGAGTAATCTTCGAGTTGCTTCCTTTTCAGTTACGTCTATATATATACACACCGGTAAAGGGCGACCATGCCACAATAAAACATCGCTAAGGAGTCGTGCCTCCCATAATCGACGTGGTGCTCCGTCAAAAACCAAGTGTTTATCAGCAGCATTTTCCTCAATAAAACCCTTGAGCCAGGTAAAAGAGGACATCCAAGAAGGAAATAATTTACCGTCTTGCATCTCTTTTCGTGCAATCGCCATGGTAGGATTATCTTTTTTGATTACTTCACGTAAAAAGCGACCGGTCTCTACTCGCCAGGTTGAATCTGTTCTCAACCGCTTAATGACATACTCACTCTGTGTGTCTTTACCACACCCCGAGCGGCCCAAGAGTATAATGGTAAGCTTGTTTTCTTCTTTTTTCATTAATTAAGAGGAGAAATAGACTAGATATTTTCGTATTCGCGCATAACGAGTTGCGCATTAATCTGCTTCATAGTTTCAAGCACCACTGATACCACGATAAGTAGAGAAGTTCCTCCTAAAGAGATCGTCTGAATCCCAAAAAGCCCTTGGACTGCCAAAGGAAGCACGGCAATAACTCCCAAAAAGAGAGCTCCGGCAAGTGTGATACGATTAAGAATTTTATATAAGTACTCTGCAGTTGGTCTTCCGGGACGAATTCCTAAAATAAAACCTCCTTGTTTTTGGATGTTGTCCGCAATGGCTTGGGGGTCAAAGGTCACTGCCGTGTAAAAGTAAGTGAACGCAAATACCAGCAGAAAATACACAACGCCATATACCCACCGATTATTAAACATCTGAATCAGAAAATGTGCCGTATTTTGAACGTACTGGTTTGGAACTCCTGAAAGAAAGCTCCCGATAAGTCCCGGGAAAAGAATAATTGAAATGGCAAAGATAATCGGGATCACTCCAGCTTGATTGACCCGCAGTGGCAAATGCGTTGAGACCCCGCCATACATTTTCATACCTCGAATACGCTTGGCATAAGAGACCGGAATATTTCGTTGACCCTCGGTCACGATAATAACCCCTGCAATAACAATTAAACTTACCGCGATAAAGGCAAGATAAAATGGAATATTGCTTGATTTAAACTGAAATAATTCTTGCGCAACGTGAGTAGGAAGATTAGCAACAATTCCAGCAAAAATAAGCAAAGAGACACCATTTCCAATTCCTTTTTCAGTAATCAACTCACCAAGCCATACCAAAAACATGGTACCAGCTGTTGCTACAATCATGCTTGCCGCAAACCCCCAGATACTTAAATTGGGAATAACCTGCTGCCGAACTAAAAGCACGAGCAGTCCGTACGATTGTAAAAGCCCCAGTGGAACTGTCAAAAGTCTCACATACTGATTAAAACGCTGACGACCAGCTTCTCCCTCTTCCTGGTACATCTCCTTCAGGCGAGGAATCACCATGGTCAGAAGCTGCATAATGATCGAAGCAGTGATATAGGGACCAACTCCAAGCATCACAATTGAAAGGTGATTAAGCACCCCTCCAGAAAAAATATTTAAAAGGCCGAAAAACTGATTATCAAGAAAAGATTTCAACCGCAGGGGATCAACACTGGGAACAGGAATGGCTGATGCAACACGAAACAAAACAAGTATGCCCAGAATAAAAAAGACTTTTTTCCGGAGATCAGGAATTCGAAAGAGAAGCGTTAACTTTTGTAGCATGTTAGGATCTTAGTTTGGTTTTAACGGATCGAGAGAGAAGTACATCCCTAAAAACAAAATTTACTTTTGATTCCCCCCTGCCGAGTATCTTAATTACCGGGGTCTTACCCTTTATTTTAGCGACTAGTCCGGATTTTACCAAACTCTCCGGAGAAATAATTCCTCCGTTGGGGAATTTATTTTGCAGGGTATCCAAATTTATAACCTGAGGTTGAGGTCTAAAAGACTTAAATTTGGATCCGCGAAGTTTAGGAATTTTCTTTAAAACATCGCGAATAGCTGGTCTGATTTTTGCACCTGCCCGCGCTTTTTGGCCCTTTGTTCCTCGGCCAGAAAAAGTTCCTCGTTTACCACCGCGACCGATACGCTGCGTTTCTCTAATTTTTTTAGATACGAGATGATGTAGTTGCATAAAATTAAGTTGATATCAGTATCAGTCAGAAATCTATTTTGAATCTACTCCTTGCGGTGGTGTTGGACGAACACTTGTCTTAAGCTGCTTAAGTGCTTCCATCGTAGCCCGTGCGTTATTTAGTTTGTTCACTGTTCGAGATAAAATTTTCCCAGTAAGATCTCTGATGCCCCCCAGGTCAGCAATAATTCGAATAGGACCGCCCGCAATAAGTCCTTGTCCTTCAGTCCCTGGTTTTAGTAAAACTCTAGCAGCTGAATATTTTGCTCTTACCGGATAGGGAATGGTCTTTCGTTCATTAAGCGGAACCACAATAATACTTCCTCGTGCCTGATTCACTGCTTTTTCAACTGCGGTTGCAACATCAGTCCCCTTTCCCAGACCCAAACCAATTTTCCCATTGCGATTGCCAATCACCACTGTGGCTCGAAAACTGAAGCGTCTGCCTCCGGCAACCACTCGAGCGGTTCTGCGTATATCTAAAACCCGCTGATCAAATTCAGATTTTTCACGAGCAAACTCTTGATTTGGTCTTCTTTCTCTAGGTTTCATAAGTTATAACTTTTTTAAAATTGCAATCCTTCCTTACGGGCCTCCTCCGCCAACATCTTTACCGCCCCGTGATATTTGTATCCTCCACGATCAAACACAATTTTTTCGATTTTCTTCTCTCGTGCTCGCTCTGCGAGTAATTTTCCTACAGCTGAGGCGCGTTTGCTCAAAGACTCTTTCTTTTTTGAACCATGATCGCTGGCAGAGACCAACGTAACTTTGGAATTATCGTCAATGATTTGTGCCCAAATGTGCTGATTCGAACGAAAAATAGAAAGTCGGGGACGCTCAGGTGTTCCTTTGATTCGACTCCGGATTCGTCGGTGTCGTCTATTTCGTTGTACACGTTTTAATTCCATAATCTTTGATCCAACCTTTTAAGCAGAGGCAACCGCTTTCTTTCCTGCTTTTCGACGAATTATTTCCCCACGATAGCGTATACCTTTTCCTTTGTAGGGTTCTGGCGGTTTTAATTTACGAATCGCCGCAGCGGTTTGTCCGACAAGTTCTTTATCAATACCCGAAATAGTCACGGTATTTTTTTCAACAGTAAACTTAATTCCCGTGGGAGCTTTAAACTGAACCGGATGGGAAAATCCCAACTGCATCAAGAGACCGTCTCCATCCAAATTGACTCGGTACCCGATGCCCTCGAATTCTAACTTTTTTTCAAAACCCGATACTACACCCTCAACCATATTGGCAACCAATGAACGACTAAGCCCCCAAAGAGCCGAGGATTTTTTCGTTTCACGGCGCGGTGTTAAAACAATTTCGCTCTCTCGTACCTCTGCTTCGATATCAGGATGAAGCGTACGGCCCAACTCTCCCTTAGGTCCTTTAATAACAATATGTGCACCTTTAATTTCAACGTTCGTTCCTTCACTAATTTTTATAGGTTTTTTTCCAATCCGGCTCATACGTTTACCACACTTCAGCTATTAATTGGCCACCGACTTTTGATTTTCGTGCCTCTTCCGCACTCAAAACTCCTTTTGAAGTTGAAAGGACAATGATTCCACCATGTTTAGCGTAGGGAATAGCTTTAACTTGAGAAAAAAGTCTTCGGCTTGGCTTTGAAAACAACATAACATCCAACACAAGAGGTGCGCCGTCTTCGCGATATTTTAATTTTATTTCTAAAAACTTTTTTGTTCGTTTTCCTTTGCGATCTGCTTCTGCCGTACGGCCCGTTCGCTCGAGCACTTTGACGATTTCGTGTTTAAATTTGGAATAGGGAATTTGCACCGTTTTATGACCAGCTTTTTGAGCGTTTTTGATTCTTATGAACATGTCAGAAATTGGGTCCATGATATCACTCTAATTTATATGCTAATTTTGGCGAATGATTTGTAAATTTATTTGCATACATTCGGATATTTATTCGTGTGAATCACCAACTAGATTTTCTAATTCCTGGAATTTCACCTCGATTGGCAAGTTCCCGAAAGCAAATACGGCACAAATCAAAGTCTCGTAAGTATCCTCGTTTTCTTCCACATTTAAAACAGCGGCGGACAACACGCGACTTATATTTGGGCTTTTTAAATGCTCGTGCAATTACAGATTTTTTTGCCATACTAGTTTGATTTTAAAGGAAAGCCTAAGGCTTTCAAAAGCGCGATCCCTTCGTCACGTTTCTTAGCAGTCGTCGTAACTGTTACTTCGAGCCCAAATAAAAATCGGTAGTCCTGACCGATCATCTCAGGAAATACTATATGTTCTTTTATTCCCATTGTCAAATTCCCTTTTTGATCAAAAGACTTGGTAGGGAGTCCTTGAAAATCGCGGGTTCTGGGAAAAGCAATATTGATCAGCCGTGAGATAAAATCATACATTCGTCTTCCTCGGAGCGTAATGGTATAGCCGATAACAAGCCCCTCACGTGTTTTGAAGGCAGCAATCGCTTTTTTGGCTGCTCGAGGAGAGGGTTTCTGTCCCGTAATCAAAGTTAAATACTTAATAACCTCTGCTCGATCTTTTTCATCACGCAATCTTCCCACCCCTACGTTGACAGTTACTTTTTTGACGCGGGGAATAGACATAACATTTTTGTATCCAAACTCCTTCTGCAGCGCAGGCATTACATTTTTTTTGTATTTTTCCGCCAAGGTTACCATAAAGTCTAAAACTCGTTACCACATTTTTTACATAGCCGTGTTTTACGACCTTCTACTATTTTGTACCCCACGCGAGTTGGTTTCCCGCATTTGGGACATACAAAAGCGATGCGGGAGATTTGAAGTGGGGCCGGAATTCTAACCAGCTCTCCCTTTTTTCCTTGTTCTCGAGGACGCACATGTTTCTTTTTCATGTTAAGGCCCTCGATAACAACCAAATCACGCTCGGGGAGTACTGAGAGGACTTTTCCTGTTTTCCCTTTGTCATTGCCTGAGATAATCTTTACATTGTCACCTTTACGGATTTTCATACTTATACGACTTCACTTGCAAGTGAAATTATTTTAGTAAATCCCCTATCGCGCAACTCTCGCGCCACCGGACCAAAAATACGACCTCCTTTTGGCTCAACACCATCTACCACGACTGCTGCATTCTCATCAAAACGGATATAGGTTCCGTCCTTACGTCTAAACGGAGCACGTTGTCGTACAATTACCGCACGCACCACATCTTTTTTCTTTACCACTTTTCGTGGCTCAGAGATTTTAACAGAAGCGACAATGGTATCTCCCAAAGAAGCATACCGACGTCGA